>Ga0065711_1033980_pt1 | contig 24483 bp, 14 predicted proteins | sample Hoacrofraction12_FD_59098 | JGI IMG/M metagenome (GOLD analysis project Ga0065711, IMG submission 59098) | Hoatzin crop microbial communities from Cojedes, Venezuela - Epithelial fraction 12 v2 (version 2) | ecosystem: Host-associated > Birds > Digestive system > Esophagus > Crop | place...
TATGATTTCCCCTTGGTGAATCCATGCTGACTACTCCTGATAACCTTCTTTTCCTCCACTTGCTTGATGGTGACCTCCAGGATAAGCTGCTCCATCACCTTTCCCGGGATGGAGGTGAGGCTAGGGAGGTCCCTGCTGACTGGAAGCTAGCCAATGTCATTCACTTATACAAAATGGGCATGAGTAAATACCCAAGGAACTACAGCGCTGTTAGTCCAACCTCTGTTCCTAGAAAAATTATGAAGAAGATTATACTGTGTGGTATTCAAATGTATTTAAAGAATATGCAGTCATAAGTACCGTCACAAAGGGAAAGTCTAATTTAACTAATTTGATGTAATTCTATGATAGGGTCACCCACCTAGATGATGGAGGGAAGGCAGTGGATGCAGTTTTTCTGGATTTTAGTAAGGCTTTTGATACTGTCACTCACAGCATCCCTCTGGACAAGTTGTCCAACTGTGGGATAAGCAGATTCATGGTACGCTGGGTGAAGAACTAGCTGACGGGCAGAGCTCAAAGGATTGTAGTGAATGGGGCTACATCTGTCTGGCAGCTGGTCACCAACAGTGACTCAATTCCAGGGCTCAATTCCAGGCCCAGTTCTGTTTACTATATTTAGCAAGTATCTGGATGCAGGAGTGGAATGCATCGTTGCAAGTTTGCTGACAGTATCAAACCAGGAGATGCTGTTGACTCTCTCGAGGGACAAGAGACTTTGCAGAGGGATCTAGATGGATTAGAGCATTGGGCAATGATTAACGGGATGAAATTTAACTAGTCATAATGCTGGATTCTGCACCTAGGGTGGAGTAAAACCAGGCACAAGTATAAATTGGTAAAGGAGTGGCTGGAGAGGAGCCCTGCAGAAAAGGGTCTGGGGGAGGTGGTTGGCAGCAGGCCTAACAGGAGTCAGCTGTCTTCCCTGGCAGCCGAGAGCAAACCGCTTGCTGGGGTGCATCAAACACAGGATAATCAGCCAGCCAAAAGAGGTGACCATACCGCTGTATTCAGTGTTGGTGCAGCCTCACCTTGAGTACTGTGTGGAGCTCTGGGCCCCACAATTCAAGAAGAATGTGAAGGCTCCTGGATGTGTGCAGAGGAGGGCAACCAAGCTGGTGAAAGGGTTGGAAGTTATGTCCTAAGAGGAGCGTCCAAAGACTTTGGGGTTGTCTGGTTTGGAGAAAGGGAGGCTGAGAGATGATCTCATTGCTCTCTACAGCTTCCTGAGGCGAGGAAGTGGAGAGGGTGGTGCTGAGCTCTTCTACCTGGAATTCAGTGACAGCACTCATGGGAATGGTTCAAAGCTGCACCAGGGAAGGTTTAGACTGGACATTAAGAAGCATGTCTTTACCGAGAGGGTGGTCAAACACTGGAAAAGGCTTCCTAGAGAGGTGGTCAATGCCTCAAGCCTATCAGTGTTTCAGACACACTTGAACAGTGCCCTTAATACCATTCTTTAACTTGGTCAGCCCTGAATTGGTCAGGCATTTGGACTAGATGATCATTATAGCTCCCTTCCAACAGAAACAGTCTAGTCTAGTCTAATAACAAATTTCTGCTGTAGAAAGAGTCTGACTTTAAAAGCTGAATTCTCTGATAGTGTAACTGGCTACAATAGTACTCTTCTCCTTGTCAACACGTTGAATAATCCACTTTTCCTGGAGTGGTACCATCAGAAAAGCATGTAGAAAAATATGCAGTCATATACTCGTCCTTAAAGAATGGCTGAAAAGCAATGTGTGTGGACGCATGCGAAATGCTTCAGGTTCCTACCCAAGCTCTTGGTTTAACTTCTCTCCCTGACACTGGCTTGTGAGAAATCTTAATATAGAAGTGTTTCCCTAGATGCCCTATCCTACCTGTTGCTGATTGATAGACTACTACTAGAAAGCCTGCTGATTTTTGGGAGAATGAAATGTATTGGTAGGCAATTAGAGTTGTCTGCGTTACGTAGACAGCAAGCTATGATTATATATTGTATTATATAAATATAAAATGATATAACAGAATATACAGATTATATAATATAATAAACATGAACGGAATAGCAATTTCTATCATAAATGTACCAATCTGTATTTGAGAAGTGCTTAGCTTTCCTTTCCAGAAGTTTTAATGGTTAGAAACCCTATTTTCATTTCCACCTAATCAGCAAAGAGTAATTAGTATTCAATGAAGAAGTATCACTATCTTTACTGTTTTTCTCTTGAATTTGTAAGCAGCATGATCTCCAGGTTTTGACTCATTTTTGGTATTTTATGTTTGCAAAATCGAGAGACATGTTATCAGCAGGTGGCTGTAACTGTTCCTGCTCCTTTATCCTCCCTTTTCCTGAAGAGGATTATGCACCTGCTGCAGGAACTGCTCACCTGATCATGAGAGAACTGCTCATCTGCCACACATCACAGTTTTTCGTCTTAGAGAAAGCAGACATCCACACTTGTTTGTGTTGCTATTGCAGGCTGTAGATGTGGAAGTTCATTCCTGTTGGAAAGGGACAGAATAAACAGGCAGAGGCAGAAACTATTGCAGCTCTCCCGGGCAAGGTGTTCCTTGCAAATAAGTAGTCTGATTTGCTTTCTTGCCGTTGCTTTGGTGCAGTGTGATGACAGTAGCTAGTGGCCCTTGGCTCTTCAAGCAGATTTTGTGTGCTTTCCTGTTTCAGCTTCTCTCATTTAATTGGTTCTTCTTAGCTTCCGTGAAGTTACCCAGCAATTGTAAGAAAAACAAAGTTAATAAAAAGTGAAGCAAAATGAAAACAAAATTAGAGCAAATGTGTTTGCAGAATTACCCAGGTTTGTAATTTACTTGTAAAATAACTAGGCAACAAATACATTAGCTATAGACAAATCACTTGTCAGAATTGCCAACAGCCCAGATACTGATGACCTGTAATGTCCAGAAGTATCTATCGGACAATTCCTGACCCAAATCCAAGTCCTTCTTATTCCAAATTAATTTCCTTTAGTTACTAAGCATACAAATTCATTGTACAGAGCATACATACCATTACAGCAATATAATGAAGCCTGTGATATTATACCAACTTTGTATTAAGCCTATTGGCACGACTTTGTGTGGAGGGATCTCATATTGGTTTAAATGTGTCTTGCATTTCTTCATCTAGCACAACTTACATTGACATTATAGATTTCAGATGGATAGAAATGTTCATTTGAAAAAATTTTGCATCAGTTTAACCAAATCAAATTATTCCATTGGTACAGTCTCTGGGAGAAAATAAGCCCTGTGATTTGAAAACAAAGACTTTTACTGATAAATAACCACTACGTTCACCTGCTTAACATTCTGCAGTGTGACCAGTGTGTAGCTTATGCCGGTCTCAATTATAAAAATATTCCTTTCCATACAGATCCTTCTCAAAACATTCTTTCTTGCTCAAATACAGGATGTTTTCAACCTTTTACCATTGCATCCATGAGCTATTTAAATATTCAGAGGATGTAGCTGAAGTACAGAACATTTCATTCTCAAAAACTTCAGTCAAATGCAAAACCATACTTGTTTAACCTTTATTGTATATCATATATTGTTTTGCCGTATATCTTATATTAATTATCAAGGAGCCAGACACTTTGGTCTTCCAATTTGCTGGTCAGTATGCAACTATATGGGACCATTCTATTAATGGAGAATATAGTATATCCATGTCATCATAATCTTTCAAATAGTTTTTTCTCTCCTGAGAAAATTTACATGTTTCTGGAGCAAGTTTGAGGCATAACATGATACCCAGATAATCTCAGCCTGAAAACACCAACTCAGACAAGATTTCTTCAGAAATAACAAGAGAAACTAAGGACATTTCCATGATAGCTATTACATTTACAAATAGTCCAGATTCTGGGTTTCCTTTGACTGAGATCCATAGTGAGTAATTCTCACTCCAAACAAATGATCTTTTGCAGGCCTGTAAGAATAAGGTGTTGGATAGCAGTTTGAAAGCCCACTACTTAGTTTTATTTTATGACTGAACTGCCTAAAATTGGAATCAATTTTAGGTAGAAATAACTGCAGCTCACTTCAGATGGGGAATATTTGATATTTTCACCCCAGTTCAACTGGTTCTGGCTCTTGAAGTACCACAGAAGTGAGCAGCTTCCTGTTTTTGTTTTCTTAAAATCCGTATTTGCCACCTTATTAATAAGAAATGCTAGATTCTTTCTCATACCGATCTTACAGCTGAACAAAAGCTCCTTATTTTTCCTCTAACACAAAATCTTTTCAGTGATGGAAAAGTTGCAGGAGAAGGAAATCTGTTCCTTTCTAGGTCTGCTAGCAGGGGTGCATTCGCCAGTCTCCCAGAAAATTTAGTCATCATACCTTAGCATATGCTGCTTATACTATTTTAATAATTTGTCAATATTGGGAAAAGCTGAATTTTAGAAATTAAATTGGGTCCATCACTATCCAGTTTGTTTTACAAATATTTCTTTTCTTTCCAGAAAAAATAATTAGTTCATTAAACATTTCTTCTGCGCATCAGCCTCAAGACCACCACAACTTCTGCGCTCTCTACAGTCATACCTTCTTAAAAGTTACGTCCTACACAGATGTATAAAACATCTACCTTATTTTTCACAAATCTGCATTCTTGAATTATTTACTTTAATGCAGAATGAGATTTGAGAAACATTAAATCTCAGAACATATGAAACTACAATCCTACATTCAGCTGCAGAATACATGAGCTCATATACGAGGGGTGGGTATACAGAGTGGTAGGAAGACATAAAGTTTAAGGATTTGAGAACTTGATGCCATAAGAAAGAGAAGATGATATAGTGCAGGTGCACAATTTACACAAGTTTATCCATAACTTAATTCAAAATCTCCTGCCACAGAAATAGCCATCTTTGTTACAAAACATTCATTAATAATTCTTAATCAAACAAAGCAAAAAATTGTCCTAATTGGCAGGGAATCCATCTTTTAACATATATCACTTGTTAATCAGCGGTTTACAGAGAGGCTTAGAAGAGCTCGCATGGGGCTGGCTGGACTACTATTATGATTCTGATCATGTTTTATATGTTTTGTGTCCCTTAAAAGAAAAGTTAGGATACATTCCTTAGATTAAAAATTCTGAACTTTTTTCTCCTGAGAAGACTATGGGTGACTTTGAACAGTGACAACAACAACAAAACTTTATCTTGTATGAATAACTGGGGTATTTTAAAAGTTTGAAAATAGAGTTTTAAGAGAGCTTACTTAAAAACTGCTTTCTGAAATAAAGCTTAGTAAGCAGCCTTAGTAGTTCTGAGTACCTCACCAATGTGTTCCGTCATTTCATACGTTTGTGTAAGGACAGATAGAACCAATTGGCTGACTTTCTGAATACTATAAAAGGTGAGCTGGGTATTTTGGGACAGTAACACTCAGAGTTCGTACGCAGAAGCTCTTAATTGTTGACTTCTGCAAAACTTGGAAGTGTGGTATAGTGGAGAGATACCACAGTTTAGAAGATACTGTTTTGCCCAGTTTATGGAGAGGGACTGAAGGTATGTTTGCATATACACAGTCTTTCTACCTTATACTTGTATTTCATGGTGTCCTTGGGATCAGCTCACAGGTGATGCAAAGGTGTGGCATGTGTGCTTTCTGCAGAGGACAGCACACAAGCACACCAAGCCATTGCTCTACCTTAGCTCTGCAGTGCAGGTAGGACACTCATGCCTTTCATGAGCTGGAATGCCCCTTCCATGAGAGTAATGCAAGGATTCTTACCAGGAGGGCTGTCCTTCTGCATTTCAGAGTACTGACTGTATGGCTGTGACTGGAGCGTATCCCACCACAGGAGAACCATCTGAAGGGAACAGCTTGATCATAGTGCTTGCTGTGTCATGTAGCTTAGAGAAAAAATGTATCTCTACCCTCCTGATTTGACAGAAAAGGTGTTTGGTCAGTAAAACTACATTAAAAAGCCTTACCAGGCTGCCCAGACCTGCCCTGTGTGAGCTCAAAGCTTCAGCAGCCACTTGCAGTGACCGTTGCTAGGTGACATGGGTGAAGATGGCTTGTGCATTTCATCTGTTGATGCTTACTGTAACACTGTGGCAGCTGCTCTCTGCTTGACCCTCACCAAATAGCAGCGTGCGTCCAGCCAGCTGCACCCCTCTTAAGCAGGTCGTAATGCCATCCTCAGCCTAGTAGGAGCAAAAAAAACCAAGCCACAGTCACAAAAGTGCAGGGGATTCGGACAAGACTGAACTAACCTTGGATAAAACATACTGCCTTGATCTTAACACATCTTCCTAGCCCCTCCCAACCCGCCTCTAGTTTGATGAAAGTCTCAGTCACTGTGAAACCATCTCCTTGTAAAGGACTGCAAAGTTAAGCTAAAGCTTTGGTGTTGCGCCTGATTACGGGCTCGAGGAAGAAGAATTGGATTTTTTTGTTTAGTTTTGGTTTTCATTTTGGTTTTAGTTTCCCCCCCATCCCAGAAGAAGCCCCTTTGAGATTGTTAAGTATTCTACAGCTATTCTGGCTGCATCTAAGGCATCGCTTCCCTATTAGATCAAAAAGAGTGCACTGTGCTTTACCTGTTCCCATATCATGCTGTCAGTGAAGTTACAGGGAGACCAAATCTGGAAAGATGTCAGAACCCCATTCCCAGTGAAAATTGAAGTAAGGACTAGAACACAAAGACAAAAAATTTATTTGGTTATAATGAAGGGGAATTCAGTCTTTCACATCAAGAACAAGAATGGAGCCACAGGGTTTAATCTTTCTGTGGAACAGTTCAACCATTCCAGAACAACTACCAGCTCAGCTCTCATCTTCAGGTGTCACTTCTTTTGGATTTAGGAGGAAGTTGTCTGCTAAGGTCTTCCATGTATTGCTGCTCAGGAAAGCCTTTACCCTTCATGAAAATTCTGTTCACCATAGAAGGTTTTGTCATATTCTTCTCGCCATGCAGCATCAAACTGCTTTTACCATAGCAAATGGAACTAAAGTGATGACAAACAAAGGGCTACTGTTAGTTATTAAAAATAAAACAAGTCAGCATCATCATTTGCCTGTTCAACTACTTGCTTTTGGTAGTATGTGTTCATTTTAGGTGATAGGCCCCTTTTTGAGTGTAAGAGGACTGCGTCCTTTTCTGCTACCTTGTGGTTCTTCAGCAGCATCACAATGATAAGAAATGTGGATATGTTAGCCCACTAACAAGCCTCATGGCTTCGATGTGTTCCCTACTGCCATGCTGTGTGACAGGGAATTTTCCTAGGTGAGACCTGCCAGCAAAGGTGCTCCTGACTTCTGCAATGTCAACCTTCAAACTGATCCTTAGAATCTGTGAGTGTTTGTGTCTGCAACATGGAACAAATTTGTTATTCAAATACAAATCAAGTATTTACACAAGGATAAAAAAGACAGAGTGAGCTCTGAGTATAGTTATATTAATATTGTATGTAAAAATCAGAAATATACAAAGTATTAACACGGAAGATCTCTGTACAACCAAGATAGGGTATATTTGTACGTGCTAAAAGATACCAGTATCTCTGTGTCAAAAAATGCTTATGCTCTGAAGCATAAAATAGTACTGAAAACTATAAATATTTTTTATCTTTTTATTAAGGTAAAGGACAGCATTTTTTGTATGTTAACTCATCGGCTCAGAACGAAGGAAACAGAGCAAGGATAATTACCACCAAACTCTTCCCAGCTAGCCTCAGCATCTGTAGGGTTCGTTTCTGGTTCTGGATGTTTGCTTTTAGGCAAACAGGAGTCTTAAAGGTAAGAGAAAATGCACTTCCACCACATCATGGCATAGTAATATTTGCTTTAGTAGTATTTGCATTTCTGTGTGTAGAATGAGTAAAATCTTGGAGCTTATTTTAGCAGTATTTTCTCACAGCTTCACTGCAGTTACACCTATATACACAAATTTTGCTGATAAGATCAAGTGGCAATTCTGTTTTAGTATTAATTCCACCTGAAGTCTTTTGCTACATATGTAAGAATTAGCATTTCATGACTGATTGAGTACCATACTTAAACCTACAAAACATCAGCACAGTTCTCTGCACAATTCACCCCTTAACATAAAAGAGAGGCAGTTTCCAATGTTTAGGACAATAACAAGATGTGATTTAAAAGAAAAGTTTTAAACAAATTAATGTCACCTTGTACGGAGGCGAGTTGATTAAAATAGCTGGAAATAAAACTTTTAACATATTAACAATTATAGCTCAAGCTTCCAAGAATATATCTTCTTACTCTTCCCCAAGCATCCTTAATGGGCACGCTTTCAGTTGTTAAGTACCCTAGTAAAAATCCAAGCAGTGACACAAACCCTTGGCAAACAACTTATTTTGTGTGCTTCGCTGAATAAATGTTACATAGTGCCGTTTTTAGAGGTCTGAGAAAGACTCCTATCCATGGCAGTTTGATAAATTTTGAAAATACAGGTTATGTCAGTTTCAGTGTGTGTGACAGAATATAAAAATTTGCTTACGCTGTAAAAGTCCTGAACTAAATTAGTCTATGTTAAAAGTGATCCAGAATATTGTTGTGGTCTTGGACCTGGAATTAAGTCAGGAAATTTGTACCACTGATTTGTACTTATTCTGTTTGTCTTTGGTCTGTTTCTCCATTGTAAAGGACAATCATAACACAGTTCCATGGGATTATAGTGTAATTTAGGCTGGAAGGGCCTCACGAGGTCTCTAGTCCATCCTTCTGCCCCAAGCAGGGTCAGCTACAAGATCACACAAGGTGGCTCAGGAATTTACCCCGTCAAGTCTTGAAAATCTCCAGAAATGGACACTACCCAGCCCCTCTGGGCAACTTCTGCCACTGCTCAACGGTTCAGCACGAAAAGGCTTCTTCTTATATCCAGCCAAAGAATAATGTTACCTTTCATTCCACTTTGTGTCTATCTTTTTTAAAGTAATTTTTTTCAGGATGAGGTTATTGTAATATGTCTTTCTATTCAGTTAGTAAAAATGTTCAAAATGTATTCTTCCTAAAGATACATGTTATTTAAGATGGATTTTTAAGAAGTGTTTACACTGCAATCATGTCATTTTATTATCTGAATATAGTTTTTGAAATATTCTGCCATACCTTCAAGACCATTCTTTCCAGTTTGAATTATTTATCCTTCCACATATACAAAATTGGCACATTAAGATTAAGAAAGCAAAACAATAGGTAAAGTTCGAGACCAGTTCCAGATTAAAATGAAGTAAAAAGTAAACAGCAATTGCTTTTTGGATCAGTTGGAAACTGAAATACTGTGAGATTATCTATTTATTTAAATTCAAGTATCTTGGACATTACAGCAAGCAAGAGTGCAGACGATATTTTCTTGAAGGAGCTTCTGAAGTTTTTCAAGCATCACAGAACACACAGAATTAGTGAATAAGTAGATGTGTGTGGCCTATGTGTGAGTTAATATGCAGACAGCCAAAGAAAGCCTGCTTTTTAATTTTTTTTGGCATTTCAAACATACTAGTTTAATTGACTCTCATTACCTGGAATTTCATGAAGAGATCTATAAGGAAGTGTCTTACTCCCACATACAAAAAAGGTTCCTTGTTTATGGCTTTGCAACAGATACTCTTTATGTAGAAACATACAACAATATTCATAACAGACTGAAGTACTCAGCAAGGAACTATTACCCTATCAGAGACCAAATTTACCCTTATGGAAGCTTTCCGTTTTTCCATCAAACTAACAATCTATTTCAGCATCAACTGTTGCTGTTATTAAATGAAGAATATAAATGAATGGTAACTATTTAAGTGAAAAAAAGCCTAAAAGAACAAACAAGAAAAACAATAAAACCAACAGCCCAAAACTTCAAAAGCAACAGCTCAGTGAAGATTTTTGTTCAGGTGGCACTGGTGAAAAAAGTCAAACTGTAATTGGAAGTCTGAATAATGTGTTAGAATAATGCGTTAGAATATAATAACATTAGTACAAAAGCTGGTGCCATAGCTGTCATCTGAAATGCAGCTATCTGGTCAAGTCTGAATTAAAAAAAGAAAAGGACTGCAGAGATAGAACATACTGTATGTGTGATGGAATCCGTAAAAAATACAGAAAAAAATGAAGGATGTCTTGATATAGGAAGTAGATGTGGTAGAACTACACCAAATAATGTGAAGTTATTGGAATATTCCTATTTTTATCCAGAAAAGGAATTATTTGCTGAGAATACAGAAGGAATTCAAAGTGCTTCTCTTCTGTATTCACAACACATATTTCAATTGAAGAATTCTATTGTCATAAACTCTGTAATTTATTTATAGAGAAACCAAAAGCATAGGCTATTATTATTGTCTTTAAAAAGGACAAAATATTTACAGGAACTCTTGCATTAATATAGAATGGATGCTATTTAAAAGAGCTCTGAATATTGATGCTTCAAGACATCAGTTAACTATTAGCCAACAGGATAAAAATGTTGCTTCATAATGATTAAGTACAAACCCACTAGCTTTTCTTAGGAGCACATGGCAACAGGCTTTGAGAGGTGAGTTGTTTATCACCAAATACACGACTGGTCTAAGATATCAATTAATATTCTCTGAACAAGAATAGCGCTTAGTATAACAATTTTTGCTGCATTACGTCGAAAATTTAAATTTAAAATTATGTATTTCTCTTTATATTTTGATAATCTTTAATTATAATTCATGAAGCAGCAAAAAGTTTCAGCAAAAAATTGAGGTTATTTTCACATCTCTTTCATTCCAGTGGGGATCCTGTTGGTCGTCTGTCAGAGAGAGAGAAAACATTCATCTTTCATTAAGCTTCAGCATTGTCTCTGTCTGTTTACTTCAGGAGTTTGTCATACAAAGGAGAATTAAATTAATTTTTGGTGTGATTATATAATTCTAATATATCAGTTTTCTGCCTTGGTATTTGTTGATACTAAGAGAACCGAGATATAGTAAATTTTCATATAGGATAGGTCAATTTCACTAAAAATTATTAAATTTTTTGTTACTTGAAAGACACATTTAAAGAAATCAAGTGAAAAGAGGTAGATATCTTTTTGAAGTGGTTCACCACTGTGACAGTGAATTGTGATACACTTTTGCCAGTCTGATTTGTGTGCTTTAGAGAACCAACTTCAGTTTTCTTCAGCAGCTTCAGCACAAGGAAGAAGTGCAATGACTGCCAAGGAATGTGTGGAGTTCAAAGGCATGATCCTAAGGATGTAGAGCAGAAAAAGTAGTATCTTTATTCACTGGAGTCAGTGGGAAGTTTCCTCAGCTGACAGAAGTCTCTCGTGCCCAGTGAAGTGAAAATACAGGTTGTCTTTCACAAGATTTTACTGCTTCCTTGGCTGGTGATTAAAGACTATATGGTGGGAAAGATGGGAGAATACACCTCTCATTATGCACCCTTCAGATCTGCATTGGCTTCTTGGTTATTAGTCAGTTAATTAACCTTCCAGATGGAACATAGTACCCTCCAGCATGCCAGCTGCTAGAGCCAGGCCATATCAGGAAGATAATACATTACCTTGAAAAGTCAGCGTGAGGGTACAGCATAGCCATGAGTCGTAACTGCTGATGACAAAAGCAGAAAACAGCAGTTTATATTTCACGACTTTCAAAAATACATGCACTTTCCCCATCCCCCAAATGAAACAGAAGTTGAAAAAAGAATTCAGGAGTTTCTAACACACAGGACATGCTGTGGAGCTTAGAACTGAGTCATGATTTTAAGGCAGGGAAATGGGATTTGCTGAAGAATGCTGTTCACATATGGACTACAAATGAACTAGCTGGCAAAGGCACCTTGGAGAAAGACCAAGAAGCAAGTATAAGAACTTCACTCATGCACTTGTCTCATGCAGATTATTATGCCACATTCTTCTTAAAATTGTTGTGACGTGTTTTGGGTATCTTCACTCCTGAGCTTTTCGCTCTGCAGTGAATGAAATGATAGCTCTACTTCTGTTGGTTCCCATTCTTTGGGATTTAGATTGCGTGTGCAATCTAGAAACGATGTCAGTACAGAATGAGGAATAGACATATACAATGACTATTTAGTACAATACATACTTGTTACTTTTAAATTAAATTGATGGCATTTATCTCACTACTAGATCAGCATTAGCTGGAGCACGCTCTCCCCAGACTGATAGATACAGAGTTGTTCAACAGGACTTGGCTACAGTTTTGGGTTTTTTTTCAATTACATGCCAAATAGTGCGATTCATCTTGCTAACTTTTTCCTCTTTCACATCTTAAATTGTTGCCTCTATCAGTCTAGCTTGTACGCTAGGACAAGATGCTGTATAGGGAGGTGGTGGACTGTCTGGAGCCACCAAGCACCACACAGTTGAAGCTCTCCAGGGCTCTTGGGAGCTCAGATCCCTGAGAATCTGCTGTACCTTTCATGTGTCATATATGTTTACACAGGCTAGTAAAAAAACTTGTATATGCTAAATATACTTCCTCACCCAGAAGATGCTTCAAACTCTCAGTGACTTGGGTAACCACAGCAAAGAATACAGTATTACATCTTATAATTTTTTCTTCACTTTCTGTGAAAGAGTAAGATCTGTATTCCCAGCTAAAGGAACAGACTCCTTGGACTTCTCATCCTACTGAACTCTCATTTGATTTAGCATATATTTTAAATTATGTATTATTCTTCTAGAAATTTCAGCTAAATTATTTTGAAGATGCTTAGGAACACACACCCTTTCCTGACGTAGTTATGGATAGATAAAGACTTGGAGATACGAACTAAAAGTATTCAGGTGTACTTCAGCAGAAAGTGAGATAGAAGGATTTCCTCAGGAGTGTACACGAGACATGGAGCAGAGCTGGGAGCTCACCTGGGATTTCCTATGTACTAATTTAGAGATTTACACTAAATGCTATCAGTCTCCACAGGTTACCTATGTGCTTATTATAAGAAACAATACACCAGGTTTAAACTTTAGTCAAATGTAACTGAGGATACAGACACATAAATTAACACAACACACTAACTCATCCGTAATAATTACATATCCTCAAGCCCTTAATTTACAGTAGATATGAGTTAAATCTCAAAGAAAAGAAGGATAAGGTGTATAAAATTACCCTATATCTATGAGAACAAGAAGCTGATACCATAATGTTGCATTTTAGATCAATTTTGACTTCCTGCCACCCCAGACCCATTGGTCAGTATACATACAGCAGGTTTCATGATGGATTTATCGTTTGTACTGAGTTTGAGCTGCAGAGTTGATCTGTATGTACAGAGATTGGCACCATGCACCATCCGAGACCAGGCTGAGTAAGGACATGACGCAATTTCTCTGTACATAGACAGAACTGCTCAAGCAGACAGTGTGCTTTGAAATTTTTACTATGAAAAAACTTGTCCTACTAACCCAGCAAAAAGGAATGGAAAAAACCCACCTGATTTTAAACCATGGGCCAGGCTTTTAACTGTCCAGTTGAAAGTGGCTCTAGTATTGTCTTCAAGTGTTTTTGATTCTTCTCCCTTCCCCAATAGTTCTTTGTACAGCTGTGAGACTTTTCAATGAGATATATTGAAAGTGATGTTATCTCAATATTAACCTTCAAAAAGCAGAAAACATCACTGCATATTACATTAACTAGAACCACACTAACACTATTATGTGCTGTAAAATTCTAGATAACGAATTGATATTGTTGTATTTCATGACTGGTAAAAGAGTGAATGATTCCAGTGACACATAAAGGTGTTGTAACACAGTTCTGACTTCACATATAGAATTATTTTAATTAAGGATTTCAACTTATTAAGAACTTAGAGCTTGATAGTGTAAGTATACACAGTTTTTAATTTTTTTATGTGTTGAATCAGCGATTTCTTCTCAACACCTCTCCTTTTAGGCCTGCAATATTCATGTTTTTAAGAAGAAAATGACACCTGGATAGTGTTGTTACACAGTCCTATCATCAAACATCAGACCTGACAAAATTAGGTCCTGATTTGAATTATTGTATGTCAGTCTTCTTGATGTTCCTCTCCTCCAAAAATGAAATAACTTGTGTCATGGTTTAGCCCTGGCCAGCAACAAAGGACCATGTGGTTGCTTTATCACCACTTCCCCCTGTGGGGTGGGGAGGAGAATTGGAAGAAAAAGGCAAAACTTGTGGGTTGGGATGAGGGCAGTTTAGCAGAACAGCAAATGAAGCAAACAGTAACAACAATAATAAAGATAAGAAGAATATACAAAAAAGCCAAGGGAAGACACAGAGCAACTCCCTCACTGCCTGATGCCCAGCATGCTCCTGAGCCTCAACTAACCTCTCCCTGGCCAGCTCCCCCACTCCGAACTGGGCATGACGGCACATAGTATTGAATGCCCCTTTGGTTTGGACAGTTTGCATCAGCCAGCCCAGGTGTGTCCCTTCCCGGCTTCTTGTGAAAATTAACCCTATCCCAGCCAAACCCAGGACAACTTGCAAGAGTGTTTAGGCATCAGAGATCTTTTAATCAATACACCAACTTCTATAAAGTATGAGGTTCAAATTGTCATATGGATTTTTATCTTACTTGTCCCACCACATTGACTAGGAGAGGCAAAGATGTGTAGTTTTATATGTATCGTCAGTATGGGTTTAAGTTACAGCTTTCTTGGGTCTCAGGTTTTGTGTTCCATCATTAAACTGGGGCACTTAAGTGGGAACATGAACCCATGGGTCACTGGAAACTTAGTCTAAAGACTTCAGAGGAGGATGGTGTTGAATGTGACAGGGACAGGATAAGAGTTAAAATGTTCAGTCTCTAAAAGAACTAGTTATCATCTGGAATGGCTACAATATGCATACTTTCATTATTCCTGTTCTTTTTCAATATTTCTTACCTGGTTTAGATTGTATAAGGATTTTGGACACCTGAGTGGGAAAAGCAACTACCTGCATAATCTCCAGACTTTCCTGTGCTCAGCATGAATTCATCAGTTGTTAGTTAATTGTGAATTTATTCATTATCATTCTTATTGCTTTCACTATTTGATGGTTTTATTTATTTTTTATTTATGCTGTTGCTAGATATGCTTGAGCTAATTTACCATGACTGCCAGAAACATCATATTAAAAATTGATTGTACCAGATGACAGACTTGAATTCCTAGACATTAAGTCTTTTATTTATATCTCTAAAATCTTCACCCAGTCTATCAACTATACACAGGTCGCCTTTTAGAGATGTAACGATAGCTCAAGATCCTTCTCAGTCTTTTCTTCAATGTTTAGATGAATTTGGCATTGAGGTCTTTACTGATTAGCTTCTATATGTCAGGCTGAAACTGTCTGTAGATTTTTCTACTTAGTGATTGTATCAGCAGTTCTTTTCATTCTATTTTGTTTTGTAATAGCTTTTTATTTGCAGCAGAAGTAGCATTAGTGAAACAATTCAGCAGCATTTGTTCATCACCAGTAAGGTGTGCATTTGAACCATATCTAAAAGGGCCAGTACTGTGCAGGCAGGTAGCTGCACTACTGGGCTTGGGCTATGTTTTTCTAGCCAGCTGTGCTCCTTCAACCCTTAGTGCTAATTCAGTTGTATTTCTTGGGTTTCCCTGTCACCAGGTATACACAGTTGAAGAACACGGAACGAATATTCTTATGTGGTCATCTAGCAGAAATGAAGAAAATAAATGGATGTATGCAAATGTGGTCCTTTTCAGTAACAGCCCTTTCAGAGTTGCCTTTGAAGCTGAAGTGGGGTGGAGTGAACCCACAGAATTTGCTCTTGATGATATTTCTTTCACCCCAGAATGCATTGATGGAGGTATGCTATTACACAAATACTTACAATATTTGGTTTCTTTTCAGAGCACAGAGGAAAATTGTGGCATTTCCTATTTCAATTGTATCAGAGTTACAAAATCTGAAAATTTTTCTTTTGAAATTGTCACAATACTGCTATGCTTTTACTTTATTACAAAAAACGTAGAAAGTACATGGGCACAGCACAATAATGCAAAGAAGCAGATGTTTTCCAAGGGAAAGAAAAATATGTAAAGGAAAGAAAGATCAAATTTATCATATATAAATCCCTTGGCAAATTTTTAACTAGCACATTTTTCCCTAAAGGAAAGGAGCCTTTACAACTGTTAGAGTGATTCTTATTTGTTGGCTGAGTGTAGTATATGAAAAAATATATTTGCCCATGGATTGTGGAAGACAGTTTTGAGTTCTAATTGGCAGATGAACAGATGAGTAATTATAGCAACTCAGAATATTACTGTCTTTGAGGCCGTGTTAGTGTTTTTATGAACCACGCTTTAGAGGGATCTACCATATCTTAACTGTAATGGCTTCCTCCTGTATGAAAACTGTTGGAGAAGGCCTTAGTTTGGGATGAAAGAGTTTTATGAGTATCAAAGTGGTTAACAATTATTTTAAAATGAAAATGGTTAGTTCTTTTATCTTTGCTCACTTTCTACAATATCTCAGCAGCATAGCAAAATTACCCTGCTGCCAGGTTCTTTGAGAATTTGCAATCTCACTTCTGCTACCCAAGCTATGTGACTTGAATTGTGTAAAAAAAAAAAGAGTTAAATTCTAGTGTCTCATAATGGCACATTTATTATGTGAAAAAGGCAGTGGTTTACCATGCAAAAGAAGTACAGCATATGATACAGTATCAGAAGAAAAAATTAAGTATATGTGCAAATACAGATTCTGATAGGAATATTGGCTATTCCTTTTTTTAAAGAGTTCAGAGGCCAAGAAAACCAAAGAAACAGAAAACTCTTTGTGTAGATCTTCATTCATAAGAAACAACTAGGAATTATTACGATTAAATGAATGCCAATACGGATGTTATAAAAATGTTCTTGAATAACAGTTCTTACTATTTATACAGCTTTTCTTGTTCAGATAGGATAGCCTGCGTATGAATTAGTTGTCACTGCTCAAGAAACTTCTTTTTTTATTATTGTGATGGGTAAGCAGCTCCACAGAGAATTAGCCATATGCTGATTAAGGCTTAAAATGAAATGTATGTTCATGCAGATGGCATTTGCTCAGTCTCAAGCTGAGCAAAAGTTTTGTGTATTTTCTCTGAATAATATCACCAATAGGCTTGGTCAAATACTATTTTGGAATAGTCTTCAATGAGCTGCAGACCATGTACATAAACTAGTGCTTGTTTTACACTTATTATGTTTATCACCTTTGTTAAACATGCATTAAGAATTACTCAGGCAGTTTCATGCATAATATACCATAATAGAAAGGGGAATTTTCAAATTATATATTTTAAGTACCTGTAATTATCTGGAATACCTCAGTCTATATTCCAACAATGTATATAAATCAATTTTCTACTTTTAATGGAACATATACTCTCATAATTTGTTATGAACAAGCATGAATTCAGAGAAAGGAAAAAAATCTTCCATGGAAAGTGTATGTTAAGGTATTCTGAAATAATCATATCTATAGAAATAAGGTAATTTTTATGGAGCAACCTTTTCTAATCACCTTATTTTTCTCTAGAGATTTTTTGGTTGTAGAATACTTCAAAGTATCTGACTTGTAAAACACTGTCTGTCGTACAAATATGGTACACCATAAGGAAAACCTTAAGAAAAATCATTAGAGTTGTATTGGTAACTTCACTCTTTGCTGGATAAGTCAAAAACTCATACCTTATGTTCATGCAACCACCTAAAAATAAATCAGACTCTCTTAGCTGGTCACCTAGGCTCTTTGCCCAGCTACAGAAGAGGCAGACATCTTCAGGAGTCAACTTACATTCCCTTGTATGGTAAGCTGGCAATAAACCTGGAATTAGTTCATACAAGCTGCAATATTTACACAACAGAAATAGTAGGGTATCTTGCTCTGTTCTGTATTACACTGTTATTTTCTCATCTGAAAAAGAAAAAGACTGCTCTTTGGACAGTTAACATGTTTAACTTAAATGCAGGATACTTGTCTTTATATTCACTTGTATGCTCCGGTTTCTACATATTTTTTTGTGGTGGCTTCTAGAAATGTAGGAAGGATCTGTACATGAACTACCTACAAAATGTTGTTCTTTGTAAGTGTGCTCTTTATGCTCTTTCAAGAGTGGCATAAAATATACTACCCTAAAAGCAGACTAGGCAAGTCTTCTGGTATGGCCAATAATAGATACCCAAGGATATGTGTTAGAAAGAAAGAACAGAATAAATTCCACCCTCCCCCAGTCTTTCCCAATCTGTGTTAATCTGCCTCAGAGACTTTCTGAAGCTCTGAAGTTCATGTTTTCTGATAGCTTTCAACTGATTTTTCTTGTATGTATTAGCCAGTTCTTTCTGAATATACACAAACTTTTAGTTTTTATTGGAAAATCATTTGTCATTTAGTGGTTATTGGAAAAACATCATTTGGCAAACCTTGGTTGCAGGAGGTCTTTTTCAAGTTTTTTAATTCCTATGACATTGTATCCCTTTCCCATGCTCTGCTGGAGATCATCTTCCACGCATTTAAATCCATTACTTGGAATTCGACTACAGAGTATTGTGTCTTTATGACTTTTTTTTCTTTATACCTCCATTCACAACTTTTAGCTTGCATTAAATGTCCCATCCTAGATCCATCATCCTCAATCCTGATGCTTCCACAGTTCCAACTTCTGATAATCCACCTCTTGTTCCTCACTTAATGGGGCACCTGATTGCAGGCATCCTATTTTTACATTCTCCACACACTTTTTGCTTCCACCAACCACCCCACAGTTGTATGCGTACCCTCGCAATTATGCCGGTTTCTTCTATCATCTGTCCCCCTCCCAGAGTTTTATAGTCACGCTTGCTGTTGTCCTAGGCATGTATTTCTCAAAAAAAAAATTAAAAATTATCAAATGGAAGGCAATCTTCTAATGAGTTTATGACTTGATATATCTCCTCTCCAGACAAAAAACTGGTATCTAGATGCCGTTACATAAGAGTGCACTGACTTTCTGTTTGTTTCATTGTTTTGTACTGTCCTGAGAAGAGTCCTATCCTAATAATCCTTGCTGATCAGGTAGGCCAAACGTGTACTTGTGAAGAGGCCAAAGAACACAAAATCTGTACAACAAAATAAACCATAGCAGTTTTGGAGGAAGAACCTATGTCTGACTTTTTAGTATAGTTCCTGACAAATAGCAGCTACTTGGGAGGAGGGGCTATTTTTTTACTAATAATTGTTTCTGAGTAGCCACTTAAAAATTCTGATGGTAAAATCTGAAGATGTTAGCTGCAAATAGTATAAAATCACTGCCTTGTAGATATTTGAGCATTTTCCTTTAACAAAAACCATGGGAAAGTTTATCCACTCCACTGGCAGTCCGGCTTTGATTTTTACCCATCGTGTTTATTCGAAGACCTAGCTCAAAGGAAAGAGTATTACCTGCAGTACAGGTTTTGTGCAATGTTATCCCTTTCGGAAGATAGCTTTGCGGCTGCAGATCTTATTCCTCTCTCTGTACTATTATTTCTCATCTTGTCTTTAATTACTTTGGGTTTCCTGAGGCAACGTGTTCTAAATAGAATCAATCACAATTTAGCTGGTTGGGAGCTCTAAGCAATAAAGCATTACCAGCAACTCTGATTCAGCTGAGGTTTTTATTTGTTTTAGGTAGTCAGCCCTCATTAGCCATTAGAGTTTCTACAGATCCAAGGATATTTTTGAACGTTTAAACAAAGTGTGGTCAAGTTAGTCCCTGGCCTACTGCAGAAGTAACTTCTAGCTAATGCCCGTGCATGGAGAGAGCTGCAGTGCCAGCTGTCAATGGCACGGGATTCCAGCTTAGTTCAGAACCAACCGTTAAATGATCTCATTTACAACTTTTCAAGTTTTCAAGCACTCTTACAACTTTTCAAGTTCCTTTATTTTATATAGATAAAGGTGTGTGAAGATCTTTTACTACAGGAATTTGTGCATCTTAGGGATCAAAGAATTTATTTGTTACTTGTTTCTAACCATCTTCTTTCAACTTCTAAGTAATACCTTGATTTTTTCAAATGACTTTATTTTTATTTGATATCACATTTAACAAAAACATTAAAAAACCTTTCCATTTCTAATTTCTGATGGACAAAGAATACCAAAGTGTCAAATTTGATTTTATATTCACTAATACCTGTGTTATAGTATTTTCTAGTTCAGCTGACATAGGAGGCATCACAGAAGTTCTTCAAATTTCTGCTTCTACTTTATTTAAACCCCAATGTTAACCCAAAGATCCCTAATGCCCAACTTTATTCTACTTATACAAATCAAAATGCAGTGTTTCATCACTCACCCATTACTGGAGAAATAAACTGGGCGGACAGGGTCCATGTAATTTAAATAGCGAGGTATTAGCTACATAGCACTTTTACGTATTGGGAGAGTACACTCAGGAAACAAATAAATAGTAAATATATTTTGTGATCTCTTCCAGAGATCACCCAATCAAAATATTTGTGCTTGTGGAGATCTTCTGCTGGAGGAAGGTAAATCTCAGTACAAATTCGGCACTGACTGCTACTCCAGCCTTTTCGCAAAGTGAAGTTACCTGCTACCCCTCTTTAGCAACAGCTCTTTGTGAAGTTACACTTCTAAATAGTGCTGCTTTAAGTAATTGCTTTATGTTTTGGTCTATTCAAAAAGAATAGTGTTAACCCTTTAAGATGAATATTTGGGCTACATCTTGGTTATAAACAGGAGTGTGAAGAGCACGCAGTGCCCTAGGCTCTAGAGTGTTTGAGACACCAGTATATGCTTTTCCAGCATCAGTCACGCTTTCAGTGTTTATCACCAGTTCAGTATTAATATTGCTTAGTGAAATAATTAACAATTTGAAGAAAATAATCTTCTACTCCACTTCTCCTTATCATTCTGTATTTTTTAATCTCTTTTTTTAGTCTGTTTGCTTTCAGACTTTACTTCCTGCAGCTGCTTAGTACTATCTGAAGTGTTTTCCTTTTTTCTTCTGTTTTGTGAATTACTTTATATCAACCTTCATCTTTTTATTTTAAAGTCTTTTCTACTCCTGTGCTTCTCTTTTTCAGCTATTCCTCTCTTCTTTCTTTCAAAAAATTAAAAAAAAAAATAGTCTTTTTAGCCTATCAATTTAACACATGAGAAAGGACTGCCATTGTTACAAATCTCCCCCCTCACCTTACTGCAGCTTGACTTTCATCTGGGAGATTTCTCTGCAGTAGAAAATATTGTTATGTAAGGATACACTGGAGATAAAATGGCAAGTCAAATAATGCAAAACACTCAGCACAAACAGGACATGTTGTCTCTAACACTGTGTCACCTGACCGTGGCAGAATTGCACAAAAACCTGTGCTATTTCCCATGCTGCTGTGGGTTGTTTTTCTTCAAATGTTGTCATGGTTCTTGACTTCACTGCACAGGTTACCAACAAAAGGGTCAGACTTGTCATTTAGGTAGTGAAGTACAGTAAAACTCTCAGTGGTCATCGAAGCCTTTCACTTAGATGAAAAGTTTGCTTTGACATGCCATAACACATCCAAGTCTTCCCATTGCTCTGTAGCAAAACAAACTACACCTGCTGTAAAGGTTTTAAATATTCCTTACATTGAGCAAGTTTTCACTTGTCATAAAGAAACAAATAGAAGAAGCCTATCAGAATCTGTGTATTACAAGACTTTATTTGGCTCTACATTCAAGCCCAAGCCATTTAGTATTTCAAAATTTTTTAAAAAATGCACACAAAGTCTTCCCACTACCCTAAAACCTAATATCATACAGAAACTGAATATTCTATTTCTTTGAGCCATCAGAAGACAGTCACGAAAGATAGCCAGATCCATCCCTATAGATCATCTTTCCTAACTTTCTAGAAGAGCTGATATTGTAAAGTGCTGGGACAAAGAAAATAATATTTCAATCACAAAATTTAGAATAGATACACTCTGTACTTCAGGTCAGCCACAGTAAGGAAAAGGTCCAGCTAGTAGCATAACTTGTCTCCTACAGTTATGGATGCCTGGAAAACATTATAAGAAAAGGGGAACTACACATATCATTTTCTCCTGATACATTCCCCATTGCTAGCCATTTGTAATTCAGAGTCTTACTGAGCCATTCGTAGTCTCCACATAGTGATCCTCAGGGCTTTTTTCCCTTGAACTTGTCAGTTTCCCTTTTAACACCATGGAAATTTTTGATATTTAGGAATTAAATTATATGTTAATGTTTGTATGAATCTACACTTATATTCATGAACAGAAAAGATATTCAGTTCTCTTTCGTTTAGGTTTGGAAATGTATAACATTTTTACTTAAATCTTAGTGATTCACTCTTCTGTCTGGTGAGCAGGCTTTCTTCTAGACTTCTCCATACTGCAGTTTCAAATCTCACAACAGATGTATGCCTGACAGACCCAATCCTGAAGATCCTTCAGAGCAAAACGATTTCCTTTGGCCTCCAAACAATAGCAGAACTAGGTCTTGTCTAATATCAGCATGCGTTATCCTACCAAAAATGTAAGGTAGATGCAGGTTCAGGGACCAAACTGAGAAGGCGTGTCCCAAAGGGACTATAGACCATTCTGTTTGTTGAAGGTGGAAGGAAATGAACTATATCACTGACATCTTCTAATACAAAATGTCCCAGATGAGTGTTAATAATTAAAACATAGCAGAATGAAGACTGCTTCTAAGACTTTTTCATTGAAGTAACTTTGTAAAATAATAGTGACTATAAAGACTATTTCCATAGAGCATAGATAGGAAAAAGAAAGAAAGAGTAAAAAAAAAAAAAATCTATGAGGAAAATGAGCTAATTGTCCATGGTCAAGGTTTTCAAAATCAACCATTAGTCTAAGCTGCTAATATTTTAGGTGCTATATGGTATCTTGAAGGTATCTAATTTTCAGAAGATGGTGAGTAGCCATTCTTCAGAAGTCAATCCCCTTGTGATTTCAGATTACAAACCACAGAGGAAAGGTAATACGCCTGGAAAGGTTAATTTCATAAAATCTTGGCTAGTTATTATTTATTTATTTCTCATAACATATATTGAGAACTTTTTCTCCCTATTGTCTCTCTACTTCAGGAACACACTTTTTGAATCTTGATTGTCTATAAACATTCCCTGCTCTTCCTGCCACAAAATTCCATTTGCTTCACAACAGGATCTATGTGTTTATATACATTGACATAATTTTTCATCACATTATTGAATACTATTTTACTCAGAGTACCCTCTGCTTTTTCCAATGCAGAGAAATTCCTGATGAGAGATAACAGAACATTTTCTTTGTGCACATTATTCAGATACACCTCTGAATACAGCATACAGCTACAGTATCCAAATATTTCAAAAATATTTGATAACTACTTCTGTAATTACTTCATATAGCAAAATGTTATCTACCAGTCAGCTAAAAAAGAGAATGAAATAAAATAACCTCTATAATTTTGGATATCAGATTGGAAATGTCCAAAACAGTTATGTTTTCAGAGTCATAAAAATAAAGAATTCTGAGTTGAAACAAAAAGCAAAATATGAAACAGCCAAAATGTTTCTCCTGTACAGGTCCTAAAGCTGGCAGATCAGCAAAAGCCTTAAGGGCAAACTAGCCAAATAACCAAACAGCCCAGAAACCACCCATTTGTAGATAATTTTGTATGCCCTCTGACACTTTTAGTAGATCTGATTTCAATAGGTCTTACAAGAAAAGAATAACTGACACCTGTATCTAATTAAGAGGCAATAATCTAAAAAGTACAGTGGGTGTTTGTGTGTTGTTTGTGAAATAAATAGTCCAGTGGTGCAGCGAGAGTCTTGCTGAAGGCTGTGCGTGAGCGTGTGTGTGCATGCATACAAGCGAAGCAATACCGAGAAAATTCTGCAGCGGCACAGAACTCATCTGACAAAGGCTTAGGAGAAGTCAATGACCCATCTCTGAAACTCCCAGAGCCTGAATGTAGGAGATACTGGAAGGGTTAACTGCCTGACTTGCTGGTACTACGGTGTTAGATCACAGGGACAAACTGTAGAGAAGACGTAACTTCTGGTTTCTTTAAGTTGCAGAGCCAGGGGAATCACTGTTAGTTTGTCTGCTCATGGTTGCAGGGAAGCAGAAATCTCTTTCAGCTTGAGAGCTCAGGGAGTTTCTTTCCTCAAGGGCAAGAAATGATTCAGGGGGAGCTGCTGGGGGAGGCTGCTGGTAAAAACAAAGGAGGGGAAGAGGAAAGCAAGATTGCAAGATTAGTAGTGATAGAGGACTGGGGATAACAGGGATATTTGTGAATAAATTCTTTAGTTAAACAGTTTCTTCCTGAAATCAGTCAGAGTATGGTTTAGATCCTCATGGCTTGGCAGAGATAGGGTGTTTCTGCATTTTTGAAGAGTAAATATTATGATCCAGGGCACAGTACCTTAGAGAGCTCCTTCAGCCTATTTTCACAGAATCACAGAATCACAGAATAGTAGGGGTTGGAAGGGACCTCTGTGGGTCATCTAGTCCAACCCCCCCGCCGAAGCAGGGTC
>Ga0065711_1033981_pt1 | contig 24483 bp, 7 predicted proteins | sample Hoacrofraction12_FD_59098 | JGI IMG/M metagenome (GOLD analysis project Ga0065711, IMG submission 59098) | Hoatzin crop microbial communities from Cojedes, Venezuela - Epithelial fraction 12 v2 (version 2) | ecosystem: Host-associated > Birds > Digestive system > Esophagus > Crop | place...
CGCGGTGTTAGGAATAAAGGAGTTGTTCATTCCTTGTAGGAAGACGAAGACCAACCTTAGTTTTATGCCTAGTGAATAATATTGCCTTTGGTTTACTGTGGCATTTCGATTATCCCTTTTAGGAGTCTGCAAACTGCACGGGTTAAAGGTCATTTCTCAAATCACTAGAATTAGTAAAGAATAGCAGAAAACTGTAAAAAGGGGAGGAGCCGTGCAGTAAAACAAGAAAGATCACCTGAAAGAAACTAACAAAGAGCCCCGAGCTGTTTACCTCTGGCGTTTGTATTCCCAAATGGTGTTTATCATCGTGTAATTGCATCATGTCATCGGGTGCAGGAGAACACCTCGCCCGGGACCAGCGATGCAGGCGGGCAGGGCGCTTAGCAGCAGCTTGGCGATAGGCGAAGCCAAGAGCAGATCGTTCTCGTTGCCGGGATTCCTAGTTGTTGCTTTTAAAAAGAAAACTGGACAGGGAATTTATAAATCACGGGCAAATTTTCAAGCTGTGGCGCGCAGAAGTGGAAATAAAGGGCAGAAATCCAAACATCCTGCAAGGCTTTAAGAATTTTAATTTCTCCTCGCTATTTAAAACAGCTGGGTGAAGCTAGAGGGGGCAGGAGCGAGAAGTATTGACAATGCTAAAGGCATTCATGCTGCCCAAGCTTTTGTTTTCAAGGTTTGCTGGCAATGGAGCTCTTAAGTTAACCAGGCAGTTGATCCAGTGTGCTTTACTGCCAACGTCAAAGTATTTTATGGAGGAAAAAAAAAAAATAATGCTCATAGGAATGTAATAGGAAGTGCAAAGATACTGTTAAACGTCTGAACAGCAGAACCCCAAACAGCAACACCACAGGATTTTAGAGGTGAATGTCTGCTATAGCCCTGCAATTCACTGTAAGACAGCAAAATAGATTATTTCTGATCTTGCAGATGTATTTCTGCCATTTTTCTGCAGAGTAATGCATTTTAACAAAGGAGTAGTCACATCAAAATATTGCATGCATGTGTTCATTGTAACGTGTAGTGCTGTGTGATTTATATCTTTACACCTTCACCAATGGCAAATATGCAGTCAGAGGCCAATAGGCACAGTTTTCTATCACGAAGAACCCATTTGGGAAGCAGAACTTTTGAGGGGAAAAGGCATTTTCCTATATGTCTTTTTAGTTCATCATGGCATTTGAATATATAATACAGGAATTATTACATGTTGCACTGAACCTCTATGAAGGGATATCCCATCTGCAGCTGCTTTGGTATTACAGTGCGTAGTGTACCTGCATATGTGCTTTTCCAGGTGAGGGCCGTACATAGTACCATAATGACCGTTTAACAGAGCAAATATGTCATGTTATTTTGAAGATGTAACCTGCACCCTGCCCACCAGCACATCTACTCCAGGGATGACTTTTTACTGAACTCCTCAGTTCTGAGGGACTTAGAAGTGACTGCCTTGCAATCATTTATGCACTTAGGTTAAGACTGTTTTCTTTCCTGAAACATGCTGTTGCTTTCTACTACAGACCATCCTGTCATCCAAAAGATGGCTGAACTACAAAAGAAATGCCAAAGATAACGATTTTATGCCAATTCTTGCAAGAGTAGTTGTTTTTGTATATCCTTAGCCACTAGAGGCAAGAAATAGCATGAGAAGCTCCCATTCTTTTTAAATAATTGTTTTGTATTTCTAGCTTGTCTAACTGCTGAAGAAACTTGGACAAGCCAAGTTAAGAGACTAGAAGACAAAGAAGAGTATGGACATGTGTGTCCCTGTCATCGTCCCCTGCCCCCTCCCTCAAATCCCAAATTTGTGATGTTGAAAGAAGCCAGGATATTTGGAAACAGGAATAACGACTAGAGAGGAGGAAATACAGAGTCTAGATTAGCATTTGTTTTTACCAAGTGAAGGCGTTATTTTAGATGCAGTGAGATGCAAATAAAAGGCAGCAGGCAACGGAGGAAAGTTTGCAGGGTAATGAAGTGTCACAAATTCTGCTAAATACACTGATCTACTGTAGGAAAAAAAAACATTTTATATTTGAATTGATGATAACTATACCAACTTGTTATTACTAGTAATGAACTGCATAATAGCCCCCTCAAAACACTGAGCATTTGGCTGAATTATCAGCTGGAGAAGGACAGTTGCAGATTCATTTTTTATTTTTAATGTGCAAAACAAGGCTGGATTAGTCTCATTCCCTCCTCCTGAGGTCTACTAAACCTCGCTGCCACTGCAGAAATCACAGCCCAGGTACAACACATGTGTCTGCTGGGTAATACAGGAAAATAAAGATATGAGAAAATTCTTTACAAAACCGAGAAGTAACTCTAAAAGCTGTTGAACCGGGATGCCAACCTGCTGCTGCATCTATCAGAGCATGGGGCTCGACTGCTGTGAGATCAGCCAAGCGGAAGATGGTCAAAAAATGCCCTCTCCCACGAGGAGGCAAGGCTGCCTTTTGGTGCCCCACAGGGGTGGTTCTTTTGCTGTTCTGGGAGACTGCTGCCACAGGCAGCTGCTTGTGCCAGCGCCGGCTCTGGCACACTGAGCTCTGTGAGCTGGAGGTGCAGGTGCTGACGCAGGTGTCTGAAGAAGGTGTTCAGGGAGGCTGTGACTCCCCCGCAGCCAACAGGACACAGGAAAGCTGCCTAGACCTCTGCTGTCTGTAGTAATAGAGACCGTGAAAGGGACACTTCTGACATTTTCTGGTTTTACCTCTGCAATAGCAAGGTTGTTGAAGGTAATTGTCAAAGGGATAACTTTATGCCCCAAGAAGCGTTTGCTGTTTTCTCTTCTGTCCTGCCTCTGTCCAGGGTGGGAGTCCCTCTCCTCGCAGCTTGTGCCTTGTCTAGAAGCTGTAGGTCTTCATCTGGGTGATACCTCTCCCGTTTGCGTCTCAGCCATCCCCCTGCTGCCACCATACGTCATTGGAATGTTTCAAGTAGTGAGTCTGGTTTACTTAAAGAATACTGCTTTTAGAGGAATAATACTTTGCTTTGTTTCCATTAGGACCTTAAAAAAAAAAAAGTTTATGGGAGGAAAAATAAACAATCCCACACCACTCCTTAACAACAGAGTACTTTCCCTCTCCTAATGCTACCAGTTCCTTCTTTCACTGAGGCCAAAGGCACCTCCCATAAACTCTGGAAGGCTCTTACATGTTTCTTCTGAGTGGCCTGATCATAAGTCTCCCCAATACGCACACAGAGTTCATTTTCCAGAGATGACCAGGCAGGGAGCTTTGTCACACTAACTAGGGACCAGTGCAGTCTCCTGGTTCCTTCTCAGAGAGCCACAGAATAGTTGAGGCATGGGAGGCCATAGCTGCAGAGAGGGTCTGCGCAGGAGGCAATGGAGAAAGGACAGGACAAGGCTCTTTTCCACAGACCACCTGTATCCCTCACATGTAACAGCCCTTTAGCAGCCCTGCTGCCATATGCAGTGCTTGGTCGCTGTGCTTCAGGTTCCCGACTGCAGCAGCAAGGCAAGCAGAAGCAGCCCAGCACCAGCTGCGGAGGTGAGGGATCACACTGGGGTGATCTCTGCTCTTTAAACAGACACCCCTAGAAGCAGGCTGCTGTTGCGCTCCATTCACACTGCTAGCACACCCCAGGCAGCCTCAGATGTGGTTTGGGGCTGTGCATGTAGTGCTGGGTGGTACCTCACCACTCTTGTTTCACCATCCTCCTCGGACTGTGTAAGATGCTGCTCCTGCCTTAGGAAACTTTTTAATCCTGTTTCCTGCCTGGCATATTTTCATGGTGTTGGTGTGGTTGCTGTGCCATACTCATGCCCCACAGGTAACTAGGACTCTCAGGAGATTTTACTGATAGCAAGCCACCAGACCATGAATGGGCATGGATTTACATGCAGGAAGAAGAAGAGAGGAAAGGGCACCACAGACTTCCCATGAGCATGGACTGGTCTGACACCCACCCCTGGCATGGGCACAACCATGTGTGGTTGCCTGGGGCCATGTCCGCTCCTGAATAGTGCTACTTACCTCCAAGAAGATTAGAAGATTAGGCTGGAGTTTATAATTGTAGCAATATTAGATCCTCAAAGTCCACATAGCTCAAGGAGGAATGTAGGTGGATGCTGTCTGAAGCTCTCACCTGAAGTATCACAAAGTATTTCTCTAAAATATGTACACACACATGTCATCACTAAGGTGTGTTTAAGAGTGAGAGGAGGGAGCTCAGCCCTTATATGGCACTTATCTTAAAGACTACTGAGCTAATTCGTCATTTCCTTAGGACTAAAGATAGGTCGTAACAGCTAAGCCAATGTATATATGTCCATGACTGCTTAAAGCCAACGTAATTCTGAACATAGCTATCAATCTATGCACCATGAGCGACACATCTGATAAATTTAACCCTATCTTTCAAGCTCCATAATAGTCTGTGAAATGGCCTCGATTCTTACCAGTTTATTTAGAATATGGCATTGTTTGAAAACTCATTTTACAAAGATATTTAAGGTTTAGCTTAATTTTGAACTCTTCATTTTAAGTGTTTGATTAGGCAAACCTTCTGACTTGTTGCTCCAGTGATAGTATTGTCTGTATTATTTCATGGAATGATGAAGGTACTATTTTAGCCCTACATTATTTTCATCAATTTACATTAAAATTGCAAACACATTTGAAAATGGCACTGACAGTGTGAATGTTTGCCCACAGTGAATAACACAAGGATACACTGACAGCACAGCCATGGGACCAGGCTGAGTAGTATGTATTTAGATTCTATACAGAGTAGGTGTAATGGCCACATGTAGACCTGGCACTGACAGCAAGTGCTTCTGCTAAAATCACTAACCCAGGCTTGAAAAGTTGGAAATTGATTTATCATGGACCCCCTCTCATTCTCTTCTGCTATTTAGAGCCTGTAGACCACCACTTTTTGAGGAGTGACCTGACAAAAATTGCTGATAGTATAATCTTAGAAGAAACAAGGACTATTGTGGTGGAAGGTAGTGTACTGTGCCTCCAGGCAGGACCTGGCAACAAAGTGGGTGAGGGCTTCTGCAGAGGCCTCTGCTGTGCTCCAGCCTACCTGAGTTCTGGTATCAAAGTCCATAGCCTGTGTACACGTGTTCCTCTTGTTCTGCTTCTTCATTCGAAGGCAGAGAGAAGCCATCTGAGCAGCTTATTGTGCTATTGGAGCCGACAGTCTCACGGAGATGGGAAATGCTTGTCTGTTTTTTATAATAGTACAGAACACTGTAAGCTTTTTTGTCAAGTAGCTGTATTTTTGCTTCTGGGAGAGTATGACAGGTATTCATTACCGCCCAGTGCGCTGCTTTGAACAGCTATGGTAATTGCCCAGCCCTGCCTCATTGGCATCTGTCCTGGTCACAGCATCTCTTCCACCCAGTCAGTGATAACCTGTAATTCAAAGCATAGCGGTGACTCCATGATATCACTTTTAACAAAGCAGCCAAGCAAAGGAACAGCTACAGAAGTAGCCACTTAATTGCTTGATAATAGTCATTGAACTTGAGTTTATCTAATTGTCTTTATTATGGGTTGCCAATTTAGCAACTTTTCTTTATTTAATCAGCTGGTTTGCTAGTATTTTCATAAAACACTTCCTTCCAGAACATCTGAGGCTTACAGGGCAACTTACCCAGCATAGAGGTAGATGTACTGATCTACCCCTGGTTGTAGTGAACTCCACAGGAAAACTCATTCATTTCTGTAAGGTTTTATGCAGAACATTTATTGCATTTTCATGATCAGTTACATGTATTTCTACAGAATGATGGAAATGCCAGAGACTAATATCCTAGCTGCTTTTCAAGCAGAAGTGCATTTCCATGCAGTTCCATCATCCTGTGACCTTTTTTTGGTGTGCAATATAGTATGAAGTGATTGTGAGGGCCACATTATTATGAGTAGGATATCATGAGGATATTCTCCATTTCCATAGAAGCTGATAGTATTTCCTCACTAACTATCCCACAACACTAGCTTGTATTCCTTAGGAAAATATTTAGAAGTTTTTCAGTATTTTCTTTGTACCTCTCCTCTTTGTCGAAAAGGTGTCTTAGTTATAAGTCCCAGCTTGACTCTAAAAAAAAGAAAAGGAGTATAGAATATACATTGTAAAAGTCACTTAAATAGTTAAATGTGTGTCACAGCAGGGCTTTTTGCCACTAAGTAGGCAGGGTGCTTCCCTTCAAAATGCTGGACTTTATACTTGCCATTTGCACTGGAATGAATATTGACAGATGTGTCCCTGAGACTAGAAGAGTTTTAGGGAAAGCATTCCTTGTCTGAAATACAATTTGAGCAGTATTTTATTATACTGTGACCCTGTGAGTATACAATCAGGAGGGACTCCTGGGGTTTATTTCAGCTGATTATGGAACACAGAGCAGAATACAGCCAGTGACCTCTGTAAATGATCACATATTTGACTTTTGGATAAGAAGTCATCTAGTCATAAATGATTTATCTAGAAGATTCTATCTGATCTGAGACTAAGCTTCACTCAGCTGCATTAGCAAAGCATGTAACAATTTATAAATTTCACATACTGTAGTACTTAAAAAAATATATTTACATTTTGTATTCTTTACATATATCTGGACTGGATTTTGAAAGCTAATTCAAAGTGAAATCAGATTTTTAAAATATTTGTTAAAAAGCCCTTCCTAAAAATCTGGTATTCATTTTAATATTATATCCTGTATTTAATAAGAACTGTTAATATTGTCTGTGTAGCATAATTACAAAACTATAGTAAGATGTGTCATTCAAAAGAAGTGTCCTTTTCATCTTCATTCCTGCGGTGCAAGTAGGATGTGCATAACATCAAAACTATCTCTTCAATTGCCATTTTGTTTGTAACATGGTTTAAGGCAGTGACTTTGAAATGTTTTGAATATACAAATAGGAAGAAATTTAGCAAAATAAAAACTTCTGATTTTTTAAATTTGTCCCATTCCCTTGGCGTTTGACCTTTGTGAAAGTACTAAGCTATTGCTCATCAAGGCGCCCTTCCTTTCATGTGAATTACTCTGTTCAAATATATCATTTACTTTATTTTCGGACTGCAATTTAATGTCTGTGTTGCTAAGTAATCCAAATTCTTCTCAGAACTCACTACAGTGACAAGGTCCAATAAATCAGTTGTAGAAAATGCCCGTTCAGTGCAATTTCTCACTAAACACTCAGAGTTTAACAAACGTGCGTGCATCACAATTTGTATTTGCAATTTCAAAAAGTGAAAAATAGTCATTGAGACAAACTGATTAGGCAAGTGAACTCTGAAAAAAACCAGCATTTCTAAACAACCTGTTTTAATATTTCCTGATTTGCCTTATTCTTTGGGACACCAATGATGGCAACCTAATGTATATTATGAAAATTTTATAAGGTTTTCTATATTTCAGTCTCTTATCATGCAAGATGCTGATTATATTCAAATCCCACAGCAAGCAAAGGAAGGAGAGCACTTTCATATTGCACAGAATAGGACCCATAGGTGATCCAAGTCTGAAGCACGTGTTTCATCTCAGTCTTACCTTAGGTGCCTTCTGACTCATGCCAAGTCCTCTGTGCACCCCCAGAGAAGATGGCAAAGCAGCCAAAGAATCACAGGATTCCTTCAAAAAGAGTTTTTCAACAACTGCATATGGCACTTCTGCATGAGGGAATTTAGAAATAAAAAATGTGCAAAGCACTGTGGAAAGTAGAATAATCAAGTCCTGTATGCCCTTGTGGATGCACTGGAGAAGTGCAAACAGAGCAGCAAAGCATAAACATTTTAACCAAAATCGTTCCCTGTGATGCACATAGAGAACAGATGTGGGTGAGGATTGCTATGAAAAGGTATGACCAAATGCATTCACATTACCCCACAAGCATTTATAATTGATTTTAGGACCTAAGTCCTGTAAAAATTTGCTCATGGGAGTAGTCGTATTCTTCTATAAGCTATCTGGCCATTTATAGCCAAAAATGCCAAGAACTGATACCCCTTACTTGAGAAGGGCTGGGAGTACCTTCCTTCTAACTTTAGTAGTGTTATTCATGGAAACAGGGTGCTACTCCTGCTCTCTGATTTTAAATTCTTAACCTGTTTCAAAGACACTAATGAATATAATAACATTTATAGTCAGCTTAGTAACCAGTTCTCAGTATTTTAGCAGAGTAACTATATCCAGTGCAGTATGCTTCACCTAGAAGGAAGGCTGTGAGGTATTTCAGTTAATTTACTTATGAATTGCAATAATTGATGGCAATCTTGAAGAAAAATTAAGAATACCTGCACTATTCTCAGGCCTGAAGAAGAGGCTTCCACTGAAATATTCATGTTCTTGCGACCAAGAAAAAATTCCTTATCATATGAGCTGGACAGGTCTTTTCCTGGAGTTTTCAGACCTTGATGTTTTATTGACCAAACTCCTCGCTTTAGACTGGAGCTCATGTTCTCCAAGGAAGTACAAGTGGTAATTATGCAAGTCTTTCCTTCCCTGTCATAGGCAACATTTACAAGGGTGATTTACAACCTTCAGCTTTCAGATACGGAGACTATTTTTTTAACTTCAGTGAGAATAACTCTGACATGGTAAATGGCATCACAACTGGAACAAAACTTCTGGAAACTGGCTACCCGTACAGCCCTGGAAGTTAGTTATTATGGGGTTTTTTTCCCTCTTCTTTTTTTTTCCTGTAATAACCCCAACTGAAAGATTGGTCAGAATTTATTTCGTTTTAGAAAACAGACTCCTTAGATAAAATGTATATTACTCCCTGAGGCAACAGCAAATCTGTCTATAGCAGTAGCAAACTAACCTATAGACTGAGTGATACTTATGCAAGTATGTTATGTATGAGGCCCCAGGGTCGTTCCCCGGCATCTCCACCAAGAACTGTTGTGGTTTTGCCTCAATTTGCAACAAAAGAACCATGCAGTTACTCTCTCACTCCTTCCCCCTCCCCGGTGGGATGGGGAGGAGAATCAGAAGGAAAAAATGCAAAAACTCGTGGGTTAGGATGAGAACAGTTTGAGTGGCAAAGGGAGAAGAAAACAACAATCAATAATACTGATAAAAAGCATATACAACATGCAGTGTTCTCACCACCCAATGCTCAGCTTGCTCCTGAGTAGCAAAAGCCTCTCCTTCAGCCAGCTCCCCACTTAAATACTGAGCATGACATCACATGGTGTAGAATATCCCATTTGATTGGCTGCTTGGGTCAGCCCAACTAGTTTGTTGTGAAAATTAACTCTATCCCAGCTGAACCCAGGACACAATCATAACAGATACCATGAGATAAGTGACTGTAATGTAGAGACACTATAAAGACAGACTGTCTTAAGCATTGGTAGAAATAGAGTGCTGACCTAGAAACACAGTCAGGACAACTATAAACAAAATACATTGTAAATGAACCTCAGTAATGAACCCTAAGATATAGCTTCGTATTGCAAAGCATTCAAAAAGTCAGGCAGTTTGTTTGTCTGAATTACATTTAGCTTAAATTGTGATATATAGAGGAAATAGTTTGGCCCCATGCTCGTGTAAATGTACGCATATGCTCCAGAAAGAAGCAAGCGGGGCACAATCAGAAACTTACTTTTAATCAATAGTCTTTCAGTTCAGTAAAACTTAGATTAGTCCCTTAATGCACACCCTTATCATGACTGACAACAATCCTGCCTTCTCACGTTTGATCTGAGACTGGAGAAGGTAGAGAGGGCAGCAGAGTTATACGCGAGGAATACGGCTGCTCCGTAATGACCACATTTCTGTGACCCTTAGTGGACAGTAACACAGATCTTATTATTAAAACAAAACAAAACAAAACAAAACACAACTGTAAGAGCTCCAGGGCAGATCTGTGTTCTCTTTTGGCTTGCGTTAACCTCTAACCAAAATCTGGCCATTTAAAAAAAAAATGTGCTTCAGCTGTTTTTCTTTATTTTCAGAAGTTTAAAATGAAATATAAAGCCCATAATAAAATGCATATGAGGACACAAATCAATAGACTTGAGAACTATGTTAAGAACTACCCAACCATATAGGTCTTCATTAGCAAGGGTGTTCTCCTCATGAAATTCAGAAAATGCTCTTATTCGCTTGTACGCCTGTAGTTGCTCATGATATTATTTATTTCTATGGTAACGAAAGCAGTAAATACAGCAATATTAGACAACAATAATCAAGAAAAAAAACCTGTTGCAAAAGAAGACAACTAAGAGCCAAAACAGAGGTGTTTAGATGATGGTGTCATTTGCTATAATAACTGTTTAGCCACATATTTGGCAAGCCTTGGATAACTCACTTATGAGTAATGCATTTGTCCAAATTACATTCAAATAAAAAATAGTTACCATGCTACATTATCATGAATATTCTGCACAGATATTTCCTTTCTATAGATTTTCCCACGACAAGAAGACTTCTTACTGAACTCAGGTTAACTGTAGATTGGTGCTTATTTCTCTTGTGCAGCCTCTCGAACATTGGTTAGGTGATGTGGAGCCACACTTCATCAGTCCTTCACTATCTGGAGCTATCTAACTTCCTTGGGCAGCCTTCCACTCGCCGCTCTGCTGTTTGCTCCAGCTGGAGGGAGCTGGCTGCTGTCCTCCAGCCCCGGCTCCCTGAGCACAAGGCAGCCCGCATCTGCCAGAACATCTGCTGTCTCCTGGCCTCGCTGGGGTGAGTACCAAAAGTATGGCCTTTTTAAAGTTGGCCAGTTGCCTCCATTAGAAACCGGACGAGTTCAAAGTTCCTGGATTTGTCCTGAGACTTGTAGCTACATGGGAATGTATGGTATATTGATCTGTAACACAAATTCAAGTGCATATTTCAAAGGGATACATGCGTTGTCTGTAGGATGCCCTGGCATTTTGCCTGCTCTTCCTCTGCGTCTGTGGTGATCTGGTTTTAGAATAGGTTCATTCTGAAGGCAGAGTCATTTTGAAGAGCAAGAAGTGGAAGGAATGTAAAACCAAACAAAATCAGTCTTCGATTTGGCAATTGCATCCATCGAGGGTGGGCTTCTCAACAGGGCTACTGCTGCATCAGTGCCTCCAGGCCATACAACATCTGTAGCGATGGGTCATAGGCTACTCCGGGGGAAGGCAGAGGTTGCCTCTGGTTTGAAAAAGTGCATTTAATAAGAGATGTCTTGTTTGAAAAGGTAGGAGCATGAAATAACGTCACTGTAATCTCACAGGAGGAAAAGCTGTACAGCAGCGCCCACATCAGCTGTCCTTTTCATATACGGGTCAAATCATGCCCTGGCAATGTGCAGGGCTCCCACTGACTTCATAATGGGAAATGTATTACTTATTTAGAGCTGACTTGTCTTTATTTAGAACGATTTAATACATTAGTTATTAAAAATTTTGTGTTTTGGAGAAGCAGTATCAACAGGTGCAATACAGCTGTGCAGCTCTTTGACCCTCTGTTTTGTACGTTCTGACAGGTTTCTGCACAGGGCAGGACGCAGCATGTGTAACCAGTGTGGCTCTTTTAGGATCAAATCCTGGACCTGGAGCACAGTGAGAACAACCGGGAGATGCAGTAGGTGTTCTACAATTGGCTTTATCCAACTCACGCTGGCACAGAGCTGTTTGGGGCTCTCAGTGTGTCTGAATTGACACGTTGGCTTGAAATGTAGGCTGACACAATGGCTTCATCTCCTGAAAGTCCCCCACTTTGGTTTGCTTACTCAAATCTCAAACTACTTTGGCTTAAGTCTGGAGTGAACAGATAGGCTCCCTCAGGAAGAAACCTCAAGTTCAGAAGAGGTTGACTCTTACTCAGGCTCTCTCCTGTAGGGCTGGAGGAGCCCTTGGCTGTATGAACTCAAACTTAACTTGAGGTGAGGTGTTCCTGCAGCTAGAGCTGCCCTCTGGGGAGCTCCCCTCCCCTGAGGCACCCAGCAGACACCAGCACAGCCTTCCTGCCCCTTCCCCTGGGGCCCTCAGCCCCTTTCCACAGAGGAAAGCGCGGCGACTCCTTGTTGAAAACAATCTTTGGAAAACGGGGCTCAAGAGCCTTTTACAGTTTCCCCAAATGCACTGCTGTCCTCCTCCGTGTCCTTAGTGCTACACATTGGTACATACTGTCCCCTTCACCGTGAAGGGAAGCAGGAGTTGCCTTTAACACAGGAAGTAATTAATGCTGAAAACAGAGTAAAAAAATGCATGTTGCCAATGGAGAGGGGTGAAGAGTCTGCCTGAATATAGAAAAATATCATTCTGAAAAATTGTGCAGGTCTAGAAAGAAGATAGGAGCAATTGCTACTCAATTTATAGTATTACAACTCAAAGCTAAGTAGGCATAAGTAGAATACACAATAAATGTATATTTAGCTGTAGTTAAAAGTGAAACTTAATATCCTATGTTAGTACATAGTCCTCTCTTACCAAGAAAACTAATTTATAGGTAAAGAAACAGAGCTTAAAACTAAGAGACTGTGTGTTTTTAAATAACCTAAGTTAAATGCATACTTACTTACCTTTTATTCTCCTGCTGTGTGTGCCCTGAGCTGGTCCAGGGAGTTCTATGAGGTAAGAAATTCCTGTTCAACAAAAGTTCCTTTTCTAAAAAAAGTGAACATAATGGAAACGGGGAACCACTTACCAGGCAGCTGAAAAAGGAGCTGACTGTGCAGAGAATTTCACACCTTATGGCTTTTGGTCAGTAAAGTACATAAACAAAATGTAATTTTCTATGCAATTACACAGGGTCACACAAGAATACTATGTTTTAGCAACCCACTCAAAAGCATATTGCTCTCTAAGAGCCCAATCCGGAAAATGGTTCCTCACTTTAGCAGAGTTGCTCGTAAGCATTTCTGGGAGTGGGGCCTAGGAGACATTTTCCTTTTTATGCTTTCTTAAACAGTTTATGTGATAGTAACAACAGGAAGATAAATTACTTTGAATGGTAGCAATTAGAGAAATAACGAGTGTGATAGATTTACCATGTGGAAAACATCTCTCACACATTTTCTTGCAGTCATTAAACATACTTTTAATGACACAACACTGATTTCAGAAAGAAACAAAGTTTATTTGATGAATATAAACAAGCTGATCAACACTAAATACTTCCCATACACATGATAACAATGTTATGAACTCTAAATACCTTGGTACTTTACACTTCTACTAGACATTAAATTACAATGACTGTCTACTACATGCCCACTGGTAATTTCTAGGAATTCCTTAGTTTCATATCAATGTCCTTAACCATATATCAATATCACAATCCAGAACATGCCACTCACTTGAAAAAATTATTACAAGAAGCACTATCAAATGAGGATCTAAGGTAAATAGGGAATACTGACCCATTGCTGCAGAACATCACATTCAAACATCACCCTACACACACAAAAAAAAACATTGCAGATATAGTTTGTGTCAACACATCTGAGGTCTTTTCATAAACACTGTTTAAAAAGTAAATTGAAACCCACTTTCAAATGAAAGTCAATGTGCAGGTACGTGCATACTGGATACACAAAATTCATTAAATACAAAATTCATACTGTACATTTAAATGAAAGAAAGAATGTGCAGTACAAGACTGATCTCACATTAAAATAATGTTAACCAAAAGTTGGTTTGCTTCTTTACACTTAGGGGGAAAACCTACCAAACATTGCTCAAATAAAATACTTCCCAACATCACAGTGTTTATTGTAAACCCCGAGATTCTGTTTTAGTATATGAAAAGATTTTCTCCAAACAACATAGAGTATCACATGAAATTAAAAGAAAAAAAAGAAAAGAAAGAAAAAAAGCAATGTTAGACAAATTAGGGGCTAACTTGTAGGCCCTGATAAAAGTTTAGATCAATACTCTTACCAACATGAGCGGGGCAAAAATGCCCCTAAAATAATACCTGTGACAAAATTGGCACATACATATAAATACCTAACTATACAGCTTTGTATCTGTGACCCTATTTCCCCCCTAGTTTATGTCCTACTTCAAGTATTCAGTTGCAGAGTTAAGAACCTGATTGTAAGAGACACAGACGATTGTCCCCTACTGCGACAACAACTTTGTCATGAGAAACTAGTTTTGTTGTCTGAGTTTCCAAGTGCAACATTTGTCATATGTGCTAAATATACTCCCAAAAGCTTTGCTGTTTCAAAAACAAAGATCTAAAATGCCATTGATAGTTAAAGGACAAACCTTTTAAACATGAATGAAATTGGGATTATCTATGCTATACTAATTCTATACATTTTACTCTTATTTACTGAAGACAGTAGCATCCAGCAGGACTCCTGCTTGAATAAATTGCTCTTTGATTGCACCAAGAATTATGGTACAAATAAATAAAATATAATCTCTAGACAATAATTTTAAGGGGGTTACTATGTATGGCTCATGAAGGATGTTTAGGGTTAATTGCACCACAGGTTCAAAAAATAATTTTTCTAAATTCAGTGCAAGACTTCAGAAGTATCCATTTAGATTTCTCTTTTTTTACAGCAGCAAAGAAAAACTACTAAGGATTAAGGCCACCCATGCTTAAATTTATTGTTTGTCCTTTAAAAATGTAGATATTCTATTCCCACTCCCATCAGCATGGAAGCATTTCTTCCATGGACAAAAAGATGCCTCAGTAAAACAGCCAAACATTTGCACGTTTGCCAGACTGACTGAAAGTGTTCATGGAGTCATAAGGATCCTCTGCTTGAGAAGTGGTAGAGATTTGACTTTCAGTTATATTCTCTCACTGAGTGTAATAACATCACATTTTATTTTTCCTTGCATGTGCTTTGAATTTAATTTACTAGATATATTTTGTTGACACAAACAGCCTTTAAGTGCTGTTTGTTCATTGGTATTTTCTTTAACATCTAAGATTCATTGGGATCCATGTTGGAGACTTTTTCAATGCAGAAAACAATAACAAACAGTTCCTCATTTACAGGAGACCTAGTGCATATACTGTATTCACAGCAATCTTAGCTTTATTTTTGTTTTTGTTTTTTTTGTTTTTAAAGAGTCCCAGCTTTTATTGTTGAAAACCTGTATGCATTTGGATGGTAAAAGTTTGATACTTCCTTGTGTATATGTCCATATATATACATACATACGTATTTATATATGCCTCAAGCTTTTACCATCCAGGAATAGATACATCTTGTATATAATCTTACATTTATGCTCAAATTAGATGTCCTATGCATTGTCAGAGACACACACCATATTTTTATAAAGCTAATCTTTGTAATCAGTTATTAGTACCAAAAATTGATTTCATTTCCAACCTGGCCCAGAGCTTAATACCAGTTATACTATCAATGTTTTTTCGGTTTTGTTTTGGTTTTAATTATTATTATTTTATCAGTAGATATAAGAAAATAGAGGAGGGTAAAGGCTTGGGTTTTTGGGTTTTTTTTTTTTTGAAAAGCCCACACCTAACTGGGGGTAAGATTAATGCCAACACCCTTATATAGCATTTTACTAATACCTCTTTGATAATCTAGTGCAATAGAAGTGATACTTTAGAACAGACTAGGTAAAATCAGCAAATGCAGATACCACATCTAAGAGAATCTGAATTACTTATTGAAATCATTATCAATTACCAAAAATTAGTTAAATAACCTGTTTAACTGAACTTCATTAAACAATAATCTTCTGAACAGATGGTTTCTTCGTAAAAACAGAATAACTTGCAAGACCCATTAAAGACAGAAATGAAGGTCTTCTAATATCTGCTTGAATCTCCTTCGTTATTTTCCAAAGTATCTAATTTCATAGTAGACTACAAAAAATAATGGAGAAAATGCCAATTAATGCAGCATTTCATTAGATATCAACCTTAGCATTCATTTTCTGCATCTGTGATCTTCTCCAGGGTATCATGGTCACGTTTGGAGATCCAGTGCAATAGATTATCATCGTTACCTTCCAGTGCTACATTGTTTTCTTCCTGTTTTGCTAGTTCCTCTGACAACTGTAACAAGGGAAAAAAATATTCCAATTAGTAACATGATCGAAGCATACAAAACATCCTAGTTCTTGTCTAATCAAGCTTCTCATAGACATTAGTGGATATGTTGCTTTTCTAGGGACTACGGATTAAGTGAGGATATAAATTTTATTTGAACCCACTTCCTATGTTCATAGGGTGGCAAGTAGTTTTACAGCTGATTTCTATGACAAGCTTCCCTCTAAATGGGAAATATTTTAAATTCCAAAGATGAGAAATTCCATTGTGCTTGTGATTCTGCAAATGGTGATTTTTCTGATCTTACCAATAAGCACAGTAGCTTTGAAGTGGAAATGCTATTAGTAAAACTAAATATTTTTATTGGAAACCAGAGGACTCATCCATTTATTTCCACTCAGTTCCATGGCAGGTGGGAATATGTAGGACCTCTAGCAACCCTCCAGAACTGAAGATACTGAAAGCAACATTTTACTGTTGTATTTTAAGCACTTTAAATCCACTTTAATTTACCAAACAGTGGAGAAAGGTTTTATAGATACACAACCCTCAGATTTTTAAAAGTTAAATTATACAACAATCTGTTATGAGTTTTTCAGCCATGCAGTCACTAATCAATGGCTGTTGCTCTTCGTGGCTTGGCTGGCATTCCTGAAATCCAGGGGACCACAAGACGTAAGTGGTGCAAGCCTGAGTCTGTCAGTGGGAAGAAAGAGTCTTCCTGCATGCCATGGGCTTTGGATGAGGCTCCGTGTCTGACTGTAAGCCACTACCGAGTGAAGCCTGAATGATTTTTATTGTTACACTAGTTCTGCTGCAGCTAACGGCACAGCGTCTTGAACAGAGCACAGTGAATTAGTCTTATTTGCATTATCTGTATATCAGATGAGTGGGTGGAATGAAGTGATTCCTTTACAGGGCAATTGTTCGTTTATCCACTGACTTCGTTTCTAGAGAAGTGGAAATGCATTACGTATGGGATTCTCCTTTATTTGCCTTGCATTTATGTAACCTTAGAAGTTTCCAAAACATCCAATTTTACGAAAAAGAAATTGTCATAGAAAGTTTACACTTTTGTGTACAGCTGAAAAATGGTTATGTTTTGTAAATTGAACTAGTTGACTAAAATTTCCCTTCAAATTCTAGAAGCTAATATTTATCGGAGTAATTATGCTGTGAGTAAAATGAAACGCTGTTGACAGAATAAAGGTGCAAATGATTTTAAATCCCTATTTCCAAGTTCATATCTGTGTGGCAAGTACATATAATGGTTTATATAATAGAAACTTAGATGTATTGTTTTACTTTTCCAATAGGAGGTTAGTACAATTCTTCTGGTTAAAACACTTAGGGACTAATCCAAAGACCACTGAAATGTGGAAAGGTTCCCACTGATTTTAACAGGTTTTGGATCTGGCCCTTGAATGGAGAAAAAATTACTTCTGCAGAGCTGGAAAGCCAGGGAGTTCCTAAAGTAGATCATGTTACTAGTTCTGGCACATAAAATCTTTGCAAACTTTTTATGAAAACTGTAAGTCAGAGATGCATTACGTTTCGTGAACTGTGCATAGCTCCCATTCTTTTGTGTGCCAAGTATTTCTTAATCATTATTCAAAGAGATATATAGGTATAGGAAGCACCCATATAAATTAATAAGGAGAGTACATTCCAGAAACCGTAGCACAAAAATGTCTACATTTTTTAACAGGTTTGCAACAACATAATCACAGCAGATCTTCAATGTACATGATATTTCACAAGCTGAAATTTCTTTGCAATTAACACTCATTTATGCTCTTAAAAATAAGAACCCAGAATAAAGTGTCCAATCTGAGGAACAGCAACAAATCACAAAATACAATTTCTCTCTGGCTTGCTCCCCAAATTTTCATTGGAGTTTTAGTATAGAATGAAACCCCCAAATAAACCCCACCCGCTTATTCAACCACCCATTCATCAGGAAACCATAGCTGTATTGGACATGTAACAAAAACTTGTTCGCCACAGGTAGGAAATGCAAAGTATTTCTCAAGCAAGTCAAATAAATATATAAAAGGATATTGCTGTCAAATACCAACTGAGGTTGAGTAAATTAAATTCTTCAGTGCTGTACTTGGTATAGGTCACTGAACCTCTGAAACAGAAATTTGGTAACATACATCGGGCCTGAGATTCAGCAGTGCTCCAGCTGAAATTAATGTCTTGTGAGTGTGGCACCTCTGACAGTACATTAGATACCAGTCAATGAAAACAGCAGAAGGATGTGAAGATATAAGAATGCAGTAGCCCACAAATATTTGTTCAGATTCTTTTTCCTTTGGATAAAGACACCTGCCTGATTACTACGTTTTACCTCCAGTCCTTTCCTCTCAGCAGTGATTTGCAGAAACAAGCTGGAGAGGGTGGGTAAACACAAAGGGGTTAAAGGGGAAACTGTTTAATAACAGTAGTAAAATGCAGGCTATTTTTGACATCTGGGTTAATGTCCATTATGCTCCATATGCTTTCCAAATGTTTGCAACAAGCACCCAGATACAAAAACAGATACCCATTCACATAGGCTTAAATTGCCCTCTCGTAACCTGTTGCACATGGTACCTACATAAAAGGCCAACAACTGATATGGTAATTAGTGAGTCAGAAAGAGAGGGGCTAGCCAGTTTATTGCAGCGAATTGGTGTCTGACCAAATGTTAGTAGGGAAGGATATCATTAATGAAAACCTGTTAGGGCTATTTCTGTTCCTTAATCTATGACAAGGCATCTGCATTATAATGTGACATCTTTTAAAAATCTGTCAGGATGTGAATTCCTCAGTTGCCTTCTGTAGACTCATTCATCATTGCTGGGATCGGAGTACCAGCAAACAATGGGAAATTATTTCATTTTCTGTAAACAAGTAACTAGACTGAAATGTAGTAGTTAAAAAATAAGGCTATAACTCATAAAGTCTTTCTCAAGTGACTTCCTGGAACTTAGCTGTGCCTCTTGCAACAACAAATTCTACATGACATGAAGAAAAAAGAAATGCGTTCTCAATTTTTACTTTTGTCTGTGCAAAACCATGAAAAGAATGACACGATTAACTAAGGCAAATCCCTGGCATGGTACTGTTCTGAATTGTATCCCTGCCACGAGCTTATTTTGTGACTAAGGAAAAAGTTGTATCATTTTTCTGCGCCTAACTTGCTCTTTGCTATAGCGGGGATAACATCAGGCTCCTCACAGGAATTTGCAAGGCTTAATGTTTGTAATGTGCCTTAATAGTCTTGGATGAGTGCTAAGTATTATTATTTTTCAGTTCCTGCATTTGATTATAACTGAAATAACATAGTAAAAATTAAATTAATATATTAAGTTACAAGTAAAGAGCAAGCATGTGGTTTGTGGAGCTACTTGTAACACCTTTAATATGAACATGTATTACAGGCTAGGTGATTCCCAAGGTCTGTAATGACATGTACCATGTGGGCATAACTTAACAACTTTAGAGTCCCCCCAGATGTTTGATACAGCCAAAAATCTGTTCGTGGCTGCTGTACAAGCCCAGGGCTTGGACCAGTGGGAGCACTGTGGGCTGCTTTTCCCCTGCCCCTGAAGTGCAGTTGCAAACATGATCACAGTCCAGATATTTGCAACTCAGCACAAGAAACAATATTAGGTAGCACAGATCTGCTGGAGTGCTCGCCACTATATCGTTCCCTCAACACAGGATATGGAAATGGCATGCTATGTACTATGTGAACTTCTCTGTCGTTACAGTCCCAACAATGAATACAGTTTTGCTACTTCCTCCTGGCCTAACTCTCATGGAAAGAATGAAAACGTACTTGTGGCTTTCTAAAGAATACAGTAACCTGTTAAAGCTTGTTACATCAATGTGAAAATCTCTAGCGAGGAGGGCCAAGAAGAGAAATAATTAAGTCATAAAGTTGTGTCCAACCTACGTAGAAAACTTTCAATGCTGAGATGCCAGAGACACCTAAGACACTTGTTGAGCTGAGTGAAAAGGTAAAATCTAGTTTAAATTTATAGCATTCCTTCAGTGTCCCTCTAGGAGCTTGGCTTTTTGCCAGTGTTCCTTGTTAAAAATTTGTTAAACGTGTTTGGCATTAATGCAAACACAAAGTGCTCATTTGTTACAAATTCTATTGGAATGCATTCATTTAAGGCAATGAAGTAGTTACCAGAAAAGAAAAAAATGTTCATTAAGTACATTTTAAAAATACAATGATGTATGCGGTGCATAACTATGGCGCCCCAGTGGCTATATAAATATCTTGACAGAATAACCACAAGTTGTGTTTGGTTTGAAATTGGAATCTTTTAAACATAACCAATAGAACAAAACCTGGTTTTGTTTGTTGTCAAAACTGATGTTAGTCTTTCTTGTTTAGAACTAGTTAAAATAACCAAAGTTTTGGCATACAATTTCTTACATCTCAAACCAATAAAGCCCACAGGTTAAAGTAATGCTAAAGGAAGTTTCTTGATTCGAACGGTAAGTGCGGCACTGCACATTATCTGGAGAACGCTGAACACAGAAAGTAAACACCCTGCTTGGAGGAGAACAAATTTTAGTCATTCTTAAAAACTCCACTTAAGGAAATGTTACCTGGGAGATCTGCAACTGTCTGACAACATTCAGGTATGCCTAGGCAAAGGTGTCCTGCCCTACTCTTAGTGCACTAATCCTTTCAGAGAAAAAATAGCTCAAACCTAGTTTACAAAATCCTAGTAACAAATCTGTCTTTTATAGTAACGTGAAATATCCCGATAATGATAACTCTTGATTTTGAATAAGCAATTCTGAGGTGTATTTCTTAGAGGCTAGAAAATATCTTCTTAGCTACCCTGTAAAAGTAGAACCATTTTTCTTTTTATTTTTTCAATTATTTATAGTTACTTACAATAAAGCTTAAAAGTGGTAAATACATGAGTAAAATATACTTTAAAAGAAAGATCCAGAAACTGTGTGATTTAATTAAATATTGAAAGATTCACAAGACACATCAGTATAAAAAGTTATTTATAAAGACAAAATTAACTTTGTTCCAATTCTGGCAAAGAAATTATTTATCCCATTTGTTGCTATTTATGTTTTAAATTCATTATACAGTAAACTTCAGAAGGATCTGCAGCTGGTGGTAGAATCACTGCATGAATGTGATAAACTTTCCATATTGCTATAATGCCAGAATTGTTAATCTCAGTAAGGCATAAAAGCAGATACCATCGGGATGAATAAAATCAAATGAATTCAAGCCCTCTAGAGAGTGAGAGTCCTCTAGAGAGTGAGAGTCCTTGAAAGCTACTGTACAATTAGATGATAAAGTTAGATGAAGTTTATGAACCTTGAGACTATTTGGACAAGGATGCCTTCTCTACTGGGAATGTTTATAAATCAAAATTAGACAAGTGGTATATGAGTTGAAAGATAGGGGTTTTTTCTTAATAAACTTTTTCTTTCCATGAAACAAGTCTAGTCCAAATCAAAGCGCTGCAGAAATACGAGAAAACTCAGCACATATTCTTCAATCTGTCACTTTCACACTAAATTAAAAAGAGGTTTATGGGAAATGTTGAGGATGGCTTCAGACTAGCACTCTTTGATGACCTGAGCTGGAGTGTATTGAAGACGATGGAAGAATTTCCATCGACTCCAGCGGACCCGCGAGCTGCTCACACAGGCAGCAGTGACTCAGCAGCGTAGGGCATGGAACTTTTTGTCAAAACATTTACGACTTCCTTAAGATGCAGCATGTGAGACCATTAATACTTTTTTTTTTTCTTATTTAAATCAAACAGAAATGACAAATAAAGAAGAGTTCTTGGGTAAAGTGATTCAAACAACAAGAGTTTCCTAAAAACTGTCAATAGCAGAGATTACTTAATGAAATTTGAAGGAGCCTTTTTCATCCTTGTTGATGTGGAATGCCATTTATTCTCGCGCTAGGGACTAATTAGGGGCCTTTTTTGAAGATCAAGGTTTTGCGATCTCTGCTTCTTAATAACATGGTTTGCCTGTCTGCCACCTGGGACAAGGCAAGGCACTCTCTCTAACTCCTGAACAGCAGGCACTGCCTTAGGCCATTGCAAGTGCAGGCAGGAAACCGATCCTGCCTTTGCAGTCGTTTAACCCATTCGCTGCCGGCCCTCCGCAAGCCCACTCAAAGTCCTGAACAGGCAGTGACCAATCGAGTGGGAAAGCATTAATTTAGTATAACAAACAACTGTGTGGCTGGAAATCTGACATTAAGGGAAAAAATATTGTATTGGTGTAGTGATAAAGATGGCATCAGAAATCATGCTCGATTTATAGACTGGACTGAATGCATGCGACAGTGCTTGCTGCAAATCCAGATACCCCTTGCTGTGCTCCAAGCAGACAGACAGTTCGTGTTTCTGGTGGCTGGGAAAAGAAGTGGTTAAATAAAAGCTGTGTCAAGCCCTCAGTCTAATAAGTCATCTTATTAGGAAGTTGTGATGCCCTGTTTGCCCTAGCCTGTGGCTTGTCTGCTCCACTGAAAGGTCTCCTGCTGGGACCTTTGTGGCATTATACGAGGTAGAGAAGGCTGCTGCAATATATGAGCCTTGGTTTTGAGCAGCCGAAACAGCAGGAGAACTAAGCTGCAAAGAATTAAACATGTAACAACTTTGTAAAAGCACAGACAGTGATTGAGGTTGGCCCTTTTGCTGTTGACACTTTCTGGCCCCTGTAGGTTGTGGTCACTAAGCCCATTAGAGCTGCAGTGTGGCAACATCTAGTTCAGCAAGTTCAATGTGTTTCTGCATTATTTCTAAATACTGGACGCAAGCTGGCAGTGATAGGAGAGTGGAATATGGCACCAGAAATATGTCATAAACACAGTCATCATTGTCAGGGATGTGAAATTACTTTTCAAACTTTATTTTTGGCAGATGGAGGTTGGGTGTATTTTTGCATTTTGTTAACTGAAATTTAATTGCAACTTGCTGCATGTTTTGTTTAATTTTTTTTTAAAAAAGGAATTCTTTTAAAAGAAAATTTTCACGTATAGAGAAATCTTTGTTGCTAGAAATTCATTGCAAATTAAAACAGAAAAAAACAACCCACTGAAATCTCAGCTGGGTTAAGTTTCACTTATGAGCATCCACTTACTTAAATCAGCACTCCCCACTGTTCTTACTCTTTTCATTTCTTTAAGATAAAACATATTTAATTCAGATTTTAAAAACTCAGTTGTGAAATGGACAAGAAGTATGAATTCAATTAGTGAAAGGATATAATATGGATGTAACTGAGGGGTAGATTTAAATTATGAACTCTAGTATGACACACAAATTAGGAGAACACCCCTTCCTGGCCTCTTCAAGACTAAATTTTTTTTTCAGGGAACATTGCAAGGTTTCTGTTGCCCTTTTGATGAGGATGCTCATGACCCTGATCTCTGAAGGTTCTGTTTGCCTTTTGAAATTGCATTGTGGTCGCACGTTTTGTAAATCCCTCCAGATTCATCGCTGCCAGGATGTAGATATGGAGCAAATGATGAGTTGGCTGAACACTTGTGTCTGAAACGTTTGTCTCTCTCACAAGTCTGTTACGTGTTGCCGCTGCCCTCATTCCCAAATGAGCTAAAGCTTATGTAAGAGGTTAAATGTGCAGAGCATGATGAAGACAGGTCACAGCTGAAGGAGGGAAAGGGTTGGCAGTCTTTTGTTCTTTCTGTCTACAGGCATTTCCCTGGTGCCCTCCCCTGTTTCTTCATGGGTGAGGTAACAGGGTTTTTGCTCTGGCGTAGCCACCCTTTGGGTGCACCCAGCTCACCGCTCCGTAAGTTCCGACTTGCTGATCCACAGAAATGACTGGCTACTCCCTTTGGAGGGATGAAAACAATATCAAAGGCAAAGCACATTCTTTCTTTGGCCACTGGTGATGAAGGATTGTTTCTTTGCTGTTCTTAGGAGTTCACTTGAGCCAAGCAAGGTCATAGCTGTGGCTTTTCTCTGGATGAGGGGAATTTCTAGAATTTGTAGGACTTGTTTTTTTCTGTGATCTTTTTAGATTTGCTGATAGTTTGGGACTAGAAGGAAATTCTTAAAATCTCATACGTGTTTGTCTGGTTGTAGGAAGTATGACTTGGTTTTCACCTCATGCATCCTACCAGAGTCAGTCAATATTTAATAGCTAAAATTGGCTGGCTGTTGTGCTTGGATAACTAGTTACTGTGGCTGTCACCACACTCTGTTGTTAGAAGCATATTGGTTGCTAGATGTTGTACCAGAGTAAATACTAATAAATTTCGTGGTTGTGGTGAAGAAGTTTAATCCAAAAGCGTTCCAGCCAATGAGCAGGCATATAAGAGCCGCACTCCTTCTTTTGAAGTACCCAAAGGCTGGATGGGGTTGGGAGGAAGAGAGGTGGTGAGGGCTGAGTGCAAGTTTGAAGTTCTTTTCAGTGGTGCCCAGCGACAGGACAAGGGGCAATGGGCACAAACTGAAGCACAGGAAGTTCCGTCTGAACATGAGGAAGAACTTCTT
>Ga0065711_1004232_pt1 | contig 24482 bp, 16 predicted proteins | sample Hoacrofraction12_FD_59098 | JGI IMG/M metagenome (GOLD analysis project Ga0065711, IMG submission 59098) | Hoatzin crop microbial communities from Cojedes, Venezuela - Epithelial fraction 12 v2 (version 2) | ecosystem: Host-associated > Birds > Digestive system > Esophagus > Crop | place...
CCCCGTCCCCCTGTGCCGCTCGGGGGGAGGAGGGAGAGAAACGGGAGGGAAGCTGAGCCCGGGAAGAAGGGAGGGGTGGGGGGGAGGTGTTTTAAGATCTGGTTTTATTTCTGATTATCCTACTCTGATTTGATTGGTGATGAATTAAACTTCCTTTTCTCCCCAAGTTCAGTCTGTTTTGTCCATGACAGTAACTGGTGAGTGGTCTCTCCCTGTCCTGATCTCGACCCTCGAGCCTTTCATCATGTTTCCTCTCCCCTGTCCAGCTGAGGAGGAGGAGTGATAGAGCGGCTTTGGTGGGCACCTGGCATTTATCCAGGTCAAACCAAAACACCAGCCCAGCTCTGCTGATGGCAGCACAACTTCACTGATTCATACCAGATGAGGATTTACTTACCGATACAGTACCATTCCCTTCCCAAGAGCCCACGCTTTCTCCCAGAGATTTATTTAACCAGAGCGATCTCAGGCGTTTGATGTGAAGGGGGTCTTTGTGGTAGCCATGGCCCACACAGCATCTTGCTGGGGTCCTCAGGGAGGGAGGTGCAGGGCCAGACTACGGGAAACTCCACGCACCTCCCCTCAAGGCATCCCCCAGCTCAGTAAACCAAGGTCAGGCAAGAAAGGAGGAGGTAACAGTCAGAGTCAAACTCTGTTCTGGACAAAGCATATTCCATCCCCCAAGGACTTTGCAAGTGTCTTCTCTGTATGGAGGGATTCAGAGAGGCACTAAACCCCCAGCACTGGCCAGAGGAGCATCAGAAACTCAACCAGCAACACCATCAAATCTCAGCAACACTGCCTCTGCAGTGCTTTAGCAACACAGTGGATTATGCTGAAGAGTAATGTTTTAATTTAGGGGTCTGCTGTGGGCAGTTAAGTTTAGACATCCAGACTGACAACAGCAACTGTTTTCCTTACCGTCCCTGTATCTTTTGCTATTACTCTGGTGTCTGCTAATACGGCAGGGAGAGAAGACTGTATCTGAATATAACACAGAAATAAGACAAAGCAATAGCTCACATAGACCTTTGGTTTTCTTCATGTGTTATACTCCTTTCTTAATATTCTTATTATTGAACTTAAACAACGGCTCATTACCAGGAACTCTGTCATTGCTGTTCCTGATGAATTATCTGCTTGCTGGCATTTTTCTTTGTCTGAGACATTTTGAACGACTAGAGTTGGGCAAGCTTGCATCCCCCAAGGGATATTTTAAAAGACACAGGCAGTTCCTCTCCGGGAGAAGCTGGAGAATTCAGAAAGCACGGTCTCAAGCAGAATGCCCACCCACGTTTCCCAAAACCACACTTTGGTTGCATTTTGATATTAAGCAGCATGTAATACTGCTCCCGTAGCACTTTCTGCAGTCTTTCCCCATTCCCGTCCGTGTGCCCCAGGAAAGCACAGATGGCCTGGCCTGGCTGTGGGTTTCACAGCAAGCAGAGGACCAGGGACGTGCCTGTCTGGAGGTGAACGGGTGCACTCCTGCTTGGCAGGAGGGAGCAGGGAGACCACACTAAGACTACTCCAGCTGCCAACTGCCCAAGCAAACACCAGGCCACGTTCCCGCATTCTCACTTTCATACCACGGTCCTATGTTCATGCTCCTCTTTCACTCTCCCCGTGCTGTGTCTGCCACCCAAGGGAACATGAACTGGGTGCGATGGGGTCGCCATGGTTCCTCCTGCACAAGGCTGAACCGGTGTGGGTGGGAGGATGGCAGAGCAGCAGGGTTTCCTTTCTGCTTGCTAGCAAGCCTCTCTGGTGGCTCCCTGGGGCTGCACTTTCAGACTTCAGAGTCCAATTAAATCCTCAGTTACACTGGTTTTCTACTGTGGTCTAGACAGCCTTTTCTCATCCACACCATTAAAGGCACCATTGCCTTCACTTTATGACAAAGTTTTGACTTTTGCCTCTGTGACTGTAGTGTCATATCCTTGTAACGTTCTTTTTGTGACTGCATCCCAGCCTGTGATGACACTGAGAATGCAGAACACGAGCCTGTTTGTTAAGCCATACTCCAGACCTTAACAGTGCTTCACGGGTGATACAGAGTGCCTGAGGTTACAGAATGGTAGGGGTTGGAAGGGACCTCTGTGGGTCATCTAGTCCAAAAGACTCGGGCTTGACATGAGGCTGTGACGCAATATTCTCAAAGCATCCCTACGTATCTGTCCTGGTTTCAGTTGGGATAGGGTGAATTTCCCCTCCAGTAGCTGCTGTGTTTTGGATTTAGTATGAGAAGGATGTTGATAACACACTGACGGTTTTAGTTGTTGCTAAGAAATCAAGAACTTCTTTCTGTTTTCGATGTCGGGCTATGAGCAGGTGTGCAGGAACTGGGAGGGAGCACAGCCAGGCAGCCAGCCCAAGCTGGCCAGGGGGAATATCCCATACCATAGGCGTCCTGCTCAGTTTATAAATGGGGGTTGGCCAGGGGGGAGGAACTCTCTTTTTCCATGAGCTCGATCTTTTCTGTAAGTTTGAACTTTTCTGTGAGTTCAAACTTTTAAATGAGTTCAGTGAAATTTGTGGGTTCGGTGAAATCCACGGGCTCCAGGACATCTGTGATCGCTGCTTGGGGACTAGTTGCTGGGCGGTGAGAAAAACTGTATTGTCTATGGCTTGTTCTGCATATTCTTTATTATTACAATTATTTCCTTTGCTGTCTCATTAAGCTGTCTTTATCTCAACCCACAAGTTTTACTTTCTGCCCACTCTACCCCCCCAGCCCACTGAGGCAGGGAGGACCGAGTGAGCGGCTGTGTGGTCCTTGTTGCCGGCTGCCAGGTTAAACCACGACATTTTCTACGCTGGGTATTCCCACATCTCAAACCTGCCCTGCTCAACGCCAAAGCCACGGTGGCCTTGGCTTGCCTACATCCCCAGTCAAGACTCATGGCACTGGTGGCTAGCGGGCCTGGAGGACACAGGGCTGCACGAGCCCGTGGGACCTTATCAAACACAGCCACACTGGGAAGCTGATGGCCATCTGCAGAGCAGCCATGTGGACAGAAGGTGGGCGAGAAACACAGCCTACAGTGCTTATGACCATGCAAAACCTATTCTTTAGGGTACAGGTATACCTAGAGCAATGAGAAAACCTGCCTAAGAGCCTACACGGAAGCAGTAGACGGGAACCGAACTCTTCTCCAGAGACCCACACCAACATTACCGGCAACTACATCCCCTCTCCACGGCACCAGTGCCTGTGCAGTTAGCCCTACGCAGTCGCAGTACGAAAGACACGGGACACTCACGGGGGAACTACACAGAACTTGCACTGTTCCTTATCTGAGTGTTTGGCTCAACATTCCAGTCGTATACGAACAGCAGTTTTGTGTAAAAATAGCACATTCTTCTTGCTTTCCCTTACAAACAAAAGTTTATTTTTTTGCTTACGGATGGAGATTCAATGTTTCGAGGTTCAGTATAGACGCAGCCTTCTAGAGCATTTTATAAGGTGAGGGTAACAGCCTGAGAATCACTAAAACCATAATTGGTAAATTTGGAGTCTAAGCAATACTGACCCGATGTAAAATAAATAAGGACGGTACATCCACAGTGTTCATTTGAGACTTTGAGAGGCTGCTAACTATTTGACATAAAAATATTTGAGCTTTTTTCTATCTTAAGACTATCCTATCTGGAAATGAGGGTGTGAACAGAGATAGCTTGCAAAATTTTTAAGGCCTTTTTTTTTTTTTAATCGAGCTATGCCCTTTTTAACATTTACTCTTGACTATTTCCTATTGATAGTCACTCAAACAGGGAGCGTATATTAATGCGGATGAGACTTTCATTCATAGATGGTGAGCTACAACAGGATTATTTGCAAGTGCAAAGATCACTCACATGAATAAAGATTTGGTGCATCAGTGACTCTACTGATAAAATTAATAAAATCATTCTCTTAATGCAATCCAAATATGTTTTCTTGCTACTTATCCAAGCAAGTCTATTTTTGTGTTGTTCCAGTTTAATTAACTGAAAACACATCATTATTAATGAGAGCTCCGATAGGGCAGGAGAGGAAACACACTTCTCAGTGATCAACTCGCAGCCACAACACAAAAACCAGTTCTGTTTGTGCAGGAAAAGCAGCCCCCTCCTGCTACATTATTCCATTGATCTACAAACATTTACATCTCCTTTGTTAACTAGTTTGCTGTAGAAACTTCATAATCACTAAGGAACGCTCTTACAACTGCACCTCGAGAAACTTCTGTGAAGTAAACTTGGATCAGTCTGAAAAACAGGGTCTATTTTTGCCTTTAAGTTGCGTACAATGTCAAATCTGTTGGGCTTTCCTTGGATATTCATGATTCATTGCAAGTAATTCAAATTGGATTTACAAAAGAGAAGAGGCTGTACAATGAAAGAACTACACATTACTATGATCCTGACAGTCAAAACCAATAAAAGTATTTAACAAAGTGTTTTCTTCTCCTCTTTCATATTGTGTTGTGATCTACATTCAGTATCAGGTTGATGAAAATCAATATTTTGAAGAATTTCTGTCCAACATAGTAACAAAAACTCATCGACAAGCTCTTGTGACTATGGCAAGAGAATACCCTCACCTGAATAAACTCTGTTATCTGTACAACGTGCACCAAAACTAAACAAAGCCAACACTAGCAGTTTACAGATAAACCAGAAACACCTTTGAAGTATCACTACAGCAACATTAACGCAAAGTGCATTCCCCTCCCACGTGAGTAACTATGCTGCAACGCACTACTGCGTGAAGCTGAGACCAAGAACGCTCTATTTATTTACTTCTGTATTTATCTGTCTTAAGAACTAGGCACTTTTATGGGTAACAAGTGTTCCGAGTTACAGCGGTTAGTAACACATTTTGAAAAGTCATGTTCAAGCTTTAAGTTCCAGGGTTTAACTCCTGCCTTTCAGACACGTCTGTAAGATCATGTTTATAAATGTGACACTGGTGCTGCACAACATAAGCAGCTGCAGACCCAATACAAACCTGGCTTTATGCACACTATTTTTTAATAAAAGTGATCAGCGGGTGAAGATTTGCCTTCAGAACAGTTAACGAGCAGCAGTTTTTTGTTTTTATTATGTACACTTATGAAACACAGCACTGAAATGTGGACTGAACCAACTAACGATTAATAATTCAACATACGCTCTGTAAGTCAGAAAAAAGTGGAACTAGATCTGAACCTACCACCACTGATGACGACGGGCTTTCTCCACCCATCTGGTTTAGGTCATGTCAGATCCTCTAGTCGAGCATTTCTAGTACGGAAGCGCTCTCTATCAACAATCCAGACTAATTTTGAAAGCATACTCTAACCACTTTCCCTCCCTGAAAGCCTGGCTTAGATTATCGTAGAATCAACAGCAGCACTTATCCTAAAGAGGTGTTTGCAGGCCTGAGCGTGGAAAGCTCTCACGACACCACTGCAAGCCAGACCAGGAAGAGTTCATCGGGATTTACCCAGTGGAACATCTCCAGCCCTAATCCTGAGCAATGGCAAGATGAATTCTCTTCTGCAAAGCCACATCCACCCAGCACTGTCACTGCAGCAGAGCCCAGCTGGTATTAAGGGTGCTGCCCTTCCAAAAAGTACAACGGAGGAGAACACAAGCAGCGTCCTGCAAAATAACCACTGTCCCACTTCTCAGCAGTGCAACTCCCAGTTCAGGCATCAAAATCCAGCCGCAGCAGATCTCCACTTCGGTCTCCCCACCTCCTTGCCACTTGGATCTCCTCAGGAGATGCGGTATGGAGCAGCCCATAGATGGCACTCCTGCCCCGACGCAGCCGCCAAGCGCTGGCTCCCCTTCCCCTCAGAGGCCCAGGTCAGCTGAGAAACCCACCAAAAGCATTAATTCCAGAAAGCACTTCTAATGAACATTCTCCATTTTATTGTCAGCACACTTCAGAACGGAAACCTATGTTCAAAACAATTATTTCTGAGAATACTGAAATACAAAATATTTCACGCAGAAGTTTATGACTGTAACACAAACAGAAGTGAGGTGGAGGATATGCCGATGTGTATTACAGCTGCTCCAAGTCACAAGTCTAAGAACTGCACCGCTACAGAACTGTCACACAGGCTTGGAAAGTGAGCGTTTGAGTGTTTTTAAGTATCACCTCTGCATTTCTAGTATTACACATTTACTTGGAAACTTCCTAGCAGTGGACAGAGAACGTGATAATTTTGTCTTCAAGGTTTGTTCTGAAAGCACCATGACAACAGACTGTTCAAACTACTTCCTTACAGAGGGAAGTCTAAACAGAGACAGTTATTGCAGTTATGGCTTTTTAGGGGTAATGTTTGTTATTATCTATGACAGGTTTGTGAATACACAATAACAAGGAAAATCAGTATTTCCTGGTAGTTCCTCCTGGAAAGCAAAAACAGTGTTGCCCATTTTAAATTTGTTCTTTTTAAACTAAAGAAAGTAAACTCTTATATTCTATACAAAATTAATGTGCTTGGCCAGGCACTGAGCAGCTTCCCCTTCTTCTAGATTGTGTAAAACTAAACTAACCCCAACACGCAAAACTTCTTTATTGGTTAGCAGCAAAGAAGCTCTGCCAACTTTACACAATAAATAGATTTCTGCTTAATTTAAACTTATTTCCAAAAGAGTGACACGACTAAACGAGTTGTATCAGACAGTGACACACGTATCACGCTCCATCACCAAGACCCTAAGCTTAGTCAGAAGGGGAGAGAGGAATGGAGCAAAGGGAAAGGAATGTCCATTCTAAAACGACTGAAAGACCTTACGCTGCACTTTGCTGCTCTCTTAAAGGTCCCAAAGAAAAGTCTTCTAAAGCTACCTCAAGGTTACTTCTCACACAAGCAAGTTGGTTCAAAACTCAGCTTTGAACAGCATCTTTTCCTGAAAAACAGAGACATCGCTGCAGTCCGACAGTTAATGACATTCCTGGCTTGTAGTAACACATATCCTGTCACTCTCCTCTCCTCATCGTTTGCTTGATTGCTTTTCATGCTTATCCTTTGTGTGCTGGTTCCTGTTTCGGTGCCTCGGAGGAGAGTAGCTGACTCTCCTTCTGGACTGGAAGCTGGGTGTATACGGCTGAATTCTGCGTTTCTTTGGTTTTTCTTCTTTCCTGCTTTTGTTTGGCTCAGGCTCCTCACTGTCTTCCTTTTGCTCATGTTCTTGGTCTTGCTCTTTTTGAGATGGTAAGGTGTTTTTGATGGTATTAATGAGAAATCTTTTATTTGTACCAGCAAGAGGACATTTCAACCTGTGAAGACATTTAAAAGTGATCAAAAGACAAGACAAAAACATGCTGAAATTAGTCTGAGATATTAACTTCAATAATTTTAAGACAAGTTTGTGCTTTTGGCTTTCCTTGCATGCCACCTAGTGTAAACTCTCAGTACAGAAAGATATGCTCAAGGTTGTCTCCATCCTCCTTTCATCTTACTCTTTATAGGGTGAAAATGATTCTACTTCAACACAGTGAAAATCCATATGATTTTCACAAGGTAGTATGTACAGGGCGAAGCAGAGAATGACAATCTATTTTAAGGTTGACAGTGCTTAAGTTTTGAGGAATCAAATATTTAATAACACATTCTAAGTCAAATCAGAATGGTTTACAAGATCATAATCTGCTGAAGTCAGCATTACGTAATGAACTGAGATACTCCGAACATGAAAGGTACACTTGCATGAAGCACCCAAACAGCTGTAGCGATAAAACATATACACAAGACATACCAATTTTAACTTACATCTGGCAGCCACCAAACAAAATGTTATTGCTTGTTCAACAGAAAGGATACTTATCCAGCTCTTTTCCATTGTTTCTGGCTTTCTCGTCTTGCAGCTTGACACTTTTGCACGTAATTTAACAGCTAGTTTTAGCAAACAAGTACCGTACATTAGATTTATCTTGTTGCTATCAGCTGTACTCTACTTATTCCAAATTTATCATCTCTTAAAGAAGGGAGTGAGAAAAAACAAGTTTGAATATATTCCTGCAGTAAGCAGAAATCACTCTGAAGACTTTGTTTACAGTGGGAGCCACCATGGTGTTTGTCTTCACAACATTTTTGAGTCTGCATGTTAATGGAGAAGTTATGGGATTACGCTAAAAAAGCAGAGCTGCTGGAGATCACAGTGCCACTTACTGAATCGGCTACAGAGTCAATGAATCCTAACACCACAACGTTAACTACAACGTTAATACACAATGTTTTCTACTTAAAAATTTTGTGTAAGTGTAGAAACCATATCTTAATTTTTTAAAAACCTTTGACACCTCTGAATAATCAGACGTATCAGAACAACAAGAAAATTGTAACGAAGATCATGTCTGATTCTTTAGCATACTTCTTGACTTTTAACTGGACATGGCATTTACCATGGTGTTTGTTTCAGGTCTGCCTACTAAGCATTACTGATTGTTTTTGTCCTACATCCTCAAAGAACTTGATAGTCATTTTAGCAGTATACATTAAGCAGGCACACTTTTATTTCTGCTAGGTATTTCTCAAAACATTTTTACAGCATAACTAGTTTTAGAGTTTTTCTAAACTTTCTGCATATAAATCTACACTGTTTTTGCTCAAATCCTGGTTAAAAAACATCATTAAAAAGAAGTCTAGATCTGTAGCTAGTCTAGCTGTTTTGTAAATTAGGGAGAGAGTATTTATTCATTAACTGTATTACTGAGTAAATATACAAGGCTAACATATGTCAGTAGAATAGAGTTTCTACTTCAAGTTACATCAGCTATGCACATGGTGCTGAACATGTTATGGCACAGCTTACACCCAGGTCATAATACAAAACAGCCAACACTTGGGTCCTCTGCCAGCATTAAACTGCTGTACCTCAACACTTCCTACCAAGGAGGGCAGCTTTCTCCAGGCTGCATCCAGGCAAAAACTATTTCACATTTGTCTCTTTCCCCTTGCTTTTTCTTAAGAGCTAATGTATTAAGCAGTAATATATATAGCTCTAGAATGAGACAATGTACTCTAAATAAATTCACCTTGCTGAAGTATTTATGTCTTTCTGGCACTGAGAGTGCTGCCTGAGCCATACTAAGAATGAAAAGTGATGAGAAATGCAGAGATTCAGAGTCAGACAAGAGATGCCATTAGTTCACCATCATACAGCAATAAAAGCGAGCCACCAGGCTTTCAGGGGGCAGCAGTAAGTTGTGGCAATGAAGAGAAACATCAGTCCTTAGTTTTATTGACTTCAGGCTTTGACAAAGCAAATTCTGCCTTTAAGTCTTAAAGAACTGCGATGTTACACATGCACACATACAAGCCCATAATGTTTACATATACCCATAGTATAAATGCAACTGTGAAGATTAAAAGTGAACTGTATTAATCCACTGGTATCTTTGAGACCATTTCTCTTAGTGAGAAAATGACAGTATACTTCTAGAGTTGTCCTCCCCGAAGACAAGCCTTTGGCTTGCTGTAGGTCTCACTCTGCAAGGCTCAGTTCAGTGAGAGCTTTGCCCTCAGTGTAAGTTCTGAAGGGCTGGGAGGCAAGCTCAGCCTATGCAAGGTGGAACACAACACTGCTGACTAGTGAACAGTACCACAGAACACAATTTAAAAGCTTTTTTTTTTTTTTTCCTCATAAAAAAAGACATGCTAAAAGAACATTAAAGTTCCAAACTGAAGCGTACCTGAAGCAGGGCTGCAGGTGTGACCAAAGGAAGCATGCTACCTGCAATTCTGGAGCAGTTTTGTCTACAGAACTGGAGTCCATTTTCGTAGCAACACATTCACTCAATGTAAGGGTTCACTTTTTGCTTTGCATGCTCCAGTAAGCTAAACCAAGCTATTCTCACTCATAGAAGCTCATCTCCCTCCATGGATAAGTCCCCTACACCCACAGCTGTTGGGGTCGATGTAGCTTGAGAATTAGCACGACTAGGCCGCTTAAGCAAAACAGCATAACTGAACAGGCTGCTGGAGAAGACAGCTAAGAATAGCCATTGAGAAAGTTCTAATAGTGCACATGGTGTGGGTTAGCAAAAACAAGATGTGTTCAAGGACGTGGAGGCAGTCTGTTGCTATTGGCGTTAGTGCATAGTTACCAATTATAAGAGAACATGGGGCGTGTGAACAGCGTGTGATTTATGTCTGTAGCCTATCCGAATAAGCGTAATCGCATATACAGATACGGACAATGTATATAACCACACAAGCAGGAGAATAAAGAATCCGACTGTGCATCGTATCAATGCGTGTGAGAGTCGTTCCCGTCCTTTCACGGATGCTGAAACTCGGCACACAGCTCTTGCAGCCCACTGGCAATACGGACATGCAATGACGAAGTGCCAAAATTGAATTTTGAGCAAGAAGAAAAGATTCAATCCATTATTGCAAACATAGGTCAAATCTTAACTGTACTTTTGACATTTTAAGCCAACTTCTATGCAATAACACATAGATTCCAGCCAATATCTATCATCAAGTGTAGCAGGGCAGCTCAGCACAGAAGCCTACCATACAACTTCTCATCAGTAAAACATGCCGAAACCATTTAAGACACAGCAGTGCAGTGCCATGCGCCACAGCCTTTCCTCTTCAGAGTAACTGGACATACCAAACAGGCTTGGCACAGTCAGCCTCAGTAAACAGTGTAAATCAGACCTTTCCAGGAAACAGAGTTCATTACACATGAACTTACAGGTACATTTCTACCACTTCCAAACTGCCATGGAAAACACAGTACTTCACAGAAAACTGACGGAAGGCAAAAAAAAAAAAGCAGCTAGATGTTGTTTTGCCAAACTAACTAATCTAGGATGTTATCCTTCCATAGGGTATCTCACAAAAGAGGATGCCTAGGACAACACTGCAAGCTTTTCTGTATGGTCTTGGCACCTAGATACAGCTGGCAGGACTTTGGATGGGAACCTGTGCTCTGATCACAAGATTTTAACATAATTACTTTGCCACCTCTGTCTGTACCCTGCTTCTCCTCCTCTTCACATTCAAATGAAATAGATGCAGTGGAATCACATTGCAGTGTTTCTGCGCAGTCATGCAACACCCACTCAAAGACAAGATGCAACACAGCATTTTGCAGTTCCAGTGCCCTCAAACCCTTCAGCCTCCGTCTTCCTTATTTTGTATTCTGCACTACTTCTGACTAACAGATTTGATACTGAACGGAAAGCTATCTATAGAATGAAAGCAATTTTAGGATTGCTTTATAAGAAATAGGGTTAAAAATAACACTTCCAACATTTATCTTCTTTTTGCACTTCCATCTGCTCTTACAATGCAGAGCTGAAGAAACCATCCCAAAATACCCCATTTTCCATATCTTATTTTAGGTATTTTAGTAAGCAGAGAAGACTACATTAAGTTCAGCCTTAGCTCAGTTGCTACCAGCATCTTTAAAGACTACACCTATACATCGGAAAAAAAAATAAATAGCAGCCTCTGGAATATTTCTACGGAGCAGCTTTTGTGCCATTTTAACTGCCTTTCTCAATTAAAGCAGAACAACCCCTTAAAATGGGACCACTCCACTGCTATCAGAAGCTTATGAATTATGTACATAGGACCAACAAAACCACTTCAGGAAACCTTTTAGCTTGATTTTACCTAGGCACACAATGGAAACTTCAGTATCTTACAGCTTTATTCCATCTGATGAATCAAGGACACATTTATCTAACCATTTCAAACATTCTTACACTATTTGTCCACAACTTCCCATCCTGGATCCAGCTGGTCCTTCAAGTGCCTTTCAGACAGCTGCTCTGATGTCTTTTCTGATCTCAGAAGTTCCAGCATCACAGCAGCATCATTGTGGTTTAGACACAGATTCTGCTCTCTCTTGCTCAACATTTCCAGGATTAAGACCACCTTCAGAAGAGGATCCTCCCTTACCCTTCTGTCACAAATTTTCTTACCTGTGATTAGCTCCACTAATGCTTGAACCAGCTACACCATCAGCGGGATCTACATCATGTGGTATCACAAGGATGTAGGAGACACCCAACAAGAATCACTATGGCTGTAGAGTACATACAATAGGAGCATTGCGGGAACTAGAAACACTGCAGTGTTGAGAGCAAGTATCTTGACGACATCTGAGGAAGAAGTCAATACTCGAGAGTCAATAATGTGAGATCTACAAATACGAATACCCAGTATTTCTTGGATCAATTTGCCATGGACCCAGATACTGCTAATCTACGCAGTCCTGAGAGCATGGAGGCCAGTCAGCTTTGACTCTTAACAAACTCTGCTCTTGCAACCCACTGGCAACACGGACAGTTGCTCCATGTCCAGAGAGTCTAAGACAATTTCCCTTCCCGAATACTACCTTGCCTGTTACCACTGCCAACAAGGCTTTGGGACAAGCCTTTCTTCTGCTGGCACCTAACCCCTACAGGTTGCAGCACCTACCCACACCACCCACAGCAAACTTGTCAGACAATGTAACACCAGCAAAACATTCCCAAACTGGAAGAAATACTAGCAAACTGTCCCATATTTCAAGGCTGGGTCTTTGTATCAGAGACTGTGGGCTAAAGTGCTTGGTATGTTTTTTTCTGTACCTGTCAGCTATGCTAGCTTGGATGCTTGCAACTTAGGCTCAAACAGCAGCTGACTATCCACCTCCCGCAAGGAAACAGCAAAAGTTAGGTAGGGGTAACTTGCGGAACTTCTTCAAGCAGTGCACTTGAGCTGTGGAGAACTAATTACTCTGGAGAGTAATGGAGCAGTGGCTTGAACCTGAAAGCAGTCCCAAAATCACATTCAGAGGCTTGCTGGCTAAGGTTTTGCTGCCATCAACACCCACCAGGAGACACAACTCCTTTGTAACAGTATGCACAGTATAGTTTCCCAGGGAATGCCACCTCCCCACACACCTCCCTTGAACCAATTTCTGTCAAATGCCACTGACTCCAGAAATGTATTTCCCAGTATCCAACAGCTGCTGGAGATCAACATAAACTGGAATCAGCGAAGTACGAGCAGTAGCAGCCTCTGCTTCTCCTTACCCAAAGACAGATGGCAGAACAAATCTTTTCTTCACAGGCCGAGTTGCTTCAACTATCCAGTGCCAATGCAGGACTGATGGCCTTACACTAGATGTCTCCAGGGTTTGTGCATCTCTTCTCCAGGACTCCTCTGACAAAGGGCTGAGGAAATCCCAGAAGTCCTCATGAAACACACCTGTAAGCATTTTGAGTTTGGCAAGGAAGGAAGGTTTTGTGTTTTACCTGTTAAGACTGTGCTTTTAGACAAGGTGGTGATGACCTTGTCTCTTTGCTTCTACCAGTTATGCTTTCCTGGATCTGGTCTATTAATACACATTTTCATGGACCCACTTTTTTGCTCATTTCTTCTGGCATTCACAAAGCTCAGAGCAGCAGTAGTTTACAGTTGCAAGGCTACATATCAGTCCTAGATCTTATCTCTGAAGCCCTTCAGGGTTTACCGTAACATCAGTTACATCTGATGGCATTTTGCTGGAGTGTGATACTCAATTGAGCATAGATCAATTTCCTTCCAAATATCTTACTGATTATCTCATCCCCCACGTATATATGCAATACCTAGTTGCTGGGCCAGTTCACAAGGACCGGAACAGCACAACGGGGCATGGAAATACTAAAGGGAAGAGAGCAGCGGCAGCTTTTGGCTGCTGTTCTGTCTCTTGTGCTTGCACAAGCAGACACCAAAGACTTCTTGCGAGTCTGCCTGTGGAGGGCTTTATAGTTTCCTTACGGTCACACACACCAGCCTATGCCAAAGTCCACAGCAGCAGATTTGTGACAAATAGGATTACTACCAGTCCCTCTAAGGATAAATTCAGAGAGGAAAAAATCCTTGGAGAAGCATCACATACAAAAAAAAAAAAAAAAGAATGCAGGATATCCTGAGCTGCAGACTGCTCGAAGCTGGGATAGTACCTTGAGGAAGCATGGCTACTTTCTTGAACTTTTCTTCCTCCATTTCCTAGGCACTGGCCGTTGGCCACTGATGGAGACAGGACACTGCAGAGATGGATCCTTCGTTTGACCCAATACAGCTATTTGCCCAGGGAAGTGGTGGAGTCACCATCCCTGGAGGTGTTCCAAAAATGTGTAGATGTGGCACTTCGGGACATGGTTTAGCAGGCATGGTGGTGTTGGTGGATGGTTGGACTTGATGATCTTAGAATCATAGGTGGGAAAAGACCTTTAAGATTCTATTCTCATGTTCCTCTGCAGCCAAAAGGATGCTTACATCAACAGCCTCTGTTCAGGATATCACCATGCCAATCCCTATGTCAACAGTCATCCTCTGCCTGAAGCCTTCTTGACAACCCTCTCCTCCTACACCTTTAACACAACTCTGGCCTAGCCAGCCACTGTTTCACTCTAGTGGAGTCTATAGCTGTTGGGAAGAACAGGTCACCTTTGGCTGTCCCCTCATCTGGCAGGTCTTGGGCACCAGGCTTTAGCAAACTGCACGTTACCCTGAGCTGATCACCCCAGCCAGCTGAGCAGGAGCGCTACTCTTTTACAGACAAGGAAGAAGAAGTAGTCAGAGCCAGGAGTAGAAGTCCATACACCCTCCTGGCAGGTATTCCAGACTGCACAAGCGGCACCAAAGTTGTACAGGGACACTTGGTTATCTCCTAACATAAATCTTTAGTTTCCACACCTGGGATTAACTTCAAAATTCACAGTAACTGGATACATGCAACACTCCACGGTGCTAATTATCTGCACTGGTTTTCCTGTCCATTTGGCACGGTTGACAGGGTGAAAGCATACTGTATCAGCATATGCATAACCACTCTCGGGGATTAAATCAATTTAACTATTTTAACATTCAGGGTATAAACTACATCCCTAGCAGAAATACCAGGTGAAACATACAAAGCCCCAAAACTTGTTTATAAAACATAAAGGATTAACTCTTTTTTCAGCACAACACTATTTTAATCTCTTCAGAGCTACTAAAACAAACATAGCCATGAAATCAGCCGAGAACTTCATTCACCATGCAGGCTTATCTTTTACCACTGTTGGTGGAGGAAGCCAAACCTTATCTACAAATGAGTTTAACGCAGTCAACTGGTGCACTACTTGTGTGAACATCCTTAGATCCGATAGCTTCTTATCAAAGTCATATACATTATTTTTAAGATGAATGACTCTTCTCAGCATGTAATTACTTCTTTACAGTTACATGCATTACGTTCCATGATAATATAGCTATAAAACCTGAAATACTGCATTGAAGAATTAACACAGTACTTAAGATTTAAATATTGTGATTCTTTTCCCACTTGCTACACAAATTAGCCTCTGGGTTTTAAGGGTTTTTTAGTATTGAAAAATACCTCCTTCCAAAATTGGATTATACTTTGAGTTCATTTTTGGCTGCAATTTACAAATTGATTCTTTACTAGAGGATCACTTATTATTTCTATTGTTTTAGGGGTTTAGGTTACTTTGTCAGGCTATGAATTCTTTGAACTTAAACAGAATCTAACTCAGCAACATGTGTAAGTACATGCACACTGAAGCTACTCACTATTTTAAAGACTCACATGGTCCCAATCCAAACTTTGCAACTCCATCCATTATAAAGAAACACTATTGCAGCAGCTAGTCCCCATTTTCTAATTGCTTTGACTTCAACACATTCAGTCAAGCAACTTCATGCAGGCAGAAATTACTTCAGCTTCTTTCTTATCTGGACTCAAATTTTTGTCCAGGCAAATGAATATCTGGATGAAGACAAATTATTTAAACACGAAGCAAATTAAAAGGTAGAGACTTCTGTCACACATTAAATGTAAAATTTATTTTGGCATCGGTCATATAGCATTAATTTCCTCTTGGCACAACTTACCAACCCATAGCTCCCATTGTTTCAGCTCTGGTTCTCCCACGTTTTGCCTCTTTAAGTAACTCTTCCACAGCCTTCCTAAACATGAGGAGAAAACAAAAAGTTACCATTTGGGGAACACAAGAATTTGCTGCTTCATGAACTTATGTAAATAAAGTGGAGAGATTCTTCACTGTAATGAATTAAGCAATAAAGAGGCTACCAAAATCACCTTGCTTTTCTTATTAAGACAATTCAGATTCCTATGCACCAAGATTAAAAGAAACATTTTGACATATTAGAAGTAATTTAAGCTGTTGCATATACAACAATCGCAATACTCATTGAAAAGTAGAAATAAAGTGTGGAAAACTGGCGTACTACACCAAAAAGCACGGTGCCTATCACTTCACCTTGGGAATGCTTTTCCCTGCTGTCACTTCACTTAGGTTCAACTGGCCAGACTAACACTCAAGTAATTAAACAACTATGTTTACATAAAAAGTCATCAGAGAGTGTAAATTATGCAAATTACAGATCACTCCTGCAATGTCAGTCTTTCAGTTCTCTTTAAGAATTAATTTCAATCTCAAATAAAACTTAACTGCTCAACAGTACATGGTTGAAGTTAATGGGAAAACCAATGAACAGATAAGGTGAGCCATTTATTATATACATTGAATGCATAAACTAACAAATTGGTTAGTTAACTGTAAGCAACTATGTATGTCAAGCAAAAATAACTGGAAGACAGAAAAGCAAAGCTGTGCACCTGGCCGTAATACCCAGTATATGAACCTAAGCGTTAACAAGACTGACGTAGGTAAGGCTGAAGGCTTGAGTAACTGAAGGCAGGAGGTTATAAAGAGGGTATTTACTGTTTAGCTCTCCTAGCTACGATGTGCCAGAATGGCTGCTGCCATTTGGACTACGTGAGCAACACAATCATCATCTTGATAGTGCAAGTGTGTGTGTAGACTGTGCAAAAAATGTAACTGCCAGCAGACTTCAACGCAAACCTCGGGGAAGCCACGTCTCATCATGTTGTTATGGTATTATCAGCATAGCAGGATTTTGCTTCTTTGCCACAGATTAAAAAAGCCTGAGTATCAGTTTTGTTGTCAAACCAAAATTGAGACTAGGGAAGTCAAGAGTCATCATTTAATAGCAGACGAAGATCTAGGAAGAAAAGTAAGCAATTTATATGGCAGGTCCACGTGAAGATCTAACAAGTTAATGCTGGGCTCTAAACATCTAACAGTGGTTTACCACCATTTAGGTTATGAAAGTCCACATAGAAAACACAAGAGGTCTTAGCTTTAAATGCATACACTGCATGTGCACAACAGGGAATGAAAACAACCAGCACAGAATTTCCTTCAGTAGCTAATGAGAAAATGTTCTGCAGTTACACAGCAACCTACAACCTAGCCTTTACCCGCTCCCTTCACATTTGTGATTGTGGATTCGTTCATTCATTAGGATAGGCTGGTGACATTTTATAAACACAGACACACTTTTTCTTCTGTCTGTATTGTTTTTGCACCTTTTGGTTTTCTGTGGCAACAGAAAAGAAAATGGTGCTAAAAGAGTACAAGTGTAATGTACACCAAGGTATAGCTATCCTTTCCACAGTTATTCTACAGTTCTGCTTGAATATAGTTTTCATATTTTATACTTACAACCAGCTATCATGGAACTACTTCCTCAATTTACAGTAATTTCCAGCAAGCAATACGTTAGCTAAAGATTCCTAAAGAAGCTTCCAGAATCGGTTACAAGTTCTCAAACAACATACAAATAATCCTTGATCAACTTATATATATATTCCCTTGTTCCAAGGGGAAACCACTCCATCCAGCAAAAGTTGAGATCTGTGCCAGACAGACATGCAAACACTCACAGATCATAACTTTTACCTTTGATAGTTGGCTTTTGAAGGGCTTTGCAAAGGAAAGCATCCAAGACTTCCACAGAAACAACATTAGAGAAATGCACCAAAAATTGCAGTATTGCTTCTCTGTGCACTAGTCTGCTAAAGCCACACTGGTTTAAGGTTCCTCATAGTGGTCTCCCCCTCTGTCTCTCGTATAAGGTATTAGTATGATCTCAGTAACAGCTGGGCTTGGGGTATTTCAAATCCTTTCTTAAGCATACATCTGACTGTGAGGACATGTTGCACATCCAGTTGTATCACAGGCATCCATGGAAACCAAGTATCTGCCAATGTCAGCTGTCACTTGTTCAAGTTGCCTGCGCCTAGATGTCAAGTACAGCATCAGCAACCTCGCCAGCTACTGCTGCCTTCCCAGGCAGAAGTAGCGGGGGGTGTGGGATGGCTACTCCCCAAGAACAAAAAAAAAGGGTAAGAAACACAGGTTCTACCACTGGAATATGGGAGATGTTGCAAACACAGGTGTTCATCAAATAATGGCTGAATTTATTTTTTCTCCAGACCCAGAATTTGCTATCTGAGCAGACTAAAATAGTTTATAGCGATGACAGCAGGAACATGTGGCCTTTATAAAAGCTTGTGCTGAGCCTTCAAACAGCATTGTCTGACAAAGGAGAGAAAGGGGGAAAAAGAAGTGTCTGACTTACCAGTTGCCAAACTTAGCAATTCTGTTTTGAGAAACCTTACTAGGAGGCAGATTAAAAGCCTGTCATTATTATTATAAAATCTGTCACTATTTTATAATTAAAATCATAAACCAAAGTATCTGAGCTACAAAGCACTAATAAAACACACACACATATTTTAAACAGCTATGATTCGGTTTTAGGGAAAACTTCATAATAAATTAATATGGTGACACCAATTCTATTAACTTAGGAATTATAAGCTATTAAATATTTTGAATTTTTTTTTCCTCTGGTTATATCAAAGATCAGACCGACTTGGCATCCACCTTAGTAGCCTTATAAGTCAACACCTTCCTTTCTTACCAAATATTGTGTCCTAATACTGGTCTTTCAACATCACTCTTGTTCACTGCACCTTTACAAAGCCCTTTCGACTTGCAGAGACAGATGAAAAAAATGCTCAGATCCTCTCTGAAATAATGCATTTCCACTCACTGAACTTCTATCCTCTACACAAGTAAGCTAAAAAGCTTAAAAGCTATGCAAACAAGGTTTTTACATTTGCTTTTAGAGGCCTCTTGGGACTCCACATTCCTCGCTCTCTTCATTTTTACAGCTTGGTTACAATGCAAACAGTCCTGTGCCTGCCAGCATCAACTCCAAGAGCAGCAGCACGAGAAAAGGGAACGCAGCACACAACTTCTGCCCGAGAACCACCCAAACACCGGGGGACTGATAGGAGGCAGGGAAAATTAGGGACAGGGGCGCATTTAAGAACACTGTCATCATTCTGGCATCTTCTATAGCAAGCACCACTTCAAACTTGCTGTGGCAATCCTTTCTGAGCAAGCAAGCTTAGCTGCAGAATTACAGTAACACGAAGGTATAAGCAGTGATGTTTTTATCTTCAAGAGTATGGTCCAAGACCTATTTACATTTCTGAGATATTAGACTTTTTTCTCTGTATTCCAAGGCTACAGGCAAAGCTCCCGTTGCATAAATCCTAACAACCTGCATCACAAATGCCTGTGTCTAAAGAATGGGAGAATGTTAAAGGCTCCAAAGCCCAGAGAAATTTTCTATTCCTCACTCAGGGAAAGAGTTTCATCATTTTTTCCGAAAGATCAGACAGACTGAGAAATGAATAACTGGTAACAAAGAGGTATGTCTGATACAGTTACAGGCAATGAAAACATCATGTCATTACAGAGACCACCCAAAGTTTGTAATTCTAGACCGCTCCGTAAGAAAACATACCATGCTGGATCTGACAGCTGAGAGGGCAGGCAGCCACAGCTCCACATCCAGGTCCAACCAGCAGCAAGGCTGCAAATTCGCTCCCAGCAGACAGACACACACCCCACACGTATACATCACTGGCCACATGGGTCACAGACAGACACACAGACCGCTCCCACCAACAGCTTCATCCTGCTCTGCTCTCCAGCTGGGTGTAAGAGCCCAACTCCACTGCTGGCACAGACCATCACGCAGAGCTGGCTGGGGCTCCCTGGTCCCCCAGTACCCAACCCCACTGCAGTCTTGTCTGTAGAGGCACACACACGCGTCTCGCCCCTGGAGACCCCCTGACCCTACAGTCTCTCCAGCAGCTGGCCAGGACTCCCCGGTGCCTCCAACAGCGAGCTCCTCCAGTGGTCTTGCTCTTAAGAGATGAACACTCACCTCCCAGCCCTCACCTTACTCACCCACTCACCAGCTGATCCAGCTTGATCTTCACTAGCAGCCACAAGCTACCTCACACACCCACGCTTGCTTCAGCACCGCAGCACAGATATATAGGTCCCCAGTCCCACTCCAGTGGCTGACACTGGGTTTCACTCACTCCACGAAGCATCCCCAGTTGCTCGCACCCAGCCCTCCAGCCCAGGGTCCCAGCCCAACTGCAGGCATCCAGAGCTGCTCTTGTTCCAGGTGCTAGCACCATGGACACATGGTCGCTCCAACCCATGGTTTGATTCTAGTTGTTACCAGAGACATACACCCTCTCCCCTCAGACAGAGTCTCAGTCACCTAAGAAAGAGTCAGAAAGGAATTTAACAGGAAGACAGGACAGACCATGCTGATCAGGCACAGGGCACAGCCACAGAAGTGTATCAACCAGCAGCCTATTCACACAACCAAGCCTTTATATCCTCTTATTCCTCTATTTTCCCACTCTTGCTTCTTCCTCAATCACCTGAACCCACCCCTTTCCCTGCCTTTGGTTCCCTCCCTACACATCGCATAATAAGCCTTGTGCAATCTCAAAACGCTCTTCTCCTGCATCCAATAATGTGGCCCACACCCCTAGGCAGCAACACCCTTGAGTCCCAATGGGCGCTCCAGCATTGGCTCATCTTGATGGGTGTCAACGCCTGGAGGCCAGGGCTGTCTCCTGGGTCCAGCCCTGGGAGGGGCCCAGAGAAGGTGTTCATTCCTCTGAGTCCTTACTGTGGGAGCCCCTGTGCTCCTCTGGGCTCCCGGAGATGGACCTCTGACAGACTAGTGGCTCCTGGGATGGGCCTGGGAGAAGCCAGGGCTGGGTCCTATTTGGGGTCCCCCATCCACCACGGTCTCTCTTTAGTCCTCTGCGGGTGTGCCTGGGAGCTTTCGGCAAATAACCTAACAAACTGCCATCTCCACTCACGCCATCATCTCATTAAAGATCCCAATGAGAACTTTAATGAAAACGTATCTACAGGAGCTGCTTCACAGCACGCAATTGGCTACCAAAGTGCACAGACCCGGAGCAGGAGAGCAGCGTTTATATTCAACATCTCCCAGAGCCAGAGAAGAGACATCTTTACCAAACGCACTTTTGTGAAAGACCTTCAGAGCATTAATAACTGTTTGCAGTCTATACCACTACTACTCAAGCTGAAAGGCAAGGCTGCTCGGCTACTGTGATCTCCAAAATCACGCTTAAACCCACTTCCCGAGTCACTCTAGGTCGTGATAGCAAGCTGCAAGCCCAAGAAAAAAAATAGCAGCCTTTTCAATCAATTTTATCAATGTAGTTTTATGCTGACTATACAACTTATTTTTAACCATGCACAGGACCAGAAATAGAAGTGGATGCTGGTATTCTGATTACATCTGAATAATTAATATAAAGACCTTCAGTCAAGTAAAGGACTAAAGATACTGCCTTCTACAATAAAGGAATGGTAACGAAGGCCAGTGTTATTTATAATTAAATCCTGTGAGCTGGTTTGTCCTATATGCTCACATTTACCAAGAAAACAGATGAAAAGAAATAAAGACTAAGCCACAACATAAAGAGCAAGAATGAAAAAAAGGCACAAATATGCCACAAACTTCCTAACGTTTGTTTGAAGGCAAAACCTCTCCACATTGGGCATGTGAATGCTCTCATTCTTTGTTGCTCAGGTTTCTTTCTTAAATATTCTGTTTGTCCATCCCATGAGTGCTATTTGCAGCACATTTCTGTGCTGATATTCTCACCAGCTGGAGTAGCGAACATGCCACTCCATTTCACACAGTGATTTTAGCTGGCAGATCACTTTTATTTTTTTCCCATGAATACAGGAAAGAATGGCATACTGAATCCCAACACTTCGATTTTAACTCTTAAAAACAACAGTAAGAACTATCAATTAATTTCTCCAAGGCACAAAAGCCTACTTGTTAAAAAGTATAACTGGGATGCCTATGCAGCAAAAATACTGGACTATTGATTCTGAACTCAACTACAGGTCTCTTGTTACAGAATTATAGCATTCCGTGTGGTTCAGAGCAGCATCTCCGTAGGAAACACTTCACTCCAAGTAAATGATGCTCCAAACAAGCTTGGTAGGCACTTCTAGTAAGGTATGGTATCCAAGGTTGCAAAATATTTATAGCTGTTCAAAGACAGAACAGATTATGGAAGGATTTGGACACATAGGATAACAAAGCCACTCCCTTTATATTCTCAGAGAAACAATGTATTTTCTGTGCTTCAAACACAAAGAACGCCTGTGAAGAAAATCTAGGAAGAAGAGGGGGAAAAGATTTTTTTCTTGCATAGGGATGAAAATGGTGACTTCTGTAATATCCCAAAGCATATTTAGCTGAAATTAAGTAGGAAAAGCAAGTACATGTGCTTGCAGGGGAAACAAACTAAACAGATCCTAGTAACTGATTTGTAGCTTCCCCCCCCACTTGCTCTTGGGTCATACCTTCGCAATACCATTAATTACATATTAACAGAATTTAACCCAGAATTTTCTTAGAATCACACTGTATTTCAAGACTCTGGGTCTTCACTGACGTACCAGCAAGTTCATAGGAAAAAATGTCAGCTTCCAACAAAGGTTATCAGGTGAGAGGGAGCAGAGGAAATAATTCAGCAGAATGTAGCAAATATTACTATTTTACAAACCTGTGGTATTTACAGCTTTTAGAGTTTTAACATCCAGAGTACGCAACAGTCACATGGTAACTCGCAAGTTAGCATTCAGCTTCAGTAGCGACTATCACCTCCTATTAAAGTGAGGAAAACATCAAACGCAAGGTCAACTGACAGTCAGACACAGTAAAACAGAAAAATAACAGTAGGAAAATGTGGCAGTAAGGACGAAACAGAACAAGCAAGATGAAGAGACCTCTCCTTAGATAACAACCAAAAAAAACAGGACGACTGACTTGTCTTAACGAATCACTGTTTAGAAAGCTGGGACACAAAATTCACTTCAGACCTGAAAAAACATGCACAGAAATAGTTACACTTCTGTTTCCCCCATGGTAGATTAAATAAACATACACACAAAAAACCTTAAGCTGTTATTTAAGACTTGCTCATTGCAAGACAAGCCTGAAATCCGGAAAGAGACTACTGAAAATATTCCCAAATGAAAACATTTTTAAACACTGAAAATCTGCCTAATATAGTTAACTCTGTGGCTACAGAACAGAAATGCCATTATTTGTATGCTAAAGCCATGCTATAAAGAGTCTAAACATTATAAAACCTAACTACCATTGCTGTGCCACTGACAGGAAAGTATGATCAACAGGTCGGTGATTACAAAATGAATGAGTAATATCTGTAAACCAAAGGATGAAGAAAGGTCTATATTAGACTCTTGAAGACTGTACAGAGGCTCCTGTTTAGAAATACCCAAATATGACACCTAAATCCACACAGCATGAACTGAATTCAGGGTGTTACTAGCAAAGCAAGCTGTTACGAAAGCTGAAGGTATGAAAAAGTACCTAGTAATAGGTGGGTCCAGGACAGAAAGCAATAATCATCAAGTAGGCTATATTGTACCTGTAATGTGTTCAGAGATGATTAAACACATACGGAGGTGAACGGTAGGACGGATGGAAGACACCAGACAGCTACACCCCACCATGCACCTCTCGGTAAGCAAGACTGAGCGTCATCCCCATTATCTACCACGCTGCCACGGAGAAAGAACAGCAAATCCCAACTCAGCTTGAAATTGTGAGGCAGGATAAAACTTCAACTCTGGTTCCTGGGAAGGAGAGCACCAGGAGGAGACTGTGGAGCCATCAGCTGTAACTGGTGAGCGAGCGCCTCTGCCCCAAACCGCCCGGATGACCCCGAGTCCCCAGCACGGCAACCACAGCCAGACGACAGACAGCGTGGAAGAGCAGTGAGATGGTTTCAACGTGCCATCAATGACAAAGCCTTAAGTTTGGAACGGCACCAGTAAAAATAACTTCCATGCGTCTGCAGACAGAAGCTTTAATTATTGAACTGATGATTCGAGAGCAGAAGTAGCCTACCAAGCATCAAAGGCCTCTCAGAAGGCATTATGCTCTCTAGGCCTTCTGCCATCCTGGTGCTACCGCTTTTGTGTACTTGCCAGCTATAGAAAAATAACATTTTTCTGCTTGTAAGCATTCTCAGACACGGTTTCTTAAAAGTTAATGGAGAGAACCACGGGTAGAAGTTGTTCAGAAAGTCTCTGGTCATCCCTTTACTGTAACAGTTTTGACCAGCAGTAAGAAACATGCAGTTACTCACAAACAAGCTTGACAAAAAAAAAAAAAAAAACCAAACAAAAACTCGTAACTAAA
>Ga0065711_1033979_pt1 | contig 24482 bp, 8 predicted proteins | sample Hoacrofraction12_FD_59098 | JGI IMG/M metagenome (GOLD analysis project Ga0065711, IMG submission 59098) | Hoatzin crop microbial communities from Cojedes, Venezuela - Epithelial fraction 12 v2 (version 2) | ecosystem: Host-associated > Birds > Digestive system > Esophagus > Crop | place...
GGTGAGGGGACTGGAGCATCTCTCCTACGAGGAGAGGCTGAGGGAGCTGGGCTTGTTCAGCCTGAAGAAGAGAAGGCTGAGAGGGGACCTTATAAATGCTTATAAATATCTCAAGGGTGGGTGTCAGGAGGATGGGGCCAAACTCTTTTCAGCGGTGCCCAGCGACAGGACAAGGGGCAATGGGCACAAACTGAAACACAGGAAGTTCCGTCTGAACATGAGGAAGAACTTCTTCCCTCTGAGGGTGACGGAGCACTGGAACAGGCTGCCTAGGGAGGCTGTGGATTCTCCTTCTGTGGAGATATTCAAGACCAGCCTGGACAAGGTCCTGTGCAGCCTGCTGTAGGTGACCCTGCTTCAGCAGAGGGTTTGGACTAGATGACCCAGAGAGGTCCCTTCCAACCCCTATCATTCTGTGATTCTGTGATTAACAGTCTAAGCCTCTCTCATATTTTCTACTTCTTTAATCAGTGTCTATAACCACACAGCAAACATATCTGAACACCAAAGATCATTATGATGTGGACTGCAAGGTACCAAATGGCCTGAAGGAAAAAGTTTATGCTTTTTGAAGTCTACGTTTTTGTAGTAGAGAGAAAACTAGAGATAACAAGGCATAATGAGAACAATTATTTTGTGTGTTATTACAATTTTATATTAAATATGAGATAATCATCACCACAGAATGACTCTCAGTCTAACTGAAAAAGATATGACAGCTACTACCCATTTTAAAGTTTTTTGGGGTTTTTTGCGTTTTGGGAGGCTTCTTTCACTACAGAAGAACACTCAAATAATGTGAGCTGTTTTACATCAGTCGAGCTGCTCATTAAGTTGAAGGCAGCACAGAGAAATACTTGCACCTTTCCCTCCCTGGTGCCAAAATGTATACAGCCACTTCAGCATCCATAAACTACATGAATCTATCTTGCCTATTTGTCCCATCAAGTGCTGACAAACTGTAATGAGGCAAGCCTCAGATCACTTCAAAGATATTTGAAATACTAGTCATAGCAAAAACAGCAGAGGAACAAGCCTGGCAGCAGATGCAGCTCAGGCAGCCCGGGCCCTCATTATGACTCCACCAGCCAAGGAGGCAGCCAGGAAAGCCGGCACTTGCACAGTGGCTCGCAGGCAGCATCACCAGCTTCTACTCACTTGACTCTCCCATGGTGTATTACGGGATTCTTTGCGAGACGAGCCATGCACCGTGCTTTTGGATATTTTCTCCATGTTGTCAGTGATTGACAAGGCCAGCCTGGAGAAATGTGAATTGCAGAAAGGCTGTGGCTGCCTGCAGGGATAGGGGCTTTCTTACCTGAGGCAGAACACTACTTCTCTGCCTGCAAGGTGCCCGTGAAGGGACCAGAAGAAAGCATTGATGAGGCGCTTATCAACCATTTCTCCACTGAGAATCGAAGATGGAGAAGCCGCTGAACAAGTTTGCCTGAAAGTCCCACAGCAGCGGAGATTATATTCCCACGCATACTACAACGCGAAGGACCTGATTATAAACCATCACCATGTGAGATAACTCCATTTCCAAAGCAGTTCAGTTGCATTAGTACACAACCGCACCTGTGCTCACAGCTTGCCTCTCAAATGACCTTATCAGTGCAGCACATCAGCTCAATGCTGTTGCATGGCACCCAGTCGCGCAGTGGCTTTCATCCTGCTAGGCCAGAATATAGATGAATCTGGGACATACTCGGTTCCTTGCTTTAGCAAAATCAGTCTTCATGGATTTCTACTTCTTTATCAGTTCCCACACGGGGAGTTCTTGGAGTCCCTCTTTGCTTTTTAGCCTAGGACAGAAGCAGCTCTTGTTCGGGAGCTCTTTGCAGGAGGAGAGAAGAAAAGCAGAACAGTCAGGGAAAATGATCCTGTCGCTCAAAAATACTCATGAGTAAGAAAATACTCATGAGGAGAAAAGGCTGTGAGTCGAAGAAAACAGAAACAAGAAGTGGCAGCTTCTTCTTAGCAGCCTAAAAAGAAGGAAAACACTTCTCCACTCTACTGCTTGACTGAGCAGTCCATTGTCTCACTGTCTGAATAGCCTATTTATCTCTAGCATTCATAAAAATAAAAAAAAAAAGAGACAAACAAAAATAAATTGTTTTTCCTATGTCAACCTCATTTAACTACTGAAGAGTAGTTTGAATTGTTGGTTTCCTAATGCTTTTGCAGGATTGGCAGCCAGTCTAGTCCAGTTAGGCTTGCCTGATTGTATGAGAAATAGAAAATAAAATTAGCATAGTCAAAGCCAGGGATAATCTGGGAAGTATTCACAATAATGAATAGAGTTTGGTGACAGGTGGCTTTAGCTGGGAGTTTCTGATACCCAGCCTTGTTACAATGTGTGTGGGCTAGTAAATATTCAGCAGAAGTTTAACAGGATATATTAAGGAGAGTTACAGTCAGCTCAGTCACGTCTATATCACCACACTGACATGCTGTCTTTGCTTTTGCATATCTTACAAGAAACTTAATGTCAGCTTATATGGCAAGAAAGCAGACAATCACATATACACAACTCTGTGCGTTCTGAGATGTGTACGATGAAAACAGCTCGCCTTGTCTCCTGGGAGTATAATACCCAGTAGTCTAATTTCCAGACAATACTGCAGTCAATCCTACCGTTGAACGAAAACTAGAATATTATTTGTTTTAATCACAAAAAATGGCTCAAAGCAAGCAGACAACTATTAATACAGTCTAGAATATCTGCGGATCTCCACCAAGGACAAAAATGAAACATACATTAACCATATAATCAAGTGCACACACACTCTTTTCTTTCCAAGGAATGCCAATGTTTTAACATAAGCTTTATATCACCACTAAACTGGTAAGTCTCACAGCATCATATAATTATTCTAGTGTGCTGTCTTGCTGTTCAGTTACTTCTCTTCATTTCTTGACCTCCTGCTTTAGTCTTGAAAAAAGTAAAAGAAACGGGATGTGCTTGTTCACAGTTAACAAAAAGTCACCTCCTGCAGCAACAAGTTTAGCGTGACAAAGCATATGAAGAAGAGTTATGAAATCAGACTGACGATTGACAAGCTGTTTTGGAAGGCATCTTACCTGCCACATCTACTTTTTCATTCCCTATCAGTTCAGAGTAACACCTGCCTTTGCCTCTTACTGTCACAGCTTTTAGACTATGGCATGATAACTGTCTAACCAAGCAGCAGACCTCCGACAGCAGACAACTTTGCATCATACAATGGGCTTCTAAGCAGAAAATTGGAAAAAAATCAAGTGCAATATGTTCAAGCGCTGTCAAATTTTTCTTTCACAGAAAGGCAAAGCAATCAAGTCATCCCTTCTCACTTCTGATGAATTGTGAATAACGATGCCTACATTGCACTCACAGGTGGTATTCTGACGGTTCTCATGTAAACTCGCTTGTGTGCCAAGAGTAGTCCAGCCAGGCAGCATGCAGTTCAGGATCCCAGCTGGGTCTGCTGTATATGCTGAAACCACCAAGCCACAACTAAACATTGTTACTGATCGCTAAACTAGTCGGTTTACTGCCTGTTTGGTTGTGTTTACACTAGCTGTAGTCACATTTCATTACGGCACAGATACAGCCTTTGCGAGAAGTAGCTGGGCAACGTTACTAATAGCTGACATTTATACATTAACATGAAGGCATAAGTGTTTGACAATAACTCTTTATACTACTTGTATGCAGGAAGAACTACAGTAATTTCCCAGGCTGAATAATGTGACCTTATTTCCTCATTTTTAATATGCAGTATTGACATTATTTCCATCAGATGAAATAAAAAACCCCAAAACAAACCATCTCCCTGGTGCTGTCCTTTACTATTCCTTGTATTTTCTAGTCATAGAGAGCAGAACATTCGGTGAAATATGAAAAACCTTCATTAGCATGATAGATACCAGACTCCAGATGGAAAATTACAAGGGTGGGGTCTGTAATACTAATGACAAATCTTTAATTCCAAAATACAGAACTAAGATCAGTGAAAAAGAAAGTATCCTCTTACCTTAGGGTCTCATTTTCTCCTTGTTAATGCCACACCTGTAACACCTAATCAAAGCACATTCCTGCTTTTCCTCGTTTTTTACTAACATACATATTATTGCAACTTAAAAGGACATTTCCTGAAGTATCTTCTTTAGATATAGTTCATAAAAGCAGACAATTCAAAGGCAAAGACAGATATGAATAAATAAAACATTCACCATAAAGAGCAAAAATTACCTTTAGCAGGGTTTACTTTTATCCCTGACCTATACAGCATCTCCTCATTCTGCCAGTCCCCATTCCTGACAACAGTCTTGAGTCCATAGAAAACAATTAATGCAGCAGTGGAACAAAAAACCAAGTTCTTCAGAAAGCGCTTTTGGGCTTTGACATAAAGGGCCCTGACACCTACTGTAACCAGCAGGCAGAAGCCCATACTAGGAACATACAGCACACGCTCTGCTATTACAAAGCCAACATAGAAAAATAAGTTCGTGGCAGGAACAAAGGGCACTATTAACAAAGACAGAGACAGAATGACAATGTTCTCAGTTGAAGGAAGCTGCAGTTTCTGCATTTCATGCTTTTTTATACCATTCTCTTCTTTTGATGCAAAGCTTGACTTCACCTCCAGTGTCTTGTACTCCATCTCTGAGTGACAGCTATGCCCATTAGCATTCTGCTTGCCGTTCATTACAGTTCTCCCATTGCATTCTTTCTCATTGCTGGAGCCCTTCAAGCTAAAGTAGGCAAGGAGTAGGAGTCCAGCATAGAAGGCCACAGTGTGTAGATTCCTCCAGTCACTGACTGCTTTAAGAAGAGGCACGGCATCCATAGACCAGTCAAAGCTGAGGGTATCTGGGCACAGCAACAGCCAGAGGTTCTTGGTTGGCAGGTAAAAGAAGGTCAGCGTACGCGTGAGAAAACTGTCTGAGTCAGCTGCTGGATTGTCAGAATTGGAAAAACTTGGGGGCTTGTTGCCCATCCAGTATAAGCGGACACCCAGCAGTGCAGTCCCCCAGGAGGTCAATAAACCAATGCTGAAGAAGAGGGTCAAATTCTTTCTCTGCAAGAAACAAACAAACAAAAAAAACACAAAAAAATCAGTACAAATCAACACCAGGTGTTTAATTCTGTAAATTATAAACAAAAGGAACTGAGAAATATCTGACAACTTTTTTTTTGTTAATGGAAACCAGCACTATAGAACCTGGTCTCTGACATTTGGATCACGAAATGTTGGGGTATGACACTGGTCAGACTAAAAGCACAGGCTCTTTCATTTAAACTGTATCAAGCCTGCATCAGTCAAGCCTTTAAAGATCTTAGGGCTGTCAGTCCTTGCTTAAGATTTAGTTGTGTAATCTTTTGAAAACTCTTTATTTTAGAGGAATTTATGGAAACTTACATACACCAGTTTGCCTTAACTATTTTTAAAGTTTAAAGAATGTTCCAGTTCCTTTTTCCTTAAAGTCTCTCCTAAGATATTTCAGCTGAGAACCAAATCAACTTTGCAAGAAGCCAACAGCAGAAAACTGACACAGATTCCATGTTTAGATCTTCCAGCTCCTACCTATTAACTACAGTGAACATTTGGAGCCTTCAGATCTGCCCACTACTGAAAGCCTCACTTCATTTTGCATCTCACAGCCAAACATATCAGTTTTTTCCTTCAAGCACACCATATTGAATAAGTGATCTAAAACCTTTCACATCTTGATATCCGCCTAAGTAGCATTATGTGAAGCATGCAGCTGCCTCCACCTACCCATGTCATCATGCTGGCAACTCGAAGAACCTCCACTTATTTATGAAATAACTCAACATTTGCCCAGTGGAGCTGCTTGTTGCGTTCCTCCCCATTGTATCTGAAAGCATTTACTTACTGAAATGCTTGCAGAAACATACCACTTCTGCCTAGATGAGAATCAGGAAGCAAGATTTTCTCACCTATTTCTAGGACTGATGAGCTTAAGTTCTGCTATCAACTACATGGGCGTCCTAAATGAAAGCTGCTCTGGATTACTCTCTATTTGCAGAAGAATCTGTAAAAGCTAAAACATGTCTATTTTTATATTTCTATTTCTCAAATGCCTTTTGTAAGAAAAGAAAAACTATTTGCCAAATAGCTCCAGGTATGGTGTAAGCACTTTGATAATCTTTTCCCCCATTATTACAAAGAATTACTTTTCAATCATTTTTCAGTTTATCAGGTCTGTTTTTTCCATCTCAGGCTACACATTCCTGGGTTGGTTTTTCAACGCTTCCTCAGTTATTCAGAAGCAGGACCTCACACTGGAATGTTTTATCATTTTTCTCTCAAACAGCTCATTTTTCTCCTTTGTGGGAGGACTCTCCCCTTGATATTATGAAATACAGATGATTGTGCTGCTCTATTTTAGGTAAATTGTTAATAGTTTTCTACCAAGAGGTTACTGATGTTCCAGTAACAAGACGTGGTCTAGTCACTATAATTTATCTGCTTATCTCATGAACAAATTTATTCCTTTTCCTATTTCTGTAGAGTTTCTCCTTGTGAAGTTTAAAATATTTAATGGTAGTTAGATTAATTCATTCAATTTTGAGACAATAGAGAAGAATTCAATGGAGGCATTAGGAGGGAACAAACAAATTTATAATGAAAATATTTATGTACTTGTATCAGAACCACCAAAAAAATGCAGGCATTTTTAATACATGAAGTAAAACCGGAGGCCACATATTTCATTTGCCATATTAAATCCAGTTTGATTTATTAGCTTCTGCATATTTCTATATTCTGGAAAATCAACAATTTTTTGGTAATAAATCAATCAAAACCCACATCTACACTTTATGATTAATATATTCCCTGGAAAGCCTACTGTAACAACCTCCTTTTATTTGTAAGCTAGATAATACTTTGCAACTCATCTCAGATACTGTTTCATCCCTGTCTGTCAGGACTGTTAAAATGCTTTTAATGTTGTAAAGCTGTGTAAACTGGTTATCACTGAAACTCCCAACTACGTTTATATTTGGAAAAAAAAGATTATTCAGATTTCATGGATTTGCACGTACACCCTCATAGTAAAACATGTCCCTGATTCAACTTATCCTCTCATTCCTGTCATATTTTGCTACATGGAAAATCTTCTGCCCACCCCTCTGGCTCAATTATTTGCAAACTCATTTTCTCATTCCAAACATGCATATAAATAACTCTCAAATGTTAAATGTGACCTTTTTTTGCTCTTTATATACACTTTTCTACAGTCTCTTAAGAGGAGGCTGCTTAGAGGGAAAGAGGTTGCGAAGTGGAAGATTGGGGGGGGTTTTGTTCATTTGTTTGTTTTAATTAGAAATTCAGAGCAGGTCTTTGCTGGAAGACTATATACCAGTCGAAAGATTAAGACATCCTAACTACTAAGCAAGTGAAACTTGATTAACAGATGAGAAGTGAGCTTTCATGGATTGCTTAGACTGCTTTGTTATTTTGCTAATACTTACTTGACAACTGGAAGAAAATCTCCCTTTCCTGAAGTTCTAACAATTGCACTTTTCAATCAAATGCTGAGAAAGTTCACATTACAAAGGTCTTTGATAAAACCATGCTACAGCAGATATGCCATTCCTCATGGATAACAGAGAAATCTGCTAAAAACTTTCAGATCTTCATACACCATAAAACAGTAACATAGAAAATCCTGCCTCTTGCTCCTAGCCCTAGAATGCAAACGGTCTGTACCTCAGAGCTAATCCATCCTTGCTGCTGGAGTAACTATTTGCAGTCTCCCTTTTAAGCTTAAATTTAAGATCTGTAAGGTCTGGATCCTTACACTTTCTGGTTCTACAAGGAACACAACATATCTATATGTAATATTGTATTTCATGCTTTAACTTTTTTTTTTTTTTTTTTCCCTAAATTTTACACCAGTGTCAAGTAAAATATCAGAGCATTCACTCGCGGAGCTCACAGATAGCCGAGCAGGTGGTTTTCCACACCAAGAAATCTATTTATTATGTTGTGAAATATTAGAGCAGGAGCTCTGGTGGATTCTTTAGCTCAATTAACTGACTACAGGAGTGGAGTCAAATATTCTCTTGTTCCCTCAGACACAAATGGTTTACATCCTTCCCCAGAAACCATTTCAGACAAGGATCTTCTCAAAAGCCAGTAGGTTTACATCTTTTTAAAATTAACTACACATTAACTACAGCTACCAATAACCTGTATAACACTTACACGCCATTGTGGATTTTCAGATTTCAGAGGAGATCCTCTGGACTCAGTCTAAAACCAGGACTAGAACTGTGTCTAACATTTAAACGTCTGTCACAAAAATTGAAAGTTGGATACCTTTTTTTTTTCTTAAATCACACACAGACAGCATTGGCTTCGAAGGGAAATGACAAACTCATTCCCCGTTCTTCATCTCTCAACACAGCTTTTATCCCTCTGTACTAATGTAGTCAGAGATAATTAGAAAGGCTTAGCGCACACTTTGGCTTTACTTTCTTCCAGGCTTTCCATAGCAAACCAAAGGACAAAAAAAAATGGTTACAGCAATTTATTAGCATTAAATAATATAATCAGTTCCCCAGCAGACTTTTGCCTGCAAAGAAAGTGCTTTCAAAATGAACTCTGCTCAGACAACCACTTTCACTAGCAACTCTTCCTCTGAGACTCCTGACAGCCTGTGCTCTTCTGACTGTGTACATTTAGTGTAGCCCAGCAGCAGCAAGTGATCCTCTGTAACGCTTGGCAGAAAGGATTTGGATTACTATACTCATGAGTCCTAATCCAGCCCATCTGCCATATGTTTTGACACCCCCATAAATCCTCTAACCTTTCATAAGTAGTCGTTTTCATCTGGGGAAAAAATAAGCACTGATTTAGATCAGATTTAACATCTCTCCTGCCTGCTAACAATGAAGTACCACCACTGCATTTTTAGTGTTTGTGACTACAGAAAACTTTTTCGTCTCCCTACCAAAATCCATCTGCATGACCCACCCACACTGCACATTTCCCTTGCATTAAATCCTAATTCCTCACTCCATTATACTGCTCTTAAAATAAGGAACTGCAGCAGATTTCTTGATTGGACAGCCCCTGCCAAAGCTCAGTCATCACCTAAGCAGTATCCAAAGCGTTTTCAAAAGACACTGTTCTTTTAACCTCACCTTGTCCATGTCACAAAGCAGCATTATATACGGCACATGGTCAAGACAGCCCAGATATCAAAATCACTGAGGCTAACCACACACAAAATGTTATTTTTAGAACTCAAGAAACACAGAAAATAAAGTGGTTAAGTCACCAGGCATTACTCACAGAAGTTTCTTTTCCAACTTAGAGCTCCTTGAAAATATGTTGGCTTGAGAACTGGGGCTTCCCAAAGCAGCAAAATGCTGCCAAATCACTAGACTGACAGTATCTTCTTTCGACGACAGGTAGAGGCTCCTGGATCACAGCTCAGCTGGATTTGAGCTGACCTAGAGTTCAAAGCGTATCCCCACCAGGGACGAAGCTATTTGCCACAGCGCCTGCTAGGTCATAGTACTGAGCTGGAAGTGGCCTTTACTGCTCCCTCTCCACTTTTCCAGTTTGTTCCTGTTCACATGGCCCACTAAATGAGGTTCCCCCATTTACACTGGTGATACAAGAGCAGCTGGCCTGAAGGTCTGTTTTTCCTCTGAACTGGAACTCTATAGCTTATCCAATACAGCAACCAACTGTACAGATTAAATGATGCTCACTTCTAGTGTTATGCACCCACACAACTCTTCCTCAACAAGGAAGTCAGTGCATTCATGAAACAGTTGAACATTATGTGTACATACTTTTATTGTAATTAGGAAGCAGCACAAGCTAAGCCGTCCTTATTGCTGTTGACTTGCCTTACTAAAATTTAAATTGAGTTACAAATAGTTGAATTTCAAATTGCCCACAGTCTTCCTCTAATTCTTTAATATGAATCCACAAATTAAAAAAAAACCCCTCTAATGTCTCAGCTGAAAAAAAATGTTATAAGGACTACAGGGGAGAAGACAAATTGCATGAAGCGCACAAACTGTATGAATGACTGGAGGTAGTACATGAGCAGAAGGGACTACAGTAGCTTGATAAATCTGTGAGCACTATCAGCGCAACAGAGAAAGCTCTCTCAGGATAAATCTACACAGCCAAATGCAGCGTGACTATGGTGACACTATGGTTACCTACCCAGGGTTAATCCACCTATCTGCAGCAGCAAGAACTTGTCACAGGGGGTTAGAAGCCCACTGGGACCAAAAGACATTCCTGAACTGCCAGACTGCCCAGGAATGCTGCCCCGCGCTACTGTTACCAGGGCACAGGTAGAGAGGTAGTACAACCTGCACTTCATTTAACAAGCATCATCTCATTCGAGAGGTTCCGCAGTGAAGGAGGGGTGCTGCACTTTCTGCACTAGCCAAAATGCTGAGAGCTCACTGAACACGCAAGTATATTGGAAGGCAGTACTGGAATTCAAAACGATCTTGAAAAAACAGAGAAATGTTCAGAAAAATAACCCTGTATAAAAGGCAGGGGCAGCTCCAACTGCTTAAAGCTACACAGGTATGAGACGCGGAACAAGTAGCTGGCTCTTCTTTAGAGAAGCTTCAGGGATTATCACAGATCACAAGCAACTCTTTTAAACCACTGCTAAAAGGTAAACGCTGTACTGAGACTACCGATGAAAGCACACCCTTTCAGACCTGTGAAGTAATCCTTCCACTCTTCTCGATACTAGTAAATCCTAAAAGTGTCTCGCTCCAGCACAGAACTTTCAGAAATAAACAGAGGAACTGGAGAGAGGTCAGAGGAGTGGAGTGAGACTGATTAGTGATCTAGAAAAACATGTCCCATGAGGAAAAAATGAACATAAGCTGTATAGACATGACAGCTGCCTTCTAGTATATAAATGACTGCTGCAAACAGGAAAGGAATAATCTGTTCTCTATATTCATGTCCAAAAGAAGAGAGTAATAAGCTTCAGTACAGGAAAAGATGATTCAGGTCAGCTATCAAGAGATGCTTTCCACTGCTTGATATGCGCTGGAAAAATTTGCCATAGAGGTTGAGTCCACAGCTTTATGCTGCCTTTAAGGATACATTAAACGTATAACTTGTGGGAAAGACAGAAGTATTGTCAGCCCTGTTTCAGGGACAGAATGATGTACTGTACAGCCTCTTGCGGTAACTTCTCAACATTACTTCCTCTAATTACCATAACAATATCATCAGCATTTCTACTGAAAAGAAGCATATTTTTCTCTCTTTGTGACCCTTTAAAGTATAACCCATCCATGCTCTGGTCATTTCTGCATTAGAGCTTCCTGCAGTCCTACTTTGTCTTCACATTTGTTCCACTTCCCTCCAACTCAGGCAAAATGTTTGTTAATATGATCCTCATGTTTTGTTCCCCCAGTCACATTGGCATCTTCTGAACATTTCTAAAATCCACCTCTTACAAACAAACACTTCTTTTTTTCCCCAATTGTGCAAATCCATGCCATTGTCTCTAATAAAAAAAAAACAAAACCAAACCTCAATCTTCTATAATGGTTTGCAATCTTCATGTAGCCACCAATTTAATGGTGATCTCTGCCCATCTCTGCCCTTAAGACATTCTCTCATCCTAGAGCATATGTCTTAAAAACTACTGTGTATAAAGCTAAAAAAACCCCACAAAAGATTAATAAAAAACAATCTGTGAGAGTCAATGAACTATTTCTAACCTGGTCACCATAATGTAAACACTACATTTTTTTCGTGATACATTTCCACTTCTGCCCTCCTCATCTTCTCCATAAGCATCCTTCTACCCCCAGATATATCCATATGTGATGTTGAAAAAATAAAAATAAAACACATAGAAAGACAGATATTTTGTGTTGAGAGCTTTAGTGCAACATTAATTTAAATCTTGGTTTCTATTTGCTGTGTTATTATGATTATCCAAGCGTTCTGGTTGGTAGAATAGTGTCACTAGTATCAGCAATTTATACCAGTTAATGGCCACATTTCAAGCTCACCAAGTGAGAATGTTAACAGCAATAGTGACTCAAAAAGTTGGCATTATTATGTTCTAATTTCTTGATAACATACAAGATATAAAAAAGTTAAGAAAAAATATTAAAAGTAAATAATCCAAGTAAGACTCTGCAAAAAGCTAACAGCATACATAACGAGACAAAAAAAATGCTTGAAATTTTTAAAAACTCTTATTATCAATACGCTAAGACATCCAGCTAGCACATACAACTGCACAATGTCACAGAGCAATTCACAGAAGTTCAAAGGGAACCAAGGGAAAAATCCAGCTGTGTAGAAGAGCACCAGTTCACCTCTGCCACGTGGACTACAAGGCAGCAGGACAGTCTCATTGATGACTGGCACAGCTCAGGCAGGCAGCACGGCTCAGCACTAGGCTTGAGCAACCTGATGAGTAGGCCTGCAGAGCCCCAAGGAGAAAAGAAGCTTTGCCCGAGTCCTCCTGAACTCAGGGAGGGTAGATTTAGACTAGATATAAGGAACCAATTTTTTACAGTGAGGGTGGTGAAACACTGGAACAGGTTGCCCAGAAAGGTAGTGGAGCCCCATCCCTGGAAACATTCAAGGTCAGGTTGGACGGGGCTCTGAGCAACCTGGTCTAGTTGAAGCCGCTGAAGCTGTCCCTGCTTAGGCTAGATGACCTCTAAAGGTCCCTTCCAACCCAAAGCATTCTATGATTCTACTGGGAAAGCAAAATCTGTACCTGCTGAATAGCTGGGCTCTCCTCTTGAGGAACGAACACATCTGAAAACGAATACCCAAGGCTGAGGCTCACCATGTCATTTGGATCTCCGACACCATGCTACGTAAATCTGACTTGACAAAGTTTTTGAACTACTCATCCTGTAGAAAGTGTTGGCAACTTAATAAAGCCCTGATCACCTGAACAGGTGAATATGCATTTTTTCTTCTAAAGGAAGTTTATTCTGTTCTTCTGTACAATGTACAGGCGTGCTTAAGAAAAAAAAGAAGCAAAGAGCACATACTGCAATCCTACCTATAAACCTACCAACAAAAATTATTATGGCCCATTTCACGTTTCCTATACTAATAAGATGGCAATAAAGGGAAGTTAAAGCCTAAGAGCTGGTTTAATACACAGTGGGAGAAAAAATACACTATAAGAATGTAAACAGACACATACTTTTTAACTGACTAATGCAAATAGAAATGGATTTTATGAGAAAAAATATCATTTAATGCCAGATTAAGCCTCTGGCAATGATTAAGAAACTTCATCAATCCAGTCGAAGGAAGTCATCAATAATCAATTTCTGTACATGGTATAAATAGCAAGTTGGCTCTAGTTTTGACAGAACAACCTATCTAGACACAATAGAAATCCACCAGCTGGAAACCCATCCAGCTACTAAAGTCAGTTTCTACAGTGCAAAACAAGCAGCATTTAACGGGGTTTTTTGTTTTCCCCTTTGTCAACTGAAAAATTGAGGTGTTTTGTTTATTTGTACTTTTAAAAAATAGCAAAAGAACAAGCAGCACAGTTATCCTGAAACTATGTTCACAACAAAGAAAAAGTATTATAACTTTAAACACTTAATTGTAATTCTAGAAAAGCTTAAACACCTACAACATTTTGAAAGAGAAACACAGATAATATTGAAAATCTGCATGAAATACAGAATCTGCTTAGCAACTCGGAAGGCGCTTTATATTATCAAGAGAAATTAATTTAAGATCATACAAGTAGTCACTTATTTCCTTTGAAAAAAATAATATTTAAAGCTTGTTTTGGTACAGATATTTTATTTTCAGATCTACTGGTTCAGCAAAATAGCAGAAAAAATTAAAGTGACTCAGAAACTGTGTGTGTAACAAACTGAATACAAGGCTATGTTGTAACTACAAAAATTAATAAGAAAAAAAATCATACTCCCCTTCTACACCCACCCCCACACAAAGTACATTTATTTATGAGGTGGTACGAGAGGATGGCCAGAAGACACTCACAAGCAGCGCAACTGTTATGCCTGAAGTCAGTTCCTTTAGAAGTAGGAATAAACTTCACAGTATCAGCCATTGATCAGTCATTCACTTCAGAGGCGGTGCTTATTATAAACAACAGCTTAATAGATATCTCCTATGGTCTGGATGCAATCTCTGTATAATTTCTACTTATTCTATGCTACAATAGCATCACATTTCAAACAATGGGAACCACAAAGAACTGGAGAAGCTATGTAGCAAGGTAGCAATGACTATCAGTTTCAGAAAGCCTTCAGAAAAGTGATATATAGTGAGATATACATACCTTCAAGATTCAAAATCACTGCCAACAGCAGATTCTCAAAGAGAATGCTAACAAATAGTAGGTCACCACCATTGATGAAAAGCTTGTTTTCCAAGGATATTGACAGGAACTCCTCTTCTACTGCTAGTCCAAACAAATAGTCTGAAGCACAGCAACATATCTCCTTTTCATCTGGCCTAGTCTTGCCTCCCATATAGCTCACCAGGCGGCTATGAAGCACTGGGAACAAAATTCTGGAAATACGAGCTTTGAGGTTTGAAGAAGAACACATCGGAGGGGGCAAAAAAACCTTATAGAATAAATTAAACAAACAACCTTTGTAAAACCTGAGCAGTAAGCACTGCAATCTCAGAGAAGCAAGACTGGGAAAAGTAACATTTTAATAACAATTTCATTTGTTCCTATTTTCCATTAGATCAAGTCAGTCTCTTACAGAATCGGTTATGCTCAAAGACTAATTTATAGAAGAGAGAGCTTGCTATGTTTTATGTTAATTACTGGGGACATTTTTTGTATTCATTCCCTACTGAATACACTAAATAGAAGAGGGAATGAATATCTATTAGAAAATGAATAGAGAGAACAAATTAAACTTTTTGCAGCACACAGCACTGGCTAGCTGTACAAGTAATGACTACCCAATGATAGCAAAGAGTGTTGCAAAGACATCACAGGAACAGAAATGCAAAAATATAAGAATATTTAGCCAATGATAAAAAATGCAAATACTTCAATAGAAAATATCCTCAAAAGTACGTTTGATAAAAATAATAGAATAGCTTGAATGGAATATCCTTTACCTTGTTTGCCTGCACATGAAATACGAAGATAATTTAAAACAAAAAACTTAGTGGTAATTTTTTGTACCCTTAGTCTAGACACCTTTTTAAGGGGTATTTAAAAGGATATTTAAGCACAGTCCTGTGTTTAATTTAAACACAAACTGTATTACTAGGGTCTGATGCAGGGACAGAGTTAAAGGTAAAGCAATTACGGACCTCAGTAATGCAAAACCAAATCCTTAAGAATCAAATACAGAGAGATGAAAAATGGTGAAGTAGAATATGGATGACAAAACTCACTTTATATCATGGGATTGTAATTGATATGATGACTCATTATTCTCTATTAAGCTAATGTGAAGAAATGAGGCAGTTAGCAATCTCCTGTGAAACAATACCAAGATACTTCTCAACCGAACTATTACAGGATGAAGTACTTAAAAGCGGTCAATTACTGGTACTGTAAGAGGTATGCTGAAGCCCCTTAACAGATTACATTAAATTTTCTTAAATGCCTGCACAGTTACCTTGTTTAGCTTAAAATAAGATGTTTAATATTTCATGCTAGGCAATGATCTGTGGTCAAATCAGTTTAGCTTGGAAAACAATCCAGCTTCTCTGAAGGAAATGAAAAAATATGTATTTTTTTAGAAGAAACCAAGAAATTTATTTTTTGTTAAACACATTCAGTACCATTATCAAAAAATTTGTTTTAAATAAGTTTCTCTGCTTTTTTGGATGAAACAAAGGAGGAAGAAATAAAAACAGTGCAAATAGAAATAATTTTGCCTGCATTTACTCATTCATGTTCACGCACACACACACACACAAAGCCTTCCTTATTAATTCCTGGTTTATAGGCCTGCTGTATTGCAAAGGTGTTTGGGGCATCGAGGAAGTGAACGCAAGTGTCTTTCCCGAGCGGGGCTCCGGTGCAAGCAGCCAGCCATTATGAAACTCATTTATTAATGAGTGAAGTTTGGAAGCGCAGCATTTTGGAGCCATAAAGAGATGATTTATAATGAGACTTCACTCAGTGGGAAAGCCAAAGTACAGCAATTTTCTCTCCAAATTATCATAATAGAAAGCTATTTAATGAGTGTGGGATTTCTTCAAGAATTCAGAAAAGGCAAGATCTGGAAGAGGACATGTTACATTATGCAGACACCCACATCACTGAATGTTTCTGCTAAACTAAAACCATCAAAATAAAAATCCTCAAAGCTGTTCCTATTTTGAGCTTTTGGCATGTTTTTAATAAGCCCTTTCAAATCTAAAACATAGATTTTTAGAGATCAGCAAATCGACATAATTCAGTATAAAAAAGTCAGTGAGGTTTGGTGAACTAAACTAGGTTGCCTAAGATCATGTACTTCATAGTACAAACAAGAAAAAATTGTACCCTGAAGCAAGACACTGGCTGGCAACGCAGCAACAAAAGAGCAGAGAGGTAAGTTCCCTGAACAAATTCAGCAGAAGCTTGTGGCAGTTACCTGCCTCCTTACAGCACTTTGCCCTTCAGGGGAGCACTTACCATGTTGGTGACCTAAATTCAGTAGCACACAAACCTGAGTCCTCCCCTTCATCCAGTCCAGATGAAAGCTACATCCAGCCTCCAATTATGTGGTGGGGTTTTTTTTAAATAAAAATTCAGTAACCCATATGCCATAATCTTCATGCATAAAATGGGCACATATGGGCTTTGCATGTTAGAAATTAATCACTTGCCTTTCAGATTACATTACTGAGTTTTCTAATGAAGGATGGCAGTGGGAAGGAGAAGACAATGGAGCAGAGTATGACAGACTTCTTAAAATCAAAATGTAGGCATAACTGGACTAACACTCAAATCATATTTATTGTCTAACTAGTAAATTTAGACCATGGCTTCCTCACTGTATAAGAACTTAAACAGCAATACTACTTTAAAAACTTTTATTTGTTTTCATATGGTTTTCAGAGTGATGAATTCCTTGCACAAAGTGACATGGTGTCAGCCCAACGGAGGGACCAGGGCATGGAGGTGGAAAGCTGAAGAAAGCAGTGCGATTTCATTAAGCCATGACTGCTACCAAAGATACCTATCAAATCATGACTTTCAAGAATATCGCTAGGACAGTGGTACCAGTGGCTCAATGTCCAGGTGAAGACCAGTGATGAGTGGTGTGCCTCAGGGGTCGGTACTGGGGCCGGTGCTGTTTAATATCTTTGTCGGCGACATGGACAGTGGGACTGAGTGCACCCTCAGCAAGTTTGTTGACAACACCATGCCGTGTGGTGTGGTTGAGACGCTGGAGGGAAAGGATGCCATTCAGAGGGAACTTGACAGGCTGGAGAGGTGGGCCTGTGTGAACCGCATGAAGTTCAACAAGGCCTTGTGCAAGGTCCTGCGCGTGGGTCAGGGCAATCCCAAACACAAGTACAGGCTGGGCAGAGAGTGGCTCGAGAGCAGCCCTAAGGAAAAGGAGTTGGGGGTACTGCTGGATGAGTAGCTCAACATGAACCGGCAATGTGCGCTTGCAGCCCAGAAAGCCAACTGTATCCTGGGCTGCATCAAGAGAAGCGTGGCCAGCAGCTCGAGGGAGGTGATTCTGCCCCTTTACACTGCTCTTGTGAGACCCCACCTGGAGTACTGCGTCCAGCTCTGGAGACCCCAACATAGGAAGGACATGGATGTGTTGGAGCGGGTCCAGAGGAGGGCCACAAAAATGATCAGAGGGCTGGAGCACCTCTCTTACGAGGACAGGCTAAGAGAGTTGGGGCTGTTCAGCCTGGAGAAGAGAAGGCTCCGGGGTGACCTTATAGCAGCCTGCCAGCACCTGATGGGGGCCTACAGGAAGGATGGGGAGGGACTTCTTACAAGGGTGTTTAGTGATAGGACAAGGGGGAATGGCTGTAAACTAAAAGAGGGCAGATTTAGGTTAGATATTAGGAAGAAATTCTTCACCATGAGGGTGGTGAAATACTGGAACAGGTTGCCCAGAGAAGTTGTGGATGTCCCCTCCCTAGAAGTGTTCAAGGCCAGGTTGGATGGAACTCTGAGTAACCAGGTCTAGTGGAAGACGAGCCTGCTCATGGCAGGCAGGTTGGAACTAGATGATCTTTAAGGTCCTTTCCAACCCTTACCATTCTATGATTCTATGATTCTATGATAGCTGCACTCTTGACATGCATTGTAGCAAAACACACACACACATCCCTGCTTCTTCAGCAAACTGAGACTCATAATGGTAATATTTATATGACAGCAGTTACATCTACTATACCTCAAGTAGTAACACTTCATTTTACTAAGTCTTGACAAAAATAAAGTTCCACTAAAAGTAAGATACGTAACTTACCTTAAAACAAGAAGTCCTTAAGCCATCATGCACAAAGCAGGATTACATGGCCACAAAATTCGCTCCCACCTGGAAGTCTTAAGAAAGTCCACTCTACACAAGTTGCTTGTTTTCAAGGTCACTACGTAAGTTACCCAGATGTCATGCTAGTAAAGGTCCAAACTCTTTAGTCTTGCAGAAGGGTGTGTGACATATTTCCTTAAACAATGGAAATATGCACATCTTCAGCTCCTTGATAATCTTCAGATGGTACGATGAACGTCACTGCTAGTGTTTTGCCTGTGCTTCAAACCATCTGCCCCACTCACATATCCACCACCAGCTCATCATTCTCCTGTTAAAAGCACGTTAAGAGTCCCCCTTAAACCTTCACAGAATCAAGGAATACCAGGTTGGAAGGGACCTCAAGGATCATCTGGTCCAAACTTTCTTGGCAAAAGCATGGTCTAGACAAGGTAGTCTAGCACCCTGTCCAGCTGAATCTTAATACAAGTGTCCAGTGCTGAGGAATCCATGACTTTCCTGGGGAGATTATTCCAATGGCTGATTGTTCTCATTGTGAAAAATTTTCCTCTTGTCAGAATCTCCCCAGGAGTAACTTGTAGCCATTACACCTCGTCTTTTCCATGTGACTCCTTGTAAAACAGGAGTCTCCGTCTTCTTTGCAGCCACCCTCTAAATACTTAAACATGGTGATAAGGTCTCTCCTAAGCCGCCTTTTCTCAAGGGTGAGCAAACCCAGTTCTCTCAGCCTTTCCTCATATACCAGGCTTCCCAGTCTCTCCCTGAAGGATGGAATAGCTATCCTCAAATAGTTCCAAACAGGGGAGATTCTTCCAAAGTTTTGCTACAAGTACTATGCCAAATGCGCCTGATACCACATCAAGATGCTTTTTCTGTCACCAGTTCTGACACAGATTTGCTGAATTATATTAAGCAGATTGCTTAACCACCTTTTGTCTCCTTTTGCACTAATCCTTCCCTACTGCCTTTAAATTCAGATCTTATATTCGTAAAATTACCAGGAATTGTAATGATGTTTTCTATAGTGCACAAAGAGGTTCTGTTCCCTTTCAAGTGTCAATTTTAAAAATAATTAAGCACTACAGACAATAGTGACCTCTTTTACTATGAAATCTGGAATTTTTCATTTAATACACTTCTGCTGCACATATATTTAACACAAGTAATAGCTTTCAACGACTTCATTTTCACTTTTATTCACCCTTAACTCCTTTTACTGTTTGCTTCTGCCACAAACTACACTGAAATGCAATGGTGCCTTTGGAAATGGTGGTGTTCACCTTTATGTAAAATGTCTTGTAAAATTTATTATGAGCCAACACTGCATCCTGGAAAGCCCAAGAACAACATCATCTACCACTTATTCCTCCAGAATTTTATGAATTAAATATTCAGGTAGACAGATATAGAGCGTGTCCAGCTAAATAGAGGTTGTAGCTTTCATCTAACAATTTCAGCTACTATGCTACTACAATGAAATTGATTTAGAAGAATTAATCCATTTTGAACCATCACCAGTTACCTTGTTTGCCACAATCTCACTAAGACAAGACAAAAGACTTACTGTTCTTACATATGAGTAAGCCGGAGTATGAAGGGGGAAATAGCATCTTTTATCAGAGGAAACAGAATAGCTAGAAAAATATACACCTTATAATTGGAAAAAAATAGGCCAGAAATGGACAGCTAGTCTAACAAAAGATATTACCAGCTTCCAATAAAGTTTGTTATATTTTTTACCACCACAGTGACAATTATACAAGTGCTGTTTGCTATTAAGGAAGGAAAAAAGTCTAGAGAAGTGGAAGTGATTTCAGCTACAAAAATCCCCTCTTCATCACTGCATAATTTTCAGGTAAAGCGTGAAAAGCAGAAATGAGGCTTTTAGCACAACACAGCTGAAAGACACTAGGAATTTGCTCTCTTCTTAGCACACAGCACTACAAATTCTTGCCTCACACAGGAATGGCAAATATAATCCCAGAATTCTCTTTCCTTTAGATTAACATAATGTTGAACAGGGAAATGTCAGACAGCTGTTTTTGCTTTAGTGAGGGGAAGACATGGATTTAAAAGCTATAAATATGGTGGGAATGGAAGAAAATCTCACAAATAATAAATCAATAATTTAAGAGAGACAAACAAAGATCAGAAATCAAGAGAAGCAAGAAGTGACCACACAGACATAAACGAAAACAGTAATGGATTAAAATAAGAAAAAAATCAAGTTCTTATCCTTTGTTTTCCCAAAGAGAAAAGTATGAATTCGAAAAAAATGGGGGGTGGAGCAGAAAGGTACACAAAGATCTTCCATAGTAGAGCTATTCACAATAAATCATAAAGGAAAGGAAAAGAGAATGAAATAAATTTGAACACAAGAACAAAACCAGAAAAACAACTTTCTCAGTTTGAGAACCTCTTCTGTGACCCCTCTTCCTTCTCCTTGTCTTTGACCTTGCAAATATCTGCTATCAAAGCAGTTGCCAGCAATTCCAATTTGGCTAGGTCTCAGTCTTTTAAAATAGACCCAAACTCTGCCTGTCCTGTGTGGGTACAGCAGAAGTAACCACAGCATTTAACATGGTAAGATCCTCCTACTGCCAGCTCCCCACCATCTACTACGCTATAAACATGCAAGTCACAAAAAAAAAATGGTTCCAGAGAAGAATATAGGAGATCTAAGGGGAAACAGAGAAAAAAGACATAGGACTACTACAATTTGTACTTAAGTGCCAAGACTCCTAGCCAACAATGCATATGTATTTTCTCTTTTCAATACATATACCTCCATCCATAGGCGGGGCAGATACTGTGGCACATACATCCTTTGGTCTGCCAAGGGTTTTTTTTCCAGTTGCCTAATGAGGACATGACTAATTTCCATGTAATGAATTCTAAACTTCCTTTTCCGCATAGAAGTCTGGCTCAGAAGGAATTGGCATAGCAGGGTACCTGCAATTTTTTAGCATTATGCATCCTGAGACATCACAGAAAAGGACTGACCACACAACAAGGCAGCAACTAGGCTGCGAAAAAGTCAGAAGTTGTTAATCATTTACACAGTTCTCAACTTTGCCAGTCAATGCTGCAAATACATTTCTTGACCTTGCTTAGAGAAAAAATAAGAATAATCTTTAAAAACTAGGAGTACTCGCATATTATGGATTTATCTGGCTAGCAATTCATTTCAGTGATGAAAAATTTGACTGAAAAGTCTAACATTTTTAAATTACATACCTCCAAGTTTCATTAAACTTCCTTTTTATCTGCACAAGAACATAAAAATCATGAACTAAAACACATGCCAGGACAGAAATGAAAACTGCTAAGTTTTTCAGGAGTCCCTCTGAAGGGACCTCGACATTTTTACACTTATTAAAAATTATATCTTCCACAATTCACATATCTAAATAGGAACTAAACTGTAAAGACTACCCTGTACTCGTATTTGTGCTTCTCTGAAACAAATTGTTTCAGTATTGCTGGGTTGTTTGAGGCAATTTCTGAGATTAAAGTTTCTAATATTAAAATAATGAAAACTATGAAAATTATAAACACATCACAATGTTGAAAACTCCAGTGATTCCATTCTTAATCACCTACCAGCTTGGAAGCATCAACATCTTAAATGTTTGAAAGTGAAATGCCTTAAGCATAGACTCCACAGCAACCAACATTCTGGGTGAAGCTACATCTAGACCAGTCTCTAAAAAATGTCAAATTTTGTTTCTTAGAAACCTTACTCCAAGCCTCAAATTCAGAACTGGAATAATTATACTGTTGGACCTTTTTTAGAAAACAATGGATTTTCCATCCTTTTGCCCAGTGACTTTCCAAAATCATGGAGATGCCCCACTTGTGAAGAGAAAACTAGAATGTCTACATTTCAACCTGTATTTGCTATCTACTTTTGTTGTGATAGACCCAACACTATACAGCTATCGTCTTCCTAAGACTGTCATTTTGTTTTCTCAAAGTTGATTGACTCCACATGCAATGCAGTGATTAGGTTCCCAGTTGACAGCAACAAGCATGAGTAAGCATGGCATGAGCTTTTTGTTTTGGAGGACACCTGAGCTCTGGTATCTTACTGGATAAGTAACTAATGTAGTATCTATTTCAGCACATACTCATTGCTCAGAGCTCATAGTGCATACAGCAGCCGCAGTGGGCTAGAGCACAAGTGAGACGAAGTGCCCTGAAATCCTGACGGCACAGAAGTAAAGGTGGATGGTGTATGCAGACCTGGATAGGCTTTACAAGCGCTCTGCACACACTTGTCAGTGTACGCCAAAAAGTAGCTGCTTAAGGGCTTAAGGATGGTGTCTAGGGACGATGTTCAACTGCAGGTGACAGATGCACAGGACCTGAAGACCCACCTTTTGGACCTGGGCAAACGTGATAGTTTAGAACCATCTGTGGCCCCACCTCCTTCTTTGCATCTTGGCTCAAATGCTTGCGTGAAAGACTTACATACTTTCCATGTACTACAAGTATAAATGCAGGGGAGTTTAAACCAACAGTTAAATTCTGAAGAACACCTCCTACCCCCTGCAACAGACCTCCCTCAGACAAGAACATTAGCAGCTGGGGCTGAACTCACTCCTGTCAAACCCACAGCCAGCCTTTGAATTTTGCCACAGAAATAACTGGAAGGCTAGAAAACCCACTTCATTTTAATATTTGTTATTTGCTTTCTGAAATACCAGATTAAAAAGGTTTACACTCTTAAGCACTGGCCAAAACCATGAGGACTATGCATATTGGTTTGTTGTTCTTTTTTTTGCTGTGAAAGCCGAGATTCTCACTGGGACAGATGTTACAGCTGTGTAATTTGTTGCTCACAGTTTACAGTACGTGTATGTTTTGATAAAGGGCCATGGCTTGTCCGAAGAGCATTGGGCTGACTGCTTGTCTTACCAGGCAGCTACGCGCTTGTTCAAGTGGGATGTTGGGAACGACGAGGGAGCTCTCTCTCAGAGAGCACCAAACTGGGAAATGCTGCTGCAGTGCAGGGGACAACAGGGAAAGCTGTGGGACGCGATGAGTCATGAGGATGAGAACAGGAGGCTTGAGAAAAGTAGGGAACAACATTTCAGAGAAACAGGCAGACTTTTCTGCAGACCTACAAGAGGCCACAAAGATCCATCTAAACAAGGGAAAAACAAGAGGCCTTGCCCTTGCAAGGACAAAAGTAGGCAAGGATAAAACCTGCTTTGAAACATGACTATTTGAGCATATATCACCCAACAAATCTGTTCTCTCTCTCTGTTATGAGACTCTGTTTTATTATAATATTTGTATTCCAAAAAAAACTATATAAGTTTGAAAGATTCTTGGTGTATTCTCTTTCAGGAAAAGGTCCAGACAGGATGTACCTCAGAGCTCTGTCTGAGGCTGCCTCACCGGCCAAGGACGTAAGGCTTAAAAAGCTGAGAAAACTGACACATCAACTGAAACTGCACGAGGCGCCTTCTTGTAAGTACTGTCAATAAATTATTCTTTGCATATGGAGGTTCACCTTTGCTCTAAAAAATGTCACTGATCCTGACAGAAAGAAACCTGACTGAATAAAAGGGCAACTACTCTTTGCATTAACTTTGATTTTTCCAAATTGAAAAGATCAACGAATATACAGCATTTTGCAACTAACAGCAAAAATCTAACATTTCTCTAAGGTCAGCAGCAAAACCAAGCTAGGAGGAAATGTGGCTCCACACTGGTTAGAGAAGAGATTAAAAAGAGAGCTCAGAAAGCTGGGCTGTCTCTGCCTGGGAACTAAGCTAGGGTATAGTCCTGGAGGGGTCTTCTCCAGCCCAGGGCTGCAACATGAGTGTGCAGGATTCTAAGTACGCTTGCTTGTGACCTTCCACTTCCCCACCAGCTCCAATTGCCGCTTTTTAACCATCTCCTTTGAGGACAGGAACCTGACAATCAATTTGGTTGTTTAGAATCTAACTTCACAAAAAAAAAAAAAAAAAGTATAACTAGAAAGATCTTTAAGTAA
>Ga0065711_1033982_pt1 | contig 24481 bp, 16 predicted proteins | sample Hoacrofraction12_FD_59098 | JGI IMG/M metagenome (GOLD analysis project Ga0065711, IMG submission 59098) | Hoatzin crop microbial communities from Cojedes, Venezuela - Epithelial fraction 12 v2 (version 2) | ecosystem: Host-associated > Birds > Digestive system > Esophagus > Crop | place...
CTGGACAAGGTCCTGTGCAGCTTGCTGTAGGTGACCCTGCTTCGGCAGGGGGGTTGGACTAGATGACCCACAGAGGTCCCTTCCAACCCCTACTATTCTGTGATTCTGTGATTCTGTGAAACCCCCCTTCCAACCTGCCTTCCCCTCCCGTACGGATACGCTCGCGTCCTCAGCGGTGCCTTGTGAGCACTGAGGTTTCTCCCCACCTGTTACCAGGGGTGCTTTCGCACGGGAGAGGAGTCAGCAGCGTGCATCCCTCAGCACCTCCCTGGCGTTGTTACACCCCAAAGCACAGCTATAGGCACCAACTGCGGTAACCATCGTTTTGGACCAATGCTGGCAGCGGCTGCTGAAGCCAGCCAGCCTCACGGATCACAGGAGAAAGCGTCACGGACAACGGCAATCATGCAGACAGCCCTTCCTTGGATTTTGAAGCGCCAATCTACTTAGTTAAGCTACGGAAAGCGAAAAAACAGCATCTACTCCAATATTGAGCCACCACAGGACGTGTCCAGCACCAGCAGATAAGCAGGAACGAAGCTTCTCCCTATTATTTCATTCATTCCATTCCCAATTTTCTTTTTTTTTTTTAAGCTTCTCTAAATTTGCAACACACTGTAAATGCAAGGAGAGGAAGCACGCGTGGCTGAGGCAAAGAGCGCAACCTTTCTGACTGTAAACAGGATTTTGCTTTTTCGCCTCTTCCCCCCACAAGGGTGGAGAAGATTGACTTTTATATCCCCCATCTGCAATGTATTAATCAGGCACCAAAATAAGGAATCTATGAAAAAATATTTGGTGCAAATTAGGTAACAGCAACATGTCCACCACAAGATGAGCAGGGCATCAAACACAACATTTCTTAAGCTAACATGCTCCAGCTGCCATCCATAGAAATAGCTAAAGGACCCCTAACATGTTTCTACGTATTCGAGAGGTATATATACAATCCTCATGAAATGCAGGATTGACAGGCCAGACTACCACAACTAGTTCCTTCATGTTCAACACTAAATCTTCTGCAGCACGGGGTCTCTGAGCTCTGGGAATGCCAGCTCCCTTTCACCGGGCCCGTATCCTGCGTATGTGCAATATCTCCTACCGCTAGATATTGTACCGCCATCTCCTCCTCACTAACGTGCCTGCAGACTTTTCCTCTCAATCAAATGGCTCAGAAGGCAAAAATTTTGCTGCAAGGGTTTATGGCCATACGACCTGGTAAGGAAAATGGTGTGTCCAGCCAGTCCTTTCAGCTGTCCGAGCCGAGCTGTGTTTCAATGTCCACCCTGCAGATCGGGCACTTCTTGCTGGTGGCCAGCCACTGGTCCACGCACACTTGGTGGAAGAGATGCATACAGGGCAACCGCCTGCAGAGAGAGAAGTACCACCCTGTTAGGATGGAGGAGGTCCAGGAGACCGAGGAGAGCCAGAAAGCAGCACCTGGTGCTGTTTCAAATGTGGGGAAGCACCGATGTAGTGACACGAGTGCTGCCTAGGTCCTACAGCCTTCCCCAGCCACGCCAACTCACATGGGGTAGTAGGTCAGAGATGGTCTCCTTCTCGGCTAAAAGTCTTCTAGAAAATCCCACAGCCTCCTGAACTGAGTTGTTCCAGTTATTAATTACCCTGGCTGCTGCTTTTTAGCCTTTCAGGGCTATTAGATTATACTCCAAAGCCTCTAGGTTCTTCATCATTGCAGCTCATTAGCAGTCAGGTGGGTCCCCACTGCTTCTATGTGGCGGTGTCTGGTGTGCCTCAGGGAATGTGGTTGCTTTTCGCTTGCATCACCTTTGTCATCCCTTTGTTCACCCTCGCAAGCCTGAGGGGCCCTGAACCACAAGGACCTACAGCAAGAGGATCAGTTTTTCTTGATGGCTTAAGGCAATTAAAGGGTGAGGAGCACGACCAGGCAGTACAGCTGCACTGCACTCCTGAGACTCCTCAAGCCACGGTAGCTCAGCCCCTTGCAATTGCTTGTCCCCATCCTCTGTCACAAGCAGAGATTTGACCCAGCCAAGAGCCTAGGGACATCTGTGAGGGATAACTGGGGCTTTGCTGTTGGGTCAGGACGGCTCCCTGTGACCGTGCAGGCAGAGTAATCTCCCTTATTCTACAGTAAAGCAGCTCCATCCTGGCCAGAAGCCAAATTCCCCGGCCTTCACATCCACACTCCCTTTATTGTACTTTGGTCATCTGTCAAGCTCAGATGTTGACATCCCCGAGCTCCAGATGGCTGGCTGAGACCTGGGACCTATCCTTCTCTGACACTTGCCACCTGGTCTATTGGCACAGCCTTGAAGCAGGTGATCCAAATCTAGGAGATACTACAAAAACTTGGACCTCCTGCTGCTGCAGAGCTATTCCTACCCACAGCCAATACCAACACCTATCTAAATGGCGTTTGGTTTCCCAGACCCTGTAGCAGCCCAAGTGAGTTCGTCAGGACAAGAACAGGCACAGCTCCACCAGCGCATGGCAGCATTAATCCCAATAACAATTTAGATGACATTGCGAGGCAGAGCAGCACATGGAAGGTTCATACCTGACATCTTCTCCGTCTTCAAGCATGGACAGACAGATTGTGCATTTCTCATCAGTGTCTGACTCCTCTCCATCCTCTTGTTCAGTTTTGCCCTCCTGCGGTCTTCTCTGCAGCAAGGTTAAAGACATAATTTGGTTCTGACTTGACTTTCTAATGCTCTCCCAAGCCTAGGTAGTCGCAGGAAGGCAAATAAGAGCTTCATCTCTCAGCCAGATTCTCCAGCTTGCAGAAGCCAGTTGAGCCAAAACGGCCAGTGAAGGGAGGAAGCCACCAACATGCTGTTGGTCGGCACATCTCCTCCTGGGGCTGGTGGCAGTGGGGCTGGTGGTGGTGCCCCAAGGAGCAGCCTGTCCTCTGCTACCCTAGCACAGCCCCCTGCCACCTCCTCCATCCTCCTTGCAGTGGGGATGGCCCCATGGTTTACTTCGCTGGAGCCTTCTCCTGGAGACCCCAAAGCATGTTGGGACACCACTGCCAGGAAGGGCAACCACTGTGCCCCATGACGGCTTGGCCACTGGCCCAGCCCCACACTACACCACGGGGCAGTGCTTAGCCTGTCAGCTCTCCACTTTTCTCTTCCCCCCACACATCCATTCCTGTTAATATAATTTTTCTGGATCCACTGGAGGTGCAGTCAGAGATAAGTGCAGCAGGATTTTACTCACTTCCAACTTGGGCAATGCAACGTCCCTGCGTGTTACTGCCCAGTTGGGAACAACCAACAAATGAAATTATTACCCAAACAAGCCCTTTTCCCATTTTCTATTTAGCACGACTCAAAAACACGGTACCCATTTCCTTATGGGCAGGAGATCAGCTCCAACAGAGGAGACACCTATTGCAAAACGAGGGGAGGACAAGCTCCCCAATGCCATGGAGCCAGCACCCTCACAGCGGGGCTCGCGGGCAGCGCCGCTTGCATGCAGAACAGGGTGGGTTTGCATGCACGAAGCCCCCTTGGTGTGTGCACTTTCTTACCAGGTGCGGACAGGGGGGAAATTGCACCTGCTGGGTGGGAGAAGGTTGAGACCCTTTTGAAAATTTGGCCTGCAGCTTCCTAGCCTAGAAGTGAGAAACAGCCAGCTGAGCTACACCACTGCTTCAGCCCAGGAGCCCCACGAGATATTAAAGCACCAGTTCTGGACTTCACATTCCTCCCCCTTTTCAGGGAATATTCTGATTGACGGCACAGGTTTGCCAGCCCTAAGGATTGCAACCCACCAAAATTCTTCCTTCTGTCCGCTCCATGCCCACAACCCTTGGCCAGCTGAGGGGCTGGCAGCTCTGCTGTGGTTTTTGGGGTGCTCACCTTCTTGTACTTGTGGGGGAAGGTGAACCTCTCGATGGTGTTCTGGACAGCCCCCCGGCTCACACTGCCCAGCCTGTCCTCCAGCTGCAGCAGCTCCTGCGGCACAGGAACAGGAGCAAAGTGCCATCAGCGTTGCTCCCAGGGCATGAGGTCCCACCACCCACCCTACCTGTTGGGGACCAAGGCTCCCTCCTGTTCTTTGCTCAGTGGAAATGTCCATCAAACCCAAATCAGTTGTGCTTTAATGATGGATCTGGACTGATAACTGGCTCTTGGACCAATAACTAAGGGTTCAAGGTGGGGAGCTGGACATCCAATTTTTCAGAAAATGGGGTGGAATTTGAGCTCCATTTGACAGGCTGGGAAACAAAATCCCACAGAATAGAAGCACTTTGTTCACAGACATGAAATGAGCCAGAGTCAACACAAGCCAGACCCAGGCACCCTGGAGTAAACTGTCTTTTACCAAACCCACTCAACCCCTTCTCCTCCCAGTTATTACTAAAATTGCTGCAAGATTCTACGCAACTGCTGTGCCACAAAACAGCCTTACAAGTTTGTGCCAGAGCTTGCACAGATTCCCAGCACTTGAAAATTCAATGATAATTCCAGTCCCCGAGATACGCACTTCATAGCTCTCCCGCACAGCGGATGTGTGCCTGCTCGGGTTCAGTCCCTGAAGAGCAAGTAACTGAAGCTGAGGATAAGGGTAATTTCTGATTTCGTGAACAACCTGCGAGAAGTGAGGGAGAAAAATCAAGCCATTTCTACTTGCACATAGAAATCCCTTGTGTACCCTGATTTAAATCTAGTGCTTTGAAAATTCAGAATGAAAATGCAGACCAACACCTTCCCAATGGAAGCTTTTTCATAACCGAAAAATGAGGTTTTATTAAATAGATTTCCTATAAATGATAAGCAAGAACACGCATTTCTTCTGAATGAACAGTCTGTTGTAATAATTCCTGTTACATCTAAAACATTGCAGTGCCAAACTCTCAACGTGGATTACCTTAAAAAGAGATTTTATTTTATTTAGTTTTAAATGGGTGGATTTCTCTTCATCCAAGCTCTGATTTTTTAAGACTCGCTGTAGTACACAGGTGTCGGGGTCCGAGTATGGGCAGAAGGAAAAAAAAAAGCATTTGTGGGATTCCTGAGGATATTTTAAGGATTAGCAGTGCTTGGCATGGCTCAGCGCCAAATACAGCACCCTGCTAGGCAAAGGGCCAGCAGATGACCCCAGTCAGCCCATCTTCTCATCAAGCCCCACCTCCACCCATGTAAGGGGTCACGCAAAACCTTTACAGATGGCATCAAGGCTGATGTAGAGAGAAATGATGTGATGAGGGGTGGACCTCAGGGCTGATCCCAGGGAAGGGAGTTGTCTACTGCCAGTCCTTTTGCATACAGAAAGTCCTGGGAGACCACCATTTGTTCCAGTATTAGTAATATTGTTAGTAACAACCGCAGAGTCTCTCACGTCCTACCCAGGTTTTGCAGACCAGCTTGTGAGCGTGGTGCTGCACGCAATGGACTGAATCTTTCCAGACCAGCTGAGCTTTTCTTTCCTTTCTCTAATCCAGAGTGCAATGATGCAATATTATCCCTTCAGACACTCCCTCCCACGGCTGGAGATAAGTGGGATTCGCAGAAGACAGGTGATAGAAAGATAGCAGCCTTTATTTTGACTGCCTTCTGGCAGACAATGCATAAAACATTTCTCGGTAAAAGCGTTTCACTTACCATCTGCGTCGAGGATGTGCTTCTGGGGAAATGGTGCATACGAGTTGTAGCTAAGTAATGCTGATAGGGCTGAGGGACCGGCCGGACCTGGAACTGGGTGTGAGTCAGTCCCGCATCCACACTGAGGTCCCTGTGGGCACGAGGGTGAAGATACAGCTTTGACTGTGCAGTTTTATTGCGTGGCTTACAGCGAGTCAGATCATGCTCACAGGGCAACCTCCACTGGTGGGCTCTGGGATGCTGTGGGTTCCTCAGCCTGGGGTGGTGCTACTGCTTGGAAGGGAGTTTCCTCCAACATGGGCAGCGGCCCACCGGGTCAACACAAAGGAGTGAGAGGTTTTTTTAATGCCAGTTAGTATTTGTGTTAGCCTGGGTCAAGAGCTGCATGGACGCAGCCTGCTACTTTCAGAGCAAGAGCATTTTGGTGGCTCTGATTGATACCCAGGCTTGGTAACTTAACCTGGCCAGACCAGGTCCTCCCTGTGCTGCCATCACTGCAAACAATTACATTTTGCCTTAAGTATTTTGCAGGAATGCAGCTAACTACTCAGTGGGCACACTGATGAACCATTCTGGGTAATGCTTAGGAGCCAGCTAAGCATTGTCTGGGGGATCTTTAATGTGCCCAGGTCATGGTAGGACTCAGGGAGACAAGGGAGACTGCACCTTGCCTGAACCCAGACTCAGAGAACTCCAGAAATACTGTTTGTGCATGAAATATAAAGGTTTTAAAAATATCTGGAGGAGACTGCTACAGGAAAGGGTGTCACACAACCAGCAGGCCAGTGCCAATGAAGCAGGACATCCCCGATGGTCCTGCTTGCCTGCATGCAGCCTGGCCCAGGCAAGCAGAGCTGGGGCTCAGCTTGGTGAGTCTGGGCACTTTTTTCCTCCAGAAAAACAGCCCAGCTCAATCCCAGGACTTGGCATGACCAGGATCCTGGCAAATGCTGCAGCTCTGCCCAATCTGTCACACGGCGACAAACTGCAACCCTATCCCCAGGCTGTGTGGAGGGGGCGGGGGAAGACCTAACGCAGCATCTCCGTCTATAATCCAATTAGCTCATCCCTCGTCTCTCCAGCCAAAGAGTCTCAGCAAGCAAGCGCTGTGCATGTCGTTTGTTTTATCAAAATTACAAAAGCTGGCGCTCTAATAGCCAATAACCATTGTCTTCACATTTGCCAAAGCAAAGCTTATTAGAGCACGGGGAGGGGGCCTTTCTGTTTCAGCCTCGGACTCCTCTTCCCTTGTGTGGAGGACGGCGGCAGCGAGTGCCACAGCTTGTTAGGAGCAACCCAGACATGTCCTCCAGCAGCTGTGAAGCTGCTTTCGCCCAACAGCAGATAACAGATGTGAGCGGACGGCAAATGCAGAAATTCTTTACCCGGAACAGCCGGCATACCAGGCAGCAGCTCCAGTGCTCAAATACCCCCTAGTAAGACCCCCCACACCAAGGTAAAGCAAGGAGAGGGACTGTCTTTGCTGACCCTGTGCTACCCATGTGTCAGACAGACAAAATCTGGCAGAGGATAAAACACAGCGCGAGACTGGCAGTAACACAACCAGGGTGAGAATCCACAGGACCGGGCGTTTTCCAGCTCCTGTGTCACAATTTTGGATATTTATCCAGTTGCTGAAGACTGTTCCCAGGGGGATGCAAGGCTCGACTGGAAATCAGGAGGCTTTGTGTCCTTTCCCAGCCCTGCCACTGGCCTGATGCATGACCTTGGCTGTTTCCTCTCTGTCTTCCCCACATTCCCTGTCTGTGAAATAGATGCAATAATGCCCAGGGTGCTTTGAGATCAAGGACTGGAGAGATCCCTGAGAGATGAATGACAATTATTAATTTGTACAACTAATTGCAATAAAAGTACTGCTGAACTCTGTGCGCTTGTGCATCTAGAGCCTTAAACTCAGATGTCAAGGCCCTGAAGTGATGCTGTGGGTCTATAGAAGGGCCCAAAGCAGAATAGTGCATGGAATGGTGTTTTCCCAGGGTTTGGGGGTGAATATGCAGAGCACATTAACTAAAGAAAACCAAAGTCACCTTCTAGCTTGTGCTATGTGGACCATTCTACAGCATCCTGATGCTCAGATGCGAGGTCCAAGAGCTGCGATGCCTACAGTATGTGGGCTGCCAACAACCAGCAAGCGAAGGATAAGGCCTCAGATATCAGATTCTATGGTCAGCACTAAATATGTATGCATAACATAATTTAATGAACCAAATAGGAGTTTATTTCTTTATTTCTTCTCCACCAGAAGTTTTTAATCAAGGTTTGGCTGTCCGAGATGGCTGCTCACCTTCAGATCTTCCTTCCATCCTATTTCCCATGACAATGCTTACCACCTATGTCCTCCGAGCAAGCGCCGCTGCTGCTCATGCAGTGGTAACACATTAGAGGAAACCTTTTGTATCTATCACTGGGCAAAATTGTACACGTGCCCCAAGGGGAAGTGAGTCACCCAAGTTTATATACACAGTACATGATCTCTGTCATGTCCACTCCTTAGGTTTTATAAAGCAATGAAGCAACACAGGGGGCAAAAGGAGGGAGGAGGATGGGAACAAAAAGCTGTGCTTTATCAGATCCTCCTAATGATTATAATTAAACACTCTGAGCCCAAAGAGAGGCAGAAAGAATGGCTGTATCCAGATGGTACATAAACTGCTTTGCAAACTGATCTGAACAATGTCATCCCGGCCAAATTCAGTTCACAGCAGTGCCAGTAATGGGAACACCTGAGAAGAAAATGGCAGAAGGATCTGGCCATATTTTAGGTTGCATATTATTGCCCTAAAGGGGAAAAAACCCCCCTGTGTTAAAAGGACTCTCTGTTTGCAAAGAACTCAGATGTTAGGAAATGCCATAATTAAGATTTCCTGTGACATTTTGTTTCGGTCCCCTTGTGCATAGACATTGCGATTGTCTCTAATTACATGTTCACATGCTATTTTTTCCATTCAGTGCACAGAATGGACTTTGCTCAGCTAGCAAACAGCTACTCAGAAGTAGGTTTTTATTTTCTCATTCTTCCAAGTAGGGCCCAGTACCATATCAGCTGTGCAGGAGCTCAAAACCTGCCCTGAAAACAAAAGGGATCAATTCCCTGCTCGGCTTTTCCAGGTATAGAACACTACAGTGGGAGAACAATTTCCAACAGTTAATCCATTCACACTACCCTGCAGGGCCAGGCAGCACCTTGCTCCGCGATTCAGACCACAGAAGAAGTTGTGGCCACTGTTCTTTGAGTGCCTGGTGGACCGCAGAAGATCTAGTTTAGGCAGGATTGTTGGTCTACAAGACAAAGATCCTGGCTGTGCCCTGCAGCAGGAAAAGTCCCTGGAGGAAGATTAGTGCTTGGCTGCACTCTGCGTCTGTGAACGGAGAGTTGTGGGCGATATCAATGCCTCGATGTTATCATATACCTGCATAAAAGCTTTAGCATGTACTCATGACCCTCCCAGAGAGGAGTTTTCCCACTGCACACTCCCCACATTGTGTCTGTTGAGCTGAACCTTTAGCTTTCATGGCAGCATGATCCTTGATGACATTCACCAACCCTTGCAGCCCACCCAGGACTTTTTAATCACCTCACTCAACAGGTTAATGAAATGTGGAAGACTTACCAGTCCGTGCCTTCGGCTAAATACCTGGGCTGGGGCCCCATGGGTTGTGGAGTTTGCAGTTGGTGGCTGAAGTCAAAGCTGGGGTGTAGACGGTGAGGCTGAACGGACATGCGGTCTTGAGCCCTCCTGTGGGGAGGAAGACACCAACAGGCGAGTTAGCCTTGCAGGGGACACTGGTACACACAGGTCCTGCTCCAAGACTATGTCCATGAATCAGGGGAAAACCCAACCAGTTGGGCTTGTGAATATGTGTCCAAGAGAAAAAGGTCCACGCAGGTGTCAGGGATGATGGAAAGAGGAACCCAGAGCTATGTCATTTACTCGTGGTCACCACAGACACAACACAGACCTCCACTCTCTCTCCCCTAGCATCCACATACACTCATTTTACAAGAGATGCTCTCTGGTGGCAAGATGGAGAGAAAAAGAAGAAACCAAACAACTGCTTCCTTGGAAGTTTTATGCCATTTGTACTATTTTCTTTTTCTCAACTGTCAGCCCCGTAAACAACACACAAGCTACAACCTGTCCCTGGTTCAGCTGTTATCCATCATCACAAAGAAGCTGCAGGTTGTCTCATCTCCCCATGCAGTCCATAAACTGCTGGGGAACCTCATTTGTAACAGGATTACTCAGGAGTAACTGAAAGCAGAATTCACTCTCGCTGGCCTTTGCCAGCTTTTCTCTGGATGACGGACAGGCCAGGCTGGGATCCAGCTACTTGTCCCCAAGCTCTGCTGCCTTTGTGGGCAGGGAAAGGAAAGCAGTAGAAAATATAGCCAGGTTTTTCTAGCTATTTGAGTCTCTTCACATGATTACTGCCCATTTGAACTAATCAGGGGAAGAGCGTGTGCTGCTTGATCAGTGTCCACATTTGGAGACAGATAAGGTGGATGCACAAGCAGAATTTGTGCTCCAGATAGACTCAACCCTTGCTCCCTGCTGAGTCCCTGCTCGATAGTAGAGCCATCACAAAGTAAATCTATGGGGACACACTAAAGCAAATGGAGAAGGGAACTGCTAGATAAAGAAATTTTAATGCAGCCACAGCTCAGAGTCTTCACTTTTAAAGGCATGACCCAGAAACCCACTACTGGGACCACACGCCCCATACCTGTAAGGTTTCTGACACGCTCCTCGGATGCAGCTGTGCTTTCAGAAACAGGCTGTGGGACTGGGCAAGGGGTTCCTGTCCTTTAACACACCACAACCCACTTACAAATTTAACACTGATAGCATTTACCAAAGCAGCTACTGCATGAAATTGTGCTCCGTGCTTTTATTTGAATTCAGCTTATGACCAAGAGATAGATAAACACTTGTACCTTCAGTGCCTCAGCCTTGCATATGTTTGCTACCCAATTATTAACTAATCATTAAATCCACCTTAAATCCAGCTTATGCAAAACAAAACAAAGATGAGCAGAACACACAACTTTCAGATGGAAAGAATGTGGAAAGAGTGTTTTCTGTCTGGAGCATTCTCTCTAAATGAAGCGTTATTGCAAAGACGCGTCCTCTGATTCTTGATCCATGGGTACAACCCACAAATAGCTTCCATATGTTTCCAAAAAAAGCACTCCTCTCCTACGTGCTCACTAAACCCCTCTCTCAAAAAACACAATCAGGACAATGCCAGACATCCATTTCCACCTCTGCTGAGTTACAGTAATTCTCTCTGCAGTCGTCAGCCCAGTCTGAATTTAGGCCACTTTCTGTGATTGAATGTGCTGGAGGTCAACAGCATCATTCCCTCACAGAGCTGGGAAGCACACCCGGACCCAGAGGCGCAACCTCTTCATATGCAAAACTTGGCAGGACAGATGGATGCGATCTCTTACACGGTTTTGAAACAGCAGCTATGAGGAGGTAGCTTGTGCATGCAGTCTGTCACTCACTCTGTCATGCAGGATGGGTTCACGGCAACACCAGAGCGTTACCACCATGATTGTCCCAAGAGTGACAATAATAGGTGACCTTGGGACATAGTAACTGAGTATTGTATGGATCCCCTTGGGAAAGGTATGCTCACGGGTGCAACCTGCCCTGCATCTTCCCTCTGATGGATGAACTTCAGGGGTACCCCAATGAACTTGTGAAGAAAACCCAACATTACCAGCACATACTACAGAAACCACTTGGCTGAAGTGAGGCTGGTATAGCTTCCTGGCATCCTCCAGGAAGAGTAAGACCCCCCTTACACTTGTGGGTGTCAGGAGGATGGGGCCAAACTCTTTTCAGTGGTGCCCAGCAACAGGACAAGGGGCAATGGGCACAAACTGAAGCAGAGGAAGTTCCAGCTGAAGATGAGGAAGATCTTCTTCACTCTGAGGGTGACGGAGCCCTGGCCCAGGCTGCCCAGGGAGGCTGTGGAGTCTCTTTCTCTGGAGATATTCAAGACCCTCCTGGACGCGGTCCTGTGCAGCCGGCTCTGGGTGACCCTGCTTTGGCAGGGGTGTTGGACCAGCTGACCCACAGAGGTCCCTGCCAACCCCTACCATTCTGTGATTCTGTGTGATTCTATGATTCGTACCTGGGATGGGGCATTAGCCGGCGGTGCTGCGCCTCGAGGAGCTGCTGCTGGAGGAGGTATTGCTGGTGAAGGGCCTGAGGTAGGAAGGAGGGTCCAGCCACATCCTGGAAGGGCAGGGCTGGCACCGGCGCCAGGGGCTGATGCAGGGCCCCGCTGTGCTGATGCGCGGGGGCCATGTGGGGGGTCAGTCCCGGCTGCGGCTGCACCGTGTGAGGCAGGGTGAAGTCGGCGGAGAGCTGAGGCTGGGGACCCAGGTGGAAGTGCCGGCAGGAGGTAGCATGGGGATGCTGAGACCTTTGAAAAGGAGCACCTGGAAGAGAAGAGCATGGTTGTCACATGGGCCAGCGGCAGCTGGGGCACCCCAGTCTGGTGGTTGCCCATCCAGGGCAAGAATTGGGAAAACAGTTGTTTCTCTCTTTTGCCAAAAGAATTAAAAAGGGAGAACAGGTCATTTAATGTTGATTACATGGAAAAATGTTGGTTTTGACTAATACTTCTTCTCCTCCAAAAAAAGCTGGAACCAAAACATGGGTTTGAGTTCAAAGTGAGTTTTTGGCTCCAAGTTGAAGTGTATATTGATAAAAATTGCTTCAGCTTGTTTTGGTTTGTCTGTCTTAAAGCGAAAAAGAACATAAGTTTTCATGGGGCCTGTAGCAATAGGACAAGGGGTAATAACTTTAAACTAAAAGAGGCTAGATACAGATTAGATATAAAGAAGAAATTTTTTATGATGAGAGTGGTGAAACACTGGGACATGTTGCCCAGAGATGTGTTCTGTGCCCCATCCCTGGAAACATTCCAGGTCAGTTTGGACGGGGCTCTGAGCAACCTGATCTGGGTGAAGATGTCCCTGCTCATGGCAGGGGACTAGATGGCCGTTAATGGTCTCTTCCAACCCAAACCGTTCCATGATTCTATGAAAAAGCCTTAATGTTTTAGAAAAGGAAATAAAAAAAAATCTGTTTTCTAAAATATATTTTTGTGGGTTATGAGCTCACAGAAGTTTTCAAAGCTTGCTGACTTCTCGTGCAGTTCAACGTATTTCTTTGCCTGTCTGAAAATGTCTCATAGGCAAGGATATAATCTCTGCTCTAAGAAACTGTGTCTTGCTGACTGCAGGACATGAATGAGACACCTTCCAACTCTGAGAGCCAGCATTAAGACCCTGCTTCTTTGCTGAGACCCTTCAATAGCCCATCCTGGTGAGCTGCATGCAGGGAGAGAGTGGCTGTGGGAAACACAACATGGACTGCTGTGAGACCTGCCATGACACTGATGGGAATGTGGAAGAAATGAGATATCCATAGCTGAGGCTTTTTGCAAAACATCTGGCACTGGCTTGCACCTCCCTCCAGATCCTTGCTTGGATGGGCCCTTGGTCCAATCCAGCACATTAATTCCTATGTTCCTGGAGCATTTACAGGCACCACAGCAAAACTTTTGGCTCTGAAACTAGGGAGGGAGGCAGCTCAGAGGTGAAGGAGGAGACTCGAGTGAGGCTGTTAGAGATGGCTCTTTGCTGAGGATGAGCCCCAGGGTAGGACACCTGCACTTTTACAGAGTTTTTTAAACACCTCATCTTGCTGAAAACTTCTCTTTTTTTTTTTTTTTTTAATCCAGGAACAACAGCACCAAGGGACCCTGAGTGTCATCCGAAGACACAGGCCAGAAGTGCCCATGATGCCTTCTTCACCCAGATCTCTCCTGCTCACATCTCCCTTCTGCCAGAAGCCAGGGCCAGCCCATCACAGCAGCTCAGGGAGCCCCGAGTGCTTCCTGTTCACGTCCGTACGGAAATGGGAGATGCACAAAGCAAGCCAGAGGCCAGCAAGAGAAACAATGGGAGAGGACCTAACAGAAACGAATGGTTTGCAAAACTGTGCACAAGCAATTACACACAGCGTCTCTTAAACACAAAATAGTCCTCTGTAGCACCCCTCTGAGAGAGGCAGTGGGTAACAAATGCTTGTGCCACCAGCAGCAGAACTTCTTAAGGTGATAATTTTTCATGCTGTCAGATAATGGCTACCCTATTAATTCAAACCAGAGGAGGTGGGACCAGACCCACTGGATGGACCTGCTAACCCAGACCCGTGAGCCACCCGTGTACCCCGTTCCCCAGTCCTGCAGCTTATATTTGCTGCTGTCACCTTGTCCTCAGTTCACCATAACCCACTGACAGGTAAAGGCTGGGTAGTGAAATGGGGATCCTGTGCTGCCCTGGCCCATTGCTCAAGCTGAACAACACCACAGTCATGGGGAGATGCCCTCTAACTGCTGTGTTTGCTGGGTACTTGCACAGTGACTCACGGTGAATTGCTCAACCTCTAACAGCCATGGGTCCTCCCAATGGAAAATAGCTACAACAAGTCACGGGTGAGCCATTTTACACCTCCAGGTCTTCACAGCACCTGAAGACAAGGTGCTTGAGCAAGTTAAAGTGCTAATCCCTCTGCACACCTAAACACATCAGCCTGTGCCACCAGACAGCTGTTCAGTTGTACTTCAGACAAAATTAGCTTAGGAGGACACAAGAATGAAATGAAGCTTTGTGATATCCCCCCAATTATCTAGCACCTAAGTAAAGCGGAAAAAGCTAGCCTCTCATCCTCTGCATCTCTCTCATCTCTTGATGTCTGGTGCAACCTTGGCCAAGAATTTCCAGCCTTTTGCTGTTTCTTGGGAGTCCTTGGTCTGACTTAGTGAAACATCTGCAGGACCTTTGATGTCCAGAGCCATGATGAACTAGAGAACGCAGGGTGGGCAGATCATCTTGTCAGAGCTTTTGACTCAAATTTTTCCTCCCACATCAAGACAACCCTTGTGAGGAACTTGGTCACACACTTCCCTGTTGTACAGAAAACGCAAACTTCATCTCCGGCCTCTGGGTAGGCAGGCATGCAGGGCCTGTGCAGAGCCAACATAACCTTGTTTTAGTACAGAAAGTTAACTTGCCTTGTTTTTAGGCACTAGTCAATAAAAACAAGTATTTTTTCATATTGCTTCTGGTACCTGTTGGTGCAGTGATGTGTTTCCCTCCATAGAATTAATGCTATCAAGATCTGACCAAGACCTTATGATTAAATAAAGCCCATCAATTTGTCTTAACATAATTCACTATCTTGTGTTGTAATTGTTTGTTTCCTACAACTAATCCAATTGCTAATGAGGATTTTGACAGCCAGGCAAAGACTTTGGGGAATACTTCAGCAAATCTATGCTTATTAGCAGTCATCAAATCATACAGCTGGTACAACCAAACCAGCTTGCACAACAAAAAGCGAGTCCTTGCCAAGCATGGCACTGGTGGACCCCAGCAGGCCAAGGCAAACAAATAACAGTGCACAACAGAATATTTATCTCTGAGTTATCTATTTTCAAGTTTACCCTCTTCTGTTCATTGTATCTAGATGCAAGGGGCCTTGGTGGAGACTGCTTTCCAAGTCCACATGTCGATCTTGCATACACAGGTAAAGCCAGTGCCATCCCTCTGACACCAACAGAGCAGCCTTCCTCCAGGTAACTCACCATGACCAGCACCAGAATCTGGCTCGCAGGCACTCACCCCATTCAATGTAATAGAGAATCTTATGTTAGTAATTTCTACTACTGATTACTCTGCTAGCACGTTCTCCTACTCTCAGAAGCTGCAGTTTTGTCGTAGACCACATCTGCATTGGAATCGACAAGTATTGCCCATAAAATGTTTCAAGAAAATTTGACTCGTGGATAAATCTGCTTTTGCCCGGACAGTGATGTCTGCCACAGAGGAGAGAAATCCGTGACTAAAAGCCAGTCCAGATACCCCTCTCCAGCTTTTGTTTTTTCTCCCCAGGACAAAGGCAGGGGTGGTATTTTATTCATCAGCTAAGCTTTGAGGACACTTATACAGCAAAGAGGATGCGGTTGGAAAGTGTGCCTTTTCAAGCTCCAGAGTTGCTAATTGCATCCTCTATAAGCCATGTTCCCCACCACCTGCCCCAGTGGTGGCTGCAGGAAGGCAATGTTGCTCTGGGATTTGCGAGGCAGAGACCTTCTCTGAGCTCCAAGAGCTCAAGTTTTCATTCTCATCCTACACCAAGATTATCCTTCTCCTTTGAAATACTTTGATCTTGAAGGTAAAGAGGTCAGCCAAATCTCTGACAGTTTTTTATGGTCTACCCCAAAGGCACCTAGGAGGTTCATCAGCTTCAGTGGCCTTTGCTGCAAACACTTGTCACCTCCAGCTGAAGAGGGAGGGGAAGCCCAGTGTCCTTGCTGCAGACACAACGCAGTCCTCACCAGCCCTGAAAGGCTTTTGACCTGAGGCCAACCTGGAAACACATCCCCACGTCCAGCTTGCTGGTCAGGAGGAGAGGGCCCACCCTGCTGCATGAGGCTCATCAACCTGCTCCTCCCTGCAGCGTGCGTAGCTCCAGCTGCTCGTACCTGGAGCCATGGAGGACTGATTTCTATGGGCTTACTGTCAGGCTGCCCACCAGCCAGAAACGCTTCTCTCCTTGTCCTGTTGCTTCCTCCTTTCATTTAAATGCTGTTGCTGTGGCAGATGATGACAGCTGAGAGCAACATCAGATAAGCAGCTCTCAGATGAGCAATGCGTCACATCTGTGCCAGCAAAGCAGACAACTTACCCAGTTTTGTGTAGTCTCCCACTAAGTGGACGAGGCCAAATGTCATTGAGATCAGAAACTTCTGCCTCAACGCAAGCATCTACATAGAGTTATTTCTCAGCAGAGCAGGGAGGTATTTCCCCCCCTTCTTTGCCTTTCCTCTCCCTCACCATATTAGTCCCTCATGCACTTCTGTTGACAATACACATTTGCAAGTTCTACTGTCCTTCTCAGCCTTCCCACCCACCCGCCCAGGCTCCCAGCTTGGACAAACCTTGTTGCCTTACATCTGGCTGGCCTCAGCTAAACCACGAGGGCAGCTAATGCTTGAGCCCGCCTAGTCCAGGTCTAAAAAATGCCCTGCAAATATCTAAAGCCTAGCACAGAGATGCAGAGATGGAATCCGGTGGAGATGTGAAACAGGTCTTGGGCAAGCTCCCTGCAGGGTAGGAAAGAGGAGCTACGTGGTGCTGTGGCATGGCTGGGGCCAAGTCTGGCCCAAAAGAGACTACTGCATGGCACCATGGTACAGGACCACACGGTCATGGATGCCCCATCCACCTTGTGCCTTTGGGTAAGCACCAGCAACACCTCCCTGCCTCGTGTGATGCTCTGATAGGGCTTCTTCTGTCATGTCCCGAAGCCAAGGTCAGCACCAGGGTTCAAGGGGTAGGGGAATCGGTGCTTCATTAATTCCTGCCGCTGCCAGAACACCAATGCAGATCAGTAGCTGCCCCAGCCGGTCTGGCTCCCCTCCGCTACCACAACGGACGCTGCGGCTTCAGCTCGTGACGCCGAGGACCCCCGTGGAGCTGGGACTGCTGTATTCCCCACAGCTATGCACCTTGGAGATGCCATGGTGCCGTCTCCCTCCTACCAACATCATTAAGGCGATCTTCAACTAAAAAGCCCACAGGGGAAGATCGCTTAACAGCCATTTACAAAGCTCCCAACACACTTAGCTGGAAGAAGGCATTACAGGCTGCAGTTTCAAACAGAGGAGGAATAAAATCATTTTTAGAAAGCCAACAGATGATGCAGGCACATGGATAGCTGAACCTGCTCAGCTGCTTGCCGCCACGCCATTTCCACCCTTCGCTCATGCAGGCTCCGAACGCAGCGGAAACCCGTGGGGAAACTCATCAAATCCTCCTCGCCAGCGCTTTCTCACTTCCACAGCTTTTTCTTTCTTTTTTTGTCAGATCTACTGTTATATTTATTGTTTCTATATGTTATCTGAAGCCACCTGGACTTTTTTTCTCTAGAAGAAATGCTCCCAATTCCTTCGCACCCCTGGGTGAACCCCATAAATCACAGATTTTCATATTTTTACAGGTTGGTATGTGACATAAAGTCACAGGGATTTACTGGTCTGATAATGGGTATTTCTGTCACTGGGGATTCTCCTTTAGCATCAGTCAGGATTTAACTACGCATATGCACAGGGAAATTTATCCACCCACCAATATTTCACCCAGAAAGGCTGAAAGGATCCGTGTGGTCATTAAACACTGACCCGTCTCAGAGATACAAAGCCCCCGAGTAATCCCTACAAAGAGACAGGGGATGCTATGTGCTTTATCAAAAGAAAAACCCAGAAAGCAGAACAATTTTTTTCCACCTCCTTTCCTCGTGGCAGCAATGTTTTTGATGCAATCGTGCTACTGGTAAGGGACGCCAGATCAGGCCCAGAGCTGGCACTGGGGACAGGTATCTCCAGCAGACAGCTGCAGCCCAGGGAGCGCAGCCACCTTCGGAAGGAAAACAGAATCCGTCTTAACGCCGCTAAACTGCCTGCCAGGCATGTGAATTTTCCCCCTGGGTAAGGCAACGTGGCCGGCTTGTCGAGGCATTCGCAGTCTGCGTTCGAGTGTGCGGGGGGCCAGGGGGGTGGGAGGGAAGGATGGGGCTATTTATACATCTCAGTCCCATCGCACCGGAGAGGGAGATGGCAGCTCCTGGAGAGCCCTGGCTTTACTCACTGACAGATTCTGCAGCCGCGGAAGATCTGCCCGTCGCAATCGGCCGAGCCGGGGGACAGATCCGCGCCGTCTCGGCTGTCTCGCCCTGATTAGAGCCGCCACAACCCCTCCTCCTGCCCTGGGATGGCAGATAAAGCCCATAAACCTGAGCCATCCCAGGTGCCTCGCCAAGCACCGGGCTCTGCAGAGAGCCCGCCAGGCTTTTAATAGCCCAGATGCCAGCAGCTTTCTTCCCTGGACGTGCATTAAAATTCCCCGTGGAGATATGGATGCGGTGGTAAGATAGAATCCGTCCTGACATTGTACAGTGAGTAAAGGCTAAAATCGTGGGAAAAGCTCCGGCTGCATGTGGCACACCTAGCAGGACTGCATTTACAAACAAGCTATTAATTGCCTGGTGCAGTTGGCCACTTGTTAACCCTTTGCCAATTATTCGTGAATATACCCTTCTTAAATGAGTTAAATTGACTTGCTAATAGGAAACGAGGGATGACAAAGCACCTGGAAAATAAAAAATTTGAAAAATAACACCCCCCACCAAATCCACGGTATGTTCAGCTGCATGAAACTTTAGCGGTCTTGCACAGAGGGAGATACCATGCTGTCTCACTCCCGTTCTAGGATAGCAAACTGCAGGGCGAGGAGTTCGGGGCAGGGAGGATGAAAGAGAAGCAGCAAAGGATTTGGGAAAAATTTATCAGGCAGGAAGGAATCTGTCTCACTTTCAGCACCTTCACCAACAGCTTTCTCATTTCATTTAGCAATTGTCGAGAACTGTGCCAAAAATAACAGGCAGCCAGCTCAAACCCAACCCAGGGTGCAGCCTTCCATCCCACACGTCTAGTGCCAGGCAATGGGTAGCAGACCCCAGCACCAGCCCCGGCATACCTTAGAGATGGATAAAGAGCATTTTCGTTTGCCTTATTTTCTTGGCCAGGCTGTGCAGCGCCAGGAGCTCTCGTGGTAGACAAAGGTTCATGGTGTTTGGAGGAGCATGGCTGGGTCCTAGGTGGAAGCATGGAGTTTTGGAGGTTTGCCATCCTCCCGCCCACAGCATCGCACATGTGATGGAAAAGGGCTGCAAGGGGGTTTAGGGGAACAGGGTCCCTCATCACCCTTTAGTGGTTTGAAGGTCACTGCCAAGTGACAGCCCTTATTGCACCCCACCTCTCTGGACCTCTGTGTGGGCACAGCAAAACACAGCTCAGGTCGTCCCAAAAAACACATAAACACAGATCGCGGAGACTGCAGATTGCCCCTGCCTGCTGGTATGATCCCCATCCAACACCCCCTTGCCCTAATCAAGCCTCTCATGAATTGCTGTGTGACATCAACTGGCGTGTCTGCAGCACAGGCTTGTACACACACCCTTTGTCCCTAACACTGAGCAGAGCATCGCTTTTCCTGCACGCTGTGAGCTGAAACCACATGCAGCCCTGATGCACCCAAAAAAAGCCAAGACAGGACTCCTTCCAGAGCCCAGACTCTGCACTCAACAAAAAAACAATCACTTACAACTCACAATAACCAGTATTTATCAACATATTTCCATCAGGGCTGAAGTGATGCTGAGTGGTGGGGATGGGGAGCAGCAAGAGCTAGTGACCGGACAGGGCCAGGCAGCCTGGACCCATCAGAGGAGAGAGACAGCTGTTTATACAGCACTTGATGAGGGTTTTTTTCCTGCAACCCTCTTCCACTAGCTTCAGGGGAAAAAAAAAGTTTTGTTGAAGATGATGTTTCACAGGAATGTGTTGAATTCAGCAATATTTTCCAAGGAGGAAGGAGAAACACTTCAGCAGCATTGCTACACTTAAATCCGTCTTTTTGCTTTTATACTTCACGCTGTTTTAATTATAGCTTTATTCTCATATATGGCATTCGAGGGTGTATTTATGCTTTTTGGATCATCACATCAAAAAAAAAAAAATCCAAATGGCACTGAAAGACAATGTTTTCTGAGATTCAATGATCCCAGTTTCACTCCTCCCCTCCCAGGATCTCGCGTGCCTGGAGGGATGGGTGGCCCCAGCAGCCTGGCAGGATATTTCCCGCCCAGCCCAGATCTTCCCCTCCAGAGTGCCCCATTTCTCACTGTTTTGGGCCCAGCTCCGCACATCTCCCAGGAAAGAGCATTGGAGGAAACAGGGCTTTGGAGATGTTGCAAAACCCCTCCGTGGCTTTTTTTGTTTCTGCTCTATCTGCAGGCATCAAAAAGGACGGAGAGTGAACGGCCAGCAGCAATCGTTTGCCCTCAAATGCTGCACTAAAAGCAGGGGTCAAACCTCAGGTCTCATCAACATTTTTGGGCTCGATGGTTCTTCTCCAGGGTTTGGACTGCTAGCCCAATTCACAAAAAAATTGAAAGGGGAGTTGGAGGGGGCCAGAGATCCCTTTGGTCAAAGGAGGCAAGAGAGTTCTTCTGTTTGTGGTAATACATTACTAGCAGGGTGTTCTATCCATGTGAATTATTTGCCAGCCTGGAAATGGGAAAATTAACCAGGGGAAAGAATTAATCCTCAACTTTAGAAAAGAAAACAACTTGACGTGACAGAGGTCTATTGCTTGGCTCTGTCTGCAGAGAGAAATGGAGAAGCACTGGGAGCGAGCTCTATCCCTGCCCTTGGGAATGTAAAAATACGCTGACTTGTGCACGCAGGAGCCTTCGACTTTGACAGGCAGCGATATGCTGCAGCCAGTTGTATGGAAAGGGAAATTCAATACTTGGGTTTCCAATGTTTCCTTGCTTTCACAGTGTCCAAAGTCATCCCCAGACATTTGGAAGTGCTCAACACCTGCCTCAAAACCCCCTTAACTGCTCCTAATGAGCAGCTGGGGAGTTTGCAGCAGCTCCCTCCTACCGATAACAATATACAGGGCATCCAGAAAATGCCAGAACCAATGGGAAAACACCCAGCTAGATGCTGCAAGGACCTGGTGGGGTCTTGGGTGTTGTGCTGCATTGCTCATGGAGCCTCTTAATTCTGTGACATCCCAACCCAAAACCCTCCACCCAAGTGCTGCCAAACCTGGTGGCTCTGAAATCCAAATGCAGATTTAGCCCTTCCCTGGAGAAGGCTTTGATGGGATAACCCAGTGCCCTCAGATGTCCCTCCTCCCTGTTTAAGCAAAGGGCTTCGTGATCCCACCAGGTCTCAAACTTGCATCTGCTCAGCACCAACCCACACCATGCCGTGGTGGCTCAGACAGGAGAAGAGTCCTTCAGTGCATCTGTCGCATACGGGCACTTGGGAGCACGGGCTTGTCCACAGCCCCGGCATGGCACGGGACTGCTCTGCCCTACAAGGCTGCGGGGATGCAGCGGCAGCTCCCCAGTCCTGCGCCGGCCCCAATATCCCCTCCCTCCTCAGCAACTTTTGCGTGAGGACTAGCGGCGCTGGTGCCAGCCCTCTCCTCCTCTCACACCTTGTCTCCCCTGTCCACAGGGATTTCCAGAGATTTCCATCCTGCTCTCGCCTTACCACCGAAAAGGCAAAAGACACTTCGTGGGGCACTGATGTGCTTTAAACCTCCCTGCTAGGGAGGGCTCAGAACAGCGTTTGAAACCTGTCCTGAAAACATAGAGCAGGCTGTTTTGGGTGGGTTATTCTGCATCAATCCCATCCATCTTTGTTTTACATACGTTGATTTTCCCCCCACCCCATGTTTTAAATCTGACTATAATAACCAGCTGGGCTTTCCTGCTGGATTTATTTATCCGCAGCTGAAGCTCAGAGGTGGGAGATCACACCCAACACGTCCACACAGCTCCAGAGTGAGTGGCAGTGATTTGGGGGGCTGGTTTGGGAAACCAGTGGAGTGTTTCACCATTTCTGGGAACAGCACGTCAGGTTGGATGAGGGGCGTTTTGCAGTCCAGCCTTTCTGCTTTGCTGGCTCTCCGGCAAACCAGCCCCAAAGCCAGAACTTTTTGACAGCTGAGCACAGCTCCAAGTTTTGTTTCTCCTAGCATCTGCAGAAACGTGCCACCAGAAACAGCTGTCTGAGCTCATGGAGAGAGCACAGCGCTGGGAAGCAGCCAGAAGTCAGGCTAGCTATTAAAGGAAGGGAGGTGGCAAGTGCTGGGTGTGTCATTAGTGCCACTATTAATGCTGAGGGCTAATAAAGTTAGTAGTGGTGAGAAGCAATGAAAAGAGTCAGGACGTGGGACATGTGATTGGTTGATCCCATGTTGCAGGTCCTTCTAGACTTCATCCTAAACCTTGCAGAGTATTACCAGGTGCTGTGCACAGAATTTACCAGGCTGCATGAGACCCTCAGCAGGGCCAGGAGGACAGCACTGCAGCTCATGCAGTACCTGCCACCCAGGGAAGCCAAGATACTGTACTTGTCCCTCTCGATTTTTTTAGAGATCGCTCAAAAACCACACCAAAAAATGCCCCTCCTCACCCCACGAGGCAGAAGGCAGGAGCCATTTAGCAGCTGGAACTTCTTCCAAATAACAACATGCAGAAGACAGGAACATCTTACAAATGCTAGGGTACAAAAAATGAAGATTACCTCTTCAAAGAGAGAGGAATCACTCCTGGTAGATGGAGCCATGGGGTGCAGTGAACACAACAAGGTTAGCAAGTCCCGTTTACAACACTCTAAGGTCTTATCCTGAGCCCACAAGCTCACCATCTGATCCAAGAGCAGCCCTCAGCACGGGGGCTTGCACCTGTGGAGCTCCTGCAAGTTCCCTATCCCCACTGGACCTCTTTATTTAATTAATGTAAAGGACTCTGGAGGCTAGACCATCACTATGCACTGCTTGGAGGTGCTGTGCAGGAACTTGTTTGCACCCCCAGCACCACAGCAACAGCCAGGGCTGCAGCCCATGCCAAGGACCAAGGCTGAAAAGAAGCCGCATGAGATGTGGTGGGTGCCCACAGGGAGCTGGCACGGGTCAAGGCAGCTCAGCAGCAGTTTATACTGAACTGACATGAACTCAGGTCTGGGAAAATCCCAGCTACCGCGAGTCCTGACACTCCGTGTCCTGGCAATTCCCCTTTTACACTCCATGAGTAAGAAGTCTGTAGGTAAAAATCAAAGATCCTGGAAACTTGTTCCCTATTAAAGTTAATATCCCAAACTTTACAGGTGTGTGTCTCTCCAGGAGAGAAAGCACTATGTTTAAAGTACAACATCAGTTTCTCAGTGCAGAAACAGCTCTTATTTTACTTTTCCGCACGAGGTCCTGGCATGAGTTAATGCTGCTAAGCCCTGCTGTAATAATATATAAAGGAAAGCTCTACCCAGACGGCAAGAAATGTGTATTTTTTAGGGCTAGATGTAAAGTCATCTGCCTAAGAAAAACCATACAGGACATATTTGCAGGTGGCAGGCTATCCAAGGGAAAGTGATTTTTGTTACTCAGCAAACAATGAGCTCCCAGAGCCCCAGCAGCATCTGAAGGCACAAGAGTTTGCTGCATAAAAGCCAGGAGGTGGGCATCCCTTGGGAGAAATAAGCCCCTTATATTAATGCCAAAGCCAGGAAGCAGGCTCGGAGTGGAGCCCAACGGTGACATCCATGCACCCCGGAGGGAGGTACTGCAGGAGACCTGTGTCTCCACACCAGAAAGAACGAGGATGAAACCATGGTTGAGCACAGCGTAAAATGGTGCCTCATGTGAGTTGGGCGGGATGAGGTTCATCAGCCTGGTAATGACCCTGACAAAACCCATCAGCCAAGACTGACGCTCAACCAACACAGACTGAAACACCGGGTACCACGTACCTACAGCCAAAATTGCTTCCTCAGCATCAGGGCTGGTAAAGCTGAGGCTGGATGGTCTACTAAAGGACATCCTCTTGCTCAAGCAGGAATTCATTCTGGGACGTGGGGTGAAGAAAGTGACAACAGTTCTCTCTTCCAGTACGAAAATCCACCTGCTCATGGGTATCTTCCTCTCCAGCTGAAGTCAAAGGAGGCTGATTACAAGGCACTCACTTTTCCAGCACAATGGGAATAGGAAATCAGGTTCCTGCATATTCCATCAAGACTATCCTGCAGGGCTGCAGATGGCCCAGCAGCCACCAGGTAGGATGCTGCAGGTACAGCTCCACATCACAGGCAGCATCTCACTACCCTGCAACCAGCTCCTGTAATATCCCGACAGGCAT
>Ga0065711_1033983_pt1 | contig 24479 bp, 15 predicted proteins | sample Hoacrofraction12_FD_59098 | JGI IMG/M metagenome (GOLD analysis project Ga0065711, IMG submission 59098) | Hoatzin crop microbial communities from Cojedes, Venezuela - Epithelial fraction 12 v2 (version 2) | ecosystem: Host-associated > Birds > Digestive system > Esophagus > Crop | place...
GAAAACAAAGACAGGGACTGTGTTGCTGTGTGTTGATGATATTCTAATTGTAGCTGTGACCCAGGAAGAACGTTTGTAATTAACTATCGATCTTTTGAATTTTTGGGGAATGAATGGTTACCAAGTTTCAAAGGAAAAGGCTCATGTCGCTCAGGAATCTGTCGAATAGCTGACATCTGAACTTCTGAAAGGACAAAGAAAACTGAGCAAGGAAAGAAAAAAGGCTGTCTGTCAACTTTCGGAACCCCAGGATGCACATGAGCTATGGACCTTCCTTGGAATGGTGGGGAGGTGCAGGCAGTGGATTGCAGATTATGGACTCATTGTGAAACCTCTTTATGAGCTACTGAAAACTTCACCACCTGGATGTTTGGAATGGGATGATAGCATCAGAAATGCTTTCAAACAAATGGAAAGAATTCTAATGAAAGCACCAGCCTTAGGACTGCCTGATCTAACTAAACTTTTAAATTATTCGTTCACAAGTGACAAGCTATAGCCCTGGGGATGCTTTCTCAGATGCCAGGAGGCAGCAGATGTGCTGTGGCCTATTTCTCCAAGCAATTGGACCACATTAGCAAAGGTTGGCCAGGATGTCTGAGAGTTGTAGCTGCTATTGTTCTGTTAATTCAAGAAGCCTGGAAACTGACACTGGGATAGAAAGTTACTGTTTTTGTACCACACATGGTACTTATTGTCCTAGATCAAAAAGGTAGACACTGGTTATCTCCAAGCCAGAAGTTGAAATACCAGATAGTACTTCTTGAACAAGATGTTGTTGTTTTAAAATCAGCTACAGTAGTAAACCCAACAGTTTTCCTGTCGTCTTGACAACTGAAAGAGGAAGAACCTACGCAGGACTGTTTACAGACCATCGAGGAAGTATATGCCAGCCAACTTGACCTGAAAGACACCCCTCTGGAAAACCCAGACTGGGAGCTGTATTCGGACAGGAGCAGTTCTGTGAGAGATGGGATATGGATGTCAGACTATGCTGTGAGTACAGTAGATACTGTTGTAGAGGCAGGAGCTCTGCAATCAAAAATGTCAGCCCAAAAGACAGAACTGATTGCACTGACAAGAGCTTTAGAGTTACGTGAAAGATTCCAAGTATGCCTGTGGAGTATTACACGCACATGGGGCAATCTGGAAAGAAAGGGGATTGTTGTCATCTCAAGGTAACAGAATTAAACATGTGAAGCAGATTTTAAAGCTACTTTAAAGAGTACAGAAACCAAACAAAGTGGCTGTTCTGCACTGCAAATCTCACCAAACCGGATGAACCCCACAAGAAAGAGGCAATCAATTGGCCGATCTGACCACTCGTAAGGTTGCAGAAAAGGGGAAAGGAATATTGGCAATAATAACTGAAAGCAAAATAGAATTAGGAGAATCCCCTAATTATGATAGTCAGGATCGAAACTTATTTAAAGCATTAAGAGCTAAGATACAGAAAAATGGATGGTCTGTTACTGCTATGGGACAGGCAATTCTAACCCCAATTCTAATGCGTGAAATAGTAAAGAAAGAACATAATAGTGTTCACTGGGGAACTGAAAATTTATTGAAACATCTGTAAAAGTCAGTGGTAAGTCAAAATATGGTGGAAATTATAAGGTCTGTAATTAAAAGGTGCAAAACATGCCTTAGAAATTATCCAAAGACACAGAATAAAATTCAGCTTGGATACACAAAACTAGGATATAGTCCAGGAGAACAATGGCAAATAGATTTCACTGAACTGCTGAGAAATGGAGGGTTAAGATATCTGCTAATGTTGGTAGATACTTTTACAGGATGGCCTGAAGCCTTCCCATGTCATACCAACAAAGCCAGGAAAGTTGTCAAAATCTTACTTAAATAAATAATGCCGTGATTTGGTGTTCCTTTAGGGATTTCCTCTGATAGGGGGGCTTATTTTGTTGCAGACATTGTCTGATAAGTAAGTAGAGCATTACAAATAACATGGAAACTGCATACCCCCTATCACCCACAATCTAGTGGATGGGTAGAGCGCATGAATCAGACTTTAAAACTGCAATTGAGTAAAATTTGCCAGGAAACATCAATGACTTGGATACAAGCACTTCCACTTGCTCTATTGAGAATTAGAATTCAGCCTAAAGGAAAACATCGGTTAAGCCCTTATAAGCTGTTGTATGGGAGACTGTACGAGATTGCTAAACTAACAGGAGAATTAAACATTAGACGTGAAACAGATTTACGAAAGTATCTAATATCTCTAGGGACAGTGATACAAGAAATGAAATAAAATGTGGTTCTAAATAAATCTCTGAATCTTGATTCCCCATTACATCCATTGCAACCCTGATATTGGGTATAGCTGAAGCTGTGGATCGGAGAACCCCTGCAAGAAAAGTGGAAAGGATCATTTCAGGTTTTACTTACAATATATACAGCCACAAAACTGGATAAGAAAGGACCCTGGGTTCATTACTCAAGAGTCAAAAGGGCTCCTAAACCGTGGAGTTCTGAGGAGACAGGTCCTCTCAAGCTCGTTTTCAAATGACGACTCTAGTTTCTGTGTTACTGATAAGTTTAAAAGTGTCTGGTCAGAAACCAGGAAGTTCATGGAATGAGAATGTCCATGTGAAACTAGTGGCAGAACTAGCTTCAGCCACTAATGCAAGCAAATGTTGGGTCTGAACTAGATTCCCAAAGCATAGCATTCAATCTGCTGTAACATTAATTAGCTGACTAATTCCTTTAAATACCACTTGGAATACAATCCTGAAGTTTACTTTAGAACTCAAAACAATAATCCACCAATTTGGGAAGTCTGGACTCCCCAGTTAATGGACAAGGTTAAGTGCATTGCTGACCAGAATTCAGAGCAAAGAGGAAATTATTCTGTAGGGAATTATTTGCAATGTGATTGGTACATGCAACTGTGATTACAGAAAAACCAATAGAAACATCGAGGAAAATTTTGGGAAGTGCCCAAAGGGACAGGATAGTATTGGCTGTGTGGAAATCAAGCCATTAAAGTGTTACCTCCCCAGTAGTCAGGCTTTTGCACCTTAGGACTGGTATCTCCAGATATTAAAATAATAACACATTTTTATGGAAAGAGGTGGCTAAGATAAAGAGGATCCTAAATAACGCTACTTAGACAAACTTGACTTGCTGTTTTGGGGAGGGATAGGAAAGCTCTAAGATAGAGAGACTCCTAAATAATATTATTTGGTCAGCTCAGCCTTGGGAGGGCAGATGCAGCAAGTTACAGAGATAAAGAGGCACCAAGAGGGCAACAAGACCAGAGCAAAAGAACCTGGAAGGACACGTGATCTTAGAACTGAGTTTGCGCAGAAACAAAGTTCAGCCAGTGGACACTGTGATGAGGAGTATAAGCCTTCATCTTGAGACCCCCAAAGACCATCCGAGGACACTAACAGACATGCGTGAAAGACATTAACATATGCTAATTAGTTTTTGGAAAAGTCATTAATATACTAAGCATTTCTCAGAAATATAATGAATATGTATATTGTGATTGTATTTAACCTGAAATGACAGGGTGTTTGGCTCACACTTTTGGAGGAGAGATCCCCCGTGTGCCTGGTGCCGTAATAAAGAATACCTATTTAATAATCTGCCGACTATTGAGTCTTCAATTACGGCTTTTCACGGCAGCAAAAGAAAGAGTTGGACTTAAGTGAAAGAATGTAGAAAGTGGATGTTCTCACAAATAAGGGCAGGAACACCTCCTGAGATGAGAGGACTAGATTTTTGACAAAAGACAAGGAAGTTATGAAGCAAAAGGCCTGCAGCATACCAAAGAAGGTTCTAGTTACAAATTAGGATAAGTGCATAATGAAAAGGGTGTTGAACAAGCCAGCTTTTCAGAAATTTGATCTTCAAGGTCCATTCCAACCCTTACCATTCTATGATGTTTAACTGAGCAGAATGCTTTTGTCCGTTCTGCATTTGCATCAATGCTTTGATCAAATAACCTGGTGCCATGACTGAATAAATTTCAAAGTAAACTTAACAGCACACGGAACTGTGACCTTAATGTAAATAATACAAAAGCCCTTCATTTTTTAAGCTTCCTATAATATTGATTTCTGACCAGTTAATACCTTCACTTAAATTCCAGTAACGTATTAAATCATATTGTATGCTGCATAGGTTTTATGCACATATATTTTATCTTCATATTTATTTCTCCCTTATCTTCTCTGAAGAAAAATAATACAACTAGTACAGTATAATTTCTCTAAAATCCCATTAGTAAGCATGAGTATAAGGTTTAAAATGCCAGTTTTATTTTAGTTTTCACTCATCAGTACTGAACTCGTGGACTAGGTCAAATAAAGGTGTAATGCAATTTAACTGGAGAAAAGCTTCCTTCACGCCTTCTGTGACCTCAGATTAAGTTGATTTTATTGCACTCATTTAAACCTGAGTACAAATTCAGTAAGATTATGAAGCTATTGAAAATCCTGGATGAATAAGGATGCACCAAATCTCATGTTTTAGTCTGAAATATGCGGGAGGAAAAGAAAATTAGTTTTTTATTTTTTTCTTCTAGTGTTTCTCCTTTATTTTCCCTCTGTATAATGATCAAAACATGCAGTGGTCCTAGGAGGAGAGATATAATACACATTGGAACAGAGCCCTTCTGAAAACCCCAGGAAAGATTTATAGAAGGAAAACACCAAGAACCACTTTCTCCCCACCCTTGGTGACCTCAGCAGCATCTTGGCAAGTCTTTAAAGTTGCTTAGTTCTTACTAAGGACATAAGCCAGGTTCTGTGTAAAAACCTGTAATCTCATCACAGTGACTCTATTATGAGCTTCTTTAGATGCTTTTTCAGTTGTTTCTGTCACACATTTATACATCTTCAGCCCCTCTTTGATTACCAGTGAATTCCCTGTGACATCCACAGAGCAGGCCTTGATATAGTCTTTATCTGTCATGCTAAGAAAGAATAGGAATCCATCCTCCTATCCTGGAAAGCCTACCAAAGCAGACACCTGAAGGAAATAGTTCCTTTCATCTCCTGCTTAAACAAGACAAAAATTAAATGAAAAAATACTTAAGTAAAGAAAAGCTGACAATTGGAAAAGTCTCACAAGGAAAGAAAAAGGGAGCAGGAAGGAGAGATCTATAAAAATCTTCAGGCAGACCCTAGAACACTGGCAAAGCTCCAATCCTCTGAAATAGAAAAATAAATTAGATACAGCAAGCAGAGATATGGTGCACCAGGAGAAAAGGGGAAAAAAGTCCTGTTCTACAGATACAGAGACAGAAGTAAATATGCACTCACACCTTTCTCATAAGGAGCAGTTTGAGTCAAATCCAAACTAATCACTCCAAAAAACACAAACAGATCTTTGTGGACTTCTGCGTGAGTCTCAGTGAATTCACGGCTCAGGATTTCAAACCCTGAAATGAAAGCATTCCTTGCAGCCATCTAATATCTACATTTTTGAATCCACAGAAAGAGGAGCTAAACTCTTCATTTGCGGAGGAGGTGAAAATAAAGGTAATTAGATCAAGCAGACAGAAAAACCACCCAGCTGGATAACTTGTATACTGTGCAGAATTGTCTTTAACTCCTTCCTCTACTCAGAAGCTGTACAGAGGCGTGTTAGAGACATTATCCTCTGAAACTTAGATAATAACAGAAACTTGTACAGAAACTTTGACAGTAACAAAACTGTTACTGACAATTGTTCAGTCAGATATCACAAAGAACTGAATGAAGAATTTAATACTAACAGCTGACTCAGTGATTTTAGCCCCCTTCTATATATTTAGAACAGCTTCCAAGAAATGTTGTAACACTTCATATTAAATAAACGGACTGGAAATGGAATAAAAATGTGTAACCTTAGGGGCAGCTCAGGGACAGAATAGTGTCTGCTTATGATTGTGGATAGTAAATTATTACAGACTTGAGACATCTCATGCATCCTGAAACTGCTTGGCGTATAGTTGGAATTCATCCTTCAACCAGTATGGAATTCCGCATAGAGATGCCACCAGTTCTTTGTTAGGACTCTGTATGGAGCAGACAACAGCAAAAATTAAAGCGCAAACTCAGCAGCTAAGTTTACTGAGCAGAACACAGCTACCTACAGTCTTCCATGGCATTAGGCAAGTCAGATGTTCCTAAGAAGCATTCTTCTTAGGTGTCAAAGCTCTGCATCAGCTGAAAACCTACCACACGAAAATATGATGCAAGTGTTTTCTTCAGGGTGGTTTGAGGTTCATGGTTTAGGCATTGTTAGTGCTGCTTTCCCTCATGGGCGCCATCTACTAGGAATGCTCTGAGAGAAGCTAACATATATCGACAACGCTAAGTTCAGCAGAAAATACAAGTCACAGTCCATTGCATTCAAAAGTAAGGACAAATATCCTTGTGGTATATGTTTTCCTGCCGTTTTAGCTGGAGCAATTTGTGGAATGGGTTTAATAGGAAGGCAAGCCACATCAAACAACAGTCCAATTTTGTGGTATAAGCACTTTTTTTGAGAAAGACATAGTGCATCTCATGCCCACGTTACAGATTCTATCTGAAAATGTGTAAAAGACATCTTCAGCACACAAAAAACACCACTTTTAACTAGATACCCTAACTTTCAGGTTTCTTTATCATAGAATCATAGAATGGTTTGGGTTGGAAGGGACCTTCAAAGGTCATTAGGTCCAACTCCCCTGCAGCGAGCAGGGATATCTTCAACTACACCAGGTTGCTCAGAGCCCCATCCAATCTGGCCTGGAATGTTTCCAGGGATGGGGCCTCTGCTACCTCTCTGGGAAATCTGTTCCAGTGTTTCACCACCCTCATGATGAAAAATTTCTTTCTAATATCTAATCTAAATCTACCCTCCCTTAGTTTAAAGCCATTACTCCTTGTCCTATCACAGCAAGCCCTGTTGACAATATTTTTCCCACCTTTCCTATGGACCCCCTTCAGGTACTGAAAGGCTGCTAGAGGTCAGCCCAGAGCCTTCGCTTCTCCAGGTTGAGCAGCCCCAACTCTCTCAGCCTTTCCTCATAGGAGAGGTGTTCCAGCCCTCTGATCGTCTTTGTGGCCCTCCTCTGGACCTGCTCCAACAGCTGCATGTCCTTCTTGTGCTGAGGGCTCCAGAGCCGGGTGCAGGACTCCAGATGGGATCTCACCAGAGTGGAGTGAAGGGGCAGAATCACCTCCCTCAACCTGCTGGCCATGCTTCTCTTGATGCAGCCCAGGACACGGTTGGCCTTCCGGGCTGCGAGCGCACATTGGTGGCTTATGTCCAGCTTTTCATCCACCAGTATCCCCAAGTCCTTCTCGGCAGGGCTGCTCTCCAATGCCTTCATCCCCTAGACTCTATTGACAGCAGGGGTTGCCCTGACCCAGATGCAAGACCTTGCACTTGACCTTGTTGAATCTCATGAGGTTCACACAGGCCTGCTTCCCAAGTTTGTCCAGGTCCCTCTAGATAGCTTGCCATCCTTCTGCCATGTCAACGGCTCCACTCAGTTTGGTGTTGCCTGCAAACCTGCCGAGGGTGCACTCGTTCTTGCTAAGCCATTGGTGAAAAAGTTAAACAGCACCGGTCCCAGTATGGACCCCTGAGGGACACCACTTGTCACCAGTGTCATACCCCAATAATGAGAGTGATTAAATGTCCCACTCCATTAATGAGAGTGACTCAGATTCGCCAATCTCCTCGGCTGGATTAAGGCAAAACAACACCAGAGATCCTGTATCAATTTACAAGGTTTATTCACGATTATGATAAATTAATTTATTGTGGCACAATAATGACAAGCAAACTACTGAGGCATAATTATGATAAGCAGATTACAGTGGTACAATTATGACAAGTAAACTATGGTAGTATGATTACAGCGAGCAAACTGCAGTAGTACGGTTATGATAGACATGCTACCGTGGTACAATTATGATAAACAAGTTACTGTGGTAAAATTATGATAAGCCTTCCATTTATAGTTTCAAATGAGAAGGAAAAGAACGTAAAGGGGGACAGAAAAGAAATGTTAGAGAGGAAAAGAGGAAGAAGAAGAAACAAAAAATATCACCAGTCCTGAATGCAGCCTTAATCTGGCCTAGGGAGGGGAAGTCCAGATCCTGGGGTCGCTGCCTTTACAGTGATTTTTTTTAGATTTTATGGGTAGCTAGCCCCCTCCCCTTAGCTGAGTTTCTCGTTTCTCATTCCTCGTTCTAATTAGTTAGCTGGTGGTAACCACTCATTCTGTTATAGGCTAAGCTAACGTTGCTTTCTATGTAAATGAGCATGCACACTCCTTACTGGTGTGGGGAGGGGCAAGGTTTTTCATTCTTGAACTGAGTTGGTGCTCATGATCTCCTCCTACAACAGTTACCTCTGTTTGACCTCTTCCCCATGCAGGACTGTTGGCTTGTTAGCTATAAAAAGTGAGTTGTCTACAGAGGCAGTTAAAAGTGGTCTTCTTAGCTTTACCAGAGTAGCATCGGGTTGTGAGGGTCTCTCCCTCAGTCCAGATGTCACTTGGTTGATTTAGTACCAGATTGCCAGGTGCCAGGATGAGCAGGCGCTTTGCTCATGTCTGGGGCTTATAGGCACAAGAGAAATACAACACTCCTGTGTCCAGCACTCACAGGCTTTGTCCTTCACATCAGCACCTTAGACAAATGTTTGAGACAGTTAACCTCCTATTGTCTGGACCCTTACAACAAGCATCCTTTTGAACGTCGAGCCGTTGACCACTGCCCTCTGGCTGCGACCTTCCAACCAATTCCTTAGCCACCAAACAGTCCACCCATCAAATGCATATATCTCCAATTTAGAGAGAAGAATGTTGTGAAGGACTATGTCAAAGGCTTTACAGAATTCCGGAGAGATCACATTCATAGCTCTTCCCTTGTCTGCTGATCTAGTCACACTGTCATAGAAAGCCACTAGGTTGGTCATGCAGGACTTGCCTTTGGTGAAGCCATGCTGGCTGCGTGGAATCACCTTCCTGTCGTCTGTTTGCCTTAGCATAGCTTTATCAAGCTTCCTCCATCTGTCTGTGGCGTGTTGACCTTCTCTGGCCCCCAGGTGCCCATCAAGCTGCTCTATCACTCCCCCTCGTCAGCTGGATCGGGGGAGAGAAAATATAAAAAAAAGCTAATTCGTCAAGATAAGTACAGGGAGATCAGTTGCCAGTCACCTTCACGGGAAAACAGACTTGTCTTGTGGAAATTAATTTAATTTATTGTTAATTAAACAGAGTAGGATAATGAGAAATAAAAATAAATCTCAAAACATCTTCCCCTAAATCCCTCCCTTCTTCCCGGTCTTGACTTCTCTCCCAATTTCTCTGCCTCCTGCCCTTGAGCGGCACAGGGGTATGGGGAATGGGGCTTGCAGTCAGTTCATCATGTTGTCTCTACAGTTCCTTCCTCCTCACACTCTTCCCCTGCTCTAGTATGGAGTCCCTCCAAAGGAGACAGTCCTCCACAAACTTCTCCAATGTGGGTCCTTCCCATGGGCTGCTGCTCTTCATGAACTCCTCTGACATGGGTCATTTCCATGAAGTACAGTCCTTCAGGAGAAGACTACTCCAGCGTGGTCCCCCTTCAATGGGTCACAGGTCCTGCCAGAAAACCTGTTCCAGTGTGGGGTCTCCACAGTGTCATAGCCTCCTTCTGTGTACATCCACCTGCTCTGACATGGGGTCTTCTATGGGCTGCAGGTGGATATCTGGTTCACTGTGGACCTTGATGGGCTGCAGGGGTACAACCTGCCTCACCGTGGTCTTCTCCAGGGTCTGCAGGAGAATCTCTGCTCAAGTACCTGGAGAACCTCCTACCCCTCCTTCTTTACTGACCTTGGTGTCTGCAGAGTTGTTTCTCTCACGTGTTCTCACTCCTCTCTTCTGACTGCTGTTGTGCATCAGTTTTTACCCCTTCCATAATATGTTATCACAGAGGCACCACCACCTTCTCTGGCTGGCACTGGCTCTATCATACATTGGGGAAGCTTCTGGTGTCTTCTCACATAAGCCACCCCTGCAGCCTGCCTTCTACCAAAACCTTGCCACCTAAACCCAATGCACTGTCTCAACAGAAAATATGCTTCTTCTTTAGGAAGACACTGTGCCTTCCCAGTTCCAACACTAGCCCTCAGAATGGTCTTTAGGGTGTTCTTCTGAAAAAATGGAATTTGTGTGTTTAAATTCTCCTGCAGTAGGAGTTAAGACTGCTAGTCAAGAAGCACTTACGTTACTAAACATGTACATACACATAGGTAAGTGTATGAACACTGTGTATTACTTTTCATACAAATACCCAAGGATATTTAAAGTATGTGGGACTGAACACAGTTTCACAGGCACCAATTTGTCCATTCGTATCTGCAGAAGAGACAATTTTAGATGCCTGTGTCTTTTTGGATGTTTCTGTTTTTTCTTTCCAGTGTCCTAACACAGAGCTTGCAACTGTTGTTGAGAACTGTATTCAGTCTGGAGGAAAGTCAGGCATCCAGCTGAGGGCGGTGATCTCTGTTACCAGCCCTGGAGATCTAATTAATAGTTTAGGTGAAAACTGGCGTAGCAACATCTAAATTCCCTTTTATATTTGACTCAAGACATTGAGGCAAAGAAGGTTGTCTTGCTATTTTTTTAACTTCTGAAATTCACTCCTTAATGTCTTAATATAAAATGAAATGGTAGCAGGTATGCACTTCTCACTCAGTAGTGTATAGAAATAAAAATCAGGAAACATTGCAAGGGACACTACTCAGCGTAACAGGCGACCTAACATTCCCAGTCCTCCGCATTTTCCATTTTCATGTTATTATCATACTCATGATGTACAAAAATACATACATTTTTGGCAGTTTTGTGCACTTAACTGATGTTTATATGGCCTCTAGTGCTAATGAATATATGATTCTTAACCCTGGTGATAACTTTTAGCATTTATTTTATGTATGGAATAGTATTTCATAACATTTTGCAAACAGGTAATTAATAATTACTCAAATTAAATTAATTGTCTTAGAAGATATATTACTGAATCACGTTCCTATTTATTTTTCTTTGTTATGCCTGCATGGATTCCAAACTCATTTATTGTATTTACAACTGAATACCTACACAACTGTATATGCAGTACTTGAATTCATTTAATTGGTGTGTAAAATGTAGACCAAATATCAGTCAATTAACTCACCAAACACCTTTCAGGATAAAAATATGTCAGAATCATAATCCTCTAAACTTCTGTCTTCTTATGTTTAATTTTATTTTAATATCATATACTGTTTGTTTTGGGGGATTTTTCTTTTTTCTCTGACCAAATAAATGGCTGAAGTGAAATTTTTTTCAGATAATTCAAGTTAACCTGCCAGCTGTGAATAAACATTTACTGTCTGCTGTATAGAAATAGGTATATCTGTACCTGCCTATCTGTAGTTTTATAGGATGAGCACTTATAAATGTGGCAGCTGACTAGAGTAGCTAAAGTATGATTTTTTTTATGACTTGCTAGGCAAGACAGATCATAAACCCACCACCTAAGTCACAAAGAGATTAATTACTTAAGCTTCAGGTTGCAGCAACTTTTGTTACTGACTTTTGTCAGAACATCTCCACCTTCCCCCTTTCCCACACACATATACACATACAAGCTTAATCCATTTTGAGCTTTAAATTTGAGCAGTAAATACCTGATTTGCAGGAGTGTTGAAGACAATTATTTTGTGCACTCTGATAAATGAGGGGAACAAAACATGGTTTGAAGGGGTCATATTTTAGAACTTGTTCAAGGATGATCCACCAAAACCTCATAATTAAGTTGAATGTTTACAAAGATACAGTGGCACTGTGCATGAGAGACCACCCAGTCTGCCTGACATAGCCTCTTGCTTCACTGAAGACAAATTATTCCTGATGTCAAAGTACATTTACATTAAACTGCCATAAAAGGAAGAAAACAAAGCCATAACACCACTATCAGTGCAAACATACACTTGAATTAAGGACATTATTTGCGTCTTAGTAATGAGTCTAAGGAAAAGTTCCAGAAAATAGAAAGTGTTAAGTGGTGATTTGGAATTACACTGTTGAATTATAATCAGAAAATGTGAAGACTTCGTTCATGAAGTTTGCTTTGGTGATTTGTCCTTTGCTGTTTTAGACAGCATCACCATCCTTGTAGCCCTCGGCTGGACACCCTCCAGCAGCTCCTCATCTTTCTTGAACTGGGGAGCCCAGAACTGGACAGAGTACTCCAGATGGGGCCTCACTAGGGCAGAGTAGAGGGGAAGGAGAACCTCCCTCGTCCTGCTGGCCACACTCCTCCTAATGCATCCTAAAACATCCTCTGTTTGCCGCCTCTGTTTGCCGCCTCTGTTTGCCCGCACTCCTGGTCGCTAGCGCTCCCTGGGGGCTGCTCTTATACGTGAGGGGGTTTGACCGCTGTCGCACTCGACTCTGCCCCCGCTGAGTCAGAGCTGCTGCTGTTTGGCACCTCCCGCTTTCCTGCTGGGGAGGGGGGGAGGGCTGGTGTCTGTTCTCTCTCTCGGCACTTTTGCCACCTCACCACTGCAGGTTTGCCACTGGAGAAAGGGTCCCTCAGCACAAGCATCTGCTCCAGAGCCCTTCACCTTCAGTAGCTTCCATTATCTTTTTTATGTATATGTGTGTGAAACTACACATATTCATACAGCACTTTGCAAGTCAGACATTAGGGCACTTATCTTCCTCATTAGCACTGTTTTTTTCCTCACCTTCTTCTCTTTTTGGACCCTTTTATACCTTCCCTCCAACTTCAGGATTATTTTCCTATTCATTGCGTTACTTCTAACCTAAGCCACGTATTTCTCAGACATTTCCTTTCTCAGGTCTCCCGGTCAACTTAAAAGTTGTAACCCGAAATAAATCACTTACTTATCTGGAGTACTTTTTTTAATAGTAAACTTCCGTTATTCTTGACAACACTGCACCTTCTCTGTGCTAAGAAGAGTCTTTCAGGTGATTGGTTCAGATTCAGTTTTTCATCTCTCTCCTCCCTCTTCGCACACATAGTTTGTCTAGGAGGTCACTCTTCTTTCTTCTCTGCTCTGCTATGACTTGTTTAGGCTCTTATCAAGCTCCATATCTACTGCAGATGAACCTGTCTCCTCTCTGTCTTTCTTCAAACCTATTGTAAATTATCTTTATGCGCCGGGAGAAATTCTCTTACATAAATGGTGTTGTGTTATAAGGGATGGAGTAATTGGGTAGAAAGTAAACCCCCTTGCTTTCTAAATCTCCTCACCAGAGCAGGGGGCTAGGTGCGGCTAGGTTTAAATTCTGAGTGATACCCAATTTACCACTACCAGTCCAGTCACATTTAATATGTATATTAAACTACCATGATTCTGGATACACTAATAGCAGTCTGCACCTTCAGTCCAGTTGCACTCATGAACTAGCATGGCCGCATTTGATCGCGTTCAGTGAGAAACTGTCACAACTGGCTACTTAAACAGTCCAGTTTTATTTGTGCAACAGGTATATAGGTTTTCTGAATTGCCAGTGATAGTGACTGTCTGCAATAAAGCATGTGCAAATATGATGTTATTAAGTACAAAATGTGTGAAAAGGTCATAAATAATACAGCCTGGCTATAAACATTAGGAAGTAACTCTCTAGAGAGATTTCTAAGATTCCCGAGAAAAGCGCGTAGCTGAAGTCTCACCCAAGGTGTCCCAAGGCGGGGAGAAGCAAGGCTCAGCTCGTCGGCCAATCCTGGTTGTCGGAGGCAGTCTGAGATGCAGTTTCCCTTGATTGCTCACGGTGATATCTTCTCCCAAAATAGCCTGTTTTCCTGGCTATTTTTATATCCTTTCTACATTTAAGGTAGAGTTTGAGTGACTGTAATCATGCATACCTTTTATCATGATTGGTGTAAAATTCTCTCACTTCACGTTTAAAAGTATAATTTACAAAAAATCAAGGGCGCAGACTCAAAGAGGAGTGGTCGCACCTTGGAGGCGGATAGCCTTCAGGATGGAGGTGTGTTTTGGTATTAAAATGACATTAAAACAAGCAAAGTTCACAAAAAGATAGCACTTTGGCAAGGTTTTGAAAACCTGTTGGCTCATGGGACTAGATGAGCTGCTTATCAGTTCTAGAGGACCTTCTCTTCCCACTTCATCATCACAGAGCGTGGCCACGGAATCTCCACTCCGCTCCATCCTCTATGGTACGTTGCAGGGAGTTGCTGTGTTAGTGGATTCCTCACATGCCTGCTGCAGCTGTGTCCCATCCTCAGAGCTCCTTTTGATTTTATGCTTTTCGTCAATGGGTGAACAGTGCTACTTTTTTCATATAAATCTTAATTTTTCTAATAATTCCACAAATGGTTCTAAATAAATCAGCACACATTTTAAATCCATTCATTGAATTCCTCTTCATTATAGTCCATAGTTTAAAGATTCCTTTGCTTGATTTCCAATGTGTAACTCTACCTTCTCTTGTCCAAGCCATTTTGCCCTTTTATGTTGGCTCTTGCATGTTATTTACATTTTAGGACACATAGCACTGATATTCTGGTAAACATTTTCTTCACCACATATGCTAAGAATGCATTCAATATGGAATTCAGATCTCTCATGCTGAACCCCAGACGGGCTGCTGATCATCTAGACAATAGGTTGGTATTCTGCACTAACACATCTCCTCTTCTCACCCCAAAGCAGGCATTTATTTTCTTCCTGTTTCAGTTTTCCATCGATAAAACAGGGATTAAATTAGTCCTCTGTATGAACAAATATATAAAGTATAAATGAATATAGATATATATGTACATAGCATAGATATACTAACATGTACAAATATCATAGAAGAGGTCATATAGATATATCAAAATTCAGTTAAAATCTTTCCTTAGTGCACATCTGACCCATTTTTGGTCGATGTCATAGCAACAAAAAGATTAAATTTTATATTTCTTTATATTCTACTTTGAAGTAGAAAATAGCAACATGTCATCCATTAATCTTCAGTTCTATAGAGGAGAATGGGATATGTGAAATAAAAGAACCCCACTCTAGATTTTACCTCCTTTCCCCTTGTTCCTTATTTCGAAAAGATTGATTTAGGAACTCTTGACCCTTTATGGAAATATAGCAATTAAATATTTATTAAGAATGCATTTTAAAAAGAAAAACACATCAACAAATTAGTAAATGGCCCTTTAGAGATCATTTATATCACCCTGGACTAAACAATAATTTATTAATTAAACCAGAGAGGGAATCTGTCTGTCTCTTGCATCCTCACTAACTGCTCTAACATATCTGTTGGACTGAATGGGTTTAAAGCAATCAAGAAAGGAAGAGATCTGTTAGCTGTTTGGGAACAGTACTGGCTTATGTCAGAATCCTATCACAAAGTCTCAAATAGCTTGGGTTCACGTCAATGTCTTCTGCTCTGTCTCTGTAGAGGAGTTCCTGTCTTTGTACACTACTGAAGGAGCTCCACAGCACTGGTGCATGCTCTGAAATTTTCCTGGTTCTTTTGTACAGAATAGTATTTCTCCAAGGATACTTGAGGCAAATGTCTGAAGCAGGTATTTCCCCTGGGATTTTCACTTCAATATTTTATATAATTATTCTGGTGTTTGGCCTTTACAGTCTGGCTGCATAAAAGGATTGAAGTACAAATTTCCACTTCATCCTGTTCTTAGACATTCATTATAAATGAATGAGTTTAGTCACTATATTCAAAAACTTTGAAAAATATTTACAATATTCAACAAAGTGTAAAAGGGGAAACAATAAAATACATCCAGTATGTTATTAGATAAGGGAAAATTTTCATGGAGTTACCAGCATTTTGACATAACTGTTACACTATCACTACTTTTCAGTTCCAGTACATCCACATAAATCACACTATCACCAACAGCTTCAAGAACAAACTTGAGATGCACTAGGAAAAAGGAAACCTTGGATTTCCTGGGGGTATTATTTTCTTTTTAATGCATCAGGTGTTTTATTAAAACAAAAAAAAAAAAAGAACAGAAGAAAAAAGAAACATGCCTAGATCTTTTCCCCTCTACAATAACCAACTTCAGAGAATTAAAAATACCCATTTTCACTCATTACTAGGCTGATCAGTAATCCTTCTTCTCTTGCCACTCTCCAATTACACCTCCACTGTAAGTCTAGCTTGTAAATCACTTAATCCTCTCTAGAGCTCAGAAACACTTGTTTTCTAAGCAGTGTTCAAAAAATAAGCAGGAAGAAAACAAACAAACAAGAAAGAGAGAGAGAGAGAATGAGATTTATTATAGTGCCTGAGATCAAATCTAGAGACTGGAACCATAATTCTGTCCACCTGAGTGATTTCAGTTCAACACAGAACTGGTATAAATGTGTTCTTTTATTTATTTATTTGGAGAATTTTGGTTTATCATTAGACCCCTCTGTGGTTTGATTTGTTCATGTTTTTAGGCTGTGACTGTCTTCAGGGAGGGTCTCTGTATGTTTCTCAGTCATACAAAGCACAGAAAATATTTTTGGTCCTCAAGACTTACTTAAAACTTAAAAGGTATTTTAACCCCTTGGTTCTGGCATCAAGATTTGTCATCTATAGACCACTCATGATAAAAACATCTATATAAATGATAAATTTGCCTTAAGAACCCAAAAATCAAGTCAAAATAACCACTTTTCATAGGTCTTCATTTTGGTCAAACTATCAAGAGCTGTGGTATTTTAATAACTGGATGACATTTAGAGCACAAGTTTACTTTTGCAGTGGTATATGATTGTGTGATATCTTCTCAGCTGAACTACAGTAGGCTAATGGCTTCAGAACACTTATCAAAAATCTGTCTGTGAGCGTTTCTACAACATGTGTTGAACATCAGGTTGTGAAGCTTTTAAAAAACATTTTTATTCCCTAGTAGTAGAAAATGAAGAGGAGAAAAGAAGAACACTTCTGTTACACTCAGAAAGATTTGTACTTTTGTAAATGAAAGAAAAAAGAAAGCAAAACACAGCTTTTCCATAAGGGAGTAGATTTTAAAATTATTTTTAAAATTCAATTCAGTAAATATGTGCTTGTTACTAAGTAGCACTTTATTCCAGTATACAGGATGAAATTACGTTTGTTTCACTTAATCTCTATTGGTGTATGGCCAGTTTTTTGGGGGGTGGGGTGGGGTTTTTTCCCCCCATTCTATTCTTTGTCTTTACTCCTGTCTGTCAGAGGATGTCAGAGTCCATTCTGATGACCTGTTTCCAGATGGTCCTCTGCTTGGCAGATTTGATATGCCACGTCACATAAAAAGCTCATAAAACTGAAGTGGCATTCACTCCATACAGTGCTTTGATTATCAGCAAACATACAGGGAACGGCACAACACCTCACTGCCAAGCACTTAGCGCCCACTGATTCCATCATCCAATCTGAACACACCACAGTTTAACACTTTAAGACTTTTCCCCACACTTGTATCTTTGGCGTTTTTGAGACTAAGAACCGACATGTGCAAATAAATTGTTGACATAGGAAAAAAAAAGAAAGAAAAAATATATTCGAAAGAAATGGCAGTTTCAAAAATACTGTTTATAACACAGACACTATGAAAGTTCATATGTTATCTCTATTTTGATTTTGTTTTAGTCTTTATTGCAATGTTTGATATACATACTCCAGTTTGGTCAGAGCAGAATTCTGAAAATTTTAGCAAAAAGTAGGGCTACTTTACTAAAGAACTTATTATTTTTACAGCTGAAATTTGAATTAATATTTCAACAAACAATACCAGTAAGACAGTTCTTTTTGTTGACTGTAGTTAAGCACTGTCAGCAGTAGCTGGCTAGAACAGCCCAGAATTTTTTAAGTGATATAATTCACTACAGATAGATAGTTTTTAAAAATGTAAGCCCATTCTTTACATGCAGAAGCTGCATTATGAATTACATTCTTCTTCTGGAGCAACAGTGGGTTGACCCTTTTGTAGACTTAACAGTCATTGCCATCTTTACTGGCCTTGTCAAAGCAAACAAAAATTAGAATAACAATGAAGAGCTGACTTTCCCAGCAAGTATAATATATTAAGAAGTTTTGATTTATCTTTTTTTTTTTCATGTTTTACAGGTTTGACCTGGAAACCAAGAAGTTTAAACGACTTAGGAGGCTCCCTTCCAATAAACACATAGATTAGTAGACCTAAAATCTTGGATACCTGCCTGCTTCTTTCTCTTTGCATTTACCTCTTTAGGCCAAGAGCAATAGCTCTAAAAATAATGTCTTGATTTAGTGGCTTTTTAGTGTTTCTGTCATTTTACCTTAGAAACAGACATAAATGCCTAATCTGCAGAGATGACCTACACTTCCCCTGGAATCATCAGAGAAAGAGAACTTCTTCTGACTATTATTCAGCTCCTAGAAAGTCACCCACAACTTTCTCTCTGCCTGGACTATGTGCATAGAAATTGGGCTTCTAAATGACGTATTTCAACAAAATGCATGCCCTGGTTTCAGCTGGAATAGAGTCAATTTTCTTCCTAGTAGCTGGCATAGTGCTGTGTGTTGGATTTGGGATAAGAATAATGTTGATAACACACTGATGTTTCAGTTGTTGCCGTTGAGCAGTGCTTGCACCAAGTTAAGGACTTTGCAGCTTCTCATACTGCCCTGCCACCGAGGAGGCTGGGGGGGGCACAAGAAGCTGGGAGGGGACACAGCCAGGACAGCTGACCCAAACTGGCCAAAGGCATATTCTACACCATATGGCATCATGCTGAACAATAAAACTAGAGGGAGTTGTCCAGAGGGCAGTGGCTGGTGCCTGGGGACTGACTGGGCAGTGTCTAGCAGGTGGTGAGCAATTGCATTGTGCATTACTTGGTTTGTATATTCTATCATTGTTATTATTATTATCATTATCATCTATTGTTGTTATTCCTTCCTTTTGCGTCCTATTAAATGGTCTTTACGTCAATCCACAAATTCTACCTTTTTCCTGTTCTTTTGCCCATCTCACTGTGGTGGAGATGACTTCTGAGATCAAAACTAGCCAGTTGAGAAGCAGGAAAATTATGAAAGAGAAATTTAGACTGTAAGATTCCTGCCTATTTTGAATATTTTGTATACTCATTTTTCTAGTTCCATTTTCTGAATTCATTTTCTTTCTCATCTACAAAAATATGAAGATTATTCACATTGAAAATATTCAAAAATATTTTTAATTTAATAGGAAAAAAAAATTAAGTATGCCTGGTCCCTTTTTATACAGATGAATCCAAAACATTAAGCATACATTGTTTAATTATTTTTGTTTATTTCTGTTATTAGTGCTGTTACAATCTTTCTTTCTCCTTCAGCACCCATTGATGTAGCATTAAAAAAACCTGTCGATGAAATTAATACATATGGCATTTATAGGAATGGATCCACCAATCATTACTTCTATAGCTCAGTAAACAGTTTTGTGTATCAAGGAGTCTCTCATAAAACCACAGTGAAAAGACTTACAAATAATCACTGTATGTTGTCCAAATCCATTACAGTATTTTCAAAAATGTCATGGTGAGTACTTCAAAGAAAATTTCTGCTGCTAGTCTAGAAAGTTCCTTACAAAGAAATGAAATAATGATTGGGACAACAGAAATAAAAGAAAAAGTAAAGTCTTAAATGAAACTGAGAAATAATACATCAGCAAGAAGCCGAACATAAGACTAGATCTCTGAGTACTCAGTTAAATGTATGTTCTTCTGAAATCACAGAAGAAAATTCTTTTGCAGTTACTGCACAGAATGGAGTGAAAGAGCTTTGGTTGATTGAAGTGGAAGGATTATGAGTTTTCATTTAAGAATTAAGAATGGGTAGCTACACAAGAGGTGTTGTCAGCAGTGTTAAAGGCTCTATGAGCAATGAAGTCACTATGTAGTCACTACGAGATGAATGTCTCATCCTAATACCTGTGTTGCTGTTATTATCATTTGAATGAATCTAATCCCAAAGTTCTGAAATCTGTGTTGAAGCAGCAAATTACGTACTAAATTATTGTAATTTAAAATGAACTACCTATTTCTCTTCCCCTTCCTCTTACACAACTGGGTGAACTGAAAAAGACTTTTATTTGTTACCTGACCAAAAAATATAAGTAAAACAATGCACAGCCAGCAGTACAGTCTAAGTCCATCAATTTTAAGGCAATCTATTTTTTTCCCTAAAAGTCTCCAGCCGTGGCTATTAGCAGGCAATCTGATGGTAACTCAGTTATAAGCAAAGAGTAAGAGCTGTGGCCATGGCTTGGGTGCTTAGGCTTTTATTGAGAAGAAACATTACAGCTACTGCATACAGACATGATTTATTCTCTTTCTGCCTGCATCAGCTCTCATTTGAAAATCTGGCTGTGTAAAAAAATTTAAAATCAATCAGCTGTATACCAGCTAGCCATAATTGTATGTGTGCCACTACTAATCCATCTGTAGATTGTTCGTTTGCCAGTAGCTTTTTCTAAGCTGGATTTGGGATCAAAAGGCATAACAAGAATATTCTAATGAACAACTAAGAAATGCAATTATTCCTCTTGTTCTTTCATCCATATGTTCTTAATTTAATGAAGGGTGTTTAGACTGACTAATATGCTTTAACTTCCTGTGATGACAATTCCAGATTTAAGAAATACCTGTGGGTATTAACAAAACCTTACGCCTTGGGGATTTTCCCTTCACCCTATCTTTTTTTTTCTCATTTTCTACAAGAACCTTTCAGCATTAATGATGTTTGCTCCCAGAATTTTGGCAGAGAATACCCTACTTTATCAAGTGTGTATATAAGAGGAATCTTATGTTACTGCCAAAGATAACCATCAGCTAAATAAAAAGCTTAAGCAGGTCTACAGTAGCTTATTTGGCTGTTCAGAGGCAGACAGCCATGCTTTAATGCTGGCTTATTATAGTTCCCACTTCACATTACCTATCTTTAGTATATCCCTTGTCTTGCATAAGTAATGACACTCTTCAGATGCCTCAGGCTTTTCTTAGACACCTTTCAACTCCTTTTTTTTTCCTTCTTTTTTTTTATCTCTTTCCCTTTTTAATTTTTCATGATTTTCAAATTATCTATTGACTGTAATTACATGACTTCAGGCCTTTTAGCCTGTTTGACCTGGAAAGACTTTGTGAGTGTATACAACTACCTTACTACATCAGGTATTTTTATAAATTTTTATAAATTTTTATAAATTATAAAATAGCATCAGATATACCTCTCAACACTACAGTTGTTATTAACTTCACAAACAGAAAAAAAAATACAATAGGATCTAAGGCCCTATATAGATATAGAATGACAAATGTGCAAGCCAAATAAACAAAATGAAAAAAGCAAGTCCGAAAAGCTGAGAAAAGGATGTTTCTGTCTACCAGATATTTCATCTATCAACTTGAAATGCAAGGTAAATTACATAAAAATAGTTCAATGTTTGTCATACCTATCTAATGAATAATCTAAAAGAAATGAGAGTGTGTCAAGAGGCAACCAGTAATATTTGAAAATCACATCCAACAATTTTTTCAGAAAACATGTATATATGTAAAAAAAGCTGTGTATTTAATAAATAAATTGAATACAAACACAGGGAAAGTATAGAATCATATCTATAAAGTCTACCACTTCAAAAAAGCCCATTCTAGCAGCAGGAATTTTTACTACCTCTTATAATTAAACTGCTGTGACGCAAGCATCACTGAATAACAGTCTATGCTATATATTGTCCGAACAGGCACTGACACAGATATAATTTTGCGCTTTTAAGTCTGCGAAGATAATATTTTTTGTTTCTTTCAGAACCTGTGGAAAAAGCTTCAGACTTCAAAGTGCTGAAATCTTTGATTATTATTGCTGTCAACTGATATTATGTAAAGACTGAAAGTATTCAGCAAGATATCAAAGCCTGTTTGTGCTTCTGTGTACCATTCTCATTAAACTACATCCTTTGCTCTTAAAAGTTATGAATAAGAGTAAAACTGGGTGGATACAAGAAAGAGAGGAGGACAGCACAAGGTAAGAGCACCACAACTATGATGAAGGTAAGAAGCACAGGTCATAGAATTCCAGCTGCCTAGACTTAGTTATACACGTCTCCTTTCCCCACTTTTCTTCCTCTGTCTTTTAATTAAAAATAAGTGGCCTGATTTTGAAAGGTCTTGAACACTCAAAAACTCCACTGATTTCATAGACAGCTGTGGGTGTCAGCACATTAGAAAATTAGGCCCAAAGTATTTTTGTCTTTGGAAACTTCATAAGACTTTTCCTTTAAATGTGAATGGGAAAACCTTGCTAGTTGTAACTTTTAAGAACGGAATAGTGCAGGCTTCTAAAAAGCACAATACCTTTACTAAAAGTAAAGAGCTACAGCTGTCTTTGCTCTCAGACTTCCCTTTCTTACTTGTTATTGCATCTCTTGCTGGACACCTTTCTTACCCGCTTTGGTTGAGGAAAGGGACTAATAATCCTGGGCAAAGTTCATATTGTTTTCTCCCCATGTCAGGGCAGTGTAGTGCTAGGCTTGGAAATTTACCTCCAAGTTGAGAAATTCAAGTAAATGTCAGGTAAACAACCTAGAAGTATCTATACTATCCTTAGATTTTGTTTCTTTTTTATACTACATTTCTTTAATAATAAGATACAGAAGGGATCCCAAACATTACAATTGTTCTGACTTAATTTAATATATTGGAAATAGATGTAACAAGAATTATGGAAGCTAAGCTTTTGATAAAAAATAGTGTGAAATTTACATATTTTTTTTTAATTTATTTTTAGGAAAGGTTTTTATAGGGCTTTAAAAATCGATTTTTACTTAGATGCAGGAAAAACTACTATACTAGTGATAACAAGGAATATTCATAAAGACCTGTGAATATGGGTAAAAAAAAAGTGAACAGTAATATGTATATGTACTCTCGTAATTGAAACAAACCCAAAGTTGGCAAGCAATCTTTTTTATTTGAACTGAAATTATTTGTCTGTCTTCATAAAAAGATTAAGCTAATGTAACATGTCATAGCTTTTTAGAAGGTTCTTGCATGCCTTCAGCATGCACTTACTGTTCATAGCTTCAGTTCTAGTTTATTTTAACATGATTCTTTACACATGTTCTACTAATTCCGTCATAAAATACTCCAAAAATGACCAATACTATGACTTTTCACACCAGACACTTCATACAGTGGGACCAGCTGAACTCCATTTCAATATTACTTTGGCAGCGAAGGGGGAAGAGCCAGCACTGTGACAGATTACTTTGTTTTACACCTTTCTGTTTTCAGATGACTTTTACTTAGGTGTGTATAATTTCTGGAGCCTTCATTTCTTAACTAACTTTGGTATTTACACTAATAGTAATAATACACTTATACTACATCAGTACAGTAATCTTCGTAGATTTTTAGGCTAGGATGTTTGGCAAGCTTCAGATTCCTATGGCCCAGCATGGAGCAACTCATCTGATGGCCTGCTTTATGAACAGAGATCCCCAAGGGTCATCATATACATTTTCTACCTAGTAGAATTCACTAAGCACTGACAATCAATTTTCATGAATTTTCATGCAATTAAAATAAATAAATTTATTTCAGTTGCACTGGAGTCTCCTTTTTGTTCACTTTCTTTAAACATTGAAATGAGTAGTCATTGATTAATTTTTGGCTGAGAAAATTTACTGATAACCTGTCTAAAACTAGAAAAAAAATGCATATTTACATTTCCGCATTATGCCAAGTATTTTTTATGTTTTTGTGTGCATTGATTATAAAGTGTTTATTTTGCCTTCTTATTTCAGATACATAAAAATTAAGCAATTTAAAACAATAATAATTGTTTGTTTAGTGGCCTGGGAAAGGAAAATATCTTATTCTTGAAAGTCTGTAATTAAGAAAGGAGCAGGTATTTCCCAGAACTGAAGATGACAAACAAAAATATCTCTCTACAAAGTCTAATTCTGTGATGTTATTCAAAGATATAAATGTGATTATTTTTAGTATAAATTCTCTTGGTCTAATGGAAAATATGTTTTGCATAGAAATTACAGCATAGACTTAAAAATCCATTGAACTCAGGCAAAGGAACAGAACTTTGTCATAATATGCCAATTCTCATCACAAGTTCAAATTTTTCTTTTTCGTCTTAACTCCAAACAGGATATGTTGAAAGGTCATGGTAACCAGCTGATCAGCATTACCGAAGGCAAATTTAATTCCTTTTGCAGTCAAATGAACTTAGAAGAGGGTATCATTTAAAGCCTAGAATCATTTGCGGTTCTCTTTCCATCAAAAATGATCATTGGCTTTTTCCAATCAAAAAATAGAGAAGTCTAAACTACATTTAAAAAAATATTGATACAACAGTGGAGTCTCCTTCTCTGGAGATATTCAAGACCCACCTGGACAAGGTCCTGTGCAGCCTGCTGTAGGTGACCCTGCTTTGGCAGGAGGGTTGGACTAGATGACCCACAGAG
>Ga0065711_1007150_pt1 | contig 24477 bp, 12 predicted proteins | sample Hoacrofraction12_FD_59098 | JGI IMG/M metagenome (GOLD analysis project Ga0065711, IMG submission 59098) | Hoatzin crop microbial communities from Cojedes, Venezuela - Epithelial fraction 12 v2 (version 2) | ecosystem: Host-associated > Birds > Digestive system > Esophagus > Crop | place...
CTGCCCAGGGAGGCTGTGGAGTCTCCTTCTCTGGAGATATTCCAACCCCCCTGGCCGCAGTGCTGTGCAGCCTGCTCTGGGTGACCCTGCTTGGGCAGGGGGTTGGGCTGGGGGATCCCCAGAGGGCCCTGCCAACTCTGACCATTCTGTGACTGCCCCTGAAACTCCTGGTGCCTGGAGTCACACCTGCCTGGTAAATGCCAGAAATGTACATTCTGGGTAGTACTGGAATTGTGTAGTTTCTGTCTAAATAGCAGGATTGAATCCTGTGGATTGTGATCAGGATGGAAAATTACTGGTGCCTGAAGTCAATCATCTTGAGACCCTACAAACAGCGGTACCAAGGAAGCCCTTTGAGCAATTCTGGTCCGCAGTGGGCTGCAGCCAGTAACTCCCTCTGAGTGGGACACTTCTCAGAGTAACTTGAACTCTGTCAGCATTACCTGGGCTGATCTCCCTGAGACTCAACCTTTGCCCGTTGAGAAATCATTTGATTTGAAGTGAGTATTTCACTGAACTCGAAGGGAATTTTTATGATTGTATTCAGAACATAAGATCCTATTACTGTGATTGTAATAGTAAATTCTTTCTAATCACTCAGTAAATGCTAAGTGAACTAGTGATTAATAGCTGCTAAATCTCTGTGATTCTCTCTCTCTTTAAACTGTGAACACACCCTGAATTGCTGCTAAACAGATTCCTTAGACATAAATCGTTGTGGGCAAAGGCTGGTTCCGGATCCAGCCACATCTAGGCACCTGTCTGAGAAGGAGTTTAGAAAAGAAAGGGAGTCCAGTCCGAACCCGGTGACTCAACAGGAGGGTCTCCCTACCCTCTTACACTTTTCATCCACTCTATATGATTCATTTTCTACTCAGAACCTCGTTCAATTTTGCATTCCATTCATCTAGTAGAAGTAACAGAGTGAACCTTGCCAACTAACTGTGTAAGATCACATTTTCTAAATTATCAGTAAAATCTTTTCTTGCAAAACCTCTGAGTGATCACCTAAGTGACCTCAGCACTCCTTGGCAGCAGTGACCTGTGCCGTAGACCCGTAACAGCTCTGCTTGCAGATCTTTAGCTGATGGCGAGAGATGAGGAAGGAAAACTGTATCAGAATGTGCATCTACGTGCTATCCCTCGAGAGATTTCAAGGAACGATGGCTAAGGATTACGCATCAGGAAATATTATTTACATCTTCAAAGGGCCAGAGTGCTTCAGCTGCAATGAGTAAATCCAAGGAGGGTGTCAGCGGCCGCAGTCCTGTCTCTTTCCTCTGTGGAGCTGCGATTTTATGGTCTGGCAGGAGAAAAAACAGATATTCCTGCACAAATGTCCCATGCCTCTGTTTATTTTTCTTCATCCCGGTGTGTTTATCTCTTTCACCTATTTCATCAAAATATTTGAAGGAAATGCAGGGTAGAAAAATAAACAGCAAAGAACAAAACAAAAACAAATTAGCACAAGGCAGGAGGCACAGACTGCTGAGACTCTGAATGGAGTGCTTTGCTCTTTGCTTACTTCTGGCTTCATCCTGAAAGAATTTCTTGCTCTCTTAAGTGATCCTGGTGGACTTAATGGTGACAGGTCATCTCCTGCAAGCGAGGCCTGGTGCTTGCACTGCTTGGCTGCGTCAGTAGCTTCTCCTTACCCTTTGTGATGCTTCCCTAAAATCATATGACCCACTGTTTTTTCCGTGTTTATTTTCTTACTTCTGGATGGAGTCAGGTTTTCTGCCATCCTTCTGGCCTGGGAGGGCAAGATCTGCTGCTGAATGAAAAATCCACCCAAATGCTAACTGTAACGATGGCAGGAATAGGCACTCCTGTATTTTCCTTCCCAGCTCTTGCTCTGAATCGGAAACTGATGCGAAGACAAACACTTTGCTGTGATTTCTCAATTGCTTTTCCTATAACTGCCACCTAGACCACAGAGATGTTATGAAAATGCCGTCTTTTAAAGCAGCATTCCTAACCTTGTAGTCTCCGGCCGGAGGAAGCCACACCTGCACCTGCCCAGCAGCCGGCTTTGGGCAAGGTCCCAGCAAGACCAGACTCAGAGTGCTTCCCAGTGGGATTCGCTCCATGGCTGGTGTCCAAAAGACACAGACGTGTGTCCCACTTGCCTATGCTTTTCTACCCATCACAATGACACGTCTGCCCCAGGATAGCACTCTGGGTGTGTTGGGACCCGTGTGCTCCAGGACTTTGAGGTGGACAAACTTCACGCATGGCATAGGACATCGAGGGAATAACAGGTCTGACAAACCTCTGTTTGAGAAGATGCTGGAATTCTACCGCTGTAGACATGCTCTGTGCGGTGCGCTACACTCAGCATTGCTGTCTGGGGTCTCTAAGGCCAGAATTCGTGCTGACCCCTTAAAACAAGGCTGCAGCTTGTGATTGTCTTGGCTGATAAGCATGGCAACAATGTGGTTAGTTAAGCCCAGCTATGCCAGGAATTCATGCCCTTCAGCACATGGAAAACTTCATGTTTTCAAGACTGCACAAGTCAGACCACCGGAGATTTTGATTGTCATTTTTTGAGAGGAAGAAGTCATTGATCCTCACCAAGCTCACTGTTTCAGGATGCATTTTTTCTCTGTTCAGGGGAAAATGTCTCCGTGAGCTGGTTGTGGCAAGGACTGAATAAAGACCCTTTTGCTGTACACTGAATCCTGAAGTATGCCCATGCCTTCCAGGCTCCCCTTTGCCCTCTTCTTTTAGCAGCTGTGCCCTGCCCTCATGTCCTTTCCTTTCCCATGTCTTTCTAGGATATGCTGGGAGAAATAGTATGGTGGCTTGAATGTAATTGTTGCCAGGAGGGCTGAGGAAGGGGCTCCACAGATGCCTCACTGGCTTGCAAGGTATTGAGACTCAACATGCTCACTGGGACAGTTGTATTTTCACCATCAGAATGCAGAAAATAGGGGGCTGAGGTAACGTTTGCCATGTATGAGCCCGCATCAGATTTTTCTTTTGGATCCCAAGGCTATCAAGCAGCAAAAACTTAGTTACTTGTGTTACTATGTGGCTACAAAACATTTAGATCAAGGTCTGGGATTTCTTTTTGACACCTTAATGCAAGAGACTAGTCATCAATGAGATTTTTAGCCTCCGTGGGCTATAGTTTTAGAAACCATACAAATAAAAAGCAGAAAACATATTGTGATGCAGAAAGGATTTTATTGGAACTGACAAATGGTATTTATCAGACCACAGCAATACTGCAGGGAACAATACAGAGGAATTAAGCTAAATTTGCACAAGAGCCAAGTGAAAATGGGTTGAGCACAGAGCCAGAACATTGTGAGCAGAGATCTAGCACAAATTGGAGAAGTGGTATCTGGGCTTGTTCCTCAGGATGGCCAAGTGTACCCAGCTCCTGAGGGGTCTTGCTGCCACTCCAAAAGCCATGCCCCTCCACTCACAGTTTTTGGAATTGTGTTTGTTCCTGCTGGGTCTGGTCAACCTTGATGGGCTTCCAAGGGGTGTATTTCCTGCAGCCATTCAGTGGAGCTGAGGTGCCCACGTAGCTCTCCTGAGGACAGGTGCTGAGGATGGGGCCCGGGAAGTGGACGACCACAGGTGGTGGGCAGACCACGGCACAGGAATCCCCGCAGTGGGCGAAGCAGGGCCAGCTGCAGGCATCCACATATGGCTTTGGGCAGATGGGTCTGCGGGAAAAGCAGCTGGGAGACCTGTTGATCTGCTCGTAGTAAGACATCTTTCTGGCTGGAAGTAAGCCTGCAACACAGACAGAGTAGGGAGAGCATGGGTCAGGGGCGACAGTGCAGGTGCATTTGCAAAAGGGAGCCCTCATTTATTCAAACCAGTGACAGTGAAGGAACACATTCAGAAGGCAAGCACCAGAGGTAAATCTGTTTAGAACTAAAGGTGAGAAAGACAAAATGCATGTTATTCTGTTCATTCTATCTCTTGAAATAATTCTTACAACACTCCTTGTCTGAATATCTTAGAAGCAAATAGAACTGACCTGTGAGCTCAAACCCTCCCCTGCCCCGCGAAGAACACGACTTACTTGGCTGAACAGCAGAGGAGAAATGAGGATCGATGAGAAGTGGTGTGCAGACTCTGGGCTACCTACCGGTGCTTTTATACAGTTTCTCAGCTTGCCCTGGGGGAAGTGACCCATTCTTAGCCTCAGCTGTGCTCATTGTCTTTCAAATACACTTTTTTGCATGTGTCACTCAACCAAGGTAATTGTTTCCACATTGTTTCTCCTAACAAAAAAAACTCCACCTCAGATGGTTTTACACCTACATCATAGCCCATAGACTTCTTGCACGTCTAACAGAGGGGCTGATTTCCATATTTGTTGTAACTCTGACTTTATCGGGGGCAGGAGGAGATCATGATTTGCTTAAAACTTCACCAATATGTCTGTATGAGTTGGTTGTATATTGGTGTCCGCTTGTTTTTCACAGTCTTATATGTACGAAGTCAGAGCTGGAGATAGAGGTCTCAGACATTCGTTCAAAGCCACAGTAGTCTGTTTGCTACTTTTATTGCTATTTCAGTTTAACTTTTATTCTTTTTCTAGCAATTATGGTACAGAGAAAGAAAATTTGAGTTTTGGAGGCAGTAATTGTAGAACCTTCTTTTAAAATTCAAAGTCCATCTTCAGCATTGGACTGTTGGCTACAAATTGCCATCATGGGAAGTACTTCTGCAGTACCGAGAACTGAGCACTGCAGAACAGGGTAGTAGATTCTGCCCTGTTTAATGATAGGTCTTTACTTTTACATATGAAATATAGAAATTAATAACCACTTCTCAGCTAATGTAACTGGGCTTAGAACCAAGGCAGAAGCGTTGTCATGATAATCAGCCTTGACTTCAGGAATACCGTTTAATCCTAAAGATTTCATACATCAGTATGCATTGTTTACTGTATTTGGAAAGAAAAGAGCAGAAACAATGTGATTAAACCTCAGCAACCTGTGTGAGCCACCACGTCCCTGTCCCATTGTTTTTCTGGACTGAGGCATGCCAGAAAGTCTGTGTCAGTTATGTTAGAGGGCACTGATTGCACAGACTTCATTTCCCGTAAATGAACTTTTCTTCTGTGTTGTGTAGACAGGAATTTTTCTTCCCATTACATCTTGGAGATGAGTATTTAGGTTGTCAGTGTCTTGGAGCTGGACAGTTGCATATTTTGTTTCTTACAGTCCTCCAAACAATGGTCCTTGACTCAGTGTCACAGTGCAGAAGAGAAAGGAATGAAGCCTTGGTGTGCGGACTGCTCCTCCCAGCTCTCCCCCTGCACCAACAAGTGTGGCTGAGGGCTTTATTTAGCCTCAGTCTTTTAATAATCCCATCAAGAAATCAACAATAAAAAATACCCACTTCATTTGAGTGTTGTACAAATGAGTGGTTGTGTGTAAAGCAGTGAAAAAAAAGGGATTTTGCATTCTTTTGAGATAGAAAAAGAAAAGACTAAGATTGAGAAGTAAGGATGGGAGTACTAAAATGGGCAGCAACTAAACTGATCACAAAGCAAATGTGATTTCCAGAGTAGGAGTTAAAAAGGGCTCCATAAACTGAGAGCATTTCCAGAGCCTGAGGAGGAAGAAAAGAAGACAGTGACTCATAAGTGTCTTGTTTGGAGGAAAATTAATTAGCACAGGTCAGGCACCATCTGGTCATCGCTTTCATTTTAGAAGGGTGAGTGGTCACTCCTGGCTCAGGAGACCTCTGCCTGGTGTGGACCTGCCCTCCTAAAGATGCTGAGCCCACAAAGCAGAACCAGAAAATACAGGTTTATTATTTAGAATCATAGAATAGTTGGGGTTGGAAGGCACCTCTAAAGGTCATCTAGTCCAACACCCCTGCAATAAGCAGGGATATCTTCAACTGGATCAGGTTGCTCAGAGCCCCATCCAACCTGACCTTGAATGTCTCCAGGGATGAGGCATCTCCCACTTCTCTGGGCAACCTGTGCCAGTGTCTCCCCACTCTCAGCGTAAAAGAATTCTTCCTTATATCCAGTCTAAATCTACCCTCTTTTAGTTTAAAACCATTAACCCTTGTCCTGTCACTACAGGGCCCGCTAAAAAGCTTGTCCCCATCTTTCTTGTAAGCCCCCTTGAATTACTGAAAGGCCGCAATAAGGTCTCCCTGCAGCCTTCTCTTCTCCAGGCTGAACAGCCCAGTCGGTCTCAGCCTTTCCTCACAGGAGAGGTGCTTCAGCCCTCGGACCATTTTCATGGCCCTCCTCTGGACTTGGGGTTTTACCTGTGAAACTCTTTTCATTTAAACTGCTCTCATGGATCACTGCATACCTAGGGTGTGCCCCACAGCCAAATTTTCATCTACTTTCTTCTGCCTCCAGGTTAGTCTTCCCCTTTTGCAGTTTTGTGCTATATTAAGCATTTTTCCCAGCAGGTAAAATACTGCTCTGTGCAAGCCTGTGTAACACCCACACGGAACGGGAAATTACTACTGATGATTTCTAGAAGAGATGATTAAGACAGAGGCCAAATAAATTACCAAACATCTCTTGGCAATTAAGTGAGCCTCTGGGAGGAGATATTGGGCATGTCTTGTACTTGTTAATGTTATTATTTATAATTATAATTCTATTATCTCTTAGCTTATGTAAATGAGGTTGGCGCCCAGATACCATGAAAATAGAGAGCTCAGACAGTCACTGCTGTCGGGAACCAATAAACAAAACCAGCCAGTTTTAGGTATGGTGAAAGGAAGGATTACTGTCCCCACTGGGGAGAGCCTCTGGCAGTGCGTGCAGAGGGCAGGTTGTGCTCGCCCCAACGCACACAGGACAAGGGTGTCTAGAATACTCTCCCCAAATTCTTGGCAAAGGTTATGCTAGAAATCTGCTCCAGACCACTGTGCCTTAACCAGGACATCTTTACCTTGCCTTGAGTCTGGACTTGATGTTGTTTTCGGTTTGCCATGTTGTAGTTTCCCTAGCAGGTTCAGGAGCAGGACCAGGGAAACGTCTCTGTTTAAAATAGATAGCAAAGAAAACAGAGCATTTCCATCCCACCAGATAAGTCCACGGGAGTGCAGATTGCAGCTCACAGTAGGGCAGGGACACGGTTCCTTCAATGAGTTTTGCTGTCAAGATGGAATCAACATGTATAATCTAGTTCAGCTCTCTGATTACTAGATGCTGTAAGCAAATGAAGTGACATGTAAATCCTTTAAGTCAAAAAATTTAAACGTAGGTGCAGGAGGACCCCAGCATTTGACCCCTCACTTTAATCTGTGCTCTGTTACTTCAGATGAGGAGCTGGGTAAAATTTTTGTAAATTTATTTATTACAAGCTCTTCTACATAGCTAGACCAGAATCCACTGTCTAAAAGAACCCAACAGGATGTTTAAGAACAAAGAAGTTATTAAAAGTAACACATTTTGGAATAACTTGCGCATGAGAATAATTCCTTCCTAGCGTTTCTAAGCAAGGGTTTCCTTGCCCTTTTTTGTTTTGTTTTTCACTAGGGCAATATATAACTATGTTCCCCAGGAATGAAGGGGGATAAGAAGACTTCTGCAGCATGCATGTGCTGTTTCCCCTACCTCCACCATCCCTTCAAAAGAGGCTGTGGAAACTCCTTATTAGCATCAGAAAGGTCCTTATATCACAGAGCTGCTTCTCTGTAGCTGTGAACAAGACGATCACTGTAACTGCAGCACCCAAGGGCTTCGATCTATAGATTTATTTTTTTTATTTACCTATTGAGGAAAAAGAGAGCGGGAATAAGAAGGGACGAGGGTGGTATCTTGCCAAGGCCTCCAAAGTTTCATCCCTATTTGCAACTAAAAGACTCGAAAACCTTTACAACAAGCCGGACAAAATCAATCTTAATTTCCAAAAAAAAAAGTCTCTTTTGTCAAATCAGCAATCCTCTGTTTTACTGCTCTGAGTTACGTGCTTTGAAGCTTGGACAAGTGGAAGAAGGAAGCTAATTTTTGTAATGAGTAGAAAGTAAGGGTGAATACTGTGCCTGTTTTGAGATGAAAGATCTCCGCAGGCTGCAACATGGATGTGATACCATTTAACCAATAGTTGCTTAATAGCAAACAATACACAAAAATTCCTCCACCCGTTGATGTGACAAATGCAGGAAAGTTTGTTTTGTAACTAGGAAGGACCGCATGCCCAAAGCGTGGCTCAGACCCAGAAGCTGCTCTGAGGAACCCTATAAAAGTGCCAGGAGCACAGAGCTCTCCAGACCACACTTCTTAGTTTCTCCTTCGTGGTGAACTGAGTAAGTCTAACTTCAGTTAAATTTGTTCTGTGAGTTACTAAAGTGGCTTTTAAAGAGTTTTGATGTGTTTCTGTTCGAGCTTTTAATATGTCTTTGCCTATTATTGGAAGAATGTTGCTTTCACAAAAACACATTCTGTAACTTCTTTCAGCTTGGCAGCTTTGGAGGGTACGGGTTTGATATGGAGAGCATGGGGCTTCAAGAGCTGCTTGCATGTTTCAGAGAAAGAATTCTTAATGATTTTTATCTATGCCTGGGAGTGCTTTGCAAATGAAGACAATAGTTTTAGGTACAGCTTTAAATAAATATTACTAGGTTAATCTTCACCTTCCCCCTGTGAGGCTTTGCTGACTTCTAACAGTTTACCTGATCTTCATTATTTATGCATATGAATTGCAATCAGGCTTTCCACTTAGCTATAGAAGGGTAACTTTCTGAATATCATGTGGTTTGAATAAATGAGGGCTCCCCTTTGCAAATGCACCTGCACTGTCACCCCTGACCCATGCTCTCCCCACTGTGTGTGTTTCAGGCTTGCTTCCAGCCAGAAAGATGTCTCACTACGAGAAGGTCAGCAAGCTTCCCGGTGGCCGGTGTCACCCTGAAGTGATCTGCCCAAAGCCATGCGTGAAGGCCTGGAATGAGCACTGCGTCACCCACTGCGGGGATTCCTGTGCCGTGGTCTGCCCACCACCTGTGGTCGTCCACTTCCCGGGCCCCATCCTCAGCACCTGTCCTCAGGAGAGCTTCGTGGGCACCTCAGCTCCACTGATGAAAGACCACTTCTTTCGCTATGGGAGTTCCTTGGAAGCCCAGAGCTCCTTGGGGTCTGATGTCTCCCTGGGTGGTAGGTATTCCTACCCCTGCTATTCCAGCAAGTACACGACTTACCGTCGTGGGAGCTGTGGGCCCTGCTAAACCCTCCAGGGATTCCCTGGAGAGCTGGACCCAGTAGGGACCAGAGCAAAGTCCCAGTCCGGGACTGAGCAGCAGAACGCGACTTTCAGAGAGGCAGCCATACCAGTCTGCAGCAGGGGTCCGCAGGAGCTGGGCACACTCGGCCATCCTGAGAAACAAGCCCAGACACTGTATTTCCCTTCCTGTTGGATTAGATGTCTGCTAGCTAGATCTCTGTGTTTGAGGGGCCATTTGCTTGAGAAATGTAGAAAAGTCCTTAGTTTAAATTCAAGTGGTTTATAGAAGACTAATTTGTCAGTGCAAATTGGTCCTCTATATTCTGGCCTCTCATATGGACTGATGATTCATGGCTTTTTGAGGTGGAAAAACTTCTCAAAGCTCCTGTTTGATTTTGGGAACTACCCAGTTCCACATAGTCTGGGATTTAAGAAAAAAGCCAAACCAACAAAACAAACGAACAGAAACTAAACTTGACTCTCAAAAGCTGCACATGCATCAAAGACAGAAGATTGTCCTACAAACTTCAGCCCCCAAAGAAGACTACCATGTCAAACCCTCTCTGGATTGTTATGCTATGCTGCTGCTATGAAGTCCTTGTCCTGGTTCAATTAAAGCTTATATTGCATCACAACATTCTCCTTCTGGTTTCCTTTTCTCCTCAGCTTAAAACCAACAGACAATGATGCTAAAATGACACCTCATTTGAGACCCAGGCTCCTCTGGGTGTTCATCAACAGCAAAGGATAAGATGTCCTGGTTGCTGTTTGTGGGTTGTCCACTTATGCACAAGATGTGGACAGCCCTAAAATCTTTTGTAAGGATTCGTGGTGAAAGGGGTTGGGATAAAACAATCACATGAGACTGTTGGATCAGAGGTTATCATCATCCTCCTGCTAGCTTAGAAAGAGAAAGGAGTTGCCCTCAGTACACTCACTACATCTTAAAAGCATATTTGCTGCTTCAAGTCTCCTGCTAATTTAATTGCAAATGCCAGTAGCAGGAATAGATTCCCATTACCAACCTGGGAAAGCCCTGGCTTCAGCACAGAACTGGACCCAAGCAGGGGTGGGCAGTGGGGTATGTGTATAGCATGATTTTCTCTGCCTATTAAGAGCTTGCTCTTTTTGCTAAAACTGAAGGGCCAAATTTCTTATTTCCAAAGGAACTGAGTACTTGTGACTGCAAGAAAACTGCATTTTGGTGACTACTGGAAACTTGCTGTATCATCTGGAAGAGAAATAAGGGAGCTCAGAAAGAGGTCTGTGGATTGAAACAGAGGTAAGTGGAAAACTCAGGTGGAACAAACACCAGGTCAGTGCTGTGCAATATGGCTTTTCACGGTCATGAGAAGCAGAGCTAACCGTTGCAAAGACACAGGGAGTGTAGACAGACACTTCAGGACCCTTTATATCACAAACTTTGTAATGTTAAGTCATGTATTTGGTATGAGAATTTCTGCTTTCCTTATTACAGGTGTATAATTTGAGTTCTATGTCCCATTTTTACCCCTTTAGCATACACTCCTTTTAAAGCAGACATACCAAGGCAAATGAAGTTTCCATTATTTTTATACTGCAGTGCTGTGTAAGGCCACAAAACGATGTACAAATTTCTTCAGCACATCTGTTTTTCTGGGCACTGCTGAGGGTTCAGAGCTCCTGCTGGCTTCAGTCAGAGTCACGAGCTCTCACTCTGCTCAGACTCAGTTTCCCATCCATGATTTTCTGCCCCGATTTCCACACCCTGGTCACTCTGTGCCATGAACTCCCATGAAGTATTCAGCACAACCCACGGCTTCCTCGGCTGTACGTGACGTAGCAGCAGTAAGAGTATGGGCTACAATTTCCCCTTCCCAATGATGAGTATCCAGACCTGATGGAATTGCATGCACTCTCACAACCGTTTGAGCCTCCAAAAAGAATGGACCCCCTTAAGCCAACAGCATTTCCATAGCCCCTGTAGCCAAGACAGCTCCCAGAACCAAACAGGTGGCCAACACCAACTGGTCCACAGCTGCCCACGACGCTTTCCTGTGGGCAAGAGCTGAGAATCAGTCCTGGGAAAGTCAGGGCAACGGGTGATGGGTAAGCAACAGCTCTGGAGTCGTCGCAGGATGTCACGCACTGCTCATTGCAGGCGTTGGCAAAGGGCTGAGGGCACGTCACCTTACACGGGCTGCTGTACGGTATGCACAGGTCCCCCCAGTACGGTGTTGCTCTGGAAAGCAGGAATGCCTGAAACACAGGGAGGAGATTGGAATAACATCTGATCCCTTCCAACTGGTGCACAGCTCCTTACAGTGCAGGCTGTCACCCACCATTCCCTTCCTGCACCTGGGGTGGACACACAACAGGAGTGGTGAGAGAAGCTTGGAGGGCAGCTGGGTGCTCTGCCAAGGCTTGTGGATAGATTGCTTTCTGTAAGCCAGCTTAAAAATAAGAACCATCAAGTTTCATCCTCATTCCAAGCTAGACGTGATTTTTTTCTGTTTCAAATTATTGTTAGAAATTCTGGCGACTTCAGAGCTCAGCAGAAGCACTGACTCTGCACAACTGTGTGAAATGTCTGTAGCGACGCCTGGAGCCAGCGCAGAAACAGGACCCTGCCCTCAGGATCTCTCCAACTGAACACCCTGCATTCATCAGGTGAGTTCCTGTGTCCCTCAGGGCACTGACTGCAGTGCATCCATTTGCCTCTAGGCGTAGATTAAATATAGAATAAGAAGCTCCTTTTACAGAAATATTTGCAGTCAAGGAGCCCACTACGAAAAGCATTAGCACAAATATTATGGTAAAAGGCATTAGACAAGGTCTGGAGCTAAAATGCCTTATCTGAGATCAGACCTGGGCTCAGCCCAGCCTACTGCTTGCTCACTCACAGATATTCTGGTTTCTTTTAATTTTCTAAAATTAGTAAGTAAAAAGTACTCAGTGCTGGTGCGCTCAATTATGAGTTATTTTTCTAGGACAAAATTGTGCCTTATCCTGAAAACTGAGTATTTCTGTGTATTTCCACCTGACCAGACCTTAAAACATACATAGGAGATGTGAATCTCTGTATGCATGAAAGGAGAAAAAGCATTAATGTTTTAAACTTCTGTAAATGAAAGAATGAACATTTGATTAGATGAGAATCTGGCTAAATGACCATCCTAAAAAATAATCTCTAGTATCAAAGTATTTCTATAGTGGGACTGTACAAAACAGAGGAGAATCTAGACCCCCATGTAGTCAATGGAAAGAGCCTCATCTGGGTCTTGAAGTCCCACCTTACCTCCCCAAATCCACATCTGTAAACGCCCTCAACAGATGGCTTGCAGCAGGGACTTGTTTACAGCAGACAGCTATAGCAATTCCGAGAGTAACAATGCTTCACACCAAAACGAAGACTAAAGCTGGAACAGTCAAAAGGCAAATGCGACTTAAATGAGCCACTGAAAGGAGAAAGTTAGAAGCAGCAGGTAAACAGCCGGCAGCTGCAAGTGCTTTTATACAATTCCTCCAACTGCCCGGAGGCTAGAAGACCTACTTGTTGGTGATTACCTCATTTGCTTAAATCAGATGTTGTTGCTTGGATCATTCCTTCAGCTACTGTAATTATCTTTCTCGGGGTTAGTTGTTAGTTCTGAGCCCCGTGCATCGTGATATCCATCGAACAACGGACTTCGGCTTCTTTGTGGTCACTGGTTGTAGCTGACAACAAAAAGCATTTCTTTTCAATGAAAGTGTGCAAAATTCCCCATTGGATGTTGAAAACTTTAGCTTGAATTCCTTGGCCAATGTGTTGAAGAAATCCAAATCCTCCAGCTGGAAGCAGAGCTGGAGATTAAATAAATCTGTAGACTTTCCGTTTCTGCGGAGAATTGTAACTTCTTTACACAATGAAATAACAAGTGAAGTTCTCACTGGAGAAGGAGGGCTTCTATCATTTGTACTATATATTTTTAACTAGGAGAGCTTAATTTAACACACTGCAAGGCTGGTTTTCAAACTTTTTTTTAAACCACTTAAGCCCAGATTTTATGTAGGGTAATCCTCTTAGGTATCTTTTCAATTTATAGAGCAACTTTACACCATATAAAGACCAGAAGGTTCCTAAATTTAAGACTTTGATTTTAGTATAGCAGAGAAAAATTTGTGTTGTATAGTGAAGAGAATAACCTTGACCTACAGAGCTATGGAGGGTCTGCTTAGAAGGCTGATAAAATCATGTTTTAAAGTGAAACTATTACTCATTATCAAGACCTAAAACTGCAGTGACATGTCATTAATCTTATTACAGTAGAACTCTGTATCTGTGTGTTAATCACACAGAGGTGCTTTGAAGTCCTTTATTCTGTGGAAGAAATTGGAACAACCCAGATAATAGTTGCCTAGAGCTTCGTCATAACCATCCCACATAATTTAAGCATAATCTGTGCCATGAAGGACGGGGCTTAAATTGTTAAGGGTGTAAACAAGCACGAGAGAGGAAGGAATTGCAGCAAGGCATGTTTCGCTGCCCAGCCCACACAAGGCACTCTGTTTCATCCCGCCAAACCAAACGGCAAAATGCCAGCTCAGCTGCATTCTCCTGCCCGTCAGGGTCAGCAGTGCAGCTCACAGCCACCATGGCAATGGACCTTGTCCAAAGGGTGGGAGAAAAAGACAGGAGAGTTTGTGTCCAGAGAATAGAAGGTCTCTGCCAAGACCTTCATAACCAAGGTTATCACAGCCAAAGCCTCTGTGAGTGTCTGTCCTTTTTGCAAACAGAGGCAACGTGCAGCAAGGAGCTGTGATGATAAATCAGTAAAAATAACGGACAGGAGTTAGTGAATTTCTGCCCACTCTTTGCCAGAGCTGACACCCTTCTGGGGAATCAGCAGAAAATTAGCAGATTAGCACTTACGGACTCTTTATCTTATGAAAGTAGCTTATAAATTCCAGTAATTATTGGATGTTCCAGTTATATTGGACACCCTAAAGCGACAGATAGTGCTCAAAGGCAGGACATGAGACATTGCCTTTCCTGAGGGGTTTACCATGTAAGTGTAAAATAATAACGTGCATGATTGTAGAAGACAGTTTTACAGAACCAGTAGTGATAGTTCTATTTGACAATTAATAGGTACAAGAACAGCAGTGGCTGTTAAGAAACAATGCTCGAGCTAATCCTTCTAAAGCTGACTTTAACATTAGCAGTGCCTTTACTAAGCTTTACCTCCAACAGTCCTGCTTCCTCTCATCAGTGGTTTGGTCTCTAGCACTTACTGGTTGGCAGCAATAACAAATGAATGATTTATAGCATGAAAACACAACTTTAGGGATGAGTTTCCCATAGTTTTGGTGATAGTTTGCTGACCGCTGCCAGGGGAAACTGAAGTTGGTTTTATAATGGGGAACATGTGCATTGCCCTTCCCGATCAGACCAAGCGAGCTCCCCCTCCCTGACCCCTGCACGCCTTGGAAAGGACAGGTGGACACACTGGTGCCCAGCCCCTGGCTCAGGACCCCGGGAGTGTCCTGGTAAACACCCACAGCTCGGGTTAGACGCTGCAGCTGTGTGAGGCATCAAAAGCTTGTAAAGAAAGCTGAAGAGCCAGAATTGATGAACTGTGTAATAACACATATTTTTGTCCTCTAAACGCTCATCAATAAGAACCTAATAGAGTCACTACTGGGACGGATCCCAGATGGGATGCTCCTATTTGGTGAGCTTTCATCTCTGACTGTCTCACAGCTCTTTCCCAGTCTTCATCCCATTTCCAGGAAGCTAAATGTGCTTCCTAGCCCAGCTTCGGGAACACCACTGTGTCAGAGCAGCAAACCCGCTGGCACAACACTCCCACAAGTGCTAGACAAAAGCAAAGAACATCGCAGCATCCTCCAGGCTGTAGCTATGTGAAATGCAGCTGCTTCTACAACAGTGCTGGCTCCTGGCCATAGCCACGCTCTCAGCTGGGTGCCGAGGTGAGGGCTTGGCTCATGGAATTGAAAAAAAAACCAAAAACAAAGTCAAAAAGTTTTGGTTTAGTTAACATATTGTAACCACCAATTCTAAGGCATTCAGTCGTAACCTCTTTGGGAAAACATCACCAGTGGTTTGTTTTAGAGAGAAATTGATTAGTCAACAGTGGGGCTTCTTACTCCAGCAATTACCAGGAGGGTAATAACCTGGCACGTGACTGCAGTCAGAGAACCAGCACTGTCAACATCTCCTGAAATGCCTGTTCTGAGCGAGCCCGAGACTTTCCCAGGCTGTTGCTCCAGGGATCTCCGCAGTGACTCACCATAATCTGGCAATGATTTTGACACGCTGGCAGCAAACTGGTCAACAAAGAGAAAAACATGAGCAGATTAAGCACAGAAACACAAATACCCTTTATGGTGAGGAGCAATGAGTAATTCCAGGGCACAGAGCTCTATCCTGACCTTTTCCGATGAAGTGCAGCCACCACCACAGTGAACTCTGTCACCATCCTGGCTTCTCCACATTAATTACACCATGCCTTTTTCTCTGTCCACAAGATGCCACAAGGATTTGATCCGCATGTACAGGACGTGTTGTGGTTAGACATGGTTTTGGATGGTGTTCAGCTCCAGATGTGCATGTTTGAAAGAATATTTTCAAGTTAGGTCTCTCTAGCTTTCTTAATTGGCATACATTGATTGCTTGTGTCACTTTAGAGCCTGGTAGTTGACTTTTGTAGGCTGACATAGAAGTGCTACGGGGAAGGAATAGTAATTTGCCTCATGGGAGGATCTACCTGCTATGCATTACCTTTGCAAAATAGTATCTTTTGGTTGGTTAGCATGTCTTACTGACTCAAGTTTTGGAAACTAGAGTATTGCCTTGCAGACATGCAGGGCTGATTCATGTGCAAAGATTAAATCTTGATGAGGGATAAGGCATTGTGAGCACTGTGCTTGCCCAGATGCGCGGTAAAACATTCTTCACTGCTTTGAAACTGTTGCTTGCTCAGAATAGAATAATTGTTGATACTTGTCAATCTTTTTCATACCTTCACAGTACCGGCTTCTGTATTGCATTTTATCATAGCTGTTCTGAAGAATAACCATCGGTGCAGGTAACCAAGTGCATTGCTTGGGGCCGGGTAATGCTGAAGAGGAGTGACAGGAAGGTGAAGGCTTCTACACTCACCCCATGGGGCTTTTCTGGGGCCCCACACAGATCCACAGGGCCTAGGCTTTCCAAATATTTCATATTTAATAAGCTGTTTTGAAAGTTTGCCACTTACTGAGTTCCCCTGAACTGTAAATAAGAATCAATTCTCCTCCCGACCACCTTTTTTCTCCCCTTGTGTAGCTTTTTCTTGCTGCTGGGCCAAAACTGTCATTTCATTTATATCAGGGCAGCCAAACATCAGAAGTTGGCTGTGGTGCTTAGGAAATACTATAGTTTATGTTAGACATTTCAAATAGCAACAGCTGAGTCTAATCCAAGCTTCTCCATGGAAGCAAGTCATTTAGCTTTAGGACAGCAATTATCTTTTCTATAAAAAGTGACATAATACCTACCTACTTTCCATAAAATATTAGCAATGACAAAAGGTAACGAAAAGCAAAACAGCTGGGAAACTGACAGGCAGCAGACTTGGAGCTGTCTCATGGTGTAAACAGCAAAGAGATTAAAGGAAGGGCCTGGTGCAAGCTTATCACCGGTTGATCTTTCTGAAGAGGCATTGATGGAGACTTTGCAGAGGCCGTGGCATACCAGCAGCTCTCTTGGGCATGCAATTGGCAGCAAGGACTCTGGACACCAACCCAGGCCACTTTCATGGCTGGTTTGTGATGACCCTGGCTGGGAGCACGTACCTAGAGTTGCCTGGAGCAAGTATCTAGACTTGCAGGTAGGTTTTGCAGTCCCTGCTGAGTTGCCTTCACATCAGGGTCTGAGTCAGCCTGAGCTGATTCCACACGAGGGCAGCAGCCCCAGCAAGGAGCTGGGCAACCAGACCTGCATCCCAGCTGGGTCCTGCAGTCCCATCAACCTCAGCCAGTCCCCACAGGAGAGACCGGCCTGTCCCAGATCATACCTGCCCAGGCTGAGAAGGGAGCTGGGAATAAAGAGGAACCTCCAAATCCTCTGCTGGACACATCTGCAGATTGTCCCATCAGGCCTTTCTAGCCACTGGAAGAAGGGTTCCTGGCTGTTGCCAAGTGTCTTTGCAATGGTAGCTTTGGCAGTTTATCTGGAGCTGGTTTATTGCTTAGGTTTTCCTGTTTTCCCGTGTTTACCTCTCTCCTCAGACATCTGATTTGTTTAACCTCTAGGATTAGTTGAGTTTGTGGTGGGGAGCTGGGGGGACAACGTTGCCAGTTGTGAATGCACGGCAGCATTTCTAGCCTGATAGCTTGGGGCTTGACCAGGTTGCTATCTGAGTGGTTTCCCTAATAAAAACTATTAGGCTGTTGGTGTTTCAGCCCTTTGAACTACCAGACTTGACTCAACAGAGGGATAAAAACTGCTTTGGGTTTTTTTAAGCATTAAAGAACCCAGCTTGTTTTAAAATGCGGTCACCTGGACAGTGATCTTACACTTCTGGTGCTACTGGGCTGAGGAGTTCAAGTGTATTTTGTGAGGGCCCCCAGCTCTTAAACTCAGGCTGATTGAAAGCAGCCCTATGTCTTGATCATTGATATGAAAGGTATCATCACAAAAGAAAAGAAAAACAACTTCATAGCAAAAATCATCATTTTACTAGAAAAAAATATCCTGAGGAAATAAACCTTTGTGAAATCACAACCTTTTTTTCCAAATCGGTTATTACAGAGTCCTGGGGAATGTAACCCAAATAATATACTATTAACGTTATATTAACATACCACTTTACATGTGTAATACATCAGTGTGTGTTTGTGAAGCACCCTGACTCCCTTTGTTCTGTGGAAGTCTTGGGATATTTCTGGGTGGGTATAATTGCAAGAATGACATGGTATTTTCTAGGCACCAAAAGACCATGACTTACACAAGCGAACACATACACGTAGCCATTACGGAAGAATGAAATTAACATAATCTTGAGTATAAAAACAGCATCTGAAATTGCTTGGCATGAGCAGGACACACCTGATGTCCTAAATGGCGTCTGCCTAGAGCGATCCGCTGCTGGCACCAGCTGGGGAGACGTAGGTACCCGGGGCTTTGACCAGGACCTCCAGGAGCAAGTAAGAAACCGGTGCTCCAGGTCCACACGTAACTGTTAACATTCACATGTGAAGAACAGTGCTTTGCAAAAGCAGACTGGAAAAGTTTGGATGCAGAAATAAGATCATCTTTAGTCTGGCTCAGTTCAGTTTGTTTATAGAAACGAAGGCCTCTAAATAAGACTGTCTGTGAGTTAGAAACAGACACTCTAAAAATACACTTTTTGTTATAATCTGGAGATGTATACCTGGAAAATGCAGAACCACATTGCTCTGTGAACAGGACTTCTACTCACTGGTTTCCAGACTGCAGCCTGGATTATACAAGTGACATCCCATCTTCACACAGGGGCCTGCAGAGCAGAACCAAATCATTAATTTTACCTGGGCATCAAGCTTTGAGTGGTCTAGAAGGAGTCTCAAGGCCTTCTTCAGTTCCTCTATACAAGGCTGAGTGTCACCAAGAGAGCATTGCAAATAAGTAGCAGAGGAAAAAGGAGATTCAGTAGGCCAATGGTTTGATGCAGCAGCATTTTAATGTAAACGCCAAGTGGAGTAAACATTTGCAGAAAGAATAATGCAGACTAGAAAGAGCATATTTCTAGAGACAAGAAAAGCTAAAACCAATTACCCAATCCAGCGTGACACAGTTCATCAAGATGTTCCCTTCCCTCACTCTTGCTGCGTCTGACACTCAAATCCCTAAGTGTGCTTTCTTTTAAAACCGTGGTCAATGTCAAGCTGGGTAGAGAAAGTTAAAAGCACAGACATAAGATGCAAAGCTGCAAGAATAAAGAAAGCATTAATCTAAGCTAAAGCACTACATAGGAATTAATTGTAGGGTCCTGGTTTTCGGGGGTGCTTCCCTCTCTGGTAGCCTGTAAATCGCATGTCCTATTTTTTCACTTCTTTCCTTGTTCTCTTCCCATGACTATTCTTTGTTTTAAACTGATTAGATCTTCTTACAGAAGCCCCTCTGGCAAGGATGCTTCCAGTGGGTGGAGTAGGTGTAGGAGCACTGCGGCGCGCAGGGGGGAGCGCACGGAGGTGCACACTGTGGAACACACGGTGGAACACACTGAGGAGCACACGCTGGAACGCACTGCGGCTCGCACTTCGTCACTAACTGCGGCGCACACCGATCAACGCAGGGCTCCAAGCACTCAGCACCCTTCTGCGCCGAAGCAATCCCCACGGCCGACTCTAACGAGCCGGCCAGCTCGGCTGACTCCGTGGAGCCCACAATAGTTTCCTGCGGGTAGGTGGTGAGGATGGGTCCTGGCAAGGTCACGACCACAGGAGGTGGGAATATAATGACGCGGGAGTCTGGGCAGGCGATGACGCAGGGCTCATTGCAGGCAGCGGCACGGGGCTCGGGGCATTTCGCATCGCACGGGACAGAGCATGGCTCAGCACACACAGTTTTCTCGCAGGACATCTTTTAGCCGTGCTGTAGATCTGCAAGGTATGGGAAGAAACAAATATAAAACCAAAGGAGCCAGCAGGACAAGATCAAGACTTGTACGAAGCTAATGTGAGCCCTGAAGAGACACAAGCTGGTAGATGGGTTAATACCCATCCTGTTCTGCTTTGCTTTGCTCTTCTTCTCTGTGACCTTTCAGAGCCCAATTTCTTCTTGCAGACACCAAACAACCTCTTTGGAGCTGCTGCTTAAATAACGTCTGCTTCCTTCTATGTCATTTTGACTCCAGAGGTGGAGGTCAGTATAATTAGGGTAGCACAGCACCAAGCATTGCAGACATGGAAAAGACATGAGAGGTTTTCCTGTACTGAATTTGCGTATTCTCTGGGCTAAGCAGAAAACAGGCAGAAAGAGGAATATAATCCCGATGTTGTACTGGAGGGAGTCGATCCTACACGGATACCAAGTACTATGGTTTTAGTCCAGTTAGTTTGTAACAGGTGGCTTTAATACAGCATAATTAGTATCAAGCTCACTTGGAAAATTAAACAAATAAGAGCCATTTGCAAGATCACAAGGGTAAAGCTGAAGCACAGCAAAAACCTGACAGCAAGCCTCCTGAATTTAAATTTCAGAGGGAGTAAAACTGTTCACAAACCTGGACTGAATTCTACACCTTCTTGCGTTCTTTCAAAATAAATGAAAGTGTGGGGAGATAATTTGGAAAATGTTATAAAACTGCATTTCAGGATATCATTTCAAACTTCTCCAAGTTTCAAATTAAAACACCAAATGAAGGAGCTAGTTAACCTGTTGTTTCAGACTAAATGGAGTATTTTGTTTTCAGCCAAGGCGATTGTTTATTTTTTGCCTGAGCTGCGTATTAGAAAAGCCTGGGTGGGGCTGAGTTTGACTCAAGCAATTTTTCTTGGATTTTTTTTTTCTTTTGTTGTTTCAGATACAGTGCCAAAATATGCATTATTTACCTCAGCTTCTCCTGACTTTAAACCCTAATCCAAACACTCTCTTCGGGTTCCCATCCTTGCGTTCTACTCCATCTATTAAATCTATGTTCTTGACTTCACCCACAAATCCATCAGCAGAAAGAAAGCCAGAGAAAACGGATAGCTGAAAAACAGACCTGTACACAACACATTTCGTACAAAATATTTTTGGTGGATATTATAGTCTTACACAGCCTGTTGAATGTTTTGCATAAGACCACTGCTTTGCATAAACAGAACAAAAACACCCAAAGCAACTTCTCAAGGAACATACACCTTAAGTAGATATTTTCTGGGTTCCCATTTTGTTTGAGCAGCTGTACTGACAGACGACTTGACAAAGCCCCAGCTATGCAGACTGACAGCGAGTACCCGAGAGGGTCCCAGGTGGGGCATTTCCAAAGTCAGACCAGGAACCCGGTAGGGCCACATCCACAGAGACCCTCGGTCCTCATAGCTGGCTCCAGACCGAAAGGTGTCTGAAGCTATGTCACCATGTCGGTATTTACACAGCCTATCTCAATATTTACACATGATACCTCTATCCAAAATTAGATAAAAATTGGAAGCCACAAGGTCAGAACAACACTGCCAGATGTATACTGCTGGCTAAGATATTTTAAGGCTACCTAAAGTCTATATGTGTTAAATTTTCTTAAAATAATGGAAGCAGATGTCTTTAATCTTATCTAGATTTCAAATGTACTTTTAAACCTCAATCCAACCGTGCCTCTGAATGAATAATTAGCAAATGACTCTTTCATGAAATTAAACTCCTGAATATTGTACAGAATTGCAGAATATTAATCCAAAATTCATCCCTGAAATAAATACAAAGATTTCAAAAATGATACTTTTTGGTTTTTTTTAGGAAGAAGAAGTTATAGCAGAATCCAACTTACTCAGTTCACCGAGGAGAAGTCAAGAGGACCTGCTGGAAGGTTTCTGAATCATGAATGGTTTTATACACCTGCCTGGACCACCAGGCTGACGCAAGAAAACAACGTCATATTTGTGCATTAGGTTCCATTACTCCCCAAAGAAAATTTTACATGTAATTACAGTAATTGTTTTGCTTACTCTTTGTGTTGATTACCCTATTCTCATCAGCACGTGACTTGCGCAGTCCCATTGCCAGATTCCTTTCATTTCGTGGTTTTAAGCATCAAACCCATTCTCGCAGCCCTGACGGCGTGAAGGCTGCCTGCAGGACTGAACTCCGGCGTGCAGGGAGCCCTGCCAGTGCTGCAGCTGGTCAGAGGCTCTGCAGGACTCCTCCTTGCAGTTCCTTGGAAAACGGGAGTTTGTTTTCCTTCTTTAACATCCTGACCTCCAAGAACGCATAAGTGCCTAACCTAGTATTAGTAGCAAGTGTGCTTGCTAGTTTAAAGCTTGTTGGGACGTGTTTACAGAAACTGCAGTCACTGCATGACTGTAGTGTCAGGATTGCCTTGCAGAGACACTCCTAGCAGAGCACAGCATTGCCCGTGGTGGCCTGGCTCCTCATTTGATCTGTAAGTCTCTTCCCAGGCAAGAATAGATCACAGTGCAAGGACTTGACATGACAGCCATAGCCCCGGCCGAGCAGGAAAGGTCTCCTCCTCTGCAAGACGATTCCTGGCCAAGCCCAGGATGAAAAGTGAGGGGAGAAAGCTCATTTTGGTTAAAGTGGGATGGTCAGAGGGATCTCAGAATTGCGCAGTCTGGTTTGGAATAAATCACTCTACCCCCCAGTCCCTTTCACAGTGGTTATGGTCACAGCTGCATCAAAGAAATGCCTATGAGTGTGGAGTGCTGCGGGAAACCCAAGGTAAGTCAGCAACACTCCAGCAAAGCAGCAAAACTGGTCACTCCCCATTTAACATATGGGTGGGCCATGGAAAAGAGGGGCAACTGCTTTATTTCAGATCGCTTGGAAGGGCTGCGGCAATACAGAGGACTAAGAGTCACAGCACCGATTTGTGCCCAACTTGACCTGCGGTGATGAAGCAGCTTTTCACGCCATGTTTGAAGCACAGACCCAGCCCCCACAGATGATATAATACTATTTAAATCAGCAAATATGGTCCGATTTGGAAAGGTGAATATTTGACCAACTTGTTTTAAATAGTATGATTAGGATACCAAATGCAGAGCTGGCTTTTAATCAAAAAAATCCAAAGGGATCCAAATTCCCAAGGTGTTTATCATTGCCTGATTCAGAGAGTCACATGGGTGGCCCTGACATATATATTTTAAAGTGACGCTATGATTCAATACTGTGGAGTTTAATACTGGCAGCCTGTTATTAACATCAGAACACCACAACACTTTGCATGTATAAAACATTAGTGGGTGTTTGCAAAACTATCTGAAAGCATTTCCTCAGAACATCTCCAATAAGTGTTCTTGCCTAGAGGATCCTCCAAAATCACTCTGCTTCCGAGACATAATTGGTAGCATAGAAGTTGCAATATTAATAAGCAAAAATGTTATGTATGTATGGAAATGAGGGAGGGGAAACAAACCCAGGAACTGTTCGGTGTGGGCATGTGCACTTTGTTTGGGCTGGCAGGTCCCAAGATCAGGGTGACAATCAGAACTGTTGCCCAGCCAGAGCTGCACACCTGGCTTTTACCCACCGTTCTGGAGCTACGCGGGGGAGATGCGACGGGCCACGGAGAGAGGATTTGAATTGTATCTGTCAGGTGCTGTTCTTGCAGGCACAGCCTGACGCATCGGCCTCTGGCAGCTTTAGAGAAGTGTGGAGTGGCTGGCACTCATCTCCAGCTCCTTTCAGCAGCCCCAACCCTGCCAGCTGGTTTTGGCCATGACTCCTCCTGCTCACATGGCAGCATCCTGCTGCAGCTTTTGCCCTGCGTTTGGCTGGCTAAGAGGCATTTCCAGCTTCGGCTCTTCATCCTTTGCTATGTTTCTGACTCGGAGTTCTTTCCCACGCAGCCTCCCGGCGGGAGCTGGGCTGCGGGAAGAGCCGCGCTCGCCCTCCTGGTGTGAGCTCCCTTACCCAGAGCGGCTCCAGAGGGAGCTTGTGAGCGAGCCCAACTTTTGCATACGTGTATGCGTTTATTCTCTTACATACTTTTATTTATTTACATGTATAAAATCAGTGATAAGGAAGTAATTGTACAATCGCTGTTGGTAAAGGATTTCAGACTTCAAACTAGAGAAGTAACAAACACTGCTGTGAACAGGTAAATTAAATTAATGCGAATTGCTTGAGAAAGTAAACAGGCTTCAAAAAGGGTGCTGAGGACTACCAAGGGCTGAAAGAAAAATAATTATTTGGGAAAAAACAGAATTATAGGAAATCATTGCGGAAGAGAACTGCTGAGATTGCCGAAGTTATATGTTGCCCTGAATTATTCCTGGAAACCATTTGTCTAAACTGTTCTTAAAAGTGTTCCAGTACTGGGATTCCATCGTCTCACTAATCTGCTAGCACGCAGCTGCCCCTGCAACTGGAAGGTGGGGTGGTTTTTTTTCCCTAAAACTAATCTCAGTCGCCTTTGTTGCAATGTGAGATGAAGACTTCATCCCCTGTTTTTTTTCCACTAAATAAAGGGGATTTTATTGCCTTGCTCCTTGAAGCAATGCTTTACAATTTTATATTCCTTCTTATGAGCCTCTCTAAAACAAACAAATCAAAGGTACTGGATAGTTTCTGTGAAATAAGACCAAGAGGAGACTTAAAACAAATGCAAGTAACTGCAGGGGGGTGGGGGTG
>Ga0065711_1006577_pt1 | contig 24476 bp, 23 predicted proteins | sample Hoacrofraction12_FD_59098 | JGI IMG/M metagenome (GOLD analysis project Ga0065711, IMG submission 59098) | Hoatzin crop microbial communities from Cojedes, Venezuela - Epithelial fraction 12 v2 (version 2) | ecosystem: Host-associated > Birds > Digestive system > Esophagus > Crop | place...
TCTGGCCCCGTCCTCCTGACCCCCACCCTGCAGATATTTATGGGCATTTCTAAGGTCCCCTCTGAGCCTTCTCTTCTCCAGGCTGAACAAGCCCAGCTCCCTCAGCCTCTCCTCGTAGGAGAGATGCTCCCGGCCCCTCCTCATCCTCGTAGCCCTCCGCTGGACTCTCTCCAGTAGCTCCTCAGACTTGACTGAGTCCCCCATGTCCCCACCTCTGCCAAGCAGGATCCTGCCTGGAAGCAGCTGCAATTCCGTAATTCCCATCTTCTCCCCTCTTTTGTTACCAGTTTCTGGTGCAACCAGAACCCTCTGGTGCAACCTTCTCCTGGGCATCACCTCTGTAGAGCTACCAAAAAGGGAGGTTTGTCTTTGTGCCCCGCTTATGTCCCCTGGCTTCCTGGTGCTTGCGGTCCCCTGGGATGCTCCTGGCCAGGAGAGCACCCTCTGCAGAGACAGAAATCCCCGCTGACAGGCAGCAATAAACATGTCCTCACTCTGCACTCTTTTCCAAGAGCAGCGATCGTGTCGGGGCATGGCAGCCCCAGTTGCCACCAGGTTTTTGGGTGGAGAGGAAGTTGTCTAATGTCTTACTGCTGCCATTTAGAAAATTGCACGTGGGGAGATTGCCAGCTTGCAGCTCCCAAAGCCCTGGAGGCAGCTTTTTTTTTTCTAATCAAATTTGAGGGTTTTTCACCCCAGCGTGTGCCTGTGATCTAGAGTTTTGAGAAACTGCAGAGTAACGTGGTGCTCAGCAGATGCCTGGGAGTGCTCGATGCAGCGATCCACCTTGCCGGTGCTACTGGAATCTCGTGAGATCACTGAAAATGGGCCAGGAAGGGATCTCACCCACCTTTAATTTCCTTTGTTAACTTATTTATTGCACGGGAACTTCACCCTTGTTTTCTGTATCATCACTTTCTGACTTACTGCGCCAGAGTTTGGCTTCTTGGAGCCACGGATGGGTGAACCATCGGAGCTCGCAAGTCCACTCATTGCAGCACAATAAAGAAGCCCAGTTGGACTTGCCCAGTATACTGATTTCAGCAGTGACTGCACCAAGAGACACCTGTGGAGAAAGCACCGTGCTGCTGGAGAGGAGCTACGTGTGGGGCTGGGGGTAGTGAACCAAACTAGAAGGTTGCCTGGTCACTGGCAGGAGATGTGCTGGGCTTTCCACATGGACCTATCTGCCCTGGTGGGCTCAGTCATTGCTATTAAAATGAGATTTAGCATTTCTCTCACCTCCTGTAGTTTGATTTGAGATGCGCAAGACAAATCTGGAACAGTTGGCAACTCTCTGGAGGGGATCTGCCATTGAGAAATCTCAGTTTTGAACGAGAGGCGCGCGTGACAGCTGCCTGTCTCCGGGTTTTATACAGCTGCTCATCAACTTAATGGCAATAAATGAACTCCCAGGTGGTCTTCATGGTGTCTCTGGGATGTCCCTGTGCTTCGGAGCTGCTTGGGTAGCCGGGTTTAGCTCTTCTTTTCTCTCTGCTTCGTGCTCAGACTTTTAAAATAGCCTCAGTTTGCCCTTCAGCTCCAAGGCTAGAGGTGCCATATGGTCCCTGAGCTTCACTGTACGATAGTTACAGCTCAGCCACAAAGGTAGGAAAAAATATGTCTAATTAGCAAATGCATGAGCCGTAACTGTATAGAAAACCTTCACCGAATGTCGCTCTACGTAAGCCCTGCTGTGGTTTAAGCACGCAGGAGTTTACCTGCAGCCCCATCCCCTTTGGGCTCGGGCTACATCTCGTAGCAGCATCCCTTCAGAAACGCAGGCTGGGGACTCCTGCGGGAGCACGGAGAGCCCTGCGTGGGGCAAGACCCCCCAGCTCGGTGGGTTTTTTGGCGGGGTGCATCTCTCCCCGAGCTGCCCTCTGTGCTGGGCATCGTGCTGGGGTGTGGGGCTGGGGTGGGCAACAGCCCAGCGCCGCTGGCTGCGGGTCGCGATGTGCCGAGCGCGGCCGTGCCCTGCGATGCCTGCCGGGAGGAGCAGACGGCAGCTGGAGTGGTGAGCAAAAACACAGCTCCGGCGGGTTGACTCACGCCTGGTGGTGTTACTTGCCGTGTGTTATAATCACCGAGAAATGCTTTGCCTGTGGAGTCGTTTGCTTTAAATATACCATTAGAAAAAATGACAGCCCAAATTGTGGGAGGATGCTAATGGCTCCGGAGTGGCAGACAGATTGCAGAAAATAGTTCCCTGCAAACACGTCGCAGGTGGGAGCCCGCAGAGGAGGAAAGGAGCCGGGTCAGGCACGTGGGTGCGAGCAGGCAGCGGTGTGACGACGGGGCACGGCCGCTAGCCTGGCACCGGGACAGCCCTTCCTCATCCCACGGCCTTGGAAAACCCTTCCCTGCCTTTCTGCTGCTTTTCGGGGGATTGTGGAGGGAGTGGGGTGAGGAGGAGGCGGGTGCCCCAGACTGGGCTGTGCAGGCTCACTGGAAAGGTAAAATGGTTTGAACACCGAGCGCTGGAGCGATGCCTTGGCAGAGCGCGGCCAGGACTGGGTTGTCCCGTGGCTGCCTGCTGCTCGGTCCTGCGCGCCCAGCACAGGGTTTGTGGTCCTGGCCCCCTGTCACCCCTAACAGGTGGTCTGGGGAGGAAAACCCTCCTCCTCCTCCTCCATCAGAAAGGCCTTGTGGTCCCCAGGGCTGCCGAGATGAAGCTCCCGGTGTGCAGCGTAGCACCAGGTCTCTTCCCACCCCTTGCACGAGCTGTGCTGCCACCGTGTTTTTATTGCATGGAGAACAGCAAGGAACAAAGTGTGTTTTGAACTTTGTAGCTCTCATAGTTTGTTGTTTTTATCACTCTTCTGTCCTAAAAATCTTATATTTACGCTACATCTCTGTAAGAGACAATAAAAAAGAATGACGTTTAATTTCCATGCGGCAGCCGCAGTTCCCGGGGATGCTACACGAACACCATGTATCCAGGTGGATAAAGGTCTTCTGCCTTGTACTTCAAAGATATCATGCTTTAACTCGATTGCACTTTAATTTTTATTGAAATTATTCCTCTCCAAGTGCAATTAGCAATGCGAGTTGCTCTCACGTCAGGACAGCTGATTGCCCCAGCCCACACGCTGCTCAGATCAAACGCCGAGGGCCACGTGGAGCCCTGCGATGCCCTTTACGTCAGAAGCCTGGTGCGGGGAGGGGGGCTCTTTTGAAGGAAGACCCTTCTGGAAATGGTGCTTCTCTAACTAAACCTGCAGCTTTGAGCCTGCCTGGGAGTGAGGCTGGCTGGACACTGCATCATTGGGAGTGCTGAAGCCATTTCTGACCATGGCACAGCCCCGTCCACCGATGGGATTTGTCACCCCACTGCTCTGATGCGTAAAGCCCCATCTCTCATCCACCTTCGTGCTTCAGCACACTCAGCTCTCCTCCCTTGGAGGATTTCCCCTTTTCTTCTGCACTTGTAGCAATCAATCCGGTCTCCGCTCATAAAAAAAGTTATATTCACTCCCTCTGCATTTAATTTCTTGTTTTATGCCTGGCTCTCCAGTTCCCTGCTCTGCTGGGGACCTTTGTGGTGCCTGGGGAGGCTTTGGTGGTGCCTGCACTGCAAGGATGTCCCCCCTCCAAGCCTGCGCCCGCATGGGGGGCTGCACGGACCAGATGCTCGCTGCCATCAGCCCCACGGCCCCGCTGCCCTTCACCTCCGGCAGCCCAGGAGGCATCTGCCATCTTCCAGACCTCCCTGGTGCCATGCGGAGCTGCCGGCAAGGCTGCTGGGCTCGCTTCTGCCGGCTGTATTTCCTAAGGACTGAAATTACTCTTTATTTTCCCTTTTCTACTGCTAAAGAGCCACCGGGAAGACCTGCCAGTGGCTTGCCGTGAGGTGGCCGGGGAGGGATGGGGACTGGTAACAGGATCAGGATGGGTTTAATGAGCTGTCAGGTGTGAAGTGTGGCGACTGGATCCCCTCCGAGCGAGGTGCTGATCTGCGGCACCTCTTCTGCTCTTATTTCCCCTTACATATAATTAAATCACTTTCCCTTTCTGGCAACTCATTTCACTTGCAGAAAAGGAAAACCTTAGGGCTCCTTTTATTGATTTTGAGGGCATTTTCTGTGCTACCTTACCCTTTCCTTTCTGCTTGCCTGGTGTCACAACCGGAGGAGCCGCACGCATTTTTCCGTGCAGCTGCGCGCAAGGTGGGGGCCAGCTATGAGATACCCGTCCCCAGGCTGGTGGCACCGTCGGACACGGGGCTGCGCTGGCTTTGGCTCTTCCATGGGTTATTTTCTGCGGCTGGATGAGTCTGTGACTGTTAGTGGTAGAGCTGTGGTGAGCAGGTCGTGTGTCCTCCAGCCGAGCCTTGGTACATACCTGCAATGGCCATAGCTCAGCATGGCTTGGAAACGCTGCAGCTGGACACAAAAATCACTCCAGCAGAGGAAAATTGCCTCATTTCTCCAGAACTGGCCAATGCAAGAGAATCACTGGGAAATCCCAGAGTTTCCCTTCAGGGAGGTGGAAATGGTGCCCTGTCCCTGGCTCCCGAGGAGACACGGGGACGTGCTGGTGGGGTCTGGTGGTGGGATCAAGAGAAAACCCGGTGCTGAGCGAGGAGATGGCAGTGGTGGTGGGGAGATGGTGGCTGTGTGCAGCACAACTTGCAGCCACCCCAACCGAGCATCCTGGCCTCTTCCAGCCATCCCTTTATCGGCTTCAAGTGGAAAACTGCTTCCAGCTCTTGTATCTCCGGGTGGTCTGGGCAGAGTATTTCATCGCTGCAGCGTAGGCTGAGAGCTGAGAGGAATGGGAGGGGGAGCGATGCACCTACCCAGGAGGTACCGAAGGGGTTTATTTTTAGTTTCTGTAATTATTTCTTTGCATATTCACATTTCTGAGAACGTGACATTGCTTCTGGCGCTGATCTGGGACGAAGGGCAGATTTATGCCTCCACTGAGTGGGATGCAGCCGTGCCTTCCCCAGACGTGTCTGGTTCTTGGGTAGGAATATTTATAACCCCCATGCCAGCTGCACTATGTCCTTGCCTTCGATGGTGCTACAGGGGTTTCCAGCTCTCCAGTGAAAAGAGGGACCTGCCGCACCGCCTTCAGCATGGCAGATGGAGAGAAAAGGGATTTATTTACTATGAGCGAGCTGGGAACATCCCCAAACACTCCCCTCTGCCAGCAGCGGCAGTTGGGAAGGGAAAGCACTTAAAAATGATGGAATTTGTTGCCTGTCATTAATGTTTTATCTCCTCCGTGACTGCTGCGTGGAAGTGTTTTTTCTGCTAGCGGTGCTCCCGGGCAGGGAGTTTGCGATGGGATAAATCAGATCCTATTCCTGACGTAGCACCCCAAGGAGACACTGTGGCCAGTTTCTCAGCTTTCTGTTGTTTCTTCCTTCAGACTTGGCTCAATGAAATGAATTTACTTTAAAAAGAGTTTTCTTCTGAAGCCAGTGGGAATTTAACTGAAATGGCACTGAGTCGTCCTGGTGCATAGAGGAGGGATGGATCCATCACAAGGAAAGTGTTTTCTTTTCAAGGGCTCATCAACAGCCTGTAATGTGAATAACTTCACATATTCGAGTAAGGCTTGACCCTCTGAGAAGTTATTTAAACATGGCTCAGTGAATTAAATCACATTTCTATAAAACTACAAAAAAAAAACCCAAACAAAACCAGTGTGAATCTCACGTTGCTATTCAGAGAGTACAAAAGTTGTTCTGTGTTGAACAAAATTTGAACGACCTGAAATGGCTGTTCAGGAAAAACGGGTTGGCTGTTTGGAACTGGCTGGGAAATGATCAGGGAGGAAGGGTCAGTCTGTCCCACCTGCGCCGAATTCCTTCTGGCTCTTCTGAGTTGGTGAACCTGGAAATAATTACAAGAACTTTGAAAAGCTGATGCTGCGAAGCAGACGGGGTAGGTGACCTGAGAGAATCTTCCATCCCTTGAGACTTTTCTCACCGCGCGGGTACGATACGGCTCTGGTGAGAGAAATGTGAGCATGGGAAAGCTACCTTTGCCTGAGCTATTTTTACACGCATTGGCTTATGAATCTAATTCTACCTTAATTTTCCTTCGGCAGTTCTTCGTGCTTGGCGTTTGATGTCGGAGGCGTGAGATGCTCTTTGACGCAATTACAGCTACAAAGCGGGAGCAGGCTGGAATACCTGATTTAGATTCCGAGCCTACTGCGAGACAGATGAAAGCAGTCACTTGGATAGCTGCCGGCTCCCGAGTTTTGTCTCTGCTATCAGTGCACGATCTCCGATTTGCTCCTTGGCTGGGTGATATCACCACGCTCCCAGCTCAAAGCTGCCTCATGGGGGTTTGGGGTTATTTTTTTCAATCTTTTTGCTACTTAACTGCAGTTGAAAAGCGTCCAGCACTGTCTCTGATCAAGGGACAGCTGGGTTGATGAAATGGGTGTTCTTTTGCTGTTGGGCAAGTGTCATTTGTGGCAGCTAGTGAAGCTACACCAGGTCACTTCATTAGCTACCCGAGGGCAGGAGAAAGCCAGAAAGCCAGGTGGGATATGAAGTTGGTTAGTTCTGCTCTGAAGCTGAAAGGAAAATCTGCAACAGGGGTTGCTTGGTGGACAATCACCTCCACGTGCAGTGCTCATCCTCGAGGAAATAATGTATAATTGAAATATGATTTGCAGCTAAACTGATGATGGCCTGATTATAGCCTTCAGTTCGGCTTTCCCTGCTTATTTCATCCTTCACCTCTTTAAAAGGTCAGTAAGCATGTCAGGTGATTTGCTCACCCTCCAGCTGTGCACACCAGCCCTCCTGCTCAGTCTGTGTGTGCTCCCCAACCTTCCTCCTCCTCCTCCAGCTGCTGCACGAGGGACTCGGCTTCTGGCAGGACCAGACGTGCTTCTGGAAACCTCTAGCGTCTCAGCTACTGCTGATGTCTCACCATAGTATGTCTCCTTTCATTAATTGTATAGCTAGGACTGATCCACATGGTTGTCAAGAAAACTAGGGATGGAGGAGGTAGGTAATAGTAGAAAAAACCCCTCTTGTAGGTGTAGAAGTTCTGTCCTGAAGTTCAGCCATCTGGCCAGCATTAACCATATCTCCCATTGGTACCTGACATCTGTATGGGATCATCCTGCTAAGACACCTCCGTGTTGCAGGGACACAACAATGTGAAACAATTACTGATTAAAGCAGTGTAAGAATGTAAATAAGGATGCCACAAAACATGGTGGGGAGACACCAAAAAGAAGTCGCCACTCCTCGTTTTTCTCTAGTCTCGCCTGTATTTCTAACATCTCAAACTTCACAAGTCTTTAAGGCAGGGCTGAGTGTATTCTGCTGAAACCAGCAGGACCGTGGGAGGCCCTGGGATCGTCCTGGGGTGACCCACACCTCTTCTCACCCCACACCTCTTGTCGAGTCAGAGGTGCTGCCCTGCAAGGGAATTCCCCCTCCAAGGCGAACGTGCCTGCTGTAGCTCTGATTTCGTATCACCCTGAAAAACAAATCAAAGAATCCACAAAATGACTCACCGAACTGAGGGCAGGTCGAATTACATGTTATCCTATGCCTTGCTGAGATGTTTTGAATTAACAGAATTAGCTAATTGGGCAAGCTGTCGGCTCTGTCCTGCAATTAGCAGCCCCAGGCGCTGGCGGGTGGGAGCAGCCTGCGGAATACGTCCTGCTCCCGAGTCCGGAGGAGCCGTGGAAGTGACAACAAGAGACTCCCACCAGACATTGATGTCTGTGCGGGTCACGAGGAGTTCTCGTTTAAAAAAGGCAAACCAAAAATAAAAAACCCACCCTGGCTTACATCTGCATGGAGAAGAGCAGATATTCAATTAAGGTTCTAATCTCAATGTGCAATTACTGTGGCGAGAGCAAACTGCCTGGTTATCTGTAAGCGTTGATAACTCATCTTGCACCTCGCAGGCAAATTGCCAGAACTGGGGAAGCTGTAAAAGCTGCTGCATCAGGTCCCGGGCTATGCTGAGCCATGCGATGCTGAGCTCCGCTTTAATCGCCCATGGAGGCTGCTGCCTGCACCGTGGCTTTGCCCGGGGACCCCTCTGGATGCCCCCGAGAGGAGAGAACCCCCAGCAAAGCGCGTGGTTTCCGTGCGGAGGAAGGCAGGGCTGTCCGGAGGAGACGTGGGGTGGAGGGATGAGCGTGGTGGAGTCTCCTGGACCATCAGGGTGAACTGATGGCAGAGAAGTGTTTTGGGCCACTTAGTGAAGGGTGTAAACAGACAGAAGAAATTAGCTGTGTTCCTCTAGGAGCTGCATCTGGCACACAGCACAGCTTTCTGCAGCGGGGCGTGAATGAAGAGGGCATCTCCCTTCACATCTCACGGTGAAATGGCCTTCTTGAACGGCTGTGTCTGCCCCAAGCGGTGCCCTGAGCCCTGTCTAAGCCTAGGAAAGGGGTTGGGGAGAGGGAAGGAGGGCAGGAGGAGGATGCTCTGTGGGGGCTCATGGCTGCCTGTGCTGCCAGACTCTCCCCAGCGCTGCAGAGGGAAGAGGCTGTGCAGGTAAACCAGCATCTCCTCTGCCCTGCAGTGGTTTCCTCTGCGCTATCCTTCGTGCCGATGACTGATGCCGGGATGTAACTCGTCCCAGTGTGGCTCTGTCTCAGCAGCTCTTGGCCTCTAATGAGAGCTGCAGGCTGTGGAGGTGCCAATTAGGGGCTATTTATAGAAAGCCATTCCCCCGCTCAGATCCACGGGGGAATTGCTGCGCTTTGCCAACGAGGTTTCTGAGGAGGGTGGGAACAAAGCTTGAGGGGATCACAAAAAGGTGGGAGTCACCCAGGTCGTTCTCTTTCATGGAGGCAGTTACTCCATGAGACCATCAGGGGATGAACTGAAGTCCTGCTGAGGTCCTGGTGACTTGCTGCAAGCGTGAGGAAGCTCTTGAATCTCGCTGAATCAATGAGCAACTTCTCCCGTTTCCTTCTAACCCATAAACAGGAGGCGAAACCTCCCTTGCCCTCCGTCCTGGCTGAGCAAGGCAGTGATGCAGCTTGGATGGAGGCTTGTGGGAGCTCCCAGCCCTGCAAGAGCATCCAGCTCAGGCAATTTGTCATTATTATTGTAACAACTGAAAAATGAGCTGGAAAAACTCGCCAGGAAGGAGATTTGCCTCCTCGGCAACAGGCGGAGAAGGGATTCGCCTCATCTGTCTGTTCTGCTGCTCGTCTCCAGCAAAGGAGCTGGGATTGGAAGAACTGCTGCGCTCTGTGGGGTGGCTCTTTGGAGAAGGACAGCGGGAAAAGCTTCCCCTAGACAAACAAGGTCCTAGTCTGGACACTCTGGACTGACTCCTGGTTTGGCGGCGGTGGAGGGACAGATCCTGCCCGAGCAGGGCAGCCCTGGGAGCCGGGTGGGTGCTGGTAAGAATGGGTCTGTGCTCTTCTGCGCTGGGCTCTTCCCTAAAACCAGCTGGTGATGGGGAACTTCTGCTGCCTCTGGCTGTGTAGAGCAAAGTATTCCTGTTTTAATACAGGTGCTTTTTTTTTCCAATTGCTCTTCACTAAAGAAAGCATTTTCCTGCCTCTCCAGGGTGACTATAACATACCATGAGCCGCTGTGAGAAGAAGTTATGTTCTGTGGCAAATCGGTTCTCCTGTGTCCTGCTCCCACCTGCAGCAGCTCTGCAAGCCGGCATGGGCCTGGGGAGGAAAGCAAGGCATCAGCCATATGGTCCCACGGGGAGAGAGGTGCAATGCCAGAGCTGCTGGAAACAAAAATGTACCTTTTCTTCGCGATACGTCCCCGTCTGCATGCAACCGTGAAGAGCTGACGAAGCGGGCAGGGTGGGAAGCAGGGTGAGAGCGGGCTGGTGAGCTGCTCTGCTCCGCATCACCAGCAGCCTGGCCTGGGGGAGTTATTCCTGACATATTTCTGGGCTTTCATTCAATTTGCAAATTAATTTTACCGTTCTCAATCGCATGAAGTGACTCTGGCATGTACCTGTGACTGAGACCAGGGTAACATCCAGGTACTGAAATTGTGAAATCCCTTAAGCTTATTAGTGAGTAATGGTGTCAGCTTTCCATGCAGCAGAGTTGGAGTAGCAATAGCATTTTAATTTTCCTAAAAGGTCCATGTAACACAACGCCTGGCTTGCTTAGTACAGTACGAACAACAGAGAACTCCTTGCCAAGGAAAGCTGAAAGTTGTTTTCCAACAAACTGACTTTTTTCTTCATTATTTCTTCAACTCTTATCTCTGATTCCAGGCAAAGGGATGCTAAACTTGAAATATTTGAAACACTAAAAGTCGCGAGAAGCAGTCAGAAGTGGTCCCAGGATATGAGGTGCGGACGGTCGTGTGTGTCTGCAGGAGTTTTATGGTAATCGGGGGAGGTATCGGCTGAAATAAACTTTATTGGTGCATTGCTGCGTGGCCTTCCCATGGAAGCTGTGCTATGAATCAAAAGAGCAATGAAAATTTCAAATGTCCCCTCCAGGTCCTGTAAAATGACAGCAGATTCTTTGGGTCTCTCTAGCCCAGGCTGCAAAATGCCTTTCTCTCGCTGAGCTGTCGTGGCTATAGCAATGCTCCTGCCACAAAGTTGGGATCATTTTGGGATTGGGTTGGAGACTTTATGGTGGGAATCACTCGTGTCCCAGTGGTTCTTCTCCAGTTTTGAGCAATTTCAATCTTTGTGGGTTTGCTGGAAACATCTCAGCCTACCAGCTCTGCCCTCATCTGATGCAGTTGTGATCTGAGCCAGCACAGGGAGAGCTGCAAATCTCCCGAAGATGTGCAAGATTCAGATTTTCCTTTGGCAGAAGCTCAGCCTTCGACTTCTGTGAACGCTTCTGCCAGGAACATAAAGGCCAAATGGAAACTGCGGCATGGGGGGAATTCGCTCTCCTGCCTGCTTTCACCTGAGCTTCGTGAGTCAGGGGCTTGCCTTTCAAACCACAATAATAACCAAACAGAGTAAATACCGGTAGTTAAGAAACATCAGGGTTTGGTGGCTACCAGCAATAGCCTCATTTTTCTGGTTTATTAGAAGGATGGAGAGGGTGTAATTGGGACTGCTGCTCCTGCCTCTCCCCTGCAGTGCCTTTCACTTGACAGATTATTAAGCAATTCAGGGAGACCATGCACAGGCTATTTGTTTTGCTCTGGTTTTCCCACTCTTTTTATTTTGTTTTTATTTTGTTTTTTACATGAACCTTTGGGAACATAGTGCTAAAAATGTTATTAAGAAGGCATTGACCATACATTCCCTGCAGATTTCTATTGCTTTAGCGAAAGGAAGATTAAATACAGCCCAGCTGAAAATATATTCCTGGGAAGAGTGGGTGAAGTTGCTGCAGAAAAGACCTTTGGTCTCTTAGTGATGTCCTCTGTGGCTGGCATGATCGCTCGAGGACTGCAGGGACACCAGGCTCCCCTGGAGAGCTGTGGCTTCGTAGAAGGCTCTTGTCTGCAGAAAGTGGAATTCGACGAGAACATTGTGGCCTCAAAGCTTTCTGAATAACTCAATGCATGCCCTATGCTGCAAGATGTTGCCTGGAGGGCTCATGTCCTGCATGCCTCAGGGAAAGGGTGATGGGAGACCTGCTGCACAGGAGGGTGTTGAGGCCAATGCCAGCAGGGTGATGGGAATGAAGGTAACTACAGCTGGACTGCAGTTAAAAGAGTAGCTAACTCTCGTCTTAACAGGAAAGAGGGTGTGACGTGGTGACCTGGGAACAAGGAGTCTGCAGCATTGTCCATCTAGCAGAGATGTCCCCTTTCCACCTCCTCGCTGGCTCTTAGGTAGCTTGGCTTTCCTCCTTGAATGTACCCAACCCAAATTTTGTGATGTTGGTGAGTAGCTGAATAACTAACTGCTGGATGCTGTCCTACCCTGGAGCGAGGTGTGCTTGACCACTGATGAACAAGAGACAGGCTTGCACCGCACCTCCCAACCTCCGTAGCATTGATCTGCTGGCTGTCGGTGCGCGGACACCCTCTCTGGGTTGCAGAGCTCTGCGGATGGAGCCCGTACCCTGTTGTGAGCACTGAGAGCATGTTTTCTAATCAGATGCAGAGCCCTCGTCAGCCCAGAGCTGGTCATTTAGCCCATGCATTTAAAACAAACTGCTCCCTGTTTTAGTTCATGAGTATTACCATTCACACATTTGAATAGAGAAAAATCCTGCCTGAGCCGTGCATGGAGTTTCTGTGGATGGAGTGATCTGTGCAAACACAAGGGCTGAGATGCGTTACCTGATCATTAGAAAAATGCAATGAACTGGATAAAAAAGCTCTGCCTCTCTTCCAGGGGTCTGCTGGATGCGTTTCACCAAAGCCTGGAGTTGTTATTTTCCTCTCTGGCTGTAAATTGTTCTGAGCAACAGCGTATGAAAGACACTATATCAAACTAAGTGGAATCAGATAGATAACAGGCCTTCCTGGGGAGCTGAAATTACTTGGTGTTTGACTCTGTGGCTCTCAAAACTCATGAGGCATCTTGTGTGTCCTGGGTACCAGCTCACCTGCTATGTCTCTGTGCTAATCCAGTCCTATCCCTCGGTCTGGACGTATCCAGGAGCAGCGTGATTGAAGTGCCGGAGCTTTTGGTGTGGTGTGCGGTGGTGACATTCCCTCGATGTCACAGCTGGATGTGGGTACCCTTTTTCCCCCTCCTGTGGATGAGCTGGCAGTGGCTGGTGCTGGAGGATGGAGTATTTTTGGGGAGAAGATGCACAGATGCTGCTCAGATAAGCACCTGTGTGAAAAGCAGTGCCAATCCCGGCTCTGAAGTTGTCCCCCACTGTGGTGGGAGGGGGGATCATTAACTCTGATTAGAACATTTGCGATTCCAACGAGGCCGTTCATTTACATCCTGGCTTCTGCTCTGCATATTTGATGCCATTCTCTAACGAGAGAGTGCAAATGTTAAGATGTCAGAATAATATTGCCCCAAGGTTCACACACCAATGACAAGAATTATCACCATCTGAGTAGCTCAGGACTTAACAAAAGGTACAAAACAATTAAGCCGTGATTAACAGTCAAGTGTTTCCATAATTACAGAGCTAGATTTTGTGATTCTGTTTACTGCCTTTTCCAAAACAGAAGAAATCCAGTTGCAGAGACTGGTTTACTTTAAAAAATCCAAACCCACCAGTGATACATGGAAAAGCAGAGACAGTGCTGCTGGCTCCTGAGAAAACCCAGCCCTGCCTTATGGTGTAGAAACGGGGCTCCCAGCGGGATGTGGGGCCTCATTAATGCACACTGATGAGATGATTTGGTACCTTGAGGTGACAGATTGTGTTGCGGTGCCAGGGACTATTAAATGGAAAGAAAAGCATTAAAAGATGATTTTTCTGATGCCCGACATGGCAGAGCCTTGTAATCTCCCTTCTACCCAGCTCTTCTTGAGGCGGGATCCACGCCTCAGTATCTTTAAATGTGAAAGGATGAATTATTTATACACGGGGAAACAAACTCACTGAACAGAAGAGAATGTAACTTGACTTTTTACATACAAAGACTTCTGAAAGCAGTTTTCAAAATTAAATGAGAGTGAGGGAATTAGATTAGGCCAGCAGGATAGAGAAACAAAAAGGTTTAGATCGAAATCATGATTTTTCTGCGAAGAGGGAGGAAGCGGGGTTGGAGGTCGGTTCTGTGGGGTGCTGGGTGCCCTTTGCTGCCCGCGCAGCCGGGAGGTGCCGCAATGTAAATGTACCGGAGGACTGGATCGGTTGCACCCCTTTAACTTGTCAATCTATAAAGATCTGTCAAATGTATGGAAGAGGAAGCTGGGATAAATCACGAACAGTTTCATTATCGGGCAGTGCCATAAATATTTCCACTTGCCTACTGGGGATTAAAGAAGGTCTTGTTTTCTCTCTTGCCAGCAACAAGATAAGAGGCTGAACAGATCTTCCTCAGGCTGAAGCTCCAGCCTGGCTGGGTTTTGCCCAGGGACTGGCGAGTCCCGTGGGATGAAGGGGAATGCGGCAGCTCGGCGCGGCTGTGTCACTCCCAAGTCTCGCCTGAAAGCTCCCGAGGTCATTGGTAGGTTATTTATAAGCAATCAGAAATCAGGAGTGATTTGTTATTACTGAGAGATGGTAATTCAGATTCTAGAGGGGATTCATTAGCTGAAATGGCTTTACTGGATGCGAGTTGATAACAGCCTTCTGGGTGCAATGCTTCTGGCTTCCGAGGGGTCTCTGGCGGCCGTGGGAGCAGGAAGGAGCCCGAAATAGAAGCACTCTGGTACCGATGGTTATTTGACTCCTTCTTGCCATTTTTTTCCCCTAGATATCTTAACGTGGGGTCAACGATCCCAGCTCATCCTGGGGTCTCCCGGATGGCCCTCGAGGAGGGAATCCTGTCTCCAGAGAGGATGCTTCCCTGTCATAACCTAACCCTTTTCACACCGTATTTTTAGCCACCAAGTGCCACAACAAGGCTGTGGAGTGCTTCTTGCAGGAGACAGCCCCACCAGTTAGGAGCCAACTGCAAGACAAGGACAGAAAAATGCATAAAGTAATGAAATATATAGGCAGCATGGCTACAAATGGTTTTGTTCCTCTTGGCAGAGGAGTTGTTAACTATTGAAGAAAATTGGGCAATTGGTGTTGCTGCCAGCTGTACAGTGCTTTTGGACAGACAACGTGGCAGAGCTAATTTTCAACCCTGCTGGGATGGAGAGAGCTGTAAATTGCAAAGGGCGGAAAATGCCACAATAGTGAGACTAATAGAAGGAAAAAAACCTGGTTTCTTCCCTTGAAAGATTTCTAGTGATATGAAAGAGACCTAGTTCTGAGCTAAAAATGGACTAACCATCCTACTTGTGTTTCACAAGTGCTCACTTACAGCTGGCACAAATAAAGCAGGCACACCTTATTGCTGAGATACACTGGAGAAAGGAGAAAAAAACCCTCTGCCTTTATTTTGCCCCTTCCAGTTCCTTCCCGGTGCAGCTGGTTTCACCGACTCCTCCATAGGATCAGCCCATTAATCAGCCACTGCTGCTCTTTCTGTAGGTCATTCGCAGAAAGCCGCAAGGAGAAGAAAGGTGGATATAAAATGGGGCTGTCAGGGGACGGCAGAGCAGAGGGGACGTCATCTCCTGTAGAGCTGGGACCTGCCAGGGAGTGTCAGCTCTGCCTGCCACATCTGGGATGCTTGCAGCATTTCTCTCCCTTGTTGATTCCCTTGTGTTTGATAATAGGGTTGAGCTTCCATTTGGTGGTGGATGTTAGTGGAGCCTTCCTCCTCTATCCAAATGCCTATTTTTGTGAACATTTTAGGAATGTAATATTCTGGAGGTTGTGATTCTCTTTTCAACTGAGGCTGACATTGCACCATGTTTGAAAGAGCCGAGTGCAAGGAGCACGTCGTCAAACTGCCGACACCATTAACCCGTGCAAACACTCCAGCATGATGTCCCGCGGTGCAGCTGGAGCAGCTCGGCCAGCTGAGTGGGCATCGATGGCCGGGATGTGGGGTTGGATCAGGGAGCTGCTCCCATCCCCAGGGCTGGATCAGGGAGCTGCCCCTGTGCCTGGGACCAGATCAGGTAGCTGCTCCTGTCCTTGGGGCCAGTGGCCTGGAGATCAGCCCCTGCTTGCTCACATCTCTGTGCCTCCCCGGCTGCAGCCTGGCTCGCTCTGACTAGCAGGGTGTTAGAGACGCTCCTGCCCGCAAATAAAATCCTGCTCCATTTGCCACTTTAAAAATAAATGGAGAGAGAAACACATGTGAGAATGAGAGTGATGCTTTCAGCACTGTTTTTTGTTTAGTGCGAACCCTGTCCGATGCAATTGGGCGATGAAGCACGCTGCGTGGCCTTTGCTTAATGTTTGCCCGGCTCTTAGGAGATGAATTAGCTCAACATAGATGCAATTATTCCAACAGGATGATCACTTGTGCGAGGCTCCAACTGAAATTTCTCTGATGCAAGGACTGCAGGGAGAGGGGGTGAGGCAGGAGTGTGAAGGTGATGGGCAGCCCATCACGTTAACGAGCCTCACAACGCCGAGGGAAGAGCTCAGCATTTCAGTTTGGCTGGTGGAGGGGGGGCTCATTTGTTCCAATGGCTTTTGGCCCATGAACAGCCTCTGAGGTAAGCCCAGCTGGAAAGACAGATACCTGGGGACTTTCTGTAGCAGAAATAATGTCCCAGGCTTGGGATGCTGTGGAAGCTGAAGAAGTGTTTTGCTCCTCTGAAGCCTTCCCTGCCCCATTTCCAGGTGAGATTATTCCCTGTTCTGTGCCAACCCTGGATTATGGCTTGAGGGGGCATGTGGAGAAAGGGAGTGGATCCAGCTTGGACTTCACTAAGAGAAAAGCTCACTCACTTTAGTAGAACTGGGGCATTTGTTTTGGAAGGCATCCAGTCTGGTTTTAGAAACATAAAATGTTCGTGAATATGCCATCTCTCGCAATGACTTGTTTTACTATTGAATTATCTTGAATGTGAATAAAACCTTGGTCCAGGTGTGTTCCGATTGTGCCAGTATTCAAACTGCACATTTGAAAAGGCTTTCCTGGCCTGTTCTTGAGTGGAAAGAAAAAGCACAGCAAAATGCGTCCCTACTGTTCTTTTGGTGCTGTAAGTAATTACAGAGTTGTGGTTCATGCCCGACTGTGCCATTTCCACCCCCCAAACCAGAGGATGTCCCCAGGAGCTGCCGGTGGGAGTCTGGCATGCCAGGGGCTGGCAATCCCCCCTTGGGGCAGCGTGACCTTGATGCAGGTGGGAATCACTGGGACGATGTGTTCTGTAGGGACCCTTTCCTCCAGGAGCATCAGGACGGCTTATTTTAGGGCTACAAAATGATCTGAGGGCTGGAACACCTCTCCTGTAAGGAAAGGCTGAGAGAGTTGGGGCTGTTCAGCCTGGAGAAGAGAAGGCTCTGGGGAAACGGAGCTCTGAGCAACCTGGTCTAGTGGAAGATGTCTCTGCTATGGCAGGAGTGTTGGAACCAGATGATCTTTAAGGTCCCTTCCAACCCAAACCATTCTGTGATTCTATGATTCTGTGAAATCTTATAGCAGTCTTCCAGTACCTGAAGGGACCTGCAAGAAAGCTGGAGAGGCACTTTTGACAAGGGCATGGAGTGAGAGGACAAGAGGTAATGGCTTTAAACTGAAAGAGGGGAGATTTAGACTGGATATAAGAAAAGTTCTTTACTGTAAGGGTGGTGAGGAGGCACTGGCACAGGTTGCCCAGAGAAGTTGTAGATGCCGCATCCCTGGCAGTGTTCAAGGCCTGGTTGGATGGGGCTTTGAGCGACCTGTTCTGGTGGAAGATGTCCCTGCTCATGGCAGGGGGGCTGGAACGAGAAGATCTATAAGGTCTGTTCCAACACAAACCGTTCTATGGTTGTATGATTCTGTGAATGAAAAGCTGTTTGGGAATGTAAAACCCTTAAAATAATCAAAAAGATATGAGCTACATCCAGCAACTGGGCTGTTGGTCACCATCTACCAGCATGCGGTGCAGCCTGGGAAGAGGCTCTGATTCAGCCCGCTGGCTCCAGCACGGCTGCGGCCAAGGGCATTTCTGTTTAACCCCCCAACACTTTGTTTCTTTCTTTCTTTCTTCTGCAGTGAGCTGGGCTATTTATGGAGAAAATAAATGTGATGTTTAAAAACATTACAGAATGCATGTGCTCTAAAGCAGGCGGTGGGGAATGCAAGAGGCATCTGCGAAGTGCCCATCTCCGAGTGCCTGGAGCATGTCCCCTCCGGTGCAACGCCGGGCTGCCTGGCTGCTCAGGACACAGCTGTGGTCATCGCTGGAGAGAAGTAAAAGGTTTCTGTTTATCTTTGAATTTGCTATTTCGAAAAGATGACAGAATAAATACCAGTCAACAGAGCTTTTACCTCTATGCCCGTTGTGTAATGCACAGACCATGTGTGATTAATAAAGGGTGACCTCAGCTCTGGAAAAGCTGTAATTAAAGCCATGCGAATAATGCATTATTTTTTCTGCCTTTGTGGGTGGCTCCAGAAGCATCAAGTGCTAATTTCGTTTGGGGTTTATTTACAAAGATAGGTTTTCTTAAGTTTATGTTGTTTTTTTCCTCGTGTAATGTGAAAGAATGACCTCAGCAAGGAGATGGCTCCAGAAGGCCACCATCTTCTGTCCATTACAAACCCTACCAGTGCAGAAAATACCCACCTGATTTTGGCAGGGTGTTTGGAACACTGGCCGGAAGGATGTTGCTGTACCCACCTCGATATTTGTTTTCTGGAAGGGGAGTTAGATGTTGCTGTACCCATCTCGATATTTATTTGCTGGAAGGGGAGTTTGATGGAGCGTTCATGTGAGGGGTGGTGGGCACTGCACACCCCTGGCGTGACAAGCCCTGAGAGGGCTGGGGAGCTGCAAGGCTCTGCTCTCCTTTCCCTTGGAGCAACCACCAGCATCCCCGAGCCGGTTCAACACCTTTTCCTCCAAAACGCTGCAAAGCGAAGCCCTGCCCTTGGAGAGTGCTTTGACAGCAGCACGACCTGCAAATTTTGTGCTGTCACCTCCTCACAGAAGATAAAAGCCCGAAGGCAGAATGTGACTTGGGGTTTGATCCATATTTCTGGTGTGTCTTTGAGTTCCTTTGGAGCACAACAATGCTTCCTGCTGGATTTCTGGGTCCAAACCTTCAACCATTAGTGTCAGCTTTTAGTGCCTGGAACTGAAGGCCTTGCTGTAGGATGAAAAAGCCACACTTTGGAAATGATTTTGTTGCAGGCAAGCTATTAAAGATTGAATGATGGCAGAAGATGCCTTGAAAGCAGAGCGAATAGTTTAATATAGCTATAAATATTAAAGTGTCAAGGGAAAGTATGTAGGAAAGACAATCCCTGAATGGTATAAGGACTAATAGGTAAATATTCCATTTGAGTAAGTTCACTTAAAAGGATTCTGCCAGATTTAATTCAGACCTTACACTTAGGTGTATGGGGAAATAATTGCTACCAGTCATCAAAAAGAAAACCGTTGTTTTTTCACTTTTTGCCTCTGAGTTTTTAAAAGTAACTTGCGAGTTACTTTTATGGATTTTATCCAGTTTGCCTTACTGGATGCTGAACACGAGCGAATAGCAGGTGGGTTTGGAAGGCGTAGCGATGCTGTCGGGACTGTGCGGAGGTAATCTTGATTCCCACAAGGCAACTCAGATGGTCAGGGCTGTGCTGCTGCACCAAGCACACGAATTTTACCCTACCTGTACCTTCAAACTAAGTCTAGTTGTTTTGGAGCACGTAGCCCTGCCTAGTAAATAACTAGTTATTAAATTGTGCAACTTCCTATTCCTTTCAACAGCTGATGGCGGTCAAGGATGTTGGAGTGAAAGAAGAAGGTCTCAGGAGGAGGCTGGAAGGATGGAGGGATGGGAGCAAGGGGATATGATTGCATGCAAGCCCTGCAGCAGGGAAAAGCTTTGCCGTAAGAGCATCGCTTCCCAAACCGGCACTTCAGGCGCAGAACCCTGAAGTCTGCAGCTGGGCACTTAAAAACCAGGGAACTGCAGAGTACCTGAGCTCTTCTAAAGGGGACATTTCTAACATGAATTTTGAAAGCAGATCTAATGGGTGTCAGCGAGATAAAGTGCACAAAGATGGGCAACAGCTCTGTGGATCGAAGAGCCTTACTCTGTGCATCTCCTGGTCCAGTCCCACCGCTCCTGCAGAGCTCAGGCTGCCCAGATATGGCACACGCTCGGGTGAGGCTCTTTCTTTACTGATGGAAGCTTTAGCTGACCATTTTGAGAAGTACAGTGTGTTTTTGCTTGATGTTTAGGAGTCTGAAATTTTCCTTGTCTCCTGCATAAAGCAGCAAACATTTATTCATTCCTGGGCTTTGACCTAATTCCTGGCCATAAATATTCAATTCCTGCAAGGGAGCAGAGAAGAGATGATAAAGCAGAAGCCCCGATCAAATGGCACAGATGTGATACAGCCTTTAATTGATTTGCTTTTGTCAGACATAATGAAGTCCTGCATTTCATTGCAGTCCTTGGCTCACATTCAGATCTCAAGAAGTCTTTGGTGATAAGGAGTATTTTGACTTCAAATGAGACTGATGGGTTCTTGCAGTATCTTGCACAGGAGGCATGGCATTTTATATTGTATTGGCTGAAAGTAGAGCCATGAGGCACAGCCAAAACCCAGCTTTTTGATTGCAATGTAGTGCCAAGATGTCACTCCTCCTTCTGTGCATCTTGCTTGTGTATTCCTTCCACTTCTGTGAGAATCAGTTGTTTTGCAGTTTGTCAGCTCAGGGTGGGCTCAGCTGCCCACCCTGTCTGGCAAAGCTTGAATATATTTGCTTAAGCACATACTTAAATCTCACCTAGATATATTTTTCCTGGATAAAGATGGACTTAAACACATATCTAAGTGCTTCATTGAACTGGGCCTCGTGCTGTGTTCGCATAGCCCATGCCAGCACACCCATTATGTTTTGCTGGGAACAGTAGCAGGAATTTAGATTCCTTTATGCTGCTCATTGTCCTCTTGAAATCAGCAGTGCCTTTTCCCTGACATATGAAAGAAAAAAAGCAATTCTGCACTGTAATGAAGGAGTTGGATCAATGGTTTCAGTGGCAAAACCCAAACCAGTCCATATTATGTTCTATCAATCAGCTGTGGAGTAGGGTCCTGGTGGAGCTGCCTAGGAAGGCGGGTGGTGAACCTGCGTGGGGAGTATTTGGGCCAGCTTCGTCAAGAGGCTGAAGATATCCAGGGAGCTTTAGATGGGAAGGCTCCTGTAAGGTTTTCATAATACCTGGCAAAGAAAAGGGACTTGAAAATGTTCCTTTGCCTTGCTCTCTTTCTGTCTATTGTATTATTTAATCTCACCTTCACTCGGTGGAGTTCTTATGTGCTGAAAGGAAATGAAATCTCTGCTGTGTTATTATTGCTCTCTGCTTGGATAAATAACGTTGTGCTGAATTCAGGGTATTGCACACTGACCTTTACCTTCCAGATGCGCTGCTCTGGGGAAGTGTGGCTCTAACAGGTGGGAACTGCTTGGAGGTGTTACAGAAAAATCTTTAAATCCCCACCTTCAGAACTGGATCCTTTAGTAAGTAAACAAAGCTGCCGGATGTTTTGGGTGAGAAGGACTCCAGGAGTTGTCACCTACCTGGAATACCCCAGCAGAAACTCAGTTTTGATTCAGCGGGGTTTTAACAAAGACACTTTGTCTTGCTTTTTGCCTGCTGGGCTGAAAAAGCCTTGTTCAAAGGAAAGATGGGTTGAATCCCCAAGTCCCCATTGCAGCGGTAATGCCTGGACCTGCAGAGACTTTGGGTTTCACACAGCCCGAGGAATGTCTCTGTTGCTCTGAAAGCAGATATATCACTAGCTGTGGTAGGAAATGTTCTTGTAGGATGGTTTCCCATGCCCCCAGAATGAGGACATCAAAGAGAGCCAAGCGTAAGCTGAACTTCTCACTGCATTGCTCATTGCGGATGATGTTCGTAGTTCAGCAAGCCTGAGAGCTCTCTGGTACATGAGATGAAGGACCATAGCATCATTAAGGTTGGAAAAGACCTCTAAGATCATCAAGTCCAACCGCCATGCCTACTAAACCATGTCCCAAAGTGCCACGTCTACACTTTTTTTGAACCCCTCCAGGGACGGTGACTCCATCACTGCCCTAGGCAGCCTGGTCCAATGCCTGATCACTCTTTCAGTAAAGAAATTTTTCCTAATATCCAATCTAAACCTCTCCTGATGCAACTAGAGGCCATTAAGTTGATCCCATTGAGGATGGGAGGAAGGACAGGAGATTTGGGGAGCGCCTTAGATGTGCTGAAGATTAGGAGGAAGCTCAGACTGCAGCGTGGGTGGTTGCCTTAAAATGGAGCCTAGAAGAACTTGAGGATGGAGGGAGAGGGAAGATGGTTTGGTGTTTGATTGTTGTGGGTGGCTGTGGACTCTGCCTGCTGGTGACTGGTGCTGTGATGGCCACATGCCCTCTACAGAGGTCATGAAAGAGCCTTGACAGGGTGGCTATCAGCAGCCGCGGTGCAGTTTTTCGATTGACCGCTGCATCTGGACTATTTCTATTTCAGGACATCATTCTCCTGGGGTCCTGCTAGGATCTGAGAGCAGATTCAAGTGACAAACTCCCCCCGTAGTCTCTGTGTCAACCTGGCCCTCCTGATGGTTGGCTGCTGATGCTCACTTCCTTTGAAACACGCTGAGAGGTTGGTTGTGTGCATTGACTCTTTCCTCTTTGGCTGCAGGGGGGTGTTTCATTCTCTTTTGAGACTTCTTTGCTGCTTTTAAGTTTCCTGCAATGTCCAGACTGGTTAGGAGCTCAACAAAGTGTGGAAAAGAGTGAGTCTAATTCACTTTTTTATTAACTGAAGGAAAAAGAATACATCTCTATCCTAGAGAGCATCTGCCACTCTGTTTATTGCCCCCCTGCTCTAAACGGTGACGCCTTTGGAGAGAGAATGTTATCTTCCACTGAGAATTTCCTTATTCAGACTTAATTTCTGTCCGAGGTGGGGGGAAAATTAGAAGTGACTTAAGACAGGCAGGTAGGTACAGAAATCTAGAGAGACCTAACTCCTATAAATAACTGCTTGCTCAGAAATGTGGTGGGAAATTCTGGGAAGCTGGAAATATTGGGAATCACCCACCTGGGAAGGGAGATTGCCATCTCCAAGAGCAGGGACTGCTTTGTCCGTCGCTCTCTCAGATCTCTTGCTTCATGCTGGAGGATTGAAGAAAGAGGGTGGATGAGTGTGTTACCTAACGAAGCCCAGGGAGATGGGAGAGGGTCCTTTGCCAGAGTGGATTCTGTTCCAGCTGATGATCTGCAGGAAGAAAACTGCTGTCATTGCAGGGGGCACTGAGGGTGACTTCCACTGGAAGTCCTGTGCAGCCAGAAATTAAAAGACCGTAAGGGTTTATCATAATAATACCTAATAATTTTTGAACACAAAAGGTATTTTGACCAAAACAAACCCCAAGCCTATTCTGGATCTAGTTGCTGGTCAGGAATTTTGTGGTTGCCTAGGAACCGGTGACGAGAGCCTGATTACATCCAATATAGGCTGACAAAGGGCATTTTCATCAATATCATCATTTTTTATGGCCACACAGTCCTATGGCACCTTCCAAAGGGCCGACTGTCCAGAGCTGGGGAAAATTGAACTTGAAATTGTCTGGGAGCTAAAATACGGCCAGAAAAGGGTAAATGAACATTGGGAATTTTTAGGAAGAGATCATCACATGGACAAACCCGTCGATTTCATCGTAAAGAGATGTTGGCTTTGCCTCGAGGATGTCCCAGATTCAGGAGCAGAGTCAGAGCAGATATTTAAAAAAGAAAAAAGCAGTAGTTTGAAAAAGGAACTAGATAGCAAATGATATGCATCAGAAATTATGAAGCTTAGCCAGCTGATGAGGGACAATTATTAAAAGAGCTTGAAATCTGTGGCTATCAAGAGTGAGGACAAAAAACTTTAAATATCTTTAAACAGAAAAGGATGGTGCCAGCTGGTGGGTTCATCACTGGATGACATGGTTCAATCAGCGCAATAATATCTGGTCAGTATTTCTTTGTGGCATTTGGAAAGGCAAAACGATGTGCTTTGTTTCCTTAATGGGAGATAAAATCATTCCTGTTCCATCTCTAATCAGCAGGGTAGTAAATTATATCTGTGCTGTCAGGGGGTACACTTAGAAATCAGTGTCCATGTAACTTGTATTTGAGAAGCTCAGAAGAGCTGGCTCAGAAGATTGAGGTCTGCAGACACTGATTTTTAATCAACAACAGAAAAGCTGGGAAAGGGCTAGTTTATATTTTAAAAAGGCTGCCTTTATGTCCCAGATAACTACGAGCTAGTAATCCTGGACAACATAATGGTATAGGTGAAAGGGAACTCAAACGATGAGGCATTAAAGGCTAGGAATAAAACTAATGGGTTTATGAAACATAGGTCTTTAGAAGAAGTCTGAATTCATTAGCTTAGTCATGGTTATTAGGGAGCTCTAATACGTCTAACGTTTCGCAAAGCATTTGACATAGTTTCACACGGCATTTGGATTAGGCCACCCGAGGAAGCACACGGAAACGGTGGTGGAAGCAGGCAGGCGCAGGGCTGGGGGATCGCTACCCAACAGTGGGAGCTTTGCTGGGGGATTGGCAGTGGTGAGGGCTTGGCACGTGCCTCCATCAGGTCCAGCACTGTCCTTTTCAGGACACAAAGCCTCTTGTTGTGCTATTTGTTACAGAATTGAGCTTTCTTTTTTTTTCTAGGATGTGGTAATCTGTAAAAATTATGGGTGAGGGTGTGATCCAATTGAAAGAAATATTTTTAGAAAGAAAATTAAAAAATAAATGCTTAAAAATTAGTGATATAGTCTATCCAAGTGGCTATACCCCATCCAAGAAGACACTTCACAGAATCACAGAATCACAGAATCACAGAATGGTCGGGGTTGGAAGGGACCTCTGTGGGTCATCTAGTCCAACCCTCCTGCTGAAGCAGGGTCACCCAGAGCAGGCTGCACA
>Ga0065711_1004234_pt1 | contig 24475 bp, 15 predicted proteins | sample Hoacrofraction12_FD_59098 | JGI IMG/M metagenome (GOLD analysis project Ga0065711, IMG submission 59098) | Hoatzin crop microbial communities from Cojedes, Venezuela - Epithelial fraction 12 v2 (version 2) | ecosystem: Host-associated > Birds > Digestive system > Esophagus > Crop | place...
GGTGGGGCTGCAGGCGGAGCCGCCGGGCGGTGAGCTGCCGCGGTGCGCGGCTGGAGGCCGGGGGCGGGCCTGGGGCAGCGCTGAGGGCGCGGCCCGTGGTGGTGCTGAGGAGGAGGAGGAGGAGGAGGAGGAGGAGGAGGGCTGGGAGGGCCCCGGGAGCAGGCACGGCGCTCGCTCTCCGCTTCATCCAGGGTCTGTGCTCCTCCCGGGTCGCCCGGCCCACAAGACCTGGGTTTCCCGGTTGGCCATGCCGGTCTGAGAGGTGGGGTTCGGTTCCTGAAATAATGCGGACCGAAAGCCAGCGCTCCGCGTACAGACCGAGTGATAGGGGTGTTCTTCACACCATCGGCGGGGAAGAAACCAAGATCTGAGAGGCGCGAAGGCTTCGCGTACATACACAGATGTTAAAAAATGGTGACTTGGGGAAAAAGCACCCCCAGGGTCTGCAGCCGTGTGAGGTGTGACCTGAAAGCCTTGTGGGCAGAGCAGCCACCTGCCAGCTGAGGGGAAGACGGCCAGAGGTCCGCTCGCAGGGAGCGCAGCTGAAATAGTGGAGCAGAAGGAAGAGGACGCCGGTGGGCTTCCTGCCGTGGCCAGCGGGTTCAGGGAAACAAAGGAGTCTCTGGAAGTTTGGGCCAGTTTAGAGTTTACTAACAACTGCAGCGAGGGCTTTAACTGTAAGGTTTAGGAAGAAGATCAAAGGACTGCAAAATGCTGAGGAAGTCATCTGTGTTGGTGTGCGGTAGGGCTAGCTGGAGAACCTGGGAAAGCAGGGACAGGAACGAGGGCTTTCCACCCTCACTTGTGGTGCGTAGAGAAAAGAAGTGGAATATATTCAGTCAAATAATGTGAAAGCTCGGTTGTTTAGAGAGGAAGACTGTGGGGGAGAAGAAGGTTCCTCATAACTTATATGGATTTCTGTATAAATAGGTGGAAAGATGAACTTTGTCAGCTGACTGGAACGCTCGCTCTATGAGAAGACATTTCACTTTAGAGAGGAGCTGAGGATATACAGAACAGGCCAGCTTCGTCTTCCCCTCTGTCTTGCTGACCTGGGGAGAAACTGTAGCGCTTTGTTCCTGTCAGAGAAAGAGGTTTGGTTCTGTGGGGTTGAGGAACCATTGCAATAGATTGGGAAGGTGAGACCATGTCAGTGGTCTGCTGGCTGGAAAAGGCCCAAGTGGCTGTTTCTGGGTCTCTTAAACCTACCAGAGAGACTAGGAGGTACAGCTCCATACAGTGGGGTAAAAGACTTGAGAGAGTGATAGCTTACTGAAGTGAAACTAAGTTTTCCCGATAGCAGTGACCAGTCTGAACGAAAGAAACTCGTGTGAATAGCTGTGGCTACAAACGTCCATAACTACACAACAACATAGGGTGATGCTGATCGAGCTCAGCGTCTTGTCCACAACTGCTGCCGGAAGCGTCTGGTGCACGCTTGGCTTCTGGCCACCTGCCGTGTAGGTGCTTCCTGAGTCGAAGGTTCAACGCTCGTCATCGTGATTCCCAGCCCCCATGAGATTTTCTTCCGTGAGCTCAACTCAGGTGCTCTGTGAACCCATTTATGTTTCGGGCGTGCAGTGAGTTCTGCAGCTGAAGAACCGTGCTGTGCAAACCAGCACTTCCTTCTCCACTCTGTTCATTGCTCGTCATTCTGTGCATCTCTTACCGTGTCTTACCTTGGCTGTTCCTCTCTAAGGTCATGTCTCCTGCCATGGCATCCTCATCCTGCCATCCTTGTTGCATTTCTTTTACTTTTCTACTTCTGCTGTACCCTTTTTGAGAAGGAGGGACGACACTTGCATCCAGTGTTCGAGCTGTGAGTGTCCCATAGATGTACACACCTTTGCAGTATGAGTCCTGTTTCTCATTTCCTTTTTCGTGTTGTTTGCTTTTTTGAGCCGTGAACGTGGCACTATAGAATTGTCCTTGATGACTTCCTCAGCAGGAACAGATAGGTAGCACCCACCACTACAGAAGGGAAGGATTCCTTCCCTTTCCCCCCCACCCTCGTTGCACCATTTTACTTTGCATTTATCAAATATTGGCTTTCACTGCCATTTAATTCAGTCATTTAATACTATGAAAATCTCCTGCAGCACCTTCCTGCTGGGTTTTTTTTTGCTCACCAGGAAGCTTAGCATGTACCCGGGAAGACTGCATCGTCCATCCCTTTACACACACACGGGGGGGTTACCCCTCAGTCTCGCCTTAGTGCACACAAGTTCCCGTCATTGCTGTTTTGCAGTTGTTTGCAAATTGTTGCATGCAATTTTCTCAGTACAGAAATCGGACTTGATGGTTTATAGTTTGTTGGATTATCTCCACGGCCTGTTTAAAGATCGATATCAGACTTGCCACCCTTATTTCTTCGATACTGGGACCATTTTGATGAGCAGGTTGCACATCGCAATTCATAGTTTAGTATCTTCATCCTTCAGCTGATAAAAATCTCTTGGGTGAATCCCATCTGATCCTGGTGATGAATAGTGACTCATTTTGTGCATTTCATTTCCCATCTCTTACTAATGCTTCACTGTGAGACAGTTCTCTTCATTTGTACCCCATCCGTAAAGGTTCTTGTCTGGGAATGTCTCCAAGATCCCATGTGGAGGTGCAAAGAATTAATTTAGCTTTTTCTCCTATAGCCTCCTTCCGTGACGCTTTTGTACGTCGCGCTCACCGGTTGACCTCAGACTAACCAGCACATTTTCTGGTGTGCTGGCAAAAGTTGTATGTGTTTATTTTTGGGATGAAGCTTATGGTTGGAAATTATCACGCCTAAATTTGTGCCTGAAATTGAGGGACGGTTTGCTGAGTGCTAATCCACAGTCAAATAGACCTGTGGTGCTTCTGTCCACGTGGTCTTTTTTCGTACTACCTGCTCCTAATGACAAGCTCTGCTGAAGACAGCAGGGCAAAAAGAAGAAACATGGTTAGAGAGAGAAAGCTGCCTCTTCTTTTCCTATAAATTTCAGAAATGTAAGCCACTCTTGGATAATGTACTTACTGGAATAATGGATGTAGAATTGCAGAAATGGACTTCAGACGAATAAAAAGTTTCCCCAATGACTGAGATGATAGCAAAAAAATTGTGTGACTCATATGTGGCTAATGCCGCCCTCTGAAATTATTCTATCCAAATTGAAAGGTTTCAGGTTAAAGCAGGAAAGCTAACGGTTTAGAAGATGGAGTACTTTATAGGAAGTGGGACGGGCACAAGGATCAGTTGACAAAGGGAACTCTGAAGTCACGATGATTTTAAAACAGATTGACGTTTCAGGGTGGGAAAAAACTTAATCTAAGAAAAAGAGGGGGATAAAATACTCCTGGGGCAGGAAGTGTAGTAAATGCGCTGAAAAAGAGGGTTTCTGTAACTGCACCGGGTGCTATGTTTTGTGGGCGTGTGAGCGTGTTGGGTATTCTTGGGCTCAAAACTTGTGTAATGAAGAAACTATATTAGTGCAGGCTCAACTACACAAGTTCTCAGCCAGATTTGATTTCTGAAATGGGTCATGTTACACTCGAGGAGGAAGGTTGGGGCCCCAGCTACCTCAGTGGGTCTGGGGGGCTCGGGTTCCGCAGGAGATGCATCACTGCAGCACAGTCTCGCAGTGTAAAGGGAAGGGTTCAGTTTTCTGCCTTTGCAGAACAGCTCCTCTGGGAGCAGGCTGAGCATATTCCGTTTCTTTTAGATGGCTTACAGAGTAGCTATTAAATGGTCAATAAAAGCATAAAATATACCCGTCATTCTTTATGTTTGGGTTTGAGTAAGAACCTCAGTAAAAATCAGGCTTTGAGTTCCTAAAGAGGGGTAAAGGGGTTGAGGCTATGCTTAAATTACTGTCTCTCATTCTTCTTGTCTGACTCTGTCCTGTTGGCTCATAAATGCTAATTTAGATTCCAGACTGAAAGTTGCACAGACAATCTAGCTCGGCAGGTGACCTTTGCAAATACAAATAAACCTTTTCAAATGATTTGACCGTTATTATGCAGTTGTTTTAGTATTTGAATGAACACCAGCCTTTGAGAAATTGTTACTGGGAAATCAGATCCACGACCAAAGGAGCACATTCAGTTTGATTTGATTTCCTGAGCTAAAGGAAAGGCCATGTAATTTAACTGTAAAAGCTGGTTTTCTTTCTTTCTTTGTTAAAATTGATTATGTTATTGTTTGCTGTTGTATTTTAGATGAAAGCCAAGGAACACGAACTGCATGGTTGGGCACTAGGAAAAATCTGCTAATGAAGGAGCAATAGACAAAGACAGCATTTGGAAGGAGAAGGAAGAAGTGGCAATGAAGATGTATTAAATTGACTTGCTCTGCAGCAAGTGTTTGAGTTTCTTCTAGCAGAGAGGCTGAATACTCGGGAAACAACTCCCACCAGCATATCTGTTATCCCACGTTTCATTTGGGAAGGATGCAGTGGGAAGGAATTAAATCACACCTTAAAGTCAAAGGGGAAATTAAAGCACTTCCAGATTGTTCTGTTTATTCTCATGAGACTTCTCTCTTGTACACAAATTCCTTTGCATAATAATTTAAGCGACCCATCCCATCTACAGTGTATTTTAAATAGGAGCATACCAGAAAGAGGAAGGAGTGTGCATCTCTTCATGTGTGTCTTTCTAGCGACCATTGCATGTTTTTCTTCCTAGTTCATCTCTTCAACTCAAAACACAAGATGGGGCCACCAGTGCAGAAACAGATTTTGTTATTCCTGGAGTAATCAACAATATTGGCACGCTAACAATGCCTAAAAGCCTTCCTGAGTAACTGGAGGAGAACGCATCTTCCCTGGGTAGTCAGACCTCAAAGATGCCAAGGGTTCTTGGATACATCTTGAAGAGCACTTAAGAAACACCAAAAATATCATAGCATGAATGGCTTCATAAGTGCTGAGCACTAGGTGGCTTAGAAATAAACATGTTTGTTGCTGAATTCTCTAACTACTGTGAATTTTAGTGATACCTCTGCATTTTAAGCCAGTTTTCAAATGGCGGATGCTCACACATGTAAATTAACTTTAGTCCGCTCACTTGGTTTCTTGAGTGTTAGACACTTCCAGAAGAGATGACGTTTTGGCCCTGATTAAAATAAATGGTGAAACTCCAGCAGGGTCATATTGGCACATAAAAGCAGTATACAGTATGGCTATTTGCATATGTATCTTTGCGCAGATCCTACTTCTGACTAGGAAACCCTTCCCTGATAACTCGGAAATATTTTGTCCTAAAAAAAATGATTTGAAGCAAAATGATATTTTCATTTGTCCTTTTTTCTTACTTTTTAATCAGACTGGGATTTTTTTTAATCCATCTGTTATTCTAGAATAGCTGAGCACGTGTTTTGTGTGAAAACATTCAGTATATGCATTGCTCGGGAACTCTTCACTGTGAACTTCAATTTGAGCACTCAGCATCTATAATTTGAGCTATGCAATTGCACATCTGGCTCAAATGGCACTATTTCCGTTCCCTGGCTTGATGACTTGGTTTATGCTTCATGTTTCTGTTTTCATCCAAAATCAATTTCAGTTGAATCTTTAACCTATGCAGATAAAATCGCAGGAGGAAGGACTTTATGCTTAAGCTACAGATTTGCAATCCACCTTCTGAAAGAGCATTCAATAATTCAGAGCTGGTTAGAGAGCTCTTGTCCAGGAAATGGGAGATTCAGGTTCTCTTTCTGCCCGTAGGGTTTTAAACTCCAGCCCAGGCTACGGCTTTTAGGAGGAGAGGGGAGTGTTCGTCTCCTCTGGCCACAGTTACTTTGTTTACAAGGATTAAAGATTCACTGCAAGGGAAAGAAAGCAAAAGCAGGGTCTGATGGTTTTAGTAGTGAGATGCAAGATGGTGGTCTGCGATCTAGTCCTGCTCCGGCAACAAGGCAAGCACGTGCTCAGTGACCGTCAGGTACAGAAGCATAAAAACGCGTGTGTGTAGGGACTGGAAATCTGTTGTCCCTCTTGCCCACTTAAACCCCAGCCGCTGGGAGGGTCACTTCTTCGTATTTTTTCCCTTTAGAAAGCAAATTTCAGAAATTTAGTAAAGAAGCTCTGTTTCATTCATGTATATATAATTGTGTATGCACATACTTATTAATGTATAAACACATACTCATTTAAGTATTAAACCAAAAGTTTCTCATTAGAAGTCTGTTTCAGATGGGGAAGAAGTAGGTTAGAGTATCTGATGACATGACACTTTTCAACATGACATTTGACCAGAAAGATGCTTGGAAAAGCTAATTTTTAAACATGCTTTTAGGACCTAATGCAAACCTTTTGAGCAAGCAGGCAAAATGTCAGTAGTATTTTTAGGGGCACCACTGAGCATTGTGGTATAGTGATATATATGTAGACCAGGCGAAGAGAGAACCTCCAACTGCAAAGACCCATTTATAAAAGTATCTTTAAATATACCTCATGAATTTGTTTTCCTGCAGCAGTGATGCAGCTCCACTCATTTGTCTACATCCTGAGTTCGGCGTCATTCGTTTTCTCATGTTCCCATATGTTTCAAACACCCAGTGAGTTCTTTGCAGAGTTTTCTTTCCAAGTGCCTACAAAGTTTCTCTTGTGCCTGAGTCTTTACTGTCTTCTAAGTGCGCTGCACGTCCTCAAAGTGTCTTGTTATTCATCCCGTCTCCTGTTTTATGCTGAAAGCTTTTAAATACATTTTAATGATGCATAACAGCAGTATAATGAGCCTAATAGCATGCTATTGATTTTCATTTGAAACACGGACATTTGAACATTTCAGTAGCCTTTTAACAGTGTGTATATTTAATGTGATTCAAAGCCAAGACAAATGCAACACAGTATCTGTCTACTAAAAAACCTCCACAATCTCCCGCCTCACCCACAATCTGTTTGTTGCAATCAGCCACATCTTCAGTGTCTTAAAACAAGCAAGCCGTAATCCTTGGTACAAGGAAATAAAAGGGAAAAAAACCCACAAAATTGCTGTATCCAGACACAGCTTTGCTTATCTGCTCTGGTCATGATGAGGATATTAATGATCCAGATCCAGTCAGTGCCATCAGAGAATGCAGCGCCTTAACTCCACAGCGAAATAAACTGCCCAAGGATGCCCTCTAGGTGGGAGATACCCGAGTTATGGGACACCCTCACTCAGGCTGAGTGGTTTAAGCAACAAAAAAAGAAAAATGAAACCAGCAAACATATACATTGACATGAGATAACTGTTCCCTTTTGATGAATAACTCAGTAGTTACACCTTATGGAGAGTTTTGTTTTCAGGAGAAGTTTTTGCACAGCCATACAGTGCCCTGACCAGCCTGCATGTGTGGCTACTTGTTCATAAAACTAACAGCAGCATTGGACAAGCGTGAGGAGTGGGCCTGTGTGAACCTCATGAGGTTCAACAAGGCCAAGTGCAAGGTCCTGCATCTGGGTCAGGGTAACCCCCGCTATCAATACAGGCTGGGGGATGAAGGGATTGAGAGCAGCCCTGCCGAGAAGGACTTCGGGGTCCTGGTGGATGAAAAGCTGGACATGAGCCACCAGTGTGCACTCACAGCCCAGAAGGCCAACCGTATCCTGGGCTGCATCAAGAGCAGCGTGGCCAGCAGGGCGAGGGAGGGGATTCTGCCCCTCTGCTCTGCTCTGCTCTGCTCTGGTGAGACCCCACCTGGAGTGCTGCATCCAGCTCTGGAGCTCTCAGCACAAGAAGGACATGGACCTGTTGGAGCAGGTCCAGATGAGGCCACAAAAATGATCTGAAGTCTGGAGCACCTCTCCTATGAGGACAGGCTGAGAGAGTTGGAGCTGTTCAGCCTGGAGAAGAAAAGGCTCCAGGGCGACCTTAGAGCAGCCTTCCAGTACCTGAAGGGGCCTACAGGAAAGATGGGGGCGTGTTGTGACAGGACAAGGAGCAATGGTGTTAAACAAAGGGAGGGTAGATTTAGCCTGGATATAAGGAAGAAATTTTTTACAGTGAGGGTGGTGAAGCACTGTAACAGGTTGCCCAGAGAGGTGGTGGAGGCCTCATCCCTGGAAACATTCAAGGTCAGGCTGAACGGCGCTCTGAGCATCTGGTCAAGTTGAAGATGTCCCTGCCCACTGCAGGGGGGTTGGGCTAGATGACCGCTAAAGGTCCCTTCCAACCCAAAGCATTATATGATGCTATGGTTGCCAGGCTGCACCAGCCATATGTTTTCCTATAGCTCCTTCTGTTAAAAGTAAAGATCTTTTTCTGGTGCTGTGACGTGTTTTTTTCAGGGAGTGTTTATAACAAATGAATGCAAGTCAAGTTTACATCAAGTATTAACCTTACCCTTCTGGCTTTTCACAGCATCGCTCATTTTCTTTACACATGAGTTATTTGTACAGCAACATGAATGTGCATGACAGTGCCAAGATATCAGGAAATACAGTTTCTGCCCTATGGGTTGACGGAACATAAGGTAGAGAGAAAGAGAAGCAAAGGACTAGGGAAGCAAGGAAGACTTATGCTTTTGTAAGGTCTTCAGTTCGCTTGCTTTCCCAATGTGCAGCTGTTGGTTTGTAACCACATCAACCAAGAGGATCATCTGACAAGTCATGACTCAGACACTATTGAAGTTGAGTATAATTAGACAGGGTTTTTGCTTTTGAGCTTCAAAAAAAAAAAAAAATATCAGCTGCTTTGATTACCATTTTGTTCATCTTTTTTCCAATCTCTGTGCTTTGCTTTCAAGATTGTGCGAATATTTTTGAGAATATGGAAGTGATTTTGAAATATAAGATGCTTTTTGAATTAGTAGTAGTTCCCAATGTCCAAGTTAGGCTGAAATTAAGAGGCAGAGGATGCCTAAGAAATTCAAAATCATTTAACAAATAAGGTACCTAAGACAGACGTAGGCACGTTTTGTCATTAAAATGTAAGTAAAGTTCTATTTCTGCCCATACCACCAACACTGACTTTTAACTAGTGACACAGATGATCAAGAAGACCATCTTAATTTGGTCAACATATTTGGAAATGGGAAAAATATTCTACCTTGAATATGTGGTGGTAGTAACGAGTAACTTTGCTGAAAGCAGTAGAGTGAAGCATGGGTTTAAAACCAGTCTGAGAAGAAATCTCAAATGGTTATAATTGGAGACAGAAGAAATAACTGTTATAATTTTATTTAAGATAGGACACATGAACGATGTCCTAGAAGTACCTAATTCTCTTGGCTGACTGCAAAGGGGTTGTAGGGTGATTATCTCAGATGTCTCATTTTTGACCTCTAAGTTAGGACAGATCAATCCTGTCCCTAAAGTCGTGCTCAGTCCCCTGGGGAAGCAAGATCAAGCTTGAAGCTGAGTTGAGGCTAAATCCTGGTAAGAGCTCCTGTTATACCTGCAGGCAAGATATACATTTCTTGTCTTACATGTTCCTTGTCCTATGGTGTGTTGCATCCCTTTTTCCCAGACCGTCCTAGTCTTTCATATTTTAAACAGAAGTTCTTCAGGACAAGGACTGCCTCTAGTGACAGCCCTCAGTACAGCGTTTGCTGGGACTGCAAAGTACCCCTGTAGTGGAAATTCTAGCATGTCTCAGGAAGAAGACATTGAAGTAAAAAATAAAAGGTAGTGCAAAAAGCAAAAGAGACGGATGGTACAACTGCTTCTGTGCTGCCAGCCCGCTGTGAGGGAAGTGCCCCTCGGCTCCTGCTGTATGAACCTTTCTCTTTTTTTCGATGTTATGTCGGCACTCATGTCTTGCAACAGTCAGGAGTTTCTAGAGGATGTGCAACTACTTGGTTCCCTGTCGGTTAAGCAGGACTGTAAAAGCACAAGTCGACAATGCTGCCAGTTCCATGAAACCAAAAGGCAGCAAATTCCAATCTTGTAAACAAAAAGCATTTTATATGCAGCGTACATAAAAAGAACTTACTGCCACAGACTGTCGCCGAGGCCAAGGTTGTAAGGAGACATACGACACTTTCAACAATCACAGAAATATCTACAGTTAATGCAGGAAAGGAGAAATTTAGAAGGCGTATAAGTGCTGCTTCAGCTTACACAATCTATTAATGATGGATGAGACCTTTTTGGGGAGTGTTTCCTCGGAAGTAGCTAGTCTCGGTCACCCTCAGGCAGGAATATCTAGACCATAAATCTGATCAAACATAGCAATTTCCGTGTTGCTCACTTGCACCCAACAGAGTCTGCTGACTTCAAAGTGTGCGAAGCATTTGGTCTAAAAGCACGTTATCCGTCACCGGCACAGAAGAAGTGCATTCATTCTGTGGTGGGGTGAAAATTTGTCCAACGGGCCGTTGGCTTGCAGGCCAGCAATGCATACAGCTGGGTAATGAGGCGCTGGTGGACAAGACCCTGCATTCGTTGCTGTGCTGTCACATGCCTAAAAAGATCCTTGATTTTGAAATTCACACACCTCCTGCTCTTCCTTTTACTTCTTTGCTCAAAATCCAGTGCAAACTTCCTCTCTCATCCTGACTATTTATAAGTATACATAGAAACAAATGTTTTGTAAAGATGTGAGAGACTTTCTGCTTTATTCCCAGGGGCAAATAAAGCCTTTTATTTTTAGCCCAGTTTCCTAAGGAAATGGCACTGATGCAATCACATTGTCTATTTGTCTGTCTATCAAATCAGCCCCCTTCCCCCCTTCCCTCCCCCCATCAACTTCTCACCGTTAATCTTTTCCAGCCAGATCTGACAGAAAGGCAAAATTCTTTCAAAAGTGTTAAATGCACCTAAGCCTCATGAGAATCAGTGGCTGGGCTGGAGGGGATGATCATTAGTCCTCTCACCGGAGAAGTGAGTGCTGGTTGAATTCAGCGGGCAGGCAGCCGCATGCTGGCAGGTCAGGTCACCTTGTGCGCGGCTGTAACGCTGCCGTGACACACGGTGTCTACCAAAGGTGGAAGAGCGAGAGGGACAGGGGTGGCAGTTCAAGAGATACCTCCGGAGGGGCTCTCTTGGGTATGTGGCAGTATTTCAGGGGTGGGGAGAGAGCGGTGGCACAGGGGGAGTGGGGAAGGAGAGGGGTTGTTGGATGTGTAGGAGGCAGGGGTCAGAGCGTGCTTGGGGTTTTTCTTTATATCCCAGAGGGACTGAATGTCAGGATCATGTTCTGGGGAACTTCTCAGTGGTGGCTCAAGGAACGGGGTGGAAAAGCAGTGCGGAGACAGTGCTAGAGAAGTGGTCATCACCGGCTTTGTCGTTACCTGAAAAGTCTTTCCCAGGTAGTTGCTGTCATGGAGAATAACATTCACTGGAGAAAAAAGGACAGGTTCACATCTAACCAGTGATTTCATAAACCCCTTGCAAGTGCATGTGCTGCCTCAAATGGAGAGCACAGATTTGCCCACGTGTTAAGGTGTGGGCAGTCTCTGAGTTTTTCCAGTGTCACGAACATAGCAAGTGTATTCAGACGAAGGCAGAATCCCAGCCTGTCCCCTGGCTGCCTGACCACCTGCCTGTTTGACTGTAAGGTATAGTCCTAACCAGTGTGTGTGTTTCTGTGTTGAAGGGAAGTATGTAACGGAAGTATTTATTTACTCTACCTCTGTTTGCAGTGATGTCTGGAAAATAGCCCAGATGCCTGGAAAATAGTCTTAGGTAAAGCTGAGATTGTAAGTCTAGTGAACTTGAGTTCATGTTTCCACTGTGAAATATATATTCTCTTATATTTCAGTGTCACAGCATTGTCCCCAGTGACCTATATTTTAAGCCTCAGTGGCAATGGAAGCATGTTGGAGTTGTGTAGCATGATGCCACATTATGGGAGAAGGACACACAGCTAAAAGGAAAAGCAGTTTTGTTTTTTTAAAAGCTTCTCCAACTTAATTTGACATCTGCTAATGCCTTCCAAACACCCTTATTGTAATGTTTGAGAATTACTTTTATTATGGAAAAATTGGTAAGATCACTTAAGAGACTAAGCTTCCTTTAGTTCCTCCCTATTCAACAATATGCTGGTCAGCAGATAATGTTTAAACATCTTTTTAGCAAAGACGTAAGGTCTCGTGTCACAGCTCTGGGAAGCAGCTGCTTCTGTTTGGAAATTCCAGCAAGTCAGTACCTTAAAAATCTATCCAAACCAGTACTGGTGACATGCATTTTCTTCAGGTGCCCTACCCTTCTTCATTAAACCTGTGCTACTTGTTTCCTGAATTCTTTCAAGCCTAAATCTGAAGTATCTGAGTGTCTGGAAAATACTGTCTTGCAGGGGGTTCGGAGCAGGCTAATGGGTGGAGACGAGATAAAAGAGATACTGCAGAAGCAGTAACCCTGTTGTGATGAACAATGTAAATAAGAAAATTCTTCTCTCCCTACCCCCCAACAAAAAAAAGAAGCTTTCTGAGTAGAGGGCGCAGAATGCAGTTTTCTGTTTAGATAAGATGACAGGGCATGAATCTTTTGGTGGGGGAAGAAAGGTTCCCCGTCCTTCTGCAAATGCTTAGTGATCTTGGACACAGATCCAAATTTTTTTGAGTGTAGTTGGCCTTGGAGTGCATGGGAAAGGGAGAAGAGTCAAGAGGTACCTAGAGCATGAAACTCTTCCTCTCACATTCACAAATTGTGATGCACACAATTGCACAACCATGCCACTTACAGTATAGAGGTACGAGACCGTGTGGCATCCCTGATTTCTCTTGCTGTCCCTGCTTATCACAGAAGATTGGCATCCTTAACTGACACCCTCACAGAAGTTGTGAAGGTGCAGAGTGATGTGCTAACACAAATGGCACGGAGCGCACTGGCATCCAAACCAGTTTGAAGGCTGGGCCATTTTGCCTTCAGCAACTGAAACCATTCTGCCAGTATTTAATATATAATTAAACCTTCTTTTCCCACCAGGTGATCTGACCTTGTCATATAACTTTGTGTGCGAGGAGAGAAGATGGTGAGGTGGGTCAAATAATGTAATAATGGGCAGAAATGTTCTATTTGGAAATACATTATTGGAAATTAACTGAGTCCCTTCTCCAAAGGGGAAACCCTGGCTTTCCTCGGGACCCTCATTTCATGCGTTATGCATCCCGTGCTTGTGTCCATAAATGTTTCCCTGTGACCAGTCACCTTCTGCAGATCTGTGCCCCTGACTGCCAATCATTCCCGCGTTTCTTGCAGAGATCACTCCAAGGGCACACGCATGCAGCCAGCGTAGCTGGAGAAGTGCACTCTCCCACAGCCAGCTACTGTTTCATGTGTATCAGCCACCGGAGCCTGTGGTTTGGCATCAGCAACCACAGCACACACATCTTACTATCACAGCATTAGAAGTTGTCTAATCAACACGAAAATGGTTACCTAAGGCTGGTGCAGCCATACCCCGGTCAGCAGTGATGACCCATTCGGGCCCTGATCCCCCTCCCTGGTTTATTGCAGTACCTGTGGGTCGGAGCAAGCTCTTCACGGGGCTCCATGAAGGCAGCTTTCCCTATGCAATACCTCTGTAGCTGCTGCTCATCACCCGTGCTCTAGATCTGGATGCAATTTCACAACCCTGTGGCACCAGAGACCTCAGCTGGCAGGGGCTGAGGCAAACAACAGCTGTCTCCCTGCTGCTACGTCAGCAGCACCATTTCTTTGCCAGGAACTATCGCTGTCAAGTAAGGGTTAAAAAAATGACTGCTGAAATGCCCTTCATGGCCAGAGCCTTCTGTGTGCATCCTTCTGAAATAACATCACAGTCCAAAACAGGAACAGCTCATTCACTGGTGCAGGATCCATGCCTGGGCAGCAGCTGGAGATGACACAAGGGAGAAAATCCTGAATCAAAAGTATTTTATTTTTGGTAGTTTAATAATGGGCTAGGAACGCCTGTGAGCAGGAGTTGGGGAAAGACAAACACGTCTTTCCGCAGCACGCGGTGAAGCAGTTCCTTTGGTAGCCCATACTGGCGACGCTTTGAAGCCCTCCTTTGTGGCTACCCTCCCAAAACTCCTCGTGTGGACGTGCGTACAGAACGGTGAATCAAATGTGCGCTTTCGGGCACGTTTGGTTTGTCTGGATATCCACGCCCACGTATGTAAGCCAGGGTAGATCCTACAGCGAGAAGCGGGCAGAGGTCTGACTTGCCAGAGCTGCGAACGTGCGGCGGAACTGAAAGCGTCAGGTCTGCCGAGTCCAGGGGCTGCTTCTCAGCCCAAAAAGGGCAGAGCGGGAACACCGCTGGCTTAATTTCAGTTCCCCGTTAGTTCACAGCTTTCTCCGCGTAGGTATCGAAAGTGCCTGTGCGGATGTCAGTGTTCCTGTATTTTCTCAGACGTGTTCTGTGCCTTTCGGAGGTGGCATGCCCCAGCAAGCTCCTCGCTTTGCAACACCCTTCCTCTGGCCAGAAGGAGTTGCTGCAGCTTCCACAGGCCGTGCTGGGGCAGAGTAAACTTCATGCCACTTTGGCAAAAGGTAGTTGGGCTGAGAGCTGCTGCAGGGTAGTCTGACAGCAAGAAAACGCTTCTGAAAATGCTCTTTTGTTAAGGTCCTGGGTCTTGTTCCAAGAGAACGTAAGCACTTCCGAGACAAGCCACCGTGTCCTTCAGCAGGCTTAATCTGTAGCGCAAATGGATCAGCTCACATACAGCCACCACTGTGAGTACAACCTTGTAAAAAGCAGCAGAGAAGTGTCAATACTGTACTTGGATAAATGGTTTCAACAAGAAAAATTGAGTTTGCTCAGTGCAGTTTATTTATGATCTGAACATTCAGAACATTTAAAACGTCTACTTGATCAACAAAAGAAGAAATCAGCTCTGTGTTTACACAGTCTTGTACCAGCCTCCCCGTTCCCAGTAACTCTTAAACCTGTGGCTAATTTCAATGAAAAGAGAGAGAGGGGCAGCAGCCTGGAAGAGACAGAGCTTTACAAGCTCCATCAGCGTGAAGCTTGGTGGAGAAAGGCTCTGCTGTGGAGTCCATCCTCATTTTTGCCCTTCGGTCTCCCAGGTCTAACCAATTTTCATGCTCTCACCTCTTGGCCAGTCTGCAGCTGTGTAGGACTGGCCGGCCGCAGGACGGAGCCCTTGGGAGGGAGCCGGGGACCATGCTAGAGAGAGGAGAGACAGGAGGCACTGTGGGAAGCGGGGACTGGAGACGTCAGGGCAACATGGGGATCTGGGGAGGGGGGAATTGCGAGACTGCTGTGGCAAGAGAAGGCAGAGGAGAGCAGAGGCTGTGACAGGTTTTGCTGGTTCTGCTGCCCACGAAATCCTCTTCTTTGACATGTGAAAGGAATGTGAAGGTGCAAGACAATGGGAATTAATAAATAATCAGTAATACTCAGTGCTTTTCAATTCCAAGTGTTTTATAGAGATTAATGAACCTTCACGAGCTGTTGGGGAGGTATTTAAGCTATATTCCATTTTCAGAGATAAGAAGATGAAAGCTCTGGCTGAAGTCCAAAGTTTTCAAAAGCAGAAACTACTTTTAAGAGCTCCCCTTGACCCTCAGCACCAGAACTCCAAAGGGATTGATTTCACAGCTGCCGTCGTTGTCAACTATACTTGTTTTGTCCACTGTGCAGTTACTTCTGCAAAGATAAGTCCAAACCTGCGCACTCAAAAGCAGCAATAGCTTCTGAAAATTCAGGCTGTGCTGGCTCGCTGGGTTTTCCCAAAGTGTATAAGGAGAGGCTGGTTCATGAGAGAAACAGATATGTTAAAATGTTTTAATTTGTCGCTATTGCACCATGACAAGAACGGAGACAAAGAATTTGCAGACTTAAGACACTTACAAAAAGAGCAAAGAAAAACAAAGTTTAAAAGAAAAGACTTCCAAGTAAACCCATTCATCTGTGCAAATTGCAGGGGAAGTGGAGCGTGTTTTCAAATCTTCCTACATCTCCCGTAAAGACCATGCAGATGGCTTGGGTGTATTTCTGTAAGTGTGTGATGAATATTTTATTCCTGAAAGGAACAGAAAACATGGACGTGCATGTAGTTACCAGCTTCGCTGAAGTGAGGGCGAAACAGTGCAGGACTTGTTTAGAAACCGTGTGAACTGGTAGTCCAGAGAAGAAAAAAAAATATTTTGTTTGTAGCAGCATAATAAAAAAAGGGAAAGAGTTACAGTTATTTTCTTTGGAACGATGCATTCCCAATTTTAATTGTTCTGTGGCCATGTTTGTTTCAAAGACTAATGTCTTGTTTGCCTACCTGAAAAAATATGGGTGGTGAAAAAGCCTCCAAATTCTGTAGAAATGGAGGGCGCTGCGTTTAAATTAGCCAGCAGCCAAAACAGGAGGAAATTTCAGAGCTTTCACACAGAATATAGCAGCTAGGCAGAAGCAGAAAAGCAGTACTGATCAAAGGGAGCAGGTTCAAACCCAGTCCTAGGCATGCGCAGCACAGTTCCTACCCAGCGATACGAGCGATGTGCCAAGCACAGTCTCAGCATAACCTTGAGTGTCATAGCAGATCAGTGGGAAGATGTAAGAATCACATCAGAAATGCTCCTTTGGGGATCCCCAGTGCACAAACATGAGTCCAAATTTGCCAGAAAATATAACCTTAACGGGTATCTCCAAGGTGCTCACATACACATTTCAAAATTTGTCTCAAAGCGCTGACACTTCTGTGACAACCGGGTTTGCGCTGTGACACGGTTTTGCCACTCTTGCTGCTCCCCGCGGGCGGTTCGAAACCCTCAGGAGGTGAGCAGAAGCGGTGGTTCCTCGCTACGCCTTCTGCCGCACCGCCGTGCCCAGCCCCGGCACCACCGCCAGCCCCGGCAGCCCCGGCACGCTCACCCCGACGCTGCTCGTAGGGTTGAGCCCTGCAGTGGACGTGCCAGCTCTCCACAGCTGCCAAAAAGGTGGGCAGGATTTGAAAAAATGGAAAGCAGTAGAGTTTTATGAGGCTTCAAGCTGGTCATAGGGTCCCTGTGTGCACAGGGCTGTAAGAAATCCCACGGGACAGGAGTACGGCATCAGACCCCGCTGCGTGTAGGCAGGATGGAGACCATAATGGCTTTAAGCGAGATGTTACCCTTTCGTGCGTTCCTGTTCTGTAACTCGTGTGCCTGGAGTCATCTCTGACTGAGAAAAAGGCACGGTTAATTCGTGATTTCAAAAAGGCCTTACTGCCTACATAGACAATATTCTGGGGGACAGAGGTTTGAAGGAAAAACAGGGTAGGCACCTGAAGGAAATCTTTAAAAGAACAAGAACCTGGCTCCAAGCGCAGCAACGCGAAGTGGAAGCTCTGCCAGCTTTCTAGGCTGCACTTTCAGCGAAGGCAGATTGTGCCCAGATCCAGCCGCAGACAGCTCTGGTAGAAATACCACTGCCCATCTTCATATGGAAACAAGATGGGGCACTATAAAGAATTGCTGGCGTAGTTTTGCAGGTGGTTTGGGTTTGTTCCCCCCACCCCCAATCACCTAACTACTGCTGAACTCCTGAAGGCTGTTTGATGTTGGAAGATGAATTAGAATGGGGATTTTGGATCAGGAAACAGCCTTGGAGGAAGTTGCTGCTAACACTGGCCGCTCCACTTCAGGCTTCCTTTGAGACTGCCTAGTACGAGCGAATGCCAGCATCTACGCTTTCAGCAGCGTGCTAGTGCAGCAATACCTGTTTCCTATCACAGTCATTTGCTTTCACTGCTGAAACACCACTGCTCTACAGAAAATTGCAATTAGAAAAGTGGCAGGTCGGAACCTCTGTTTAGGAAGTTTTGTCCCCTCTGCTCTGGGCTTTTCACCTTGTCACAGGTTATGGAGCCTTTGCATCTTTGCCTCTGATTCTGCCGCCTTTAGTCTTGGCACCGCTAATTTGCTCTGTTGTTCAAGATCCCGAATCACCAAATTTAATTTCATTACATTCCAAAACATGTGAAAACCACTGCCTGCTTTCTTCATTCTCCTGAAAGAGTGCCAATGTGTTTCAGGAGGCCAGCTCTGCCATTCCCACTACACTACAGCGACTATGCCATGCCTAAAATAAATGGTATTCTTGGAATGCAGTTTCCTATATAGGGCTGGGCATTCCTCTCCTTTCGTACCAGAATAATTTTAGTGTCCTATTTCAATGTCAAGCTGGTTAATATGTAAAAGTCCTGAGAGGATGGGGTTTATCCACAGCTATGTCTTTGAGAATGGACATGCCTCTGGGGCGAGGGGTCAGGCCCCTGGAGGACAGGCAGGGAAGGTACCCTGTGCGGTAGTGTGAGAAGTACCTGCTTCTTTCCATCATGCCAGAAGTCACCACCAGCATCTCCTCTCGGCTTCCCGGGGTCATTACCGACAGGGCTGGGCAAGCTCTGATGAAGAGAGGTCTTCTGCACTTACTGAAGGTGGGGAGGAAAGCAGGTGTGACTCAGGTCTGGCAGAGTGCAGAAGCATTATTGAGCCCTGGCAGGGGGTGTCAAGTAAATGGCAGGCAAGTTGTCATCCATTCCTCTGCTGTCCTTTGCAGAAACAGTGACCACGAAGCCCCTGCCTGGGTTTCCCCTCTATCACCTGCATGCTCTGCAGGGATTTGCTGTATGTGAGTATAGGGCTAAGGGACTGTTTTTCCCTCCAGTGTTTTGGAGAACTGGAAGTTGAATGAGACAAGAAAAAAGCTGGAGAATTACTGCCTTAAACCACACGTACGTATTATTTTAATTGCATGTCCTGAGAGGGGCTATCTTCTTGGGAAAAGTTTGTCAAACACCTTGAAATGTGATAGCCCTTCCAGTGTCACAGTAACTGTGTGGTTCCCAAAAGCGGTTTGGCAGTCCTAAATTGCAGAACTGGGTTTTGCAACTGGAAGTCAGGGAGTGATGCTGGAAGTAAAACAAGAAGTGGAATCAGCAGCACAAACACTTTGGACATTGCTGTCCTAAATAGTTCACCAAAAGACCTAATACTTGAATGAGTTCAGCCAGTTGAAATATAAAGATGCACATTAGAATGCTGGTGACAGGGAAAAAGCTGTGAGATATTATTGCATAAAACTGTGAGTCAAGACCTTTAATGTTACAGTGTTGCCTGTAGCTTAATTGCACTTGCTCCTGATAGTGTATTATATCTTCACTATTACACAGGCATTAATTTAATCAGAGGTAATAAACGAAACCTCTGGAGTTAATTACAGGTCATAACAGTTTTGCTACGTTACTAGAGCAGGTGGGAAGACAAAAATGTGGACCCATAATCATTAACTGGCTTTTGCAATCCAGTCATTACAGGAGAAAGATAATCAAGATTAAATTACTGGAAACATAGCCGAGAATGCTCAGGCATTTCCACAGCAGTTCTCAGTGTGGAAGACCTTGGCTACCTTTGCCACCTCCTGGATCCTTTCAGGCCCAAATGCATGTTGTGTTTGAATCTGTTTAAAAGATCTAAGGTTTGCAGATTCCCGAGATCTGATATGTCTGGCAGGAGGGGTCTTTGCAGCGTGGTTTCAATGGAGGCATGCTGCCAGGAGCTGGGAGCTGCATGTGAATTACCGTGATTTCCCCTTGGGCCCTCCCGTTTCTGCCAAATTTGAAGTGGACTTCTTGCAAGTGAGAAGCAAACATGGCCCCCTTCCAACAGGACAATGGCTGGGAAGGTGTCTGACGTGAAAAACCTTGCAGAGGAGCCTTTCAAAGCATCTTTAAAAATCCCCTTTTGTAGGGGAGTTCTTGCACTGAAGAAAGTTGTTAGCTGGGCATGGGAGGCAGAGGGCATCTTACCTGGTTGCCTAATCTTTCTGATCACAGAGTTACATTAGAAAATAACTCCGTCTTATATAAAATGATTCATCTTACACTATTTCTAAAATGCCTCTAGTCCCTTGGTGCACCATTCAGCACAGTAAAAAACTTCCTGGTCAGCAGGATTTGCTGAGTATTTAATCTAACCTTTCCTTTTTGAAAAAAACAAAAATCTCTTACTGCTTTTAGTAAATTGCTTTTTAAACACAATAAATACATCATCTTCTTTGTGTTTAACACACTGATACTTGTAGGCAGCTATTCAGTTGCCACTTTCAGCCGAGGTACACGTATATCAGACTCATTCAATCTGAGCTCGCAAGCCAGCTTTAAACCTTTAATCGTTTCTGTTGTTCTTTTCTTAAACTGCCTCCGCTAGATCTACATCGTTCAAGCGCCGAAGTATTCTGAAATTAATACGATACATCAAGAACGGTCCCTTCAGACTTTTGTAGAGGAGTACTGTTGTCTACCTGGTCTGTGATGGGGATTTGTCTCCACAGTGCAAGAAATATACTCCTGTGTTACATGGGAAGCCTGGCAGTCTTAGCAGTGGGGGATTTTGGATTTTGAGGGTCCTTTCAAAGGTGACCCTGTGCCTGAGAGCAGCGTGCTGAGGGCTTAAGGTTGCTGCTGGGTGCTGACCAAGTGTGTCACCACATCTGCTCCTTAGTTCGGTGATATGTGGGCGATAAGGTCTTTTCAATATCCAGCCACATACCAATATGGATGATCTGAAGATTTGTGGCTTCAGTTCTTCAGAAAAATCCCTTCCCTGCTGTCAGAATGCTCAGTGGTTTTCAGCCAGAGGGCTGCAGACCTCCACATTGCCGGGTGGCTTCAAGGGGATGTGCCGCTAAGAAAAGCAAATCTATTGATGCCTGCTGACAACTCGTCTGCAGGAGGCTGAAGCTATAGTGGAAAACTTTGGGGACTGCAGAAAATAAAGGGTTGAAAACAGCAGCTGCTGATTAATCTCTGTGGGGCTCTTTTTTTTGTCCCCTGAAGAAGTATGTTTTAGTTATTTTTCTGCAGATGTATTAGCAGTTTGAATTTCCAATGTCATATTCACTAATATGTATTATTCCCATAGCACCCTGCACATTATTTCTCTGCACTCACTGCTGCCTTTAGTATGTCCAAACTTGGGATCATCTGGGAGTTCATCAGCTGTGTCTTGGGAATTGCATTAGCTCACTGACCAGGGCATTTTCAGACACAAATAAAGATACAAGGTAAGGACTCAAAACTGGAAATGTGGAGAAGATTGGACTGTGAGCTTGCAGAATGCTAGCCAAATTCCAGCTCATCTGTTGCTATAAGTATAAATAAATTAAGCTCCATCTTCAGGCTCTCATTTCATGGTAAATGCAAATCAATGTCCCTACAGTCTCCTGCCTGAAGGATCAGCCTGTTTCCTTCCCCCAGCCCAGGACGGGCATTTTCACCCTAGTTTTCCTACAGTCACAACATGACTGAAGAACTCACCAATCAAAAACACTTAGATAAATAAAAGTTATCTTTTGACTAGTTTAATTAATGCATTTCACTACAGGAGGTCTGGCTGGCGGGGGGAGCATGGACAACCTGCTTTGGTGGGAGCCCACATGTCTATCAGCTTCGACTACGCAACTGCAGGCCCCGGGGCCTGTCCTGGAGCATCGCACGCTCTGCTCAGTGCGTTCAAGCATTGCTGGCTTCAGGGTCCAGTGCCCTCCATAGAGGTCCAGGCTGGCAGGAGGCCCGGACCACCGCGCCTGCCTGTCTCCTGCCCACGGGCCCATCGTTCATTCCGTGCCCATGAGGAATCTGCCTGCCCCAAGCATCGCGGTGACATCCAGAATTAGAAATTGCGTAGGTGCTTGATGGAGGAAAAAGACGATGGTGTGTGAAGTTAAAGGTCATGCCCAGGGCTGGGAAGCTGGTTGGTGATGAAAGCAAGAAGGGAAAGTAAAGTTTTCCCCGTGCCTCCCCGCTGCGCCCTGTGCAGCCTGTGCTGCGTCTCACGGGCGCTCAGGGTCTCTGCCGTTCACGACCCTCCCCACGAAACTGCCACTTATTCCAGGTACAAGTGATGCTGTGCTTTAACATGCTCCGAACAGCAGACTCCTCGCCTTGCGCTGTTTGGTACTGAAATCTAGGAAAGATACCTAGCATCACAAATAACCCAAACACGGTCATTTCAGAGCGCACGTTAAGGGTGGCATCAGGCCAGAACCCCCATTTTCTTTCAGTTATTTTCTTTCAAATACAACTTCATTTTTTCTAAAGCTGTTTTTCTCCTGCCTACTAACCTTAAGTACCTTCAGGCAATTGAGTAAGATAGTTCTATCTTTTCTTGACCATATCAGAGAACATATAAAAAGGTGCTTAACTTCTCACAGCACCCTGTTTTCTGACTAATAATCTGTTAGATTCCTGTTCTCTCTGATTTTATTTACCTCTCTAGACACCAGCATTATAAAAATATTGCCCTGCAGGAGATTTCAGAAGATCCTCAGGTCATCCAAATCCTGTTCAAATACTGGCTGTGGAAATAGCCAGTACATCGCTGCAGGACTTTTTCCATGAACGTAAACCTTTCATTAGCCATCGCCAAAGACTAATTAACAGGTGGAGGCTGTGCCCTTTGGTGACGGGACATATATGTGTGGGGTCTTTTTTGCTTGCTGGTTTTTGGTTAAATAATATAATAAACACATTCAACTTCTTTCTGCAAGCCTTTTTGACCTGGAGGTGCCTGTTTTGGTGCCGAAGCGGCAGTGTTACCGCTTCCTCATGCCTGCGGCTGCCCGTCTGCCCGAGGTCAGCAGTGGCGCAGAAGAGCCAGGGGAAGGGTGCGTGCGAGCGGTCCTCAGCCGTTCCGCAGCAAAAATACCGTCCGAAATACGTGGCCTGGGCAGCGTGAGGGACGCGGTGCCTGCTGAAGGGCTTCACGCTCGAAGCGGCTCCGGCGGGTTCGTGTGTCCTGCTGACTTCCATGGGGAAGGAGATCCCCACGGAGGGGGAGTGAGGGTGGTGGTATTCTAAACCTCGTGGGATTTTTTGGCAGCGAGAGTCTCTCTGCAGCCTCCTCGGGGCGTCAGGGAATGCCGTGCACAATGCCACGTTGAGAAAGACGTGTACTCCTACTTTCAGTAGACGTGTTTATTACAATATATAACATAAAGTGCTTTGTTTTACTCTGTCACCCTGGATCGGTTTTCCCTCTTCTCATCCATCCCCCTTTTCTCCCTCTGAAGCCATTTTTCAGAGGTTCTCTGTTAATTACCTTCCACTGGTTCCATGTGTTGGAAAAGCTGCTTATTTAAAAAGCATGAATGATCCCGTTTTGATGGAATGATTGTCAGGCCGACTTGGATGTGGCTGCAAAGCCTGTGACTCTGAGGGAGCACTGTTGGTAGGGCTCAACCAGGAGCTTGTCTCAAGAAGTAACTGACAGAGGCCAGCGTGCATGGTACCGGATCCTGAAACGAACTGCTTTGCTCTTCCGCTAACTCTCCAGCTCAAAAGCACCTCGGAGGTCAGCGATCTGCTTGGCCCTCTTCTCAATTAAGTCTCAAATAATTCTACCCAAAAAACAAGGTTGAATGTAAAAAACACCCCAAAACCAGTAACAAAAATTAATATTCAAATATCTGAAAGGGGAAGAAATACTCACCATGTCACTTCACCGAGCATCTAAACTTTCAAGACTTACATGTCTTCAGGATTGTTTTGGGGGCAGGGGAACCTCTGAGCTATTCTTATCCTGAAAGAGCATTTTAAATAACTCCTTCTTACACTCTCATTAATTTTTAAATACATTGTTTCGTGGGTGTCCATCATCTCCTCCTCCTAATAGCTTTTATTTTTATATCAGACAAGTAGCAGGCTCACAATGCTTGCCTGCTATTCTATATATGGAAATGAAATCATTGCTTTACACAGAAATTGTAAAGAACATGGATCACACAGTGTTTACTAGAGTGCAGCTGAGTACAGAATTTTGCCTGCTGAATGTTCCCACTGGCAGCTGGAAACCAGTCCGCATGGTCACCTTCCAAATCCCAGTTAATAACCACGGCTGGCTGTGCGAAGTCGCGCCCCGCAGCGCCGGTCCCTTGCAGCGACTTGGGAAGCTCGCAGCTCACCAAACAACTGGTTGAGCTTGGTAAAGTGAGGCTCAGGTCTTTTTCCGTAGTCAACGTTCCCTAGCAAGAGGGATCTTTGCCGAAATTATGAGTACGTGACTGAACCCACAGCGACCGGCGTCTTCAATCCAAGTGACAAAGGTGTGAGGTTCGGCAGCCTGCGACTGCGGTGGTTGTGGAGGAACGACTTAATATCTGCTGTCATTCGGAAGCGGAATGTGACTGAGGGAAAGTGCGCGGGTCACGTTTTAATGGCAGTCTGGGTTGATGAAAATGTGAAGTACAGTGCCGGAGGATTCCCGGGGTACGGTGCTGCAGCAGTCACCGTTTGTGCAGGCTCACAGACCATCCTACTGACAGCTCGGCCGCGAGCAGCGCCTGACTTTTTCTTAAATAATAAAAAACCCAACACCTGTGAATTAAGATTCTGACTTCCCAGTTGGGATAAGAAGCTCCAAGCGCTGGCGTCCAGACACGGCAGAAAGCAGCTGCGGGCTCAGGCTTCAGGCTGCGGTCTAGACGCAAACGGAAGAGCGGAGCTGCCCCCGCCGAAGCCAGGGCACCCCTTCCCCCCGCACCCCCCCGACCCCCGACGGACGGACCCACGGACGGGACACACGGCCGGTCTGCCTGCCCAGGCTGGGGAGCCCGGGGACCCGCCGCGACCCCGGGGGGCGGGGGGAACCCC
>Ga0065711_1004389_pt1 | contig 24474 bp, 11 predicted proteins | sample Hoacrofraction12_FD_59098 | JGI IMG/M metagenome (GOLD analysis project Ga0065711, IMG submission 59098) | Hoatzin crop microbial communities from Cojedes, Venezuela - Epithelial fraction 12 v2 (version 2) | ecosystem: Host-associated > Birds > Digestive system > Esophagus > Crop | place...
CCTGCCGAAGCAGGGTCACCCAGAGCAGGCTGCACAGCACCGCGTCCAGGCGGGTCTTGAATATCTCCAGAGAAGGAGACTCCACAACCTCCCTGGGCAGCCTGTGCCAGTGCTCCGTCACCCTCAGAGGGAAGGAGTCCTTCCTCATGTTCAGGTATAGCTTCCTATTGCCCCTTGCCCCTTGTCCCATCGCTGGGCACCACTGAAAAGAGTCTGGTTAGTTCCACTAACCTGACTTCTTGGTGGGTTGCTGCAGGGAACTGGACCCAGCTGAATGCAAGTCTTTTTCTATTCTTTTTCTTAAGCTTATGTGGCAGAAAGATCTTTGAAACTCGAGTAATCTCAGCAAAGTATCAAAAAGATGATCTACTGAAGACTTACCCATATACCCTACTGTTCCTACTCTTCCACGGATTGATTCACCCTCAGGGATTTTAACAGCTAGACCCAAATCAGATATTCTAATATGGCCTGGAAGGAAAAAAGAAACAAAACAACACAAAGCAGATACAGTAAGGTGACCCAAATTAGTCCAAAACCACAACTGTTGCCATTGCTACCAATACTCTTACAATTTACTGTTCAGACATTTTAAGAAAAAAGTGTTCTGAATTGCTGAATTGCAGTCGTTTCATTGATAAGGAAAAGAGGAATTATTAAGGGCATCACAATGCAGTGGAATTAATTTTAACAGTGAGGCTACGGACTAGATTGTGTTAGATATTGTAAAACCAACTGAAAAAAGGCAATGAGAAGTACGCGGTGGGGAGGTATCTTGAACTGAGGACAGGGGATGGATGGGCTTATGGAATTCTGTAACTCTGACGGCTGAAGGGGCTACATCTGCTCTGTAAGTCAGCGTGNNATTTGATTATTGCTGCCTTCAGCAACAAACGGATACCTGGGTTTGCATANAATGGGAGTTGGCGCAGCAAAGGATGAAAGTACTTTNGAAAATNGGGTGGGGAGCAGAGATTTAGAAATCCCAACTTCCTTTGTGTTGTGTCAGCCTTGCAACAACAAGCATGGAAAAAAACAGGGATAAAAAGGCCGACATCCGCAGCAAAGCTGTGCTCTCGAGAACAAACCCTGCTGAGCAGCACGGCTGCTTCACTCCACCCGTGCGGCGAGCTCCAGCACTTCGCCCACCCCAAGACAGGAGTATTAGTGTACGCTGAGCCTCTTAGTCACTTCAGAGCATTATTTGTCTTTGTGCAACATATATCCTAAAACTAACTTAATCTACTTTACTGTGAAAGCATGTGTGTAAACCACTGAGACTTACCATAATCATCTAGCAGGATATTTTCTGGCTTCAAATCTCTGAAAATGAAAGACAGGCGTTATTTCTATAAAGCTGGTTTTGATAACATAACCATACGACAGAGTGTGAGTGCATTTATTACTCGTAATAAACCAATTGAGTGTCAACTCAAACAGCAAGGAACTCATGGAACCAGTACAACTTTCTACAACTCACTTCACAGATAGACTGAAACCATATGTCTTTTTCTAAGCTGGAGTTGCATTTTTTCACTAAGCCAAGCTTTTAGGTCCTAATCCACTCTATAACGGACTCATCCATCTAGCCCTGCAAGCCCTGTAAACCAAGCCCTCTAGTCCTGTATGTTGTTAAATTTCTGTCACATTTTCTGTTATAAAATCTTTTGTTAAAAATAAAAATATTTGAAATTTTGAAGTACTTCATTTGCATATGAAAATGGAAATAGCAATCTGTTGGGCTCAAAGTTTCCATGCCTGGCATTGGACTCAGACCAAATATGCGAATGTGTGTACATGCACTTGCGCACATGTGTAATAATTTCAGCAAGTTTGGAAAATGAGGGGAAGAGGGGGGAATGCTGTGCCCAGATTAAAATTCTTCTTACAAACATTTGTGAAACTCTAGTGCGTATGTGGTTTGGAGCAATGCCATGAAAATTGGCAAGGTGGTCACTCTGATGTCAAAGATGTGCCTTCTACTGCTCCTGTGGAAAAAAAACCTCCGAAATCTGGCCAAGTTATAAACTTCTGGGGAAAAAAAAAATAAAAATCTCAGTTTTCACACATTCAGCAGAGCCTTGGCAGGTCATTCTTCTGAAAGGTTTGCCTGCACCAAACCCGCTCCACCAGCTGCCGCTTCTAGTCGCTGCCCAGGCCAGCCGCGCTCAAGCCCCCTCGCTTGACCCAGGCTGTTTTCCCCGCTTGTGGAGCCGAGCACACCTCTGCAGCCCCCGCCGCCGTTCCTGGACACGGTGGGCTGCTGTCGGGTGGGAGCTGGGCGGGCTCCTTCCCATCCTCCCTGTGCCGCGGAGCAGGGATGAGGGCACAGCCTGCCGCTGGCGCAGAGCGGGAATGAAGCCAGCCCGGGTGATGGGGCCTGGAGGTGTCGGGAAGATGGGGACGTGCTGGGCAGGGATGTCCCAGGAGGGCCGTGCGACGGGAGAAGGCTGCGCTGGCTCAGGAGCCTGAGTAAGGCACCAGGGCGGCCGGGGGAAGCAGGGAAAAACGTATCGCTGCAATTCACAGCGTCATGCCCTGACTTTTATCTGATTGACTCCTACTGAAACACAGCCTTCAGCCTGGTGCAAATCCAAGAAGTGCTTGGCCTCGTCTGTTTTTAAGGCTTCCTCGCATTTGTGACCCAGCTTGATTCTGTTAGCTTCCCAGCAAGACGCGTTTCTTTTCAAAGAGCAAAGAGAGGGGGGCCCACGAGAGAAAGCCTCGCACCAGGAGACCAGTGCACTGCACAGAGCCTGTGCAGGAGCCCGCCCTGTGTTTCAAGCCGTACCGCTTCAGCGTCGTGAACTTTCCTGTGAATGGAGAGGGGTATTTTATAGTTTTGACAATGCTGAGATTAAAATTTCAAAACTTGTCTCATTTTTATTTATTATTTCAAGCAAGAACATAGAGCGCTATGAACAATCTCCTCTTCTTGCTTGCTTCAGACCCTCTTGACCTCGCAAGATAAACTTTACCGGGTGCCCAGTGGTACCAAGCCTACTTTTCAAATAAACAATACTGAAATATGTGAAGGGCAGCTGAATGCAGAAGAAAAGCTGTGATTTTGTTTAACATACCACTGCGGGCTTTCCCTGCCTATCACCAGAAGATTTCCAAAGCTGCAGCAACACGGTCGAGGTTGTTGCCTATTTATTTTTAAAAATCTATTCCGAATCCCTTAAGAACTATTTCCTTGAAGAACTGAGACTTCATTAGTCACTTCATCTTCCACTCCAGCAGTTATTAGTCCCACTTAAAGCTGTAACTGTGGCCAAATGACAAGAATCCTGCTTGCAAGTTGGGAAATGTTGTCTTTGAAGGAGAAAATGAGAGAGCCCACGAGGACTCTGAGAACAGCAGCTCAGTCCTGACAGACCCCTGTGATTTCAGGGAATCGGGGCAGTCTTTCCTTCCCCGCAGACATCAGTTGTCATTTCTGTTTTCAGATTTCTGGTTCCTCAGGATCAAGGCTGGTTGGCTTCCTTCGCATGGCCAACACTTCCAAGAGCCAAGGAGGAACGTGATCCTGGTACTCAAATGTCTAGGAGAAATAAAACTCCCCGGTGGACAGAGTTACATGCAAGCGTACTTCCCAATGGTACGGCTTCCCGTATGTAAACTAGCCTTGCCTAAATACACTGAAACATAAACTGCAGGCGCTGCGCCAGTGCTAGAAAGGCGATGGTCCATTGTTTGGCTGTACAGGACAGCATAAACATCTCAATTAATCACGCAGGACAAGGCTTTACTGTATGTTTGTGTAATGCCGAGGACAATGTGATCTTGATGTTGACTGGAGCTTCCAGGCACGACTGTGTTGTATATATAAGTAATTTATATATGTAACAGATAATAGATAATAGATACATATAAATAAAAATTAATATATGTTTTTATATAAATAATTCGAGGAGAACCAGCAGCGTTTTATGTTTGCTTTCCGTGAGCAATTGACCCGTTGACCTTTACTGACATGGTGCAGTTGAGAAATGTAACGTAAGCACCATGTTTAGCAAGGGAATTCTAAGTTAGATAAATCTGACTCTGAGCCTGGTTGTTCTCTCGGATCACATCCGCAGCGTGCGTCACTGGCCCATGAGATGGGGGTGTATTTTCCAATGCTGTGTTTTACTCAGAAGCATTTTGTTCATAGAAAATGAAATTAAGTCTAAGGCATAAGTGTTTTGCAATGAATTATTCACCTTGAGAAAGCGGTAGCATTTAGCTGCTATGTTTTATTGACCTATATATAACTTCTCATGGGTCCCAAAACACGCTGCGGTATTGCAAATTAGGGGTCTCTGCAGATGCTCCTAAAATACTGTTAGAAAATGTCACCTACAAGGATATAATATCATTCATTGCCACAATGAAAGTGCCATCTGAGTTGTAAACTAGCAGCTTTTTTAAGAGTAACATGAAAACAATTGCTTAAGGAGGTGGGATGCCATTTCTCTGAGAGCTATGTACTATTTTAGGTGGCCGGATCTAATTTGTTTTATTAGAAAGTGGCATTAGTATGGCATTTTACCAGCTGTGTTATGAATGTACCAGTCATTTTCATCAATAAAGTATGCTTGTAATCTAGTATTTTTTAAAGAAACACTACAATACCTCCTACAACTTTTTTGAATGAGGTAGGATGTTTTTTAAAGAAAAGGGAAGCCAGACACATCGCTCATTATTTGCTTTTTCTGTTGACATTAAACACTTAATTCCATTTTTTTCCTTGAGAAAAAAAATCTCCTTCCTGGGCCAGTGCCAACTGAAGCAGCATGTTATCTGTCTGCCCTCCTTATGCCAGCTAGCAAGATCTGAGTCGCAGTGAGGCAACCGAGTGGCAGTTTGCTAGGGATCTCCTCCAAGGAACACCAATATCGTAATTTCTATGTATACAAGGATGTGCATAATGCTTGTTACACATGGGCATATAAAATGATCTAATGTGTGGCTTAGTTTTTAAAAATAACATATTGTTGGCTATTAATCATTGTTCTTGGAAGCTCTTTCATCAATTTACAGGACCTCTTCTGCTGTGAATGCCAGCAATAATGATTTCACAAGCTGGGATGTGAAGACAAAGATGAAATGTTGTTTACAACTACATTGGTCACTGATTAAAAAAAATAAACCCTCGTGGAGCCACAAGAACTCTGTCTGCAGTCACCCTGCTTATCCAGCAAGCAAACCCTACGGTGCCCTGGAAAGGTGCTTGTTAGAGCTGTGAGCCTGACTGGAAGCTGAGAACTGGAGATGTGTCCTTCCCGAATCCAGCTGCCTGTCCCTGCGCCGGGCAGTGCTCTGCCCGCCGGCTGCACCCGCGGCGGCTGGGATGCTGCCGTCGCACGGCTGTGCCCTCTGCCACGGCTGGCATGCGGCACCCGCCGGCACCATCCAGTCAGACCAGTTCGCGTCCTGGAGCGTAAATCCACTCCCTGTGTCTCAGACCCCCTCTCGCGCTAATCGCGCTCCTTCTGGGGCAGGAGAGATGGCTTTTCCACATCTGCCATGCCACAACCCCGAATGCAATATAATCTAATTAATTAAGATAGAGGCTTGATTAGAATGATCTCCATTTCATACCAAGTAGAAACTAGATTCCTTAACGAAATCCCCTTAAAGGAAATGTTATCATTTTCTATGATGTCACCCAGCGCATGCTGAGGTAGGGTTTGAGGAGCTTTGTGTTAGTCCTGTGCAATTTAGACAGGATGTATTTAGCGAAGCGACTGCTTCCTTCCATGATTACTGAATCATACTGCATTTGTACAGGGCTCTGCAAAATTTCAGCCGAAGCACAGAGCCATCTGAGCTGTACAGCACCGCAGCTAGCAGGGAGGATGCAGGGACTGCTTACCTGTACACCGTATTTTCCCTGTGTAGGTCTTCTAAGCCACAAAGAATCTCTGCTGCATAAAACAACGCTCTTTCCTCCTCAAAGCCGGGGTTTCCCATGTTGTAGATGTGAAACTTCAGGTCCCCTCCGTTCATGATGGTCAGAACTAAGCACAGTGCATCCTTTGTTTCATAGGCATAGGCTAAATTGACCTAGAAAAACATTTGTAGCTCAGTTGTGACAGTTCAGTTAGCTGCTAAGAAGAAAGCACTAACTTTTCATTAAAGAGATTCTCTAGAAAAGGAAAAAAATATGTTGATTGAATTTGGTATGGGCCTTATTGCAGTAGCAAACATACACTTTAAAAGTACAGAAAAATCAGATGTTAGGGTTTTATAGATTCATTTGTTGAATCCAGCCTGTTCATCATCAGAAACCCTTAAGGTTAATGCTCAGGTAGCTTCGCAGGCTGGACAAACATACTAATTCCAGGCCTGCTTTTCCACCTAAAAGAAATCTTAATAACCAAGGGAATCTGCACCTCCTGCGGCACTGTTTTCCTGGATAGCTGTCAAACCCCCACCATCGCAGTAGGTTCCCTGGGTAGCCCAGTCCTGCAGTGGTCAAACGGACCATCACTGAGGCCTGAAGGCCAGCATCAGCCCTCGAGGCTCTGGTGGGTGCCCCGGGAACCATCAGACAAGCCAAAAGCTACCCATCACTCTTAAATATGTGCCATTGGCTTTGCTTCTGCCAGAGGTAAGTAAATGTCTTGCATCTGTTGTATTCAGTGTTCCCTAAAATAAGTATAAAGAACACGACAGATGCTGAGAAAACAACACCTTTTTTTTTTTTTTTTTAAATCATAGGCAATTTTTTAAAGAGACACAAGAGCTGGCAGGACTCAGGAAAGCCCTGCGTCAGGCAGACCAGCTCCACGTCACTGGCTGGATGCTCCTACCAGCCAATCTCTTCCGATCTGCTTGGGTTGAATCTCCTTGAGCCTCCTCCAAGCTCCCTTCTCCCAGACACTGGGAATTCAGGTAATCATGCTGGATAAAAATAGCTCAGCCTGATGCAGCCCTGATGCAAGTCAAGGCTGTAAAATGCATCATGTTCCCGTGGCAGAAACAGGTACCCTGTTCGGTGCATTTCTCATAGACCAGGGACTAAAATGAGACTAAGGACGAAGGTGCAAAGCCAAGGGAGTCAGCCTCTGGCACCTTTCCAGTAGCAGGAGGTGGGAGAGACATCAGATTCAACACGAGACTGTGCTCAGCAGGTGAGCAGGGAGCTGAGCGCTGCGGAGTTCAATACTCACTACAAACTGGCTATTGACTTTTTCTAAAATCTGCTTTTCATTTAGTGCCATGGATTCGCCTTTCCTCTTTTTTATTCTCTTCTTCTCTAATCTTTTGCAGGCGTACATCTTCCCTGTCGCTCGGACTTGGCAAGCGCAGACCTGCGAATTAAAGAGAACAATTGCTGGGTGAGTCGAAGCAAGCGCCACGTCTGGGCTGCACTTTACTCCTGACGATCTGATCTGATTTAGTCCTTTTAAGGTTAGAGACGGCGGCATAGGCGGGGGCAGCTGGGGAACCAACGACTGTTTCCAAACCTGCTGCGTAGTATTGGTTTAATTACTTCACTTTCCTCCCTCTGCTTCCTATCCCACCTCCTTTTGTCTGTGCAGATTGCAATCTGCTCAGCTAAAGCCTGTCCTCGCCTTCCGACTCCGCTGCCTAGGCAGCGACCTCGAGGCATCAGTAAAACACAAATAAGGGTGGGACCCTAATTCCACTCTGAACGCAACAGCCGAATACAAAATAATTCTCAAAAGTGTTCTTTTGAGATTGCGGTGTCATGAGAGGTGAAGTAAAACCGTCAGCAATTACTGAAAATCCGCCTCTGTCGCATCAGGCTCCTGCAACCTGCAGTGCCTGAGAAGTAAGAAACACTCTCAACAGAAACTTTCAGAATTACTCACCTCCCCAAAGCCGCCTTTCCCTAGTACCCTGTACTGCCGAAACGTGTTTTTTGTTACTGGTTGCCTGGAAGAAAAGGAAATAAAAATAAAGCAAATAAAAAAGACACACCGCATTTAATACACTCTCTGTGATTTATTTCAGAGCATACATTTGAAAAGCAAGATAGATAAATATTATATAATCACATTATTTCAAGGTAATCATATCATATAATATATAATTATGTAATTACATTACTTCAATACTATGTATGGCTTGAACTTTTCAATTCCAACATATTAAGCTGTAATAAAATACAACACATTAGTGAGTCATCAGTATAATTTCTGCTAGCATTTTAGGACCAAGGAGGGCTCTGAATCTCCGTTATACAACTCTGGCCTTTGTTAAGCAAAGAGGAGGCCTGAGAGCTTCCAACAAGGTATTAATTCTCTTAATATGGAGGAATTTTTTAAGGGTAGTGCTGGGCTAACACTTTATTGCTTTGCTTGGTCCTCAAGATCAGAAAAAGAGACCCAAAATCCAATCCACCAGAAAATATTTCTGGTTTCTTCACCTTAAACAAAGCAGGAAACTGATGTGAAACAAGGAAAGAAGCAACCCTGGGAACCGGAGCGGTGGGTTTAGGTCGCGTTCGCCGGTGGGGAGAGCAGGAAGCTGGGCTCTAAGCCCTGGGGTACCTCCCTCCTAGGAGAGCATCATGGGCGAGAAGGGAGGAAAAGCATCTCCTTCCTTTCAAGGGCCAAATTAGGGGTTAAATCGGTGTCTTTCTGAGGGCAGAGTGCTCTCTAACGACCGCTAGACACAATCACTATGCGATCTCACAGGATTCCCACAAAATTCTGCGCTACCTGAAGGGCTCCAGCCCTACATCTAACTTATACTTTGTTACCATAGAAGTGTGGTAAAGTGACAGAAGAAGAACCCTAGATTCAGGAAGATTCAATTTTGTGTCTACCGCTCCATCACCGAAGCTTTGCGATTATTATTAGCCGTCGATATGAATATTCCTACCAGCTCTGTTCTCCTCTGGTGGGCAGCCAGTCGGCAGAGGGAGCGCGGTAACATGGCTGTTCCCACAACAGTGATGATCAGGTTGATGACAGTAAGGAATAAATGTTAAAAGTGAATTGTTTCATTCATGTTCATTATTGTTTTTAAAAGCAGGGGGAAGAAAAATATGCAGAAGGCCAAAACTAGAAGAGGAAAAGGGGCTATTTTCAGGCTTCTGTGAAGATACTGCAAACGCTGTTGGGGTTAAAAGCAACCATTAGCAGTGATAACTGTATGCTCAGCAATGTCCCTGGAATAAATGGGCTGTTTAACTCCCCTGTTGGAGCCTGCAGGCTATGAGAAGGCTGCTGATCACTCCGGGCTGCTGACATCTCTTTGCTAATCCTAAAAACAGTTCTCCCAGCTTCTTAAGCTGGACAGGCACATCCAATGCTTGTCATGTTTGTTGGGGGAGTGGAAAAAAACAAATCCTCAAAGCATTTGGGAAAATTCCTTAGCCCAAATGTGAAAAGAGATAGGAAATAGCCTGGCTAGAGATGAATCATCTGGTGTTTTTTTGATTGAAACGGAAGAGTAAATGCTGGATTCAGTAAAGATGGCATGTGGAGCATGTCTTGGCATGGCATGTCTCTCCCCTCTGCCCACCGCTTCCCTTCCCTCTTGTGCAGCAGCTTTGTAGCTTTCCAGGGAGAGGAACTGGCAGAGCTCCTTTGATCTCCGAGGCATCGTGCTGACACACACCGCTCATGGGTCTGGCCCTAACTCATCTGCTGTAATTAATTCCATTTGTGGAAACTAGGGCTTCTTGCAACTCAAGGTCACTGTTAGCCAGCAGTGTGTCTGCTACAGCCCTCATCGACAAGGAGAAGGCAAAGGCTGCTTTCCTTGCAAATTAATACCCACTAAGGCTGCCTGGTTATTAAGTGTGCTCAGAAATGGATAGCCAGTGAGTATGGTGTGAGGACCTATATGCTGTATTTTTGTCTGTTTACAGTGATTTACTAAATGTAATAACTGGTCCAGACAGAAAAAGTTACCATATTCAGAGGGCAGCTGAACAGAAAGACAACTGAAGTTGCTGAATGTGCTTTAATCATACTTAATGTGCCTAATGTACCCAATACCATTAAACAGCCAAGCACTTGAGCTTTAGAAGCCAAAACTGGTTCCCTGGTGTCTTGGAGTAGATTTCTGTTTTATTCTTTACTTCTCTAGCAAGCAGCATTTGTTTCAGTCTTGCTTGGGCACAGTGTTTGCAAATGCAAAAGCCAGAGGCTCGGTCTGTATCTTACGTTTAGCATTCTAGATGCATAAGGGTAGGTGATCCAAAAGTGCAATGTGTCCTTCAAGCTGTGCCATGAGTAGCTCACTGTGACAAGGCCTGCAGCAAAATTGGCCACAGATGTTTCTCAGATCACAGGAGATTTGGATTCCTGTTTTTTATAGGCTGTAGGTCTTGCCCTATTCACTTCCCGTGCACGGGCATACCGTGCAAAACAAGGTGCCCAAGCTGCTTACCAGAGCATGTCACCTTCAGAAGTGCAGTGTCCCTGAGAGAGAAGGGAGTGGCAGGAGAGCATTTATGGGTGTAAGGACATTCATGGAGGATGAAGGACCGCTATACATATCCCAGAAACCAATCACGCTGCTTGAATGGTCACAGCTGGAGACTGAGCTCATGCTTAGATTGAGTCTAATGCAAACATAACCATGCTTTTTCTTCCTGTGTTGAAAGCCATTGCCTCTTCTGGAACCTTCTAGAAATGAACACTTACAAACAAATGCTAAAATTAAGAAAGCCTTCTGGGAGCTTCACTGGAGTACAGCTCAGACAAATGGGGAATGACTCTTGATGGACCTTCTTGAAGAAGAGCAGTGAAAAGAGGGAGAGAATTGTTGCACAGAGAGGGCCATAAACAAACATTTGGATGAAGCACAGCAATGCTCTAGAAAGGCCAAACCGTCTTTCTCTTGAAGGCAAAGGGAGCAAACATGTACTGTCTCAGCTGTCAAATTTCGACCACATTCTAAAGGCTTTGCATGGAAAGTGAAAATAAACCTTTTGTATTCATTTTTAATTTAAAAAAAAACTGTGGCACTTACCTTTCCAACCACTTCCACTGGAGAAACCTGTCGAAGTACATGCTGTTTAGGTATTCTTGGAATGGTTCCCCACTGAGGTGGTCCAGGACAGATCTATCTCAGATGAAAAGGATATATAAGTATTTTATAATCCTGAACTTCGAGCGAAAGAGAAACAAAGCAAGAGGAGAAAATCCAGACTTCTACAGTAGAATCATGTTACGCCTATTTTATTTTGTACTTTATTTTACTCATGGTTTCAATCTAGGAACAAAGTAATATGTTTGATGCATTTCATAACAGGAGGCCTTATACAGGCCAAACAGTAATATGTACTGGTTATGCTTGCTGAAAATTAACAGGGCGTCGCCCACTGGCTTGAATGGACTTTACAAAGGCTGTTAGTCACTAGACAACAAATGCCTTTGCTTCTGTTAGTAAATTAAGACTGACTTAACCCAACGCTCTCAGGAATTGAGCTCCTAAACTTTGAGGGATGTTTACATCTGGATTGAAAATTTCTAGCTGAAGCCCATTTCTGTCAAAGAGGGACCATCGAAGGTGTTATTTTGAGAAAAAAAATCAATTTCAATTCCTGCTATACAGAAGTAGTAATAACGGTGATTAAAGTCAAAGGGCTTTTCCTAACAGCTATATGCTTTGCAGAGTAAAGCAGAGGAAAGCAAATCTGAACACAGATGTAGATTTGTTTCCGGATCAAGAAAAGATTTTGGGGCTTACGCAGTGGATGCAAAGTCTTTTGCATAATCAAAGGAATAAAGGAATTAAAGGGCCAGTCTGCAAATGTGAGCAACAAGTTTGTTGCTTGTGATGGGCAACAAGCAGCCAGAGACCGACAGACATCCCGTAAGGAAGGCGAAGGGTTCAGAGCTAAGAAAAGACGGGCTGAGCCGAGAGAGCTGCCCGAGATGAAGGTGGTCACGTTGTTTAACAGGGGGTTGTTGACCTACTGGGTTTGGTTCTTGCCTTGCTTACTGGGGCTACCACATCCACCTCTGGTGGCAGCGTTGGTGGGGATAAAACTGAGTTTTGGGGGAAAAATGCCCACAAGAAATGAGTATTTCTTTCTTGGTGTATACAGACATTTTTGTGTCTGTACCTAAGGGTATACAGACACATTTCTAGATTCTGCTGGAGGAGGAAATCCTCTCTGAAGGACTGCTCTGGTTTGGGAATGGATAATCTGTGTCTCACTCTGGACAGTTCTAGACCTGACCAAACAATTCACCATGAATAATGTGTCTCCTCAGTTTAGTTCCTCCCTGTCCATGAGCTACTATTCATAAGTTTTTGGAATTTCTCAGCTGTTTGGATTTTTTTTGGTAATAATTCTGCACTGTCAACTTGGAACAGGCAGGTAATTGCACATATTCAGTATTCAGAAGTCGAATTGTTGTTGTCTTCATTAGCTTTGATTGGACACAGATCATGCAGTAGAGCCTAAGTGGATTCAAGCTTACAAAATAAAATAAAACTAAGTCTTAATGACCTTTAACAAATGTACAAACTCAAAGCCAAAATTATAGGGGAAACTGGAGGGGGACAGAAGCAGACAGTCAAAATATTAAAGGTCAAAGCAGAAGTTAGACATATATTCATTTCTCTCGCAGACTGATCTTATCTATGAAGATGTGTCTAAACTAATCCCCGTTTCTGCTCATACAGGATAGCAGACTTCGTATTTGTACGTATGCTTCCCTTTTTTGGTCTGACTGTGAAGTCTTCCAAAATTAACATTATTCAGTACATTTACTAAATACCAACAGCAAGATTTTAAAACTTCCTTTTGACCCAATTTCAGTCCACGTGAAATGATCAGCGTATTTATTAGCAAGGTCTCAAACCTGGCTCATTTATCCATTTCAGCTGAGACGAAGGAATGGCTGTTGGTGAATACGAGCCTGAATGAAGTGGTGCCCAATGCTAGCCGATTCCATTCAGTTAATTAAAAGCTGCACGTATTTTAAAGAACAATAGCTGCCTTTCACCACTTGTTTGCTTTTTAGTTCCCCTCTTTGGCAACAACAAAGTGCATTTGAGAGGGAACTGTCAGCTTTCGAACTGATTTGAGAACTGGAAACAGGCATCGGGGGGTTTGTGTCGAGCACAGCTCTGCCTTTGTCGCTGGGACTGGCACACACAACTGGTGCGAGTTATATGAGCATCTCTACATGACACCAGGTCAATGCAAGGAAACTGGTGATGTTATAAGAGAAGGCCAGAAATAACCCACATCTCCTACCAATGCAAAGAATAACTGAAAACAGAAAAGGTCAATGAAATGAGTCAAAACAATGAATGACAGCGGAGTGAATTTTACAAATCCCCATTACATCATCGAGGGAAAACAAACCGTGCTCAGCCAGAAACCACACGGGACAGCTTGCGATGATCCCTCCTTTGCATATTTTTATTGGTTTATGATCTACTGGCGTGAAGGTACTCGGGTCAGTGTTTGCAAATGCAGATTGCATACCTGGAGCTTTAGCACACAATAGTACAAAGCGCCTCGCCGCTACAAAAACTGATAAGGCTCTTCCCAGACAAAGGATGAAATAACGCACGTCCGTTTAAATGCCACAGACAGACAGAAAGCATTAAAAAAGCCCCATTCTCCTGGTGAAGATTTGCTGGAAAAGCCATGTGGAGCAAGTTTGCACATTCCTCTGTCTAAATGGACTGTATAGCCACTTAATTTTTATTCACTTTGAAACAGAGATGTTTTCTTTGGATACATTATCATTGTAGCTCTTTTCACACAGCATGAAATGCACGGCTGGTTTACTTGGCTGGAACACTCTGTCAAATACCTGAGACACTAAGTGCCTGTGTGCAGTGTATATAATGGCATGGAAATATTTATTATATTTTGTTCAGATGAAATGACTTCACTGCTTGTCAGCAGCGCCTCTAGGATTACGGACGTAAGCCGAAGATACATGCTTCAGGTTCAGACTGAAATGTCTCTCTTTACCTGACACATTCCTTAGGAGCTGCTGACTGCAGCCCTGCGACCGCTGGGTATCGAGTTATACTTACTTTGTACAAGGAGAGAATAGCTCCTTGCAGGGGCTGTTTTCGAGTTTCTCCTCTGTCTGTTGGATAAGATCTTGACTGACTTCGGGAACGCAGGCTGGAGACTGAGGGAGAGAAGAGAGAGGCACATTATCTCTGTGATGAGGTGCAGATTCTTCTCTCTTAACGTGTAAAAGACACATTCATTATTTATGCCATGAGCGGCTTCCATTCAGTTCCAGCGGTTGTGTAAAAGCAAAGGAGCTTTACGTCAAACAGCAGTAAAATAGGATACCGTGGTAACGCGCTCCACATTCCACTCTATCCTCACATCGCTTTTTTGCCTTCTCCTGTACCTTCACCTCCTTGCCCAGCCTCATGAATATGCAAGACCCACTCCTTGCCAATTCTTTGAACTGCTCCCTTGCATCCCATGAAAAATGTGCTGGCCTGAACTGTGTACAGGGCCATTCTCTGAAACAAAAGAGAATTTGCCCAGTGTTTTCACTTCATTGATGATTCATTGTGCTGTCTGAAAAAGCCGTCTTTTTTTTTTTTTTACCAGCAAAGGAAAAACAAGAGCAGAGCATTGGTATTTATTGATCTACATATAAATAATATAAAAAGATGCTCACAAAAATGTCTGATCACCTTAATTCATCATTAGAAGGACAAAAATAATCCAGCAGTTTTAAAATAATCATTTCAAAAAGGAACTCTGCCAGTCAAGCACATAAACTCTTTTCATCCTCTCCTCCCTTTAGAGAGAACGTACATTCAGACCCCTCAAAAAGCCTTTACCAAAGGGAGGTCTTTTGCAGGATGCCCTGATGGTCAACCAGTGTAGGACCTTTGGGAATAGTTATTTATAAAGACAGTTTTTAGGCAATCCACATTCTTACTCATTGACAGTATGCTGTAATTATATAAAAAAGTGTATACGCATGTGTGTATTGTGTACACTTATTTATAGACATTTCTCCTGTTGACGTGAAAGCCCCTTTATATAACCAGTCGGATTTGGGTATTTTCAGTAAATCCAGCCATAGATGACAAAATCCTCTTTCCTTGCAGAAGCCTTAACACTTGGTAAGGTTCCCCATCCTCGGCCATGACCACCAGATGTGCTGAGTGGGTGGGTCACAGCGCATCATCACTCATTCCTGGCCAGATGTTCTCATCAGCTCACCCGTAGTTGGGGATATCTTGGCAAGCGCTGAAATGCATTGCAGGGAGAGTTCAAAAACACCGGGAATGCGGACAGAGGAAGGGGCAGAGGTGGAGCCAGAGAAAATCTCCAGCATGGTGAAAGCTGAATTAAGTCTTTTATCTTTTCCTTCCCACTGCTGAAATGTGAATATGATCCTGGTTGTGACATGAAAAAGTAACTTTGTTCCACTTGAATGTTTTTAAATAGGAACATGGTTTACAGAACTGTCTGTGCATGCTGCATAATGCAGTCTCACTATTCAACCTCGACAGACGATCTGCAGAACGTGCTGGAGATCTTTGACCTCACTGAAATATTTCCTCATCTCCTCCGTATATACCTCCATTTCCTCAGCAAAAGATATCTAGGGAACATCCACATTTAATCACAGACAGAGCATATTGCTAATAATTAAGAAGTCTCACAGTTTCTTCAGAGGTAAATGAGGCCCCACATTATCATCTAAAAGATGAAGAAACTGAGACAAAGCCAGATTTTCTCAGCTTGATTGGCCACCGAGGTTGACAGGAGCTGAGAACTGTAGAACAAGGCTCAGTAAATCAGAAAACTTACAGAAATTCCTGACTGTAGATGCCCACGACTAAATTCAAGTCCTAGTTTTAGTTCAAGAGAGTAAGCAGAGGCAAGAGTTAAGCAGTGAAAGAACTAGGAAAAAACCTCAAAAGTCCTGTTTTCCGGTCCTACAGCTACTGCAATGAAACTAATAAAAAAAAAGGGGAAAAAAAAAAGGCTTTTAAAGGAATATTCAGATAGGAACCAAAGCCTAATGATTAGCAGTATTTCAGCTGATTTTGGCTAGGAACCATATGAATTAATATCTGCACTTTATAGCTCGCATACTCAATGGGGTGTGTACACAAGCTCATCGACAGCCCAAAGCTTGTGCGTGGCTGCGTGAGTCCACTGCTCAGAGACAACAGCTCTCTGATTTATAGCATACAGAAACAGCACTGAACTCCGCAGTCTTTGTACTGCTGTGAATCAGGAGTGTCTTCTGACCTGAATGGAGCTGCACTTCAGTAAAATTAATACTAGGGCCTCTAACTGAAGTTACTACTAATTAAATCTAGAACTTGTTCTATATTTATAGGTCAAAATTGGGATCCAAAGCTAAGTACTAACCCCATAATTAGTCATTTAGACCAAGTGACCTGATTCTTACTCATGCCAGGCAACTTCATTTTCCATTGGAAATTCATTTCCCAATGGGAGGTAAGCTGTCTTGAGGTTAGTGTTGAAGATCATGCCCGTGAAGCATTATTATAGGAATAATTCCATCAAATTTTGTCTGAGATCAAAGCACATTGAAATAAAAATTATAAGCACCGGCTAACTCTTTTTCATAAAGAAGAAATTACCTTCTTAAAGGGAAAGGGGAGAAGAATGAGCAAAACAAACTGTAAGACAACGTGAAAAGTATTTTAAAATGGCATGAACTGTGATTCCTCTCTCCAAGTTTACAGTCACGACTCATGGCTGACCTTTGAGCCTTCACTTCCTCTGAACAAACTGAGAGCGAGCTAACAATATCAAGGTAGGTAAAGACATAAATACACTGACCTCCTGTACACGGACTAAAGCCTTACAGTGGAGTGCAAACACTTCACTAAACCACTTAATTTTCTGTAACAAAAGCCCACTTTTTTCACAGGTTGATCGTTTCCAAAGGTTTTATAGGCCCAACAAAACGCTTTGCGTCATGACAGAGCCCTTCACAGTGTTCAGAGCAGCTGCACCATGGGTCTGGGAGGACCCTACCCAACCCTGTCCAACTCTGCATACAGTCCTACGGAGTGTTTGTATGATCCTTCCCGAGATTTTCCTTGAGACTTTGTAGTTCCCACTGCTCCCATCAAATAACCACGACTGGCATTTTCCCTGTTTGAGTACTGTGCGTACCTACAGCCTTCAAATGTTCAGACAAAGCCAGAAACAGTTACAAGCTGAAACGCAACCCACCAACCTACTTTTGCTCCCCTGGAGAACAATTAGGTAGCACAGGTTATGAGTGCAAGAAAGCATTTGGTTCCCAAGAGCAAAAGCTTCCAAAGGTAACACTTTGGCCACTTACAGAAGAAAACGTTGCTTCTTCCCTGGAGAGGTGCAAAAGATTTCTGCAGCCCCGATGAAATGGTTATTAACACCGTTCTCCCACTGCATTATGGGTGATGGCTCTAAAAGCAAATTCAGCTTTTATAGGGGAACAGAGACACCTTTTCCAACATATTAAATGTCCTGTGGCAGCTAGGAGAGCCATACACCATGATTAAGCCCATTACATCTGGGCGTGTGACAAAGAATACTCTGCTAACTCTTCAGAAACACCTGCAGAAACCTGTTACGTTTTCCTGTATTCAAAACAAAACGCTGGGTAGTTTTAACGAGTACAGTCCTGTATTTCCCCTAATGGCTATTCTGTTTCCTGAACACAAAGAAAGTGATTCTTGATCTCATGATAATTTAAATCAGCAATGGTGCCAGTCAAGTCAACAGAGTAGCAGTAGGATAAAGCTGATGGAACCAAAACCAGATTCATGGCCCGAGACTCTGGCAGCGCAAAAAGTGCTTAAACTGATCCATCAACAAAAATTTCTCTCATCACGTTATCCTTTTTGACCAGATAGTTTAATAAAAGTCCAAAAGTCCAAACTACTTTCACCAGATTTTAATAAAAATCTCCTATCTGCTGTATCGTCTCATTTATGGCCAGAAACTGAAAACCTTCATATAAATATTTTGCTGGCAAAGCAATATCTCAGTTTTATGATGCCCTCTTGTTTAATTTTTACGAAAAGAACACAACTGGGAATTGGATTAGTGATTATCTGAGAAAAAGGAAATGGATAGTCAGTGACTTCTGAGTGCCATTAACGCACTGAGAAAAAAATCTCCACTTCCAAATATTGTTTTTTTCTAATTTAAAAGACAAAAGAGATCCTCCCAGCTGCTCTTCCATTTCAGTAAATGGCATGAAAACAGCTGAGATGTCACACACTTGTTTAAGGTTAGTTGTATCCGTGTCCACAAAAGTTTGGAGATCGCTGTTCCTTCCAGCTGAAGCCTCTGGGCCCGCAAGATACTTTTCCTGTTTTGCTGAGTAGTTGATTGCGGCTTCTCCCCCTTCCTCTCCTGTTCACTAGGGTGCAACCACCGATAAGCAGCATGGTGGCTAGGTTTGAAGCTGGATCCATATATCACCTACAAACACCAGGTTCTTGGTGGGAGCCGAGACCATCGCAAGCTGTATGCAGTCTGGTCTTTCTGGCACCAGCAGAGTTTTCTGTGGGAGCCTGAATGCCGGGAGACCCACGCCACGCAGCTCCACGTGTGCTGCGTCTGGTACCGGCCATGTCCCAGCACTCAGCACCTCACTGAAGTACTGAAAAGAAGCGAAATCTGATTCAGCTCAGATGAAAGCTCCCAGGCTGTGTAACTCCCCATTATCTGTTATTTTGAATGTTGTGTTGTATCACTATAGTTTAAAATGTGAACTCTCCTTTTTTGACAGCTCTATAAGTTTTGCTACAGGCTACTTTGCTCAGCCCTTCAAGACTTAGGATTTGTTGGCCTTCACTGAACAGGACAGCAAGTGAATCAGCATTCTCATAAATTCATCTCTATATGTTTGCCATGGTACTTACAACATTTCTCTGATGGTGTTTCCCCCGTGACTACGTGGAGGACACCTGTCCTTTTGTCGATCTATCAGCTAATCAAATTCTTTATAAAACAAGCTGAAATGTTGGCAGTACCAAGGGAGGAATTCAGAAGACCTTCTCTGATAATTTCACTTTTTCATTAAAACATGTTATTTGTTCTAATTTTCCCTAAGGCAGAACTGCCAAAGGTTTAAAATGTGTGACTTCAGTCAAGAGGTAGTGCGCTATAGGTGTTGCCTCCAAGTCTGTGGAAGTGAAAGCAGGCAGCCAGCTAGCAGAGATTTGCAACTTCAATGAGCAAAAGCATTTTCCTGGCACCCCAGCAGTTGGGGTTAGCCTTTCTGAAACTGGGGTGGGGTGAGTAGCAGGTGTCTCTGTGTAACCGACTCCGATTGTTTCCGATAGCGGTACGGAGCCCAGAGCAGACGCACACACAGCATAACCTGCATGTGCAGAGGTGGGTTGCTGGGTGCAACACTGCTGTTTCTGAGGGAAAAGTGCCCAAACAAGAAAGGGAACCGAGGGAGATGTGCTGAGGCTCCGGCTAGAGACACGTGTCTGGCTGGGGTCACCACCGTTGGAGAAAGCTATGGAGAGCTGACAAGAGCACCAACTGTCTGGAGGGTTGAGAAACATGCTTGGAAAAATAATGCCAAAGGGAAGCATTGAGGAACTAGATTTGTTTAGCCTGGAAAAGTAAGAGTGAAACATGATAAAGGTCTTTTAATACAGAAATGTTTTTAATAAAGGGGGCAGCGATCAATTATTCTGCATGTTCTGCTCTACACTGGGGGAATGATGTGAAGAAATCCACATAATTGGATAGGAAGACTTTTTTTTTCAAATTTTCCACACAGGGAAGCACAAGAACAGGCATATGAATATTGTGGAATCTGTTCTGGAGTTTTGAAAGGCCTCTGAGGGCAGACAGACATCTGTTGATGATCTAAGTGTATTTGATCTCTCCTCAGTGCAAGAGGCTCTCGAGCCCTCTCCCAGTCCTTCGTACCAATGATTTTGCAAAACACTGGACTCTGCAAAACTCAGGCACATGGCATGGCCCCGAGAACAGATGAGGAAGGGAGTTTGTATGCTGAGTGCTCACCAAAGGAAACCTGGAGCTCCAAGCAAAGGAATAAGCATCTTCTTTGCAAATGAACAGTTCTGCTTGAAAAGACACTTGTCTCAACCACCATTGTCTCCTACAAAAAAGAAATAGCTTGCAGAACCCTGAACTTCAGATCAGAAAAAGGGATAGCACTGACTTCGGTCAGACTGACTCTGCAAGAAACAGAGCAGGTCCTTAGTCTGGAGGTAATTCTTTATCCTTACACAGCACCTTTCCTAAGAACCTTGAAATATTAAAGCTTCATTGCCTGATTAAGTCTTCATGAGCTAGGTGGCAATCTCACAGTATTTTACAGAACAGCGAACAGGGAGGTTAAGAGTTGTGTTTTGCAGAAGAGGCGACCATCATCTCTGACTGAAATCAAAGAAGTGTCACTGTAATAAATGAAAGCTAAAGACGTTCAGATTCCTCAAATCAGTCCATTTGTAGCTTGCAATTAGTGAATAAGGAACAATAACCTAGTGAATAAGCAACAGTAACCTAGAAATACAGGCTTTCATTTTATACCAACTCTTGCCAGTGGACATGAGTCATCACGGTATCTTAAAGCACGACTGTTCATCACTACAAAAATTACACGAACCAGAAAGATACCACACTCTTTAGAATGAACAGACCTCATGCAAACTTTTGTCATAAACACAACTGCTTTCCTGGCAAGTTTCAGACTTGCAGCCATGATACTGAAACATGATAAGTTATTTTAAAAGTCACTTGCATAAAACAAATAATGTGCAGCATATGTTATGTCTCAGGTTATGAAAACATTCCACAACAAACTAGCTTAAAACAATTAAAAATGCTTCAGTCAACGGACAAAAGTTCAAGCTATAACTTTTCTTGAGCTGTCTCCGGTTTCAAGCACTTCTGTCTTAATGATATGTGTATTTTGAGATGTTGACAGCAATTTTCCCCATATAGTCTATTTGCAAATCTCCACACAGATTTGCTACTAGTAGAGCCCTCAAAACTATGGAAGCAACAGGCTAAAATGAACTTTAGTGTGAGACGGTGCACGGTAGGATGAGAAGAGTTCATACACAAAAACCTGAAAATACTGGCTTCATCCAGCTTTCTTATGTTGCTGCATGTGACTTGCTCTCACAGTGTCATGACCCAAGACCAGCAACAGAGAGCAGTGGCTTATGTCAGGGATGGGAAGTTAGCCACATGCAGCGCCATTCCTGCTGTTGCTTTTGCGGAGTCACATCCTTCTCCAGATGTTTGAGGAAGGCTCAGGTAGCAGGGGAATAGTTACCTGGACAGGTAGCAATGGTGTGAGTATCAGTAGTGACTGTCTTTGAGTACTGACTTTGAGTAGCAACTGTTCTTTGAGGCAAACACCCCTAAGGTGTCATTAGGAGGACTCTAATTGGAGCAGATACTAGAAAAAGGGAGAATAGGTAGATATCTGCAAGTCATGCTGGTAGGTCCAAAATCAGGGAAAGACAAGGTTATCTGCTCAGGTGGCCGCTTTGGGCGGCTCTGATGTCCCCCCACCGCCCCACCTTGGGCAGGGGCAGGCCAGTGCCAACTGGGATCCAGGCTAAGCTACAGCCTGGAAGTACTGACCATGCGGCCGGTGACTGATGGAGTGGAAGTGTGAAGGGGCTGATGGTGAGAGGAAAGCAGTGGAGGAGGAGATAAAGCATCTTGGCGGCACTTTGATTTTGGGAAGTCTGGGTTAGGCATGTGTTTTGACCTGGAGAGGGAAAGGTTCCCAGCACTGTCACAGCGCACGCAGTCTCTTGACACTTTTTGGTGCTATGCACAAAAATGTTGGAACATTCTTTTTTCCTGCCCTGTGTCTGATCTTGTCTGTTTGGTTTTAGCTGTATATGTAGTAAACAGCCAATTCTACATCAGAAGCAGCTGCAACACTTTAAGTAATCAACTTTTGCATTTTCTTTTTATTTTTTTCCTACCACAAAGTCATTTGGGTCTGTATGAGGCAAACCAGTAAAGCACAAGGCTTCATAATTCCAGGATATTTGCTTTGAGATGACAGATGTAGGAATTGGCAGTGAGGTGGACGGGGAGCATGGAGAGCAGCTGTGTTATTAGTAGCAATTTATCTGTTCCGACAGCGTGTAGACATTATACCTGAGAATGGGGTCCCACAATGCCAGGCACTACATACGCGTGTCGTGAGAGCTAAAGCTTCCAAAGCAAACCAATCACACTAGCCCTGGGAGTGGGAACGGGGGCCAAAGACATGAAATACCTCACTCAGAATTATAGAGTGGGTCAACAACAGGGAAAAACATTGAACCTGATCTTGTTCTCTGATCAAATGGTATTTTCAGTGCTGAGGGCAGGATCACTTGCTGGTGGCTAAATGAAGCAAATCAGCAGTGCCTATCAACTGTGGGGTTTGTTTTGTAGCTGCAAGCTGATCGGGAGTCGTGATGAATCTGTTCTCCCTCATATTCTACTAAACTATCAAATCACGTGTTGACACACAGAAAAACACAATGACTGAAGACAACAGAGCCCTCAGCAAACAGCTGAACATGTTCTTCTGCCTGGAGAGGTTGTACTAATCCATCACAAAAGGCAACGCTAACCACCTCAGTTCACAAACTCATTTACTGCAGTGGATCTGATGTAGCTTCAGGCTGACCTGCTTGCTCCAGACTTACTGAGTTGCCTCTTGGGCCTTGGCAAGCCCACTGGTAGGAAAAGGATAAGTTTCTTCTCTGGGTTTCCAGCACCTTTCCTCTTTGGTGCTGGGGTACAAGTTGTAGACTTGAACTATGCCCTTCCTTGGAGAAGCTCAGTGTGGTTTCCTTTCTGACAGGTATATGAAGAATTTTTCATGGCTCTGCCATTAATCACCAACAGGATCTGCTATCTAGCTATACCTTGTTTTTCCTTTTCTCAGTAGACCTTTTCGTAGCTGCTATCACCGAAAGCAAAATGCTCATTTCTAGAAACTACATTTCTGTTCCTGATGGTGGCAAACAAGCAACTGCCATGCAAAAGCCGTGAGTCAAAACATTTCCTACATAAAGATCTTCAATCCAAAGTGTGGTTTCCTTGGAATGTTAATTTATTTGATACAGAGAAATTCAGGGGTGCAACTACAACATGAGTTTCGGAGCAACAGAGAAAAGATTGCCTAGATCGAGAAGGAGAAATTTCTTCCTGGCTCCTATAGGTGACCAGAGGAAATCTGAAACACTCGAAGCCCCACAGAAAGTAATTTTGAAATAACAAAATGTCCCATGAGACAAAATTTAGCTGTTTCATCAGCTTCTTTTGCAAGTCCAATGAATCAGCTGCAGACTTTGTACTCTTCAATTAAACAGAAACACTCACCGCAAGTCCAACCAGCTACGGGGTTTTTGGTACAGCTTAGATTAAGAACCTAAACTGGTCACCACGGAAGCTGTGCTTTTGACTTCAGTTAGTCAGAAACTGGGCCTCAGAAGAAGTCCTTGGCAAGATATTTTTCAGTATCTTTAAACTCTAGTCCTTCCCCACCCATACGGTTTCAATAATTCTTTGGCAATCTGCTTATAGAGACTTCTCTACCAAAGAAACAAGTTTTTCCTCCTTTCTGTAGACGCATAGGTTTATTGGTGTAGGGGTGCTCATAAACTAGCCAGCTGAAATCGTTTTATATAACCTTGCTTTAAAGGGGGGGAAGGGAAAGTATGTTTTACTTGTTGTTACCTTTTTTCCCCGCTTTAAAAGCATTTTGCACACAGATTAAGAGATGAAAACACAAATGAAATAACCAGTACCAGTAGCTGTCAGCAGGATGAGGGGCGTAGCTTATGAAACAGAATAGAAGACTAATTAATACTAACCAGGATTTTCTAGCTACCCAAAAGTTAGGGTCCTCACACAATCCTTGGAAGCGTTGTTAGCTCAAAAGGTAAACTCTTTTGTTAGCAACCCAACTGAATCATTTCTATAGTGCATTACTACAAGCAGCCAGATGTTTGATAAAGGATTTTGGGAGAAGAACAGTATTCTCACCATTAGTGGCAACAAAGATGACAGGAGAATCTGGAAAGCTTCGGTTCTCAGAAACTTTTTTTCTCTCGTCACATGTGCTTGATAGGTTTGGACAGCATCCAGTGCCCAGCCTCTTATCAGAACCTTTCTGCCTTTTAATGGCCTCTTGCACTGACGGATAGCCTAAACATCAGCAAGCAATCTCATGTTGCAATAGTCATAGCTTGGCTTCCTCTGGTAAACCAAATGTCATTTGTTCCATTAAAAAAATCCCTACATCTATAAACACTCATTTACAACCTCAACGTTACTGAATGGCTTTTCTTGCAGGAAAACAAACAGATCCTTGCTTGAATTCACTCCTCTGAGACATAACCCTGTAAACATGAGCAGCCCTTCCCTCGCAAGCCATCCTCACACTGAAGCCCACAAGTTATTTGCTTTGCACAGAGGCAGCCCATGCATGAAGACCTGATCCAGGATGCACTCCAGTCAATGGCTGCAGTGCTATCAGTTTTATATATATATAT
>Ga0065711_1033984_pt1 | contig 24473 bp, 20 predicted proteins | sample Hoacrofraction12_FD_59098 | JGI IMG/M metagenome (GOLD analysis project Ga0065711, IMG submission 59098) | Hoatzin crop microbial communities from Cojedes, Venezuela - Epithelial fraction 12 v2 (version 2) | ecosystem: Host-associated > Birds > Digestive system > Esophagus > Crop | place...
GTGGCAGCGGCGCCCCCGCCCGGGACCCCGCCCCCGCCCGAGAGTCCGCGGCACAACGGCGCCACCTGTCGGCCGCTCGGCGAGGCCGCAGTACTCTTCGCGGAGGCGGCGGCGGCGGCAGCAGGGCGGAGCTCCTGGGGTGGGGGTGATGGTATTTCCCTCCCTCTTCTGGGCTAGCCCTCCAGATCTCTCGCGGAAACTTAGTTCTCTGGGTTTAAAAGGGCAAAACATCAGCTACCCAGAACCACTGCAAAAAATCTTTTCATCGTTTTTGTTGGTTTTTTTTTCAAGGAATTATTTCCCTGCTCAGTGGTTATTCAGTGTGGGTCAAGAAAACACTTCAAAAGTAGCGATTCCCCTCCTCCCCCACTACTGTGATGTCTGGGAACAGTGAAGACCTTGGGCCCACCCTGGGTTTTATCTTGCCTATTTATAAGCATAAAGATATTTTGCCAGTAGGTGACCCATGGGACAGCAGTGACATATCCGCCAGCTCCACTGCTGGCTGTCACCCAGCTTGGGTTTTGCACTAAGCTAACCCCTCCGAGGGTTTCCACTGCATCCGTTCTTAAATGGCGTTAACCCTTGGGCCACGACATCGTTTCACTCGGCAGATTGTTGTTTTCAGGCCTGTTCAACAAATTACTGGTTAATGCTCCACTTCTGCACAGTGTTTGCTGTTTCTTCTGTTAAGCGAGAGGATTAACTGAACATGTCTGCAATGTGAGCTAAGCTATTGTGTTTTGCTGTGCCTCACGGAGAAGGCATCTGGTTGTTTTCAGCAGCGTGGTTTGGGATTTTTACTGTGGTAGAAGAGGTTGTGTGCTGGAGATCTCATGGTGTGCTTGAGTCGATCTGATTACAGCTTCCTCCACAAATTGGTGCTCCAGGAGAGGCAGAAAGTAAGTCAACCGAATGGTCTGTCTTTGTGTCAGATGAATTCAATAGCTTGAGGGGGAAAGGGAGACCCGTGCAGAGAAGTAGTGATTTTGGGCAACATTGCTGCTGTAGCACTCCACCATGCCACAAGCTTGGCCTTTCTGCTGGTGCTGGACAAGGGGTTCCTGCCAGTGTCATGGCAGCTGCGGTACCAGGAGAGCTGCAGGAAGAGACAGGCTCCGATTCAGGGAAGGGTCTTTGCTTTGCAAAAGGTCTCCAGCTGACAACTGACTTCTGCTTGATCTTCTTGCAGAATGATTGGAAATAGTCGTGGGAAAGCAGGGATCTGCATTTGCTGCTGGGCTTGATGCCGCTTTAAGAATATACACAGTGATCTTTCAGAAAGCTTAGATTAGCCTATATCTGGGGCTTGCAAAAATTGCTGGCCTCCAAAAAAGAGGACAATACCTTTGTGGAGGTTCTGTGTCTGTCAACGGTGGCTTGATTTGGCCATGTGGTTCAAAATGCCTGTAATAGAAAGCTGTGTATTTCTTCAAATCTTGAGAACGCAGTTAAACTATGTATAGTTAGACCGACTTATCTTAACACCCTTTTAAGCAAATCCTAGAGCTCTACTTATTTTCTGAGCAATACGACCACTGCATTCCTGATGCTACGAACCGAGTAATAAAAAACGATGTTTTTCCTAAAAACTGTATCCTGAAGTCAGATCTCCAGGAGGCTTGGAAGCTTTACAGGGGCACCATGGGGCTTTGAGGCACTTGCTGGGGACCAAGGTTTCAGGCGAGTGCAGTTTTCTTTTGGTTGTCTTTTTGCTGCCCTCATTACTGTGGACAGAATGATGGACACCTCAAGGCAAGAGAAAATGGAGCTGGAAAGCATGAGTCAAGAAGCTGATTGCCCTTATAACTCAGCAGCATTGCTACCAGGGTAGGTTTATTCTGCTGCCAGCCATGGATGCTGGTTGAGCCATGCTCCATGCTGGGCTTGGCCTACATTTCTCTTTTGAAAAAGGAATACCCAAGTAGAAAGTATAGATCTTAATTTTCCAAAATAATTTCAATAATGTTAAATTTTATGTTAGCTTTACAGGTGGTTGCCCTACATTTTGCGTTTATTCTGCTGAGGAAGTGGAGGTACAAATTTAGTTTTTGTGATTTGGACTGCGCTCAGGAGAGTTTCAGAGATACAAGAGCTAAAAGGCAAGCGCAGTGAGAGCTGTCAGAGTCCGGTCGGTGATCAGCAACCTTTTGCAGACATTTCAGCAGCCTTTGGGAGCTGTCGGAAAAAACTCTTACTGAAGCTGCGCTTTTTTTTTTTTTCATCCGGTTTGATTAAAATCCTTACCACAAAGCATTATATCTTCATGAAAGATAACCAGGAAATTCATTTTTCACCAGATTAAAACTGAATTAATTTCCTCACTGAATGAAATTTCTTGTTTAAAGCCACTTTGTTCCCGAGTGCAGTGATGGAATTTAATTTTTGCTCCCTTCCTTCTTTCCCTCTTTTCCAGCAGCAACATAGAAAGAGGAAAAATTAGACGTAAGAGAGAAAAAAGATGGAAAGAATGAGAAACGGAGGAGAATAAAAGTTATTATTTCTTTCAGTTCCTTTCTTGACATTTTTTGCTGCTAGAAAAGTTGAGATGCTATTTTGATCCCAGTTCAGCTAGTCTGGAGAACTTGTACACTAAGTAATTACTGAGTAAGTATGAAGTAATGAACCTGTATGCAAATATTTGTAACTCTTGCAGTGCTCTGATGTGCTTTTTTTACCCCATCCTTCAGACTTCCTAAAATGAAGTGAAAACTGTGACTAGCTAATGCATTTTCTTTTTCAGTTTGGCACCAGTAGCAATAGTTGCTGGTAATAAAATAATTCCTTCACTTCTTATCTGGCAGTTCAGTTTTACCCAACTCCTAAAAAAAGTCCCTGTTGCTTATTAATGGAGGCATCTTGATGTCCTGTGATGTTTGACACCACTTTGCTATTCTGGTCGTGAATCTAAAGAAGAAAACAGCTTGGGCAGATGATACTAAAGTCCTGGATGTTCCATTGCTATTCAGGAAAATACTGACCTATTTATTTGTATATCTTGTTAGATGCTCTGGTACTCTTCCCATTCTTCTTTTCTAAAGGCAAATTTCCTGACTTTTACTTGAGGCTTCGTGCTTACTGTTAAATATTATTCAGTCATAGCCTGCTAATTGAGTTGAGTGGGAGCAGAGAGGAGAAAATTAAAAAGGCAACTAATAATGAGCAGTCGCAAACTATAATGTATGGACAGTATGTCTGTGTCACACACACAGCCAGACTAAGAAGTTTAAGGACACATCACCCTCAATGTCTGAAAAGCAGTGTGTGAGCACATAATTATAGGGCATGCGTATCACAAGGTCAAACTTATATTCCACAGACAACATTACATTATTCATTTGTTAACTTGTAAGCATTGACTTTTTCAGATAAAATATTCTTTTATGTCTTAAATTCATATAATTTCTTAAGTTTATCTTAAAAAGTATGATGTTTTTTAAAACATGACAAACATTATCAGCTAGTTTGGGATCCTTAAGTTAAAACAAAGTTTAGCACTAATTAACCTGACTAAAAGATTGCCAGCAATAGACAACTTTTGTCGTCTCTCGGTTTTTGGCAGCGGGTTTCCTAGCCGCTGAGGACTTGTAGTAATGTTTTAATGGTAGATCTTGTACGTCGGTGCCTTTGCTGAAATGCTTTTCTGAATTGGATCTGAAATCCTTTAAAAGGTCAGCTATTCCTGAAACATTACTGCTCACAGAAACAGTCTCTGTTAGTTCCTGGCATTCTCACAACCCGCCTATAGCTCTGGCCTTTCTTATTGTCTCAGCCCTGAGCAGTACCCTGACATGAATGCCCAGCCTAGGTTTACGCTGGCCTGCAAGGCCCTGTCTAGATGGAGAACTCCTCACGACAGAGCTGCAGGCTGATCCAGACTCCAGAGTACTCCCTCCACCCAGAGACCCAATATCCCTCAGATGTTCTGGCATCCACCCTTAGCTTCCTCTGGAGCATCCTCTGCAGCCTCCTAATGACTTGTAGATCTGCATTTTTCCCTTTCTCTGAACTCCAGCTCTAGGTTGATCCATGGGCCAAGGACCCAGTGTTTCAAGTGTTTCCTTACAGCTGTGAAAGCTCTTCTAAAACAGAAGACGTCTTGCCAGAATTATGATCCCAGCTGTCACGATCTTGTAAAATAATTAGAGTTGGAAGGTGGGCATCTAGTCTAATCTCCTGCTCAGTGCTGGTCCAATTATCAGGAGTTTTGCAATGAAGCTACTACAGTGGCAGTAGTATGGGTGTCAGAAGCTTTCCATCTGTAAAGACATTCAAAACCCAACTGGACACAGACCTTGGCAACCTACTCTGGCTGACCGTGCTTGATCAGACCAATTGGACTAGATAATCTCAAAAGGTCCTTTCCGGTCTCAACCATTCTGTGATTCTTTAGGATCACGCTCATGGCTATTGAGTGAGTATTCTCTGCATGTGAGTGGAAGAGCTCCGTTTTGATTACTGGAAATAATCCCAATGGGGGATTATTTGGGAAAATTAAATAGTACTGGAAAATATGCTTTCCAGTGCTCTCTGTAAACCACCTGATTTGGATGGTTGGTCGGGACCTCCCTTTGGGTAGTCAGCACAGGTTTTTTCTACAGCCCTCCTGTGCTTCATGGTGGCTATCAGGACTCCTTTTTGTTGAAGAACCTCGAGTCAGTCTCAGGGCATTGAGTTGGCATTAAAAGCTGAGAATTCTGAAGAACAGAGACACCCAGTGGAGATTTATCAAGTTTCACTTGACATGAAAATGGTAAAGGTTCTCTCTAGAAAACCAGAAGACTTGGAACAGGTCTTGAGAGCAGCAGGAATGCTACGGGCAAAAGTTCTTTCACATTTTTAAGGTGACCTTATGTACCTGGTGTATCTGTCTTGTTTGGGAAACCTGAGCGGTAGAGTAAGTCCCTGCCATAGACATTTTCAAGTTTTTATGAAACCCTGTCAGCAATTACCAGTTTATAGACTGGAACAAAATGGGTGTATTTAGAAGGAACAAAAAATACAAAACTGATCATGTGAATTGTTCATTTGACAGAATCACAAATTATTCAATGGGCTTTAAGTTGGATGAATGGAATAATAATAATAGATAAGGTATAAATAAAATTACAGAATAATTCATCAGAACAACTGTTCACCATTTAGAAATGCAAGCACTGCTTTCCCTTCCTTGGTCAGCCGCAGCTGATTAAAAAACAAACTCCTGATACAAAAGAACTTGCGTTTCTCTGTGGCCGCGTGCACTGGGTCTTTAACTACAACTACCATCTCTAAGTCATGTCTTATAAAATACATCCTTTTCCTGTCATAAATCCTATATGAGTCAGTATTATCCCAATTCTGCAGATGAGAAAATTAGGTCAGACAGGAGAAGTAACTTGATGGAGGCCACCAGGGAACACTGTGTTGGAGTGACAATTAGGGTGGAGGAGCCCTTGGACAATCAGTCGGGTCCTGGTGTTTGCTGCATCCTTCCCACACTGACAAAAGCCAGTAGCACCGCTTTTTGTCCTTTGAAACTGCTGGATGATGACAATAATGGGTTATCTCTTGGATTAAACACACTTTTAAATACATTTATTAAAACTGCCAAATAGTCCAACTCCCAAATTCCTTTTCTGTTTGACATTAATATTAATGCAGATTTTCTGACTTAAACACATGGGCTTTTCTGGAGTGTACAGATACCAAATTGACTTAAGCTGGAGAAGAAACTGTATTTGGGAAACCCTGAAAATATTCTTTAATCAGAAGCTTATCAAATGCAGGGCCAAAAATACAAACAGCTAACTTTCAAAATGGACACGCTCTGGGTTTTGTCTTCCCATTTTTTTCCCCAGCACGATGACAGATGTGCTTTCTGCGCTCACCATAGCCAGGCTTTTCTCGAAGGTCAGGGCCTGAGGATTTAAAAATGAAACCTGACTGAAATTAAATTTCTTCTGCCTGTCAACACATTCTCTAGCTGTAAGTACCAATATGTATCAGAAATATGTAGCGGTCTCTGTTACAGAAGCTTGTCTGTGCAGGAAAGCAAAGGAAGCACCCTGCAGTGAGCTGCGCAGGTGCAATAAACACTTTGCTTTGAATAAGCCGTTGCAGAGGATTCTTCCATACAAAATCCCTTTTGAATAATAACAGACAGTGTGTGTTAGCGTCCTTTTCACCTGCAACGATCCAGCATTTATCCAATTTCATTTCTTGTCTCTCCTCCTGAAGTGTTCTGAGCGAGTTACTGAGCAGCACCAAAGGTGTCATTTTGGCAACCAGTCTGGCAGCACCAGGCCAGGTTTTGGTGAAGACGGTGTTTGCAGGGGCTCGGTTGTAGTTTAAATTCTCTTCCTTAGAATCCCAAGGATGGAGATTTCCCCACCTCTGTGGGCTCCTGCCCCATGGTAGCAGGTCAGTGCCCCCAGACATCCTGATGGCATCGCTCCAGCCTGTCAATGTCCTCCTCCTCCAGAAGGCATCAGAGAACGGTGTGCTTTCCATATCTACTTGTCTGGACTTAATTATTTCACTTGGAAAATCCTAATTGCTCCTGTATGGGTGAATTGTGATCTTCCAGCAGCATTTTCCTGAGCGCTGAGCTTTCTGGCCCAGCTCCCAGTCAGGGTTTGGTGCCTCCAGAGGGACTCAGCCAAGCTGCCTTCCTGAATCTGCAAGATACAGCTCGTAGCCTCAGATAAGTCACAAACGCTTCTGTATTTTCGTTTTGTTTTTATACGTTCTGTCTAAAAACATATTGCTCTATTGCCTCCTTCTTGCAGGGAGCACAAATCCCACCGCTGTCTTGTCTGCATCTCCTGAGCTGCCACAAAGGCAGGCTTTGAGCAGCCGTTGTCAGAAATAAGGCCTCTTTATCTGCCTTCCCCTGTTGCTGGTATCCGTCTGAGAGCAGGGGTGAAGGGTAAAACAGAACACACCGAGAAGCCTTTAATCACACTGATGCCGCCATCCTTCGCTCCTCTGTGGGTCTGCTCCCAGGCAAGGCACTGCTGAAGCCATCTCTAGCTGTCCTTCACATTTTTACAAGGATGCAGCTCTTGTCAGCCTTTTATCTTTTCCATTCCTCCTCTCGACATGTTTTCAGAGTTCACATTACTGCTTGGGGTGGTGCAGCACTCAGCGCACTTCCAGAGGCGAATCTGCTTCCCATGGTGTACGGCCAACGGGCTTTGCTCAGCCGGCGCCTCTGCCTAATGCCGTAGCTGGCTCCAGGCTGGGGCTGTCACGGGCTGCTGTTCCTCCAGCTCTGCAGCAACCCAGGCAAATCCATCCTGCTATCCTGCCCGGTTATCACATGTGCTGCTTCACTTTATTAGCCTCTCCAGCGCACAGTGTGTGAAGGCTGATGGCATTGGCAAGAAACAGAAGTCTTGGTAGAAGTAAGAATGGAAAATATTCTATTCATCTCTTCAAAGGAGAGAGGGACAGAAGACTCCTTCCATCTGGGCTGCGAGGGTCTGCAGCACTTTGAGTTGCGGTGCATCAGGTTTGGACTTTTGCACTTTATGCCCGAGGGAGACTGACCTGGGTAGTTCCCAGGTTGTCTTTCATTACGCTGCAGCCAAAATGAGTAGCTCGAGTTCTCTCTGTTACCTGACTTTCCTTGCAAGCAAACCTTCCCTGCCTGTTCAGACAGTGCATGATGTTGTGCCACAATATTATGCCTTTATCTGTAAACCACAGTAGCTGTCTCTGTGCTGTGTGATTCAGACCTCAACTGCTGCAGACATGTGGCTGTGGTACAATGTACATGGGCATTTTCAGTGGCCCCAGAATCCACCACAAGCTTTGCTTTTCATTTGAAAGTGTGCCATTCACAGGAGAATGATACTGAAATATGACCCCATATCCCTCTTCTTCCCAGATTACTAGAGCTAACCCAGCACTGCCTTTAGAAAGGAGAGCTTGGGCATTGGTCTGTTAGCTTCCTTGCAGCCCATATTGGGGGACATCTTGTGGAACATCACGTAAGATAATAGACAGGAACAGGATTATGGCATGTGTATGCCCCTGTTTCTGGTTCCCTTTAGCACTGCATATTTAAGCTGTGTCAGTTATAATACAGCTTGAAGCAGAAAGATGAAAGAGCTGCAATTAACATGATCAAGCCCATATTTTCTTATGAACAGCAAAAGCAAATGCTAATGTAGACAAGCAGACAAAGACCTCTCCCAACCTCTGTGTGTGCTGAAAATTTAGCAAGCACATCAAAAAACTGTTCATGGAGATGCTCTTAAATATTTTTGTATTTTAGCCTTGTCATCAGCAACTTTTCAAGATAATTATGTTGTGTGAAATGATTACTATAGAATGAAAGAGCAAGCTCCAGGGTAGTTTGTCTCTATGGCAGTTCATTTTTTCAGTAATATGAATGATGGTTTTAATCAACAGGTCTATGCGATGGAATAAATTCCGCTGTCTTATCATTGCTGTGGGGTGCAGGCTGCTTTCACCAATAACTGTTTTTTATAACCAAAAATAGCTCCTGCTGCATCCCAGCAAAAGAAGGATACGTATGCTGTACATGAGTATATTATGCTTTAAGGCTGACATTTCCAAGGCTACCCAAACAATTTGAATGCCCTGATCCCATCAGTGTTAATGAGCACAGAATACCCAAGACCTTGGATGCCCTAATTGAAAAATCTATATACACAGCGCTTAATTCAAAGTACAAAGTCCATGGGTAGGGACTTCTTGATACCAAAAGGCATTAACCTGGCCTACATCAAGGATTTCAGAGAAAGCACCAGTCACTTCACACCCCCAGCAAAGGGGGTTTGAGGTAACCCAGCTGGCTTGGTGCTATGGAAATACTAGGGAGAACTGATACAGCTGGGCTGGGAGCAAGCAGCCTCTAGTGCAGAAGGTCCCAAAGTGCTGCAGCCCATACAGCCTCCACCGGCAGCCTCTGCCCCACTTCACTCTTGGTTGTCCTTGTTTTAATAAGTACTGAGCTGTTAACTTCAGCCTTTCCTACGTAACTCAGCTAGTATTGAGCTGAGCATCAGTGAAAGTAGATGGTTATAGTTGCTCACAGAGGAGCTACTACATAAGCGGACACTTGTTAAGGGCAGTCTTAGTAGTGTGTATAAAGGGTGAGCAAAGCCAAGGAAGTGACCAGGCTCTCTTGCCTCTTCTTCTAGCACTTCTCACGTTCCCTAAAATGTGTTTAGGTGTAATCCAAAATTTCTTCATAATGTTTATGCCCAAAAACCAGGCAAAATCACTACACTGCATTTTCCAGACCTTTGCCCAGGTCATAACTGGTGGCCGTGTTCCACTGTGTAAGAGTTTGTTCATTTTTGAACACAGCACCCAGCAAGCTTCACAAAAGGACCTAGATGCAAGAGGCTCAGTTTCATCAATGGATTTGTAGGCAAGTGGACTTCACAGGGGGGTTACTCAGTTGTGGGTGAAATTAAACCAAGACTCTGGCTGAATTTGCCATTCATCTAACAAAAATATTCTTTTTCATTTGCTAATCTTTCAAATGTGTCCATCTGTAATTAAACATAGCCTCTCCACTAAATATTAGGACATACCAAGTACATGTAAGCAATTAGAGCTGAGTATGTATTTGTTCACATGGACTTTTCATTTGTCTGGTGCTCTAACTATAAGATTTACTTGGGATGAGTGTTTTGTTTTTATTTTGTTTTCCTGGCAACTTGAGTCAAATAGCTCTTGGGTAGAAACAAGAATGCAATTAAACATGCAAAGAAGCGAACTTTAGTTGAATGAAATAATATTGAGTGTGCTGGATACATAAGCAAAAACCAGGCTTATCAGAGCATGTTTTGCATTCGGTGCTGGTTTATCAAGTAAAGGAAACGTTACCTGAAGCCAGCAAATGGAACTGTTTTATGGTCTCCATGTTCTTCTGATTTTATAACCAGCAGCTCTCTACCTTGTCTCTCATTTTATTTACTGGAAATGTGTCCTGTTTTTCCAACTCCAAATTAACTTGTTCATTCAAAGCTAAACCAGCAAAGTAAGAAGACACTGTATCTGCTGTAAGTTCCTTGTACTTCAGCAAGCTCCAATGCTACAGGCTTCTCAGATGCGCCTTTATTTTTCCCCTCCTTGAGGCAGGATTCTTAAAGGCTGGCTTTAAAAGGCAGAAATCAGATACATTCAGTAAAGGTTAACCATTCACAGTGCCAGTGTATTTAATAGCCTTGGAGTAGAGACCAAGGAAATTCATGTTGGCTTTCTGTGGTGCTTGAAGTGTTGTCTGTTCTCGAAAACTTTCTCTTCGGTCTGCTTGAAAGCTTCCCCTCTTGCTTATGGCATCTTAATGACTTTTCAAAGGATGAATAGAAGTTATTTAGGAAAATAAATCTGAGGAATCATATGGAAGAAGAACTGGTCTAAAACTGAAAACTCTTCACCTGGGAAGCAGACAAAAAAATTGTCCTTTAGCATGCCATGCATACCTCACTGGATTTTACTAAATTGCCAGTGCATTAGCACTGAGTCACAGGAGAAACACAGCACTTCACAAAGCAGGTAAAACCAGCAAGACCTAAAATGATTTCTGGGATATTAAATTCATAGAAACTAAGACATATTGTGCCAGACTAATTATTTTTTAATAATTTGTGGATAAATCAATGGATGTGCATTTAATTTATAATTGTAGGGACTACCTGTTACCTCTACTGTGTGGGCCAATTCCTGTGCTCATTTGCAATTACTTAGATCTTTCTATAGGCAATAATTCTCTGTGAAATGGGCAGCATTTCAACACCTGTTTGATGATAAATGTTGTGATAGAAAACAAGCCAAGAGCAGAACTTGTGGCTCTTTCTTTGGCATAGAAGTGGCATTGCAAGGATCTCCACAGTGAAGAGCAGACACCAGCAGCCTGCCCACTAAAGAAGAGGATGTGTTAATTTTGAGTGGTTCTCCAAAAGCAAAGGACTTTTTGGGTCTATGTTGGGTCAGGTGAGCTTTTGCCATCCAAAATCAATGCAGCACCTATGGCAAATGATGGCTTTTCTCCAATTCATCCAGAATTTGTCACCTTGGTTCTAACCTGCTGACTGCCAGGTTGAAGTGCTGGGAATGGGGGCTCCTGCTCCATCTGAAAGCTGGTGGCCAGGAAAAATTGACTGTCGTTACTAAGAAGACTAGATAGGGGAAGTAGATGCCTCTTGCTTTATGTTCTCCATGGGGTTTATTTAGAGCTGGCCATGGTAGACTTTAAATTGTGACTGATTCCATTTGATGTTTGGTATTGCCAGGGGTATTTGTGTTTATTCCAGTTTTAGTAGTGTTTTCCAGACAAAACATTGCTGTAGCATTTGCTCCCAACTTCCTCTAGGTCCTTGTCTGCCCTCCTTATGAACAGGACCCAAGTTTTGAGCTGGAAGCTCCCAAGATCAAGGACTGCGGTCTGTGCATTCTCTGTATGATGGCTTTCCTCTGTGTGAGCTTCTCAATGGCACCTACATGCCACTTTAAATCAGCAAAACTGTACACTTGTCACCCTGTACTCTTGGGAGACACATCTGCCAGGTACCGAAGCGCTAATAAATAATACCACCAGCATCCTTGAGAGATGCACTTTGGGGTTCTCTTGAGCGTGCCTGGGAGCAGCGGGTGGCATTCACGGTGGGAGCCACAGCACCCAAACTCTTCTGTAACGCTTTTCCCACTCCCACCTCATGACTATTGAGGTCCAGGTTGTTCTGATGGATGCCTCAGCATGTGACAGAGGGGAGAAGCATTTGCTGTAGAAGGTGATAATCATGTTTGCACGCTTATTGTCATCACGGCAGGGAGAAAAAAGAACCCTAGCAAATAGTCTCTTAGTCTTCGTAGTCAGAAATGTTTCAGCTCTCCAAAATTTTACCTTTGTAAAACTGTACCTTTGCAGCCTGCAACACCTACAGGGCTCCAGAGACTTTCTATGCAAACTAAATAACCAGATCGGCCCTGCCTTGGTTATCCGCTGTTGACTGGAAGAGAAAATGTGTTAATTTTATGGCTCTGCTAAGATCTAGCACAGGGTTTACCCTGTGCCAGAGTGGGCAAGTGATGCAGCGTCACTATGCTGAGGCAGCATAGGCTAGATGAAAATGTAATTCAAAGGCAAATATTACCAATCCAAGTAAATCCTTAAAGTCAGCAGGTATTACCTGGGATTATCCAAATGTGTAACTGCTATCATCCACCCTTTGCTATGTCCTGATGTCAAAAACTTCATCTGTCCCCTTCATCTCTTCAGGTCTGTGGCACGATGGAGATGTCCTGCCCTAGAGATGCCCTCCAGGGAACTGGCTTCTCTTGTTGCCTTCGTCCACCTCCCGCCACAGTCTGCCAGCACACCCGACCCCAGCGGGGCTAAATCCCCTGGGACAAGCCAGGCCACACATCAACTCTCCGGCAGCGGTACCCTTATAAGAGGGTGATGTCTTGTTGCCATGACAATGAGCCTGTTGGGATGAATATTTCTTCCTGTGAAAGGCAATTCAAAGCTTAAAGCAATGCTGCTGCCTCCGAACACTTTACCAGTGCCACGTGCAAACAGAGCTGGGCAAAGCTTTGGGAAAATAAAGGGGCAGGGGGGGAAGCCGGCTGATGCTGCAGTCCCTTCACCGTTCGGGCTTCAAGCAGTGGAGAGAGTGATTGCTTTTCTGCGTCTTTGTTCCCGGCTCCAACACAAATCAAATCAAGCCTCCCTTCCCCCAGCAAAGCTCACACTAAGCTGGAGCATGCCAGAGCGAAAACGGATTAAAAAGAAAAATCATCCTTGCGGCAGCAGATGAAGAGGTTATAAATCAGTGAGATGGAGGGTGCTTCACCCCAGGGCTGGTGCTCGCCGCAGCTAACAAGAGGCTTAAATCTGTATGGTCAGAGGGACCTGGGGTATCCGCTGAGCTCTCCTCTGCCTTCTGCACCTGTAATACCAATGGGCCGAGAAAGGCAGCAGCCAAATCTGCTGTGGATTTGAGAGTCCAGGAGTGCGGGACGAGCTGGAGCTGCCTCTCACCACGCTGGAGGGAGCTCCTGAGATGGCAGAAGTGCTGTGCCGTGGTCCGGTCCTCACAAGTCAGAACCCAAAGCAATGAAAGCGGGTTATATTTCAGGGTGCTTTTAATAGATGATATTCAAAGACAGGTTGATTCTTTTTAGATTTTAGATCTACGAAGCGTTGGGTTTTTTTCCCCTGTGTAAATAAGTATTACGTAGGTTGTAAACAGTCTTATATAGGCCTTGAACTTTTTTTTTTTTTAACTTTTTGCATACAGAATCTGACTTTCTTGGAGCCATGTGACCCTGGAAACTGGGGGAATGAATTCCCAGGTTGAGGGTGACACAGCTTTACACTGTTGATTATCCTTTCCAGCATCAGCTGTCCCATGAACCAGGGCTGGCACAGGCACAGCGGGGGAAGGGGGACACGGGTCGGGGGACACGGGACTTTCAGCCAGCGCTGTTGACCCAGAAATAGAGTGAAAAGTTGGGATGAGTGAGCGAGGGACTGTAGATGGGCCAAGGTGGGGACTGGGGACCAGGATGTGCTCCTTGCTGTGGGTGGTGCTCAGAGTGTGGCTTGTGTCCGTGCCCACAGATCACACAGCAAAAGCATCCACAGAAGGAAGGGGTTTTTTTGTGAGCAGGAGCAGAAAAGCAGCGGGGCGCTGGACTACTGGAGGGGAAGATTACAAATACAGAAGAAAACATCCTTGCTTTGCGCAAGGTTTGGCAGCCATTGAAATGCGAGTTAGAACTGGTGAAAACCTCCAAGAGGTAAATATAGAGTAAGGACAAGTAAGACCGTATCTTTCTGGTGCTGGTTAAGGATTAACTGTGTTTTGGCACTTTTCCTCAGTTCTTGCTTCTATTTACTTCAACCATTGGGTGCTGAGCAGTGATGATAAACCCAAAAAGCTCCATCCTTCGTGGAGGGAATGTCCCCAGAGCGCCTGGGGCAGTGAGGCTGAGAAGGGCTTATAGTACTCGTACCTTGGGGGGGAAGAACCAAGGTAACTCTAGGACAGCGCTGATCAGAGGATGAAAGGGATTTTGGCTATCAGGTGTGATCTGTAACCAGTCTGGCATGATGCTAAAGGACTCTCAAGCCACAGACAGCTGGACAAAAAGCCAGGACCACGCTCCCCAGAAAATGCTGTTTTTTCCCCTGGTGTTGTTGTGCCAGCAGGAGTTGATTAAGGGAAGATTCCCTCATTTGGGAAGGGGGGACTCCTTAATCCCCAAAGCCTGGATTTAAGCATCCTGGAGAGAGTAATCACAGCCAGCCAGATTAGCATCTGATGGGGAGCCCGGCAGGAGAGGGCAGCGTGGCACTGCCAGCCCCGAGGCTGGTCCTCACCCTTGTTTGCAGCTCCTTTTCCCAGGCCTGTGTCTTAGATGGACTCAGGCACTTGAAAACACAAAATCCACAGACAGGAAGACGTTAAAAAGAGCATTTCTTTACTCAAGTCATGGATGGTTTCCTGCAAGTGAGAGACATGTAAAACACGGCTGGGGCAGGTGACGATGAGGGTGCTTTTTTGTCTGTTTTTTTTTACAAGTGCCTTTAATATTGCTCTTGCAAGGCTCCTGCCATAACAAACTGAGTCATCCTTTAGGCAGCAGAAGAAAAGGAGGAGATGCTTGTTGGTGGACCGAAATTAGCTGGTGTAGGGCCATCCCCATGCTGCCCAGAGGCATGTTGGCCTTCAGCCATGCAAGGAAAACTAAGGTTACTGCCTTGCGTGTGTGGGAAGCCTTGAAACCAGAGTTTGTGACAGTGTGGCCCTCACTTTTTATTTACTGTGGCTCATGCCATGAGGGAGCAGGACTATGCTCTGCTTTTCCCCCCGTGTATGCCGAACCCAGCCTTTTCAGCAAGGTGCTACTTCTTTCCTGTTTATTTATTTGAAACCCAGTCCCTAAACCATGGGATTTCTGTACAGATATAGTACAAGTGAAGCATTTATCCTGTCTGAGGCGTATTCTCCCTGGGAGATCCTGCAGGAGAAATGGACCATAATGGCTTTTCCAACGGGCCTCGGGTATCTCTGGAGTGGCACACGAACTCAGTGGTGTGTGTGTTTATCTGGCAGGAGGCAGTTGCTTCAAACCAAGTGAGGATCGGCTCCCTGACAAGGTTCACCATCTCAGATTTAAAGCTGCATTATTTATTCAGACAGGATTTTCTGGCAGCAAACATTGCATCCTTTTTTTGCATCCTCCGTAGTAAAGACGGTGGCATGCTCAGTGCTCACCAGAGCATGTCCTGGGCCCTGTGGCAATGGCTGGGCTCAGGCGAGCTGGGTGGTGAGATCAGCAGAGATGGGCAAGCACCAGCTCACCCACCTCAGGCTTGGGAACTGGAGCTTTGGGCCCTGCTGCATGTTGCCTTCTTGGTTGCTTTCTTTAAAAGTTCCCTTTGGGCAATATTGAATCTCCTCTCTGCACGCTGCCCTGTGACGGGGCTGATGCTGCGCTACCCCAGCCTTGCAGGTGCAGCTCACCAGTCACTTCGGCTTTCAAGTTTAGTGTGATCATCTGCTACAGTCAAATCTGTCCCATTGGTATAGGCCTTCACTTTCGGTTTTCAGACCCTCTGGATCCTCCTCTTGCAGGTCTTTGTCATCCCCATGATGCACTCCTTGCTTGGGATGGTTCAGTTTAGAGCCCTCTCCTACCTCTCTATGCATCCAGCCTCCGAGAGAGACATCACTGGTGAAGAACATACAAACAGCGCGGTGGGAAGGAAAGTTACCTAACATCAGACCTACAAAGAGCCTGATGCCTTTTTGCTTACATGAGCAGAACAGACTGCAGAAGAGTAGGGAGCTATCCTGATTTTCCAATAATTTCCAGTGTGACTTTGCACTGGCCCAGCTATTTCAGCCCAGATCCTCTTTAAGGTGTTCATTGCCTGATTTCAGAAGGAATTAAATACCTCTGAAGATCTGATCCTTTGCCACTCCTTGCTGAATTGAGGGCTGGTGTTTTCCTCCTCTCCCTCCATTGCACCTGCTCAGCCACACTGATGCAGTGAATGATTTCTGTTAGCATGCCATCCATCAATGCCCAGTCTCGGGGGACTCTGCTCTGCTGAAACAGGGTGGACACGTCCACGAACAGAGGAACATCCCAGATACCATCTGGCAGAGGATGCTCCATCAGCAGGACACCCACTCCCATGATTCGATGCCGCTGGGCCAAGGTGCCACATGCTCCATGTTGGCGGAACTGCACAGCCGTGGGGCTGTCATCCTTTTTTCCCTCCTTTCTGGGCCATGTCTTATTGAATTGGATTTGGACAGTTGCTTTTTTGCTAGAGACTGTGCCGCTGCTCTGGGATGCCTGCTCCTACACTTTATCCTTTCAATTTAAATGTTGCCAAGGAGCCGTTCTAACCCTAGCCTCTTAAAGGGTGAAAATCCTTTCTGTTGTTGAAAATTGACTGTGTGCAGCTCTCCGAGGACCAACACCAGTTTGCACTGTATGCCAAATAGGAGCAGTGGTCTCAGTCTGGTTTCTAAATCAGGTTCACTGACGTTAGTGAGGCAAGAACAGCGAACAACCTGGTGCTATTCTCCATCTGTGCTCAGAGAAGACCCAGAGTGGTATCAGCAGAAGGGCTGCAGGGAGAAAACAAGGTGTCTTGGCAAACCTGTGCATGTGTTTGTAACAGCCAAGAGAAATCCCTGTTTGCAGCAGGTTGTTCTCCATCTCTTGCATGCGGCCATCAGCATAACTGTAGCATACAGGGTGCTCAGAGGAGGTGATGCCCAAGAATAACAGCTAATGGGGAAGAGTGGGAGAGAGAAGTTGAACAACTTTTTATTGATGCCATATGCCTTAAATCCCTTCATCTCTCTTGCTATAGTCATAGTGAGGTATTTTTTTACATTGGGAATTTTAGTGCTGCTTTAAAAGAGCCAGATTAGCAATGCCAAGGAAGTAACCACCTGCCTGGCCCTGGGATGTCTTCCTGCTCCTGCCTGCACTCGCGATCTCATCAATGCACCCTGCCGACTGCAGGCACCTTCCTGGGTTTTCTGTCTTGATCACATCAGTGTCTCTTCCCAGAGAGTGGACAGTCCTTTGCTTTGAAAACAGACCACCAAGAGAAGCCCAAGAGCTGTTCTTCAGGTCCCAATGGTGCCCTGTCTTCTGGAGAGCATCCTGCTGAGAGGGAGGAGGTGGATCACAGCCCACATGGTGGTGGGGGGGTGTCTCTGAATCTGCCGCAGTGGTTTGAGCATCCTGCAGCCCCCCTTCCCTGGTTACCACAGGCTGAAGATGACTTTTAAGTCAGTGCGCTGTTGGGGAAGGAGGGAAGAGCAGTCTTGGCAAAGCCGCGGTCCTGTTTGCTCTGATCACTAAAGGTCACGAGGTGGCTCCATCTGTCAGAGGAAGGAAATGAACGTTGGTATCTTCAGCAAACTAATTTCAGGTTTGTACCAATTCCCCTTTCAGTTTAATTCAATCATCTTCAATGTCTGATTCTACAAACATGGCTTTGTACTGCTAAACCTTTGCTGCATGTTAGCAGAGAGGCAGCTGGAATTTGATTTGATTTTGACTATAGTGAGAAACCTTGTATTTAACACTTGGCAAATCTCTTGAATGCAGGAGCACATCAGTATATAAATGCAGGTTGCTTTGATCAGCATAATTTTGGAGGCTTAGGTGTGAGAGAGAGAATATAGGCTGGGTACTGATACTCGTAAAGGAGCTATAGAAATGTATTCTACTGAGTGATTGCAGTTGCATTACTCCACAATAACAGCCTACCTAGAATTTGCTGCAAAGAATTGTTCATAATCAAAAAATGCTTTGGGTTATGAAGTACTTTTAATGCAGTCTTTTGTAGCCTAGCAATATAATGGTCAGGCGCAGAAACACATTCTCTCAGTTGGAGGGACAGGGGAGAGCAAAGAACGGCAAGAGATGGACTAATCCAGGGACACGATGGTGGCCAGGAACGCAGAGCAAGACAAAATGGCAGTGGGATAAACTGCCTGCTTGCGGCCCTCTTCTCCGTTGGGCAAAACTCCTGCTGGCTTCTTTGCTGCGTAGGATGCCAAACTAATAGTCACTCTTGGCATTAAAACACGTGTAGGACTCAGGATCTGGCCATATGCTCTAACAAAAGGAAGTACTTCAGTTTGCAGCTTGGGGCTGGAGCTGGAGGCATTCCCAGCGATTGCCTCTTCTGACAGCGCCCGTCCCTTTGAAACCTGTCCAGTTTTGAAAGGAGCCGCCTCTGACTCTGACAACTGTGCGGCAGCTCGCGCAGATGTACACACCGACTGTGCTGCTGCAAATTCTGGGCCACTCTCTGGAAATCCCTAGGGTCTGGTTTTCTTTTGGAGTTACTGTTGGAGGGAGGAGTACTTGGTACCTGCTGGTTGGGGAGCAAGGGCTTCTGGCAGCTGGGAGGCTTGCCTGGGGGTTCATTGCTTTGTAAGAAAGACTCTGATTTTTAGAGAGAGGGTTCCCTGGCTCCCTTTACATAGCAAAAATGATCAGTGCCAGAACTTAGGAGTACATGGTTTTGAGAAGGAGCTCAGATCCTGCTCTCAGCAGAAAGAGAAAAACTAAGGCAATAGCAGTGACTTTGCTCTTCAAATTTGTGTGGGCAGAATAGAAAATGGAGCTTGGATGAAAACGTTATCATCAGTGTTGTGGGCATGATAACTAAGCATTCGCTGCCTCTGGAAAAGCAGAGGAAGAGGTGACCCTTCCCATTGCCTCTGCTGGCTTCTGGCTTCCAAGAAAACCCTGAGCACTTCGATTTTTTGATGTGCTGGGAAAAGGCCATGAAGTTTTACAGTCAGCCAGCCCTGTGAGTCCAGATCCAGGACCGATATTTTCAAAGCGCTGTTGCGTGATGGTGTTCTGGGACTTCATATCTGATGGTTGCTCATTCTCTGCTTTGGGGTTGTGGCTGCCTCTATCCGCAGGTCTGGAGCAGATGTAACTCCTCAGGGAGCTTCACCCAGAGATCTCCACAATCGCAGGGCTCGGTCTGTGTTAGTCCCCAAACCCACCATCCCCGGGCATAGCCCAGAGGACCCAAGCTGGAAGGCTTAAGCACACAGCACCCTTCCACAGCCATTGTGTCAAGAGGTCATTGCCCGTTATCAGAAGCTGCAGCTCCTTCCAGCCGTGATGCCTTCTGCTCTCTAACTCACCACCTTCAGCAGGTGACCAAGAGAGTATCGGCGATCCTGCAGAGATTGTTTTTGCACCATGGCTACAGAGCGAGAGCACATGAGATTTGATGCCTTGCAGCTTTTTGCACTTTGGGCCCATAGATCAGCGTAGCAGGAGATGGTTTATGTCAGGGTGGACAGCTGACTGTGGGCCAGCTGGCAGCCCCTGCGTGGGGAGGCCTGTGTTAACAGCGGAGTTGGGGCTGATGCATGGCATCAATAAAACGGATCGGCAGATTTGCAGAGAGCAACGTTCATGCATCCCATATGTTACTTGGCTTCCTCTGGATGACTTAGAAAGAGGTGAAAAAATCTTTTGCTGGAAGAGAGTAAGAGTATTTGTATAACTGCCTATTTTTAGGTATCTCTTTTTGCCCCTCTAGCTTGACCTGATGTGGCCAAAGAAGGAAAGGGTATCGATTAATCATTTTAGAAGCGTGCATAGATGTATTAAGTAGAGTTTCCTGTGTCCCTAATAGTAGGCACAGGAAAGTTCCCATAAAAATCGAGAAGTTCTGCTCTCTAAGAATCACAGCACTGACTTAGATTATCAAACATATAGTGCTGCTAAATGGCATGGTAACTGCTGGAGCACTCTGATTTACACCTGAAAGATTTGGCTCTTTATCCGTAGCAGAACTTCCCAGGAAGTGTGAAATTTAACCTTGAGGTCAAACAAGAACTTTCCTGAGCAATGCTCTTTTTACTTCTCTCCATTTCGTTTAGGCAAACACGTGCAGTACAGCCCATCGGTCCTGATGAAGTGCCATTGTTTAATACTAAAAAAATGCACATTTGATCTAGTTTGCATTTCCTAAAAAATGTGTAATTGATTTGACAATATATTTTTACTCGGAAAAAAAGAAATCTGCAGTTATTTATTCATTCTTGCCCCTTGGAAAGCTCGCTACCATCTGTTTTTCTTGGCTTTGCATCACCTTTTTTTTTTTTCCACTTGTTCTGCTCCCACTGTGCACCACTGAAGGACTATACTATACACTGTCTCACAGCCAAATTATGCAGGGTATTGTAAACATGTTGTAAACTTTGCCAGCTGCAAAGTCAACGGCTCTAAGAGATCTTACTAAGTACTGGAAATGCTCTTTGAAGAAACAAGGCAGCCTTTTGGAAGCAGATTTGCAGGGCAGCACGACACAAAGGTGTAATACTGCTTTTTGAAAATGCTGGGGGTAAAAAAGGAGCAAATAAATGTGTTCTTGGATCCCTGTAGCTTTATCATAGAGGCCAAGACATCCCCGAAACAGTATCTGCTCAGCACCCACTGATAAGACGCAGCAGGGCTCCTGCGTGCAGACACCGAGACCTGTGAGCTCCGTGCCCTGGCAGGTGGTAACAGGGATCAGAGCCTGATACAGTCCCAGCACCATCGTCATTTTGGTCAGGACAGGACCGTGCTCAGGGCACGTTGGAGGACTGAAGCCCTTGCACGTCCCAGGGTTACCCCTGGAGCTGTAGCAGCGATGTCCTGCAACCAGCGTCCTGGGAGGATGCAACCTGCAGGGCATCCCGTGCTCTGCCTTGCACAGTTATGGTCCATTTCTGCCCTCAGAAATAGGAGTTGAAAGGGAAGAATCATAGGTGGGTGAGGATAAGTCTCTGTAACTCTACAAGAAATATCCCGAATTATAGATCTTTGTATATCTTTTGATCATTGAACAATAAGGATATTGGCTATAACAATACCAAGCATTCAAGAAATCATGCCTCAAAAATATGCAATAACTTTAAAACTACCTTTTTGAGGTTTAGTATCTGTTCTCCTTCTATGTCTTCTGGTGACTGATCTTGGTGGAGTGAAGGCTGTGCCTACAAGCTTTCATCCCGTGCTACACTTCCAGGTAGGGCAGAAATCTGTGTCTGGGAGTCACAAAACTTGAGCCCAGGACGGGAGAGTGCAGGAGCAGCACTAGGCAGTACCCTTGCAGAGAGGCCATGGGGCTGTACCGATGCACTCCCTGCAGGGAGCAATCCCAAATTCCCTGAAGTCAAGAGGACTAGGCAGCGATGTGGATTATAGGACCACAGGGAAGAGCCTGTTTCAGTGGACAGTGGACGTGTAAATGCCTGTACAGACTGGTGATACACATACAACCCTCAGTGAAATGCAGTCTTCTAGATTTGCTATAAACTCACTATGAGCGCTTTCATGCTTGGATTTTGACTGATAAGAAAAACAAAGACTTTTTAATTTTAGAGTAGATTTGAGGTGTAGCTACGAAAGCAGCTGCTCTGGTACCAGAGATGTGGCTATTAAACAGCTTTTTGGAGGGAGTCCAGGGGCTGGATGGGGGCATCGTGGTGCTTGGGGCGGCACAGTCCCGCTCCATCCAGCATCCTTCTGCCATCCTCCCTGCAAACAGCTCGCAGCCCTCAAAAGGCTGCTGGCTGCCGAGATGAATAGCTGGACAGGTCATCCATCTCCAATATTTAAGGAATTCAAACCTGTCTTTTAAATTATTCCAGCAATACTTTATCTTCCTCTCCAACAGTTAGAGAAAAGGATCACAAGTTCAAGTCGTACCTACATAATGTGCCCATGAATATCCTATGACTTATTGCCCTATTCCTGCTATTTTTACAGGGTCAGGAGCTTAAGGGAGAAAAATTGCTTAGCTTGGTGAGATGTATTTCATTCTGCAAAGGAAGGACGATGTTCTTCCAGCCTTGTAAGTGTTCTTGTGAAAGCTATTTCTTCTCTGAAGAGTCTTGTATTACTGTTATGGGCTTACGTTCATAGGCTTGCACTCTCATTAAGGGGCACTGATTTAAACAAGGGGCTTTAATCAACAATTTTCATCATGATTTAAATCAGCTAGCAGGAAACACAAAATTGATTATTTAAATTATTCTTGTTCTTCATTTGTACTTTTTAATTATTTTACTAAGGAACAACTGATACTTCCTTGCTGGAGCCTAGTGCTTTTTTTTTCACTTACGATCAGGTTATGCTATTACCGTATTTATTTAAGAATTTAATTAAGAATCTGCAGATTAAGTCTAGAGTTGCTTACCATTTTTCATTTTATGTGCCCAACTGATGACTGGCGCCTCTACTACATGACTAATTTTAATGTTAATTTGTGTCAAGGTGCACTCCAGAGCAGAGGAAGAAGCATGCATTAGCTACTGTGCCATAATTTAAATCATGTGATAATCTTAAATATGATGGACAGATGGGGTAAGGGGAAGAGTACAGTTATGAAAATTTATTCTGCATTTGAAATGGACATTTTGAACATGGGAAATATTACCTGTTGACGGCAGGCTGGGCTATTTCTAACCACCGAATCCTTATAAAGACGCATATGGGGGAAAGTGCAATTGCCTGCTCTCTCTTTGGTTTCAATCTCCGATGGTTTTCTCAATTTGCAGAAAACTGAAGGGAAGAACATCTTTTTGTGCATCCCGAGGAGAGACAGGTCTGTATGTAATGGACAGGGAGTCTCAGGAACCTCCTGATTCAGGTGGTTCAGTGAATACTTCAGCCATTGCAGTGGCTTGACTTTATAATTTGTAGGGGCTTATTTCTGTTTATTATAATGTTACAGTGAAACTTAGGCCATAATATTCAGTGCCATCAATTCAGTTTTAATTGAAAATTATTGAATTTTAAACAAATAATGTAGATAAGTTTTAAAAAAATAAGAGTCCTATATTCTGAAAAGAACTATCTGCATGTTCATCGTCCTTTCATTCACATCGACTGTAGCTCAGCGCAGCCGGAATGAGTTGAGGGGCCATCTTTCTGATCCATGTATGCATATATACATCTGTTTTTCAGATTGAAGGGATTAAATAGTCAAGTTCGTCCTTCAGGTAGTTCAGCTGACTTCATTGGAGAAACTAATGTCCCAGTTAGGTATCTGGTTTCTTGTGGCTTCAACCATCACGATGGAGAGTCCAGAGCTCTCTGGGGATACACAGGGCAGGGTTTTCCAGCGCCGATGGATGTGGCCCCCTCCCTCCAGTGTGAGTCTCAGCAGGCTCAGGCTACTGAACCTCTCTGCCACCCCTTCTCCCAGCACCCCACGGGATGCGAGGGGCTGACTCCCACCTCCCTCCCTCGCTGCTCTTGCAGTGGTGCCGTGCCTCTCTCCCAGCACTGGCAGCTGTCAGCCTGTTTTGCTGTTCCACTGAGATGATTTCCTCCAATCACACCCGAGACTAAAGACAAAACAGCAAAGGCTTGATTTCTTTTTCTTCCCCTGCCAGAAGCCATATGTACCATGCCAAGATGTGACACGCAACACCTTGCCTTACAGACACATGTCATTCATGCTGACTCAGAGCAGGGAAACCTGCACTGCCCCATTTCACATTATTTCTAGGCTGATGCACCAAGGAAAGGCTTCGGCTTTGCAGTGAGGTCTAAGCCCGGGATCTTAAAAAAAGTTTTTAAGTTAAAGTTTTATCCTGGTTTGGTTTTTGTTAGGTTTTGTTGGGGATTTTTTTTGGTTTTGGGTTTATTTTGTTCCCAGAACCCTGAATGTCCTTCAGCGGCTGCCGATTTCAAAGGATTCTTCTGGCTGGAAAACCCCCTGCAAACCGACGGAGCAACGGAGCACATTCAAACCTGGCACCCACTCAGAGCAGCCCCGACCAGCTGGGGTCTGAATTTCACATTTAGGGGGTTGAAATTATGCTCCAGGGTTTCTGAATAGCTTTATGCCCTATTTTTGCCTGCATTTGTCTGTGCCCAGTCTCCGTCTCGGCGACGAAAGGGCCCCTTCCCGTGCTGGTGCTGCCCACCGGTTTGGAGGCTGGAGCAGGCGCTTTGCCAGCAGATGCCGAACACCGTGTGCTGTCAAGACCAAAGGGAGCTCGTTTCATCTCGCAGTGTTAGGCAGAGCCACGACTGAGGGGAAGGTAAAGAAAATAAGGTAGAAGGAAACGTTATGGGTAATGGAAAAGGACATTCCTGATGTTTTTTTTGCTGTAATCGTTAATGTAGGGGTTTTTTTCCTACATGCAGAAACCTGCTTAGACCTCAGGTGAGTGACTGAGTGCCACTTTGCCCATCCCAGCGTGGCCTTCCCATGCAGCTCCAATGCAGACCCTGGGGACCTTATAAATGCTGATAAGTATCTTAAGGGTGGGTGTCAGGAGGATGGGGCCAGACTCTTTTTTCAGTGGTGCCCAGCAACAGGACAAGGGGCAATGGGCACAGACTGAAGCACAGGAAGTTCCGTCTGAACATGAGGAAGAACTTCTTCCCTCTGAGGGTGACGGAGCACTGGAACAGGCTGCCCA
>Ga0065711_1033985_pt1 | contig 24473 bp, 9 predicted proteins | sample Hoacrofraction12_FD_59098 | JGI IMG/M metagenome (GOLD analysis project Ga0065711, IMG submission 59098) | Hoatzin crop microbial communities from Cojedes, Venezuela - Epithelial fraction 12 v2 (version 2) | ecosystem: Host-associated > Birds > Digestive system > Esophagus > Crop | place...
ATTGTGGATTCTCCTCTGGAGATATTCAAGACCTGCCTGGACAAGGTCCTGTGCAGCCTGCTGTAGGTGACCCTGCTTCGGCAGGGGGATTGGACTAGATGACCCACAGAGGTCCCTTCCAACCCCGAACATTCTGTGACACCCTACTTCGGTTTCCCTTATGGAAACTAAAGCACTTAGGAAACAGTCATCCGGTGATTCCACCTCCACCCGCAGCAATCAAATGGCCCAAGTCACCAAATAACTGCCTCATGGCCTGACTTGCTACGGAGCACCTCGTGTGCCAATAACCTGATGAACTGAGAGGTGTGTATGGATGGGACTGATCCTGCAAATTTTCTCCAAATGGAAGCCACAGCATTAGGCCCCAGGCCTGCTAGCATTAGTTGCAATTGCATCTGAGCACGCTTTTTTCCCTGAATAAAATATTACAAATCTAACAGCTAGATTCTACATGACTTTAACAAGCTAAACAAAACAAAGCATTTGTTCTTCCAAAAGAGTTTCACTAGGGCTGATATGCCTGTTCATATTAATAAGGCAAGTGAAATTTGGCCCTGTTATTCATTAGCTAGGAGTCTTTTCAAGCACATTGATTTTCTTCTCATTATTTCTCTATTGTTTATTCATTTTCCTTACCCTGCAGTCAGTACCCTACTGCTGCAGGGAAAATACAGATACTACAGGTATCTCAACCTGGCAGAAGAAATATAGCCCTTGATTCTATGTGTTAAAAATTAACTGCTATTTGAAACACCTGAAAACTTGAACTTGGGAAGTAAACAGCCCCCTTCACCTTATTAAATTATAATTTTAAATATTTGCGTTTAAAACTTTTTTTTTTTTCAGAATTTCCACTCAACCTTTACTCTCAACAGCACTCTGAGTTACCCCAAAACAGTACTATTGATTCTTGGACCTTTCCTGGATTATTATTATTTAGAAGAGTATTATTTCATAACTTCAGAAAGGTGTATGAGGAGATTTTTTTGTTGTCAGCATCTGGGTAACTCAGTAGGGAAATGAGGAAGTAGCAGAAATTATATCTTCAGCACAATATTCATAGAATAAAAGCTGTGCTTGCAAAACACTGATTTTCTAGTTAAAATTTAACAAGTATTTGCAAATAAGGATACACAATTTTTTCAAATAAGGTATGTTTCTAATGCTCTGAAGTCCACTTTTTTTTTTAAGTTTCCAAGTTTTAAGTTTTTAAGCTTACTGAAAAAACAACAGAACTCCACATTAATTTAGAATGAAATTTCTAATCTCTAATAACACCTTTTTGTTCTTTGTTTTGCATATTAAGTTTGAGGCAGACAGACGTGCCTTTATCATCACCATTAACTCATTTGGCACTGAGCTGAGTAAAGATGACCGAGAGAAGCTGTATCCAACCTGTGGGAAACTATATCCAGAAGGCTTACACCTGTTGGCCAACGCAGATGACTATGAGCAAGTGAAGTGTGTTGCAGATTACTATGCAGTATGTAATCTAATTCCTTAAAACAAAAAGCCAAAATACAAATACTCAGCATCTCCTGATGTCAGCAAAATTTTAAAGAGTATTCACACAAGTTAAAAGCATTTTTGAAAGAGAAAAAAATCATTGAAGATACAAAAGATTCCATATAGAAGTATATGGAATCAAAGATCTTTGATACAAAAACATAAGATATATCATTACCTTAATGCAATACAAAGTTCCTCTTACAATGATGTTTCAATAAAACCAAATCACATTCTAGTAAATAAAACTCTTCCTACTTCATTAACCATTTCCAAATTGCGTTTCACTTCACAGCTGCTGCCTCCAAGATTTTGGAGCAAGTCATTTTAAAATAAGCTGACCAAACAATTCATGTCACTGATGAGTGCAAAGCTGATTTATTTGCTAGTGTACCATAAAAACGCCCTTCTGAAAAGTTTTCTCTAAATAAGTGATTGACTCAAAGAAGTAGATGAAGTTGTTAATACTGATGCAACTAGTGCTGCTATTAAAGATGTAACAATATGCAACACTTGCTCTGTGAATTAACTGTGGCACTCCAACTACCTAGAATATTTGAGCTACATCCAGGTAGGTACACAAAACAAAATGATGTCTGGTCTACTGCTTTTTCCACAGGAGAAACAAAGCTGGAGATGCACATCTGTTCCTGTGCACAAGCAGAATTTTAGAAGCATGTGTCACCATATCAATGTCGTACAGAGCAAGTCTATTCATGTGATGGTGGGATATTTAGATGAATTTTGGAACCATTGTACTAGACCTATACGGCACTGCTACTTTATAGGCAAACCAAAACAAATACACAGAGAAGCAAATTACACAGAATGTAACATGTAAGAAATTAAGTCAAATATATCTGTACAGAATATTCCAGGATGACATATCAGACTAATGGATTTAGATGCAATATTAACACAGATAAAGCAAATCCAGCTGACTACTGGAAATAAAATGAGCAGCCAAGTGAGGATCAGAGTCCAGTGTTTTGGCTCCATTTACAGCTCTGGCTCTGATGGGTACTATTTGTACAAGAAGTTGAGTGCTCTCTGTCCAAAGGAGTGAAAGGTCATGTGTTACTCTACAATAAGTCTCTTTTAGTGCCTTCAGTAAATTACTTTAAGTTGTAGGAAATGGTGGTAAGAAATATAAGAACAAATGTGATTTTCCTTTCTTTTGCTGACTATATGCTTTTAACTTCTGATTTATGTAGAACTGTAATCTCTACATGAGTTCTTCTATACAGAAAGATTACTCAACATAGATTAATTAATAGAGTACAGTATCTGTGCTGCACAGAACGCAGAAGTACTTTATTTCCGTTTGGTGGTTGTCTATGCTTGTAGGAATACAAGGCTGTGTTTGAACGTGTAGGGAGTGGCACTGGAGAAAAGACACTGGAAGATGCATTTTTTGAACATGAGGTAAGAGCTTCTAGCCTTAAAATATCAAAATGAAAGTCACCCACCTGGAATAACATTTAAAACAAGAATGAGGTACTAGGCTTTTGATTCTACTGTACTCTGTCATTCAGCTTTGTATTCAAGAACACAGTATTTCTATGGCTGTCAACATTTGGCTGAAGTAAAATAGAAGGATTTACTTTTTTAAATAAAATAAACCCCAGGACATTCTTTTGAAGACTAGTTATAAAACTGTCAACTGTGATAGCCTATCCAAAAGCCACCTCATATAGACTGTTTAATGAAATTTCTTTTGAATAGTCTACTGAAGAAGATATTTCACCACTGTCCTTTACTTACTTGTAATGTGTTGGTCTCTTCTCCCAAGTAACTAGTGATAGGTCGAGAGGCAATGGTCTCAAATTGCATCAGGGGAGGTTTAGATTGGATATTAGGAAAAATTTCTTTACTGAAATAGTGTTCAGGCATTGGAACTGGCTGCCCAGGGAGGTGGTGGAGTCACCATCCCTGGAGGTGTTCAAAAAACATGTAGATATGGCACTTCATGACATGGTTTAGCAGGTATGGTGGTGTTGGGTTGACAGCTGGACTTCATGATCTTAGAGATCTTTTCCACCCTTAATGTTTCTATTAATGTTGCTGTAGTATATTAACAAAATGAATGCAGAAATGACATTTCAATTATATTTACACTCAAGAGACTCCTAAATACAGTCATGGTTGCAAAGTTACATAGAAATCTTGATCATAAATTGTACCATATAAAAATCACATTTGCCTCCTTTAATATTTTATCATAAGACTTGTTTCATCTTTTCCACAGGTAAAGCTGAATGTGCTTGCATTCAACAACCAGTTTCATTTTGGAGTATTTTATGCTTATGTAAAGTTAAAGGAACAAGAATGCAGAAATATTGTATGGATTGCTGAATGCGTTTCTCAGAGACACAGAACCAAAATTAATAACTACATTCCAATTTTCTGAATCTGAGAATTTATAATCCTACAATGTCTCAAAAGATGTGTTATTTCATAGAAAAGAAGAAAAATCTTACTTCAAAAGTTAACTCACCAGATGTTTTAAATTCTATTAATGATCCTCATATACAGCAGTGTAAGAAACAGTAATATAATTAGAGACATGAGTACTTTATAAGGAAATATTAATCAGCTTATTCATAGTTTTAGTTGGTAGATTTGTTCCCCACTGTGCCCATTTTAATTTAATTGATTAATAAACACTCCCTGAAAGATCTTACATACATATTCTTTCTCTTTTGTGGAAGCAAGCTTTCTGTCAATGACATTTGAAAATCTCTTTAATGGCTTAATTTTGTATTAATGGTTTTCTCAAAGGGCCAACTAAACTACTTCTATCTTACAATTATCATCTTCTTCATGGCATACAAGCTTGTATGAAGGACTTACTACACAAATAAGAGAGGAACTTTAGGGTTACTGTGAGATTCCCCATAAGAAATATCAAGAGACAGCTTCCTGAACCTTTCTAACTGTGAGATCTCTCTGCAGCTAAATGTAAAGAAGTAATTTCATTTTCATGAAAATGTTTTCACATACTCCTTTATGGTCACATGAGGAGAACCGTAAGGGTCAAACAAGTGTCTGATGTGCTCCACAGCAATACACTTACCTTTTCTCAGCATGCCACAGACACTGTCTCCATGTATGCACTAGGGAAGATTATGAAACATGAATGGAAATACCAGCCAAGTCTGTATCAGTTTTACATCAGACACAAACAACACCAGCTCTGAGCTATTTGAGGACCTGGCTAAGATCAGTAACTAAAAATAGAGCAAACAGTTGAAGCCAGATTGTAGCAGCACAAGATTAATTCTGCTGAGGAAAAAGGAAGGATTTGGAAAGCCATATCAACATTCCACCTTCCTGCTCCACTCAAAATATTTGCCCTCTTATCATTAAAACAGGCCATACCTTGACTTTCTGCATGACTCCTCAGTTTTAGGCGCAACAGCAAATCTCAATCTTCAGCTGACTATGTCTCCAGTAATATGAGACAGAAATAAAATCTATTTCCTGCTGAATAGACAGAAAAATAAAATATATCTGATGTCAACACCTCAGAGTTATGGAAAACATTCAGGCATCATGGTTTTAAGAACTGAGATATAATATATCTCTCTAATATATACAAGTGCACATGCATACATACATAACAAATAGAAAACATTACCATTTTTATAGCTAAAACCACAGTTCCTAAATTGAAAACGTAACCACAGGGTTATGTCCCAGAGCATATTATACTGATTTAACAGAAACCTGAGAAGATTTTTAATATTTTGCTGTATTGTGAATCACAGAGAACCTTACGTTATTACTTTAAAAAATACTTTCAAAGAGTTTCCTTTAAATAAGTGTGTAAGAAAATAATACAAATCTTATCTCTATATTGAGGCTTCTTTGTCTAGTAGATCCAGTAATTCAGAAGAAAAAAAAAGGAAAAAAGAAACTGAACTGTAAGATTTGTGGATAGCTTTTTCATTTTGGCATGTGTAGTTGCTTCCTTGCACAGCTTTTACTGTCTTGCATTTCTTAATTTGTATTTCACAGTCTAACCTGTGACCAACGCTTTCCAGTTCACACTTGTACTGCAAACTATATCACAAAGTGCAGTGAAGAAAGTAATGTGGCTACATTCTCTCAAATTTGCATTTTTCTGTATTTTTTAGTAATTGCATTAAAAAAAAATAAGTTTTGTGAGCAGAATAATAACAAAGTAAGCTGGTCTGGGACACAGAAACTGAATTCATACAATTCAGCACAGTGCATGAATACTTTTTCTGTACTGATAAATCAAACCTCCCTACTTGAACAAAACAAATCAGCTGGCTTTCTGCCAAGAATTTTCTGAAATGATTTGAAGAGGAAAGAATCTGCTCTCCACCCTAGATCATTCTGTGCCAGGGAAGATATGCAGCTGCTATTGCTACAGTCTGTGGATAGTTGGTTCAGAAAGAAATGAGCAGGAATTGCAGCTTACACGATTGTGCTGTCAGCAGAACTGGTCTTCGGACTATGGAAGGGACAGCATCAATGTTGATTGATGCTTTTTTCAAAACAACTTTCTAGATATTTGCTAAGTAAGGACAGGATGTACTAGGCATCAACTATATTTAGTTTAAGAATAAGCAAGAGAAGCAACTGACTAAGAAAGGAATTAGGACTTCAAAGTTAGAACTCCTCAAACACCTAGCTTTTTCTGTAAATAATACAATTTACATCACTCTCTTGTTAGTGAATTAGTCTTCACGCTGGTGTGTGTGTATATATATATATAAAAATATATATAAAAATATGGTCATATATTACCTCTAACAAGATCTTACAGTCAAAGTCCATATCACAGAATCACTACCATGAGCATCATTAACTTCTTCATGATAGTGTAAATTTGTAGCATAGGGGAACATGAGGCAGTGGGCTACTTTTCTTGTTCTTCCTTATACCTTTCAAAAAACAGGAACTTGTGTTCACACTCTTAAATAGCTAAGCCTATCCAGACAAATTTGTTCAATATGTTTACACTGACTATGCACCTTTGCCTGTGTCTTCAACGGCAGATGAAGAGCAGGACCAGGAATCAGCTTCTGGTGAGCTCCAAGAGCTGTGAATCTTTCTTTCCCATCATTTGCTGTAGCTTAGGCTTGAAGTGCTTGCCATCTGCTCATGAACAGCTGTGCAGCACTGAACTGTGGATGGACTGGGCTGCAGCATTTGAAGCACTTCCCATGCCAAATCCCCCCTTCCTGCACAAATGACAACCTGTGTCCATGTTAGGAATTGAAGATTTATAGGATGAATCATATCAGAGTGTGGTCCTAAGACTAGCTGCAGACTCATAGCGAGTTGACAATAGTAGACTCTCTTGTTCTGGCTCTATTAATTCTGGCATGACTTTCAGGTAACACGAAAAACAATCCAACACCATACATGGCTTGTTCTGCACATTTATGGATATTAAAGCTAACACTGTGTAACTTTATTTTCTTTCATACATGAAAATATGATGCTTTTTCTGTTTTTATTAAGTATGCCTAAATTACAGAGTATATTTAACACCTCAACAACTCTACCTAAGACCAAAACAGCAGGTCCAAAGTATGTGAATATAGTGATAGCTAGCCATCATTTGGATTTGCATCAGAATTTTAAAGCTGTTAGCATGAAGATTACTATGATGGTTTAAACAAGAGATGAGACAAAAAGTCCAATGATGTGCTGGACAACTGGATTGCTTCAGCAAAGAGTGTAGAAAAATGGCGTAATATAAATCACAGAAAAAAGATTTGATAAATGGCAATAATATCTACCATGCAGTTAAAACAGTTTACATGACACAAAAACTCATTTCAAACACACAGAAAAATCATTCAATATATTGGGACAGCTCCCAAATGACAAAGAGAAAATACAAAGTGGGATTCAAGAAATAGCAAGACAAACCTCTCAAAGAACCCAGGCAAAAGTCACACAGTGAAAAACATTTGACTATTTGGAATATATATTTATTGGGACCTTCAGTTGAAAAAAAATATAATTCCAGCCCACATAACTCAGCTGACAGTGTTAATGCAAACATTCCAGATGTGGAACACAGTCACGGACAATCCCATCTTAGTGTGCCAGCCAGAAAAATTAGTGCCCTATTTTCTATCAATTTGGAGCTTCTCCAGGAATAAAAAGAAGAACAAGTAATTGCTCTGAAAGTATGCAACAGATAACCGCAATAAATATAAGTCACAAGCGTACTGACAGGTGTCATTTTTACAGCATAACTCGTCTCTTAAAAAAGAAACTTTAAACTTCTGAGTCTTCTGGAAGATATAGGCCTGAAGCACTAACCTTAAAAATGATTAAAAAGTAGTGTCTCGTAGGGAGGTGATTATTGCAGAATTTCTGGTTTTTTTCTACTCTGTCTTTGTAATTATTGCTGCCATCAAATGACATACACAGGGGTGGCTCTTACCCTTGCGCATGGTGGAATCTGTTGTCACCAGCATTTTAAAAAGGTTGCTGAAATCTTTTCTTGCTGTCTTAATACTGACATGTAGCAGTGGCAAAATGCAGGGAAGTTTAAGAGGAAAATATGGTATAAAACAATATAGGTTATTTATTATCAAGAAAATATTCACAAGGTGAAACAAATTATTACATTTTTGAAATGAAAGAAAATGTTCATTTCCACACAAAGGACCTTAAATCTTTGTTATACCTGCCCCTTTTCACACTCAGCCCAAGTCGCTACATGTTCATGTCTATCAGCTTTGGGAGGGCCAGTGAAACCCTCACTGAGTTCTGCTGTGCAGGCACAAGGATACAGGGAACTCTGCAATGCTTTTAAGCATTGCTTAACAAAAATATGATCTATGGAAGTTTGTTACGTGTTCTGACTTGCTACTTGTAACATGTAACAGCAACTCAGAATGAGCTTGAAAAGGAGCAGGTAGAAGTTGCAAGGTCCTTGATAAGATAATGGCCATATTTTCTTGTCTTCCAGTCCAGAAAAACTTAACATTTTTTATCATCTCATCAGTATTATATTGAAAATATAAGTATATACTGTTTTTCTTTCGTGCTGTATTGTTCTCTTAAACTTCTGTTTTGTTATATGCAGATGCATGTACACACAAACACACAGAGGCATCAACTACAGAATTTTCTATTGAGTCACACACTGGCTAGAAATTGAGAGCGCCAACACTGGGTAAATTAATTCAGAGCAAATTAAAAAACAGGGCTTCACAACACTTTTTGCCAGGAAAAATGCAAAAAGCAATTAAAACATTTGAAAGATCTGTAATAAATTCCATTAAAGTCAAATAAAGCAAACAAACTCTTTTTGCATTTTCAACTAAACTGATTTAGATCACCAGTTCTTTGGGAAAAGTACTGCATTCTTTTCATACCATACAGCACAAGAGGCAAATGAGAGCACTCAAATAACTACAGGCCTGATCTAAGCTCATAAAAATTCTTTATACCCATAACAATACTTCAGTCAAGTTCAGCTGACCCCTATGCTACTGTCGTTTACAACCTCTGACTGTATTAACCAAAAAACCCAAACAAGGTTGAGTATGGCAGAGTTTGGGGACAAAAGCTGTCCCTTATCTGGACAAACCAAGAAACAACGGCCACATATTCTGCCCTTAGTAAAGAAATTTTAAAAATTCAAAAAGCTGAAGTTACTCTTTTAAAAAGTCTCTCCCTCAACCACAGCTTCAACAGAAATGGCTTAATGAAATATACATATATATATTTTAGCAAAAGATAAGCTTGAACCACCATAACAGTTACAAAACCAAAGTGTTTTATCTATCATCTGTTATATGAAGAGGGAGTACTAACACTGTTACAAATGTGCAGAAGCCAAAGGAGCCAAAATAAAACAGATGAAGTTTATTTATAGCAAATATTATGACTTTCATAGATGTATGAAAACTACAAACAAATTCCAAATTACTCTAAACAATATGTTATAAAATCATTTTATGGCACAAAAAACCCCACAAATGACTTAACAAAACATATAAATACATACAGTAAAAGCTACTCTAGGTAACAGTCCACTAGTCTGCTCTTATGGAAAAATTGACAGTGCTCCTACTGAATTCAGTGGGAGCAGCGTTAGAACCTCCGGGGTAAGGAAGTTCCCGTGTTTGCACGAGCTGTACACACAAGTTTTATGAGAAAAACCTGAACCTGTCCATAGAATTGCCCGATGCGGCAGACTGCTGTACAGCGTCCTGCAGCAGCCAGGATGCTGAGGACTCTTGTGCCAGGTAATTTAACCAGCATGGTCACTGTGCCCAGCACAGGTCACAAAGCACTGAGCAACTGACTGAAAAAGATAACATTTTCTTAGAATCCTTTGATTCGTTAGTGTTGATGACTGATGCTATCAATTCCTTTGAACACATTTCTCTACCACTCCTCGTCTTCAGGAGACAATAACTGAGAAGTTCTGCCAACACTATTACCACTACTTCCCTCTCTGGTCTTCACGATCTACAATCAGAGCACTTCTGAGTAGGTGCATTTCAATTCAGGTTCATAGCTTTGACCATCTGACTTAATTAAACAGACCTATTCAATTTAGTATATTGGGAGCCAGTTGCACGAACCCTCCTTGTTTTGTCCAGTATAAGCAGGCAGAAACCAAACAGTGAAAGCCACTGAAACCAGTGAAAGCCGCTGCTATTAAAGCATGCTAGTAAAAGCGACTGCATAGAAGTGTCATGACTCACACATCAAAGCCTTATTTCTATCAGTCTCATGCAAAGAGTCTGTCATTTAAAGGTGTGAGCTTTAATGTTTTCCTCTTAACAGTTTACAACCTCCACTGTGAAACAAAGGCTATCAGTCTAAATGTAATCATAGCAGTGTAGCTTTTTCCTTCTGTAGTTTTTAGATCAGTCCTTGCTATTGAATCATGACAAATAAATTAGAGTTTGTAGTTTATCTTAATCTTTCAGGACTTTATCCTTACCAAAGCAGAAGCCAAGTTTTGTATTAAAACAAACCCTTGCCAAAAGTATTAACTCACTGATCAAAATGCCTGCCTTTCCAATCAGACCTACTCGTTCTAATCACATGTGCACTAAATGATATTTTATCTAAGTGTCTCTCAGCAAATCCAATGTTTCATTGCACAAGTCTCAAGAGGTGTGGGTCAGACCTTTGACAAACATTCCACCTAGCTGTCCAGTCTTGTCCTTGAAGGGGGCAGCTCCACATTTCTTGGAACTAACTCCAAAAAAACATTAAGTTACTAAACCAGATGGCAAACGTTCATTCAAGAACTTGGAGTACTGTGAACTCTACAGCCCTGAACTGGATTTGAGACCTAGCAGGAAAACTGGATAGCGAACAGGAAGTCAAGAAACTAGAAAGATCCTTCTTACAAGCCCTACTTAAGAAGCAAGCTGCTGTATTCCATATCCACTGGAACAACTTTAGGAATGGCATATGCATTTTTAGGAGCTGGATATTTAAACTCTAGGGTTATAAAACCAGTGCAAATACTAGAATCAAACGCAAAGCCAACTGAAGGTGGGAAAAGTGGTTTACTAATGGGCATTATTGACCAGAATTACACTAAGTAGTCCATATGCTGCCCTAATGGTCTCAAGAATGAAAAAAATGCCTGCTGTCTTCTTAAGGAACTGCATACAGGATTAATCTCAGAAGCCTCTTTACTGACAGTCAGGACTTCCAACTCCACAAGAAAACTGCTGCTATAAGAATATCCATATTGTTCTTAAATATCACCCAATACATGGTATCAGACACAATCTGCCCCTACAGGATAGTTAAAAAGTAAGCATCACTAGGCAAACTAAGCTCATCTGATGTTTCTATGGTTTCTCGGCAGCAGGACAGGCCATGAATTGCCATTTTGTGAGAAATAACAATTAAGTTTTGTAAATGGCAGCTCAGAACAATACTAAACCCTTATTTTTGGGTGTGAAATAGACAGATATGGTTTAATATCCCAGAGTATTTTTAAGCAAAACTCCTAATGCTGAAGAGTGTACTGCAGTTAGTTGTAACTACGGCCATACACACTGGGAAAGGCACAAACAGGAGTTTAAAGTAGCGACAACAACCAAGGAGGTACAGGATCCACACATGTACAACCATAATCAGCATTACTTTAATCATGGTTAGGTTCAGTTTTAGCCAGCTGCTGCTTTTGTTTAAATGATGAAATTGATAATATGTACAGAATGTACCATCTGAGGAGAATGATAGAGGACTAAGTTGACCCAGCTCTCTGCCTACTCACAGGTTTATACTACTGCAACGTTTTTTCTTCTGCTTAGGCTTTGTGGAATAAAAGTGATAATATAGTTCCATATAAGTAATGAGCCTCTGAAACACTGCAGACAAAACATATTTACCAAACAATATTCACTTGTATTCTAATGAAGTGATAGCAATTAAAATGCAGAAGCTTTCAAATGTGTTCTACTCTTTGATTTTACTTACAAAATAGGTGAGGCAGGTAGGTATGTAGGTATGTTTTAATTTATATTACAATGCCTATAGGTCTTAATCAAGATAATGGGTCCCTTCACCCACCATCAGAGTACACAATCTAAGAGCTAAAAACTGAAAGACTGCCAGATACATGGCCACTTCACAGGGTGCCCTAACATTAAGATTTACTTCTTCCCATGTACCATCTGGACAGCTTAAGCAACTCAAAGCGGATCCTGCACACTGAGCAAAGAGACATATATTGCTGATCAACAGCGAATGCTAAGCACAGGGCACAGCTATACTTCTCAGGTGCGTAAGTGGGCTGTCCAACGCTGGAAAAGGAGGCTGCTCCTAGCTATAGATGCCAACAACTGCATTAACTTATCAATTAAATCCCTCAGCAGGGAGATCTTGGGGTTGGTGTCTGCTGCCAGAACCACTTCTTTATCTATAGCCAACAGTGAAGGAGCTGAAATAGTTTTGGCTGGCTGCTGAACAACCCAGGCTCAATTAAACGTCCTAACGAGCACGATTTTAAGGCATGAACTTGCAAGTCTGAGACACTGGAAACCAGATGAAAGCAGGCCCTGACACCAGCGGATTTTAGCCTCTAGACATCTTGCAGATGTACAGAGTGACTCTGTATGACAAGAAATACCTTGGAGTTGCACCAGTTACTGCTCCTCAGTGACTTCAAGCAAGTCTTAGTCACCAACTTGTTCAGACTGAGACAATGATGGGCAAAAGACAGGCAGAAATCCAGCAAACTCTGAAATCAAATGACAGGTGAATTTAGACATTTTGAAGAGTCAAAGTCTGAACAAGGTTTGCCTGGAGCAATTTTAGAATCAAAAGCTCCAAGCATGCCAGAGTTCTGTTTTCATTGCCAAAGTCCTAATTGGTTTAAGCCCCATAAACAACACAGAGTGAAAAAATATTAACACGTTAGGGCTGGCGGATCAAAGAACAGAGTGATTTGCCCAGGCCACTTTGGCAAAACAGACAAGAACCAAGCACACATTTCTCAAGTCCTAGCCCAACACTTCCATCAGAAGATTCTTTTTAAAAGATTTATTTCCCAAATAATCTTACCAATAATGCATAGTTCACTCCCTTAAGAGCAGGTCAAATAATCATCAAAGACTAACTACCCTGAAAAGACTCTCTGTTTTCTCTTTCATTGTGCTAAACAACCTAAACAAATGCAGTCTTTCCTTGTAGATCACATTTTCTAGATGTCTGATAAAATCTGTTTGTTTGCTCTGGACTCTTTCCAATTAGTACACATCTTCTGAAGTGCACCAATTAAGATTAGTTTTGGCACAGCACCAGGCACATTAATGAGAATGATGATTATTAAAAACTCTCTCAAACATTTCAGTTTGTGCACTTATGAAGTACACAATATAAGTGGAAAGAAAAATGAAATAAAACCTTTTGGAAACTTCAGTCTCCCAAAAGAGTTCTATCACCTACTCAAGGATGCTGGTAAACAAAGTCAAATTATTACTCAGACAGTATTTGAAGTCACAGAAAGAGCAAATAACTGACATATTCTGGCAGAGTCACACAGCATCCAGAATGGGGACAATGATCTAATTCTACTGAAAGAAAAACTATTAGACAGTCTGTCTCTACGAAATCAAAAATTCATAAATATACAGACCAATACCAAAACCTGTCACTGAAAAAGTACAATGACATAATCTAATGGTACTCTGATACCAGTTCTGAACTGTCCAACTTTATCGATATTTTACTTGAAGTCAGTATTGTATTTATCTCATGCAGTGTGTCTGAATCTGAGGAAAAAACAGCTGTTTTCAGGAGGTATCTGCTGTTAATACTAGCTGCAATGGGAAAATATTTTTTGTCCAAATGTGTTTGGGTGCAATTTATCTTTGGATAAGAAAAATGATGCTCACACTCGGCTCAATGACTTCTCTACCTGTAACAGAGTAATTTATGAATCCTAACATAACTAATACCAAAATTTCAGAAAACAATCTATCAATTGCCTGTTACAAATGGGATCCATCAACTTAATGTGAGTTTTGACAGTTTTAAATGGTCATGTATCTGTGTATATATTCATGGTGCATGATATAGCTGCACTCCTGCCCTCCAAAGTCAGACGCTGTCTTATATTTTTAATATAAGAAAATACATAATAGTGAAGGTAATCTATCTCAGAAAGCAGACCAGACAACAGTAAAGTTATTGCTAAGCTGAAAAATTGTGTTCTGTGGCAAAGAAAAAACTTTTGTCAAGATGAAACTTCAGTAGTGAAGCAAAAACCGAAACACTTTCTTCCTAAAACAACAGCAAAGAAATTTTACCTCCTCGCTATATAAGATATTCAGGTATTTATGGCCTATACAAAGAGATGAGTTATCATTATCAATAATAACAAACACAATTAGGGATGCTTTTTGCTACAGTAATACAATATCTTGTTCACACTTTCTTCCAGGCTGCAAGCCACCTGAAATTCATTAATGAGCTGCCTCCAAGTTGTGTCTTACTTCCACCGAAAAGCAATGAAAAACTAAATTAGTCATATTTCATGCCCTTATTCTCTCAAAAAGAGCATTGGGTAAAAGTGAACCTAGAAATATATGTACAGCAATGAAGGTATAAGAATTGATGAATTTAAACTAAACTAACCTTGTTGGCTTTTGAAAGCTAGATGCCCAGGAATCACACTACCCTACAAGACAGAACTACATTAGTTAGAAAATGAGTCCTCTGGCAAAAACACAGAAGAGACAAAAAAAGCAGAATAAACTAATTTTGTATTAAAACAAAATAAACACCCCCCACTATTGCTGCATATCTTGGTAACTCCTTACAGAAGTCTTCATAAAGTCATCAACATTTCATGCCATTGAGTAGATTACATACATCAGAGAAATTGCAACCAGTCAGTTTACTGGCCAGGTCTAAGTTAATTCTTTTCCTCAGTATGCAAATGACTGAACTTAATGGAAAAACTCCTCACACGGTGACTTTCCCTGATCCACTTCACACTTGCTCTGCAGTCTCCTAACGGTGATTTTCAGAAGTTTTTTTAATTACAAGAGAAAAACAAGAAAAAAAAAGAGTATTTTGGAAGTTTGGATGGCGACTTTGCATAGAAACATAAAGAAAAATAAAATATTAAGCACATACAGACCTTCCAGGCCAGCAATACAAGACAACGACCCTTTCATAACTGAAATACTGACAATGCTAAAGACTAGAAGAGATTTTAATAACTGATCACAGGACAAAGAGTCAACTCCACTAACTAACGATTACAAAATTAAACTCCTTCAAAAGATCATTTGACTTGAGTATTCTGACTGGAGCCTATCCAGCTTTGTCAAGTTATGTTGGTTGCAATAAAAAACCATATCGCTTACAGCTCAGTCTTGTTATCAACTATTTATTTGCAGGTATTTCAGTATACTAAAAATGACAGTGAAACTTTAGAATCCTTTTAAATATGAAAAAAACTGTAGCTTTTACACTAAACACATTTAAGCTTTGCTTTTTAAAAGAAAACGCCTTCTCTTCTCCATTACAAGGTAACCCAGATTGACTGAAAATGCAATTACAACATTTTAGCTGTTGTCCAAGTCTTGTGTTTGTTGTTTGGCCACCGGCAGTGCAGCAAGAACAGCTGTTGAAAAAATAAAAGTAATACCTTGGCAACAGCAAAGGCTAAGCATGTGAATCACTCTCACACAGAACATTTTAGGAAAGAATTCTTATTCAACTACTACCAAGAGGCTAATGTAATTGAACAAGCACAGACTGCCATAGCTTTGGAGAAGTCCAGACAGTTGTTTGCTGTGAGTGAACTATTTCAGAATAACTCTGGATTATCTCTGCCTTAGAAGGGATATTACTTATGCAGAAATGTCTACACTTCCTTCTGCTTTTCTTACCATTTCCCTTTTACATAGTGACTGACTTCGAACCTTCACAAGTGTATAAAGCCACTCAGATGCAAGGTGAGCTACCATCAAAAAACTAATGTATCCAAAATCATGAGTTTTTACTTTATTGCTATATGAATCTTTTACACTTTTTTTTCATTGAGTTCCACTTTTGTTCACCAGTCTCTCATTTTCTTTGCATTTTACTTTCATAAATATGAAAATAAACCTGCATCCCACAACAAACCAACAAAATCAGTCTGTGACTTCCCTAAATACTGCAAGACTAGCACGCTCCTTAACTAAGTTGATGTGATATACCTTGAGAAAGAGAGGAGAAAATAAAAGGCTTATATTTGAGAAACACAAGTTAACCCTCTCCTTCTAAATGGAGTTTTTCATTTAATTCATAATAAAATATATATCATTAGGGAACTTGGTGACGCTAATTGACATTTTTATATTATTATAAATTATATATTTTAATATTATTATATTCAACACAAGTTAGAATGTTTCAGCATTTTTGAATAAACTGTTATTTTACTGGAAGTAAGTAGCAAGCAACATCACTGGATATTGCTGAAAAAACATTTTTGAACATTGTCCAGACTCAAATACAGTAAAACAACTGTTTGAAGGAATTACATTATATCAGTCAATATACCTTTTCTCATAGTAATGTTTTGGAAAAGGGCTGAAAATGAGTCATGTCTTTGGGGTTACAAAACTATTATATTTGTAGGTAACACTGTTGCTAAATTTAACAAATTCTGTGTAAATACCACTCCTTCTAGCTAATCATTCCTTCATGAATACCAAGACAGTATTTGTCTTAATTCTAGAGAGGAAAAATAACATACCTTAAAACGAACTATGCATAGTAATAGTAATAGCAGTAGTAGTAGTAGTAGTAACAATAATATATATGGACATTAGTCTTGCTGATTTCTGTTATTCCAAACAATCCATCTTCCATCCCCTTTCTCCTTTCAACTAGGCTTTCCTTTTTCTCCTACCTCCCACCCAGTGAATGTAAGCAAGCTGATGGGTAGTACTATTTTCAGAAAATAGGAACGATCCCTGAGGCTGTACTCATAAAGCAGACTTTTTGTGCACAGTATCTCACGTCAGTTCTGTATTTCACTCAGTGCTTGGTAGAGAGCCAAAGGAGACGCCTACAGTTCATACACAGAGATGTGCAAGATAGGACGCACCCTTTAAAAACACAACAAACCTATTTGAGCTTATCTCCCACATTTATCTTCCACATACCTTTGCATATAGGAATCTACGCACTTGAAAATTCTGAACTAAGCCTATTCTTCAAAGTCTTACATCAGACAGAGAGTGAGCTATGGAAAAATCTGCATTTTCTGAACTAAAATCATGGGATTTCACTCACAGCAGAAGCTCACTTCCCTCCACTACACTGCAAACAGCTGAGACTACAGCAGGAAATACTGCCTTAGACTTCATTAAATTTCTTGTGACATTGCTAATATTTTAGTGACCATGTCACAAACTGGCCCACCAAAGCAACCGATGTCATCTAGGTGAATGCAGAAGACAAAAGAGAGTGGAAGAGCAGGTCTGTTTCAAACACGTCTGTTGTCATTCCATCACATTTGTGCTAAAAGTTTTACATGTTAAGTTGAATGTGCAGAATGCGGAAGAAAAACTGCAATGCATTTTTAAATGCTTTTAAAGAGCAACAGTACACTGATTTCTACAGTGAACATGCAAGTGTTATTCCGTATTAATATTTAATTAGTTAAAACACTTCTAAATCATACAAAAAAAGAAATTTAAAAAATAATAGTTTAAAAATACTATTACTCCCTTTTGTGCCTAAAATATACAAATAGAAAATTAAGAATACCTAAGTATAAATTTTATATCTCATTTAAAAATATACAACATGCACAAATTGCTAGTGAAACTTTAATGACAATCTGGGAACAATGTCTTGTAGCTGCATTAAAACAGAGAACAGTAAGAAAGTCAAAAGTGGCACAGTTAAGCATTCTCTAGTCTATTCCTATTAACAGTTTAAATAGTCATGGAAGGAGCCAATGACCAAGATTACTAATATTCTACCAAGGATGTGTATTGCTTTAAAACTGAAATGCATTTAACTTATATTAAACATTCGTAGTATACATAAAGAAACAAAACAGTACTATACTGTAAATACTTGACAAAACAAAAAGACTTTCAGAAGTTGTTAAAATGCATGGATTTGTAAGTCTATTTTACGTACTGATATACATGCAGTACCATAGTGTAATTGTTATCTCCAGTTCAGGAAGAGAGGATTTTCAGAGACAAAAGAAGTACTAGGGCTTAAGAAAAAAAGGCTTACAGGTAAGAATCCAAGAAAGGTCAGAGAGGTAGACCAAGATAAAGCTGAGGTTCAAGATCTTTGCTTTTCCTTAGAATAAAAGAAAGTCATGGCAAGAGTTCTGCACAGAAATGCTATATGCACGTGTTCTATATTAAAGCAAGAGAGAGCTCTCAGCTCTTAAATAACCATGAACATTATAACAACCACTGTAATGTTAAGAGAAAAAAAAGATGGTTAAGACTCAGAAAATACGAAGTTGAAGACTCGGATTTCGTAGTTTTGCTGATTAGTGCTCAGAGCAAGATCAAGAAAAGAAAAGAGTAACTTGCAGCTCAAACTGATGGCTGACTTCAGTTCTCTTAGGCCATGCTCTCACAAAGGATGAACACAAATTACATCCACTTGAGCATTTTCAGTTATGCTACCTAAATAGGGCAATAAAGGAAAAAGGACATGTGGTCTCTCACAACAGTCAGAACCTTGGTTCTCTGATTGTGGTCTCTAGACTACTACATTTCTCAACCTTTTTAACTGAAGGAACACTTAGCCTGTAGAAGAAAAACAAACTCAGAGACCATCTTGTGCTTACTGTGCCAAAGCAATCACAATGGTCTTCTCTTAGAGACAAATAAAAATAAAGATTAAAAATTTATCCTAATTTTTATTCTCCTCTTCCATTTTCCTTGTATGTATGGGAGAATATGGCTATGCAGGAATTTCTGGCTTTTACTTGCTTTTTGAGCTCCCTTTTAATATTTTATTGACCATCAATTATCCACAGACTATGGGCTGCATAGCATTGCTTTAGGTGGTGCTGCAATTAAATCACATCACTTGGTGAGTTCTGAAACTAATGAAGCTTGGTCTCTTAAAGATTTGTTTTTCATGGTTGATTGACTTTGGTGCCTAAGAATGCAAACTCCCAACTGAATCCTTCTCTTACGGCAGGCATTTATACAGGCTGGCTGGCTTATTGTTCACTCTTTCTCTCCCTGCTCCTCATTTTCCAGCAGTTAACAGTGTGCAATTTAATGATGTAGCTTTTTCTTTGTAGCCCTTCCAAGGGACATTTACAGAAGCTTTCTGTTACACTTTGCCATCTATTTTCTCAAAGTTCGTAAGAATTTATCAGTCTTTGTAAGGCATGTTTGAAGTTGGCCACTGAACTAAAAAAAAGTTATTATGGAGATGTAGGTGTAATTGGTCACCGAACACACACTCAGTAAATGTGTATCTTGCTTCCACAGGAACTGAAAATAAATAATTTGCCATACTCTGATTTTCCTTTTCAAAACTCACTATCCATTTATTGCGGAGATAAAAATATAAAATCTTGCTGCTGAAATACAAACAGAACAAAACAAACCATTCCCCACCCCTTATTTCAATGCCCTCCCCATACCTCACGCCTTCTAGACAATCCTATTCTCTTTCTTCCTCCAGCCCCAAACTGAGCTGCTATGCTCCCACACTCTTCTGTTGCTCACCACTTGCTCTCATAGACTAGGATCTGAGTCCCTCATTCTCCATCACCTGTCTCTGTCTCCTCAGACATCTAAGCCACACCCAGCCTACTTATCATCTGCTCCCAACCTCACCCCATCTCAGCCCTGCTTCTGAGCCAGAAGTGCAGGCATGATTCCAAACAGTAACTCTGTATGAAGCAAGTGACTTCAAACTGTGGCTCAACATTTACCTGCTACAATTTCAAGAGAGGTGAATTTACATTAATAAATGTCACGCTATTGTCAGTGTGAAAACAGTACTTGATAAAAAGATACCGGTACGCTTTGTCTGCCTTTCAAACACATGTCAGTATGTTCACACAAAACCTGAGTTTTCTGAGTTCAGAGAAGACCTTGCAGTACCAGACTTGAAGAAAATGTTTGTGTTCATTACAACAGGAGATGAGACGTACTGGTTTGTAATTCTGCTCCCCCCCCCCCCAAATAAGTCATACATTCGTGCTGCTAAGAGATAGCCTATCAGAAACAACAACACTTTGACAAGTTGTTTTCATAGATTTTTAGGATTCGGCACACAAACCTCTACGCTTACATGAAAAACTAATAAATTCATTGCTGGTTCAGCAGTGCCTCGATGAATAAAAAGACAACAATGTCAAGGTACTGAAATAATTGTATTCTCAAAACACAGAACCATTTTGGATGATGTTTGTACACAGGAAAATACATTTTATGGAACTGTAGATAAAATCAATTTTTTTTACCGCTTTTAATCATTTAGTCATGCTTTAAAGCTACAACTTTTAAATTAACACTTTTTGGTCTAGGGAAAAAGTGTAGGAAAAAGATTCTCCTTATAATTTCAAATTTCTAGATAAAGAAACTAATATTGTCTAAAACCAGAGTCAAGCAATTTTATTGATTGCTGCTAACTGGAGTCAAGTCTATGCAATTTGTCATTTTTTAATTTCTCCACAATGCTGCTTAAAAAACCTAATCATTTTAATGCAATCAGACACCAAATGCTTGCTAGGCATCAAGTTAAATTAAGTGCGCCCAAGGTGATTACTGTTATGTATTATTTACACTGCTACTGATGCAAAAAAACTCGTATAACAGATTAGAACGTTCTTGTGTCAAACACTGCATACATAATAGTAGAATCCGTATCTCATACCCTAAATAACAAGCAACTTATACATGCCTCAGAGAGATGCGAGGAAATATGAGACAGTAAATAACCGGACGGTGCACTACCCAAGCTCCCTAACCATTGTAGAACGAGAGACTTTAAATTATATGCAGAAAAAAAATGACTGATTCCACTTTAAGTATAACGTCAAAAAAACATATACCGCCATAAGGACAAACCCTTGCCCCTTACTTACCATAGGAATAAGATATTTTGTAATGACAATATATACTTATGGTATAGTTTCACAGACACAAACATATATATGAATATAAATAAAACAGATACATAACTATACTCAGTCTGCTTTCAGAATGCAATAATCGTGGAATCAGAGAGAGAAACACGAGGAGACTGACCGAATGCCAACAGTTCAGACATTTAGTTGTTATAGGGAGTGTTTATTGTCCTGGAACAGGAGCCAATATTGTGCATTGAAAAGCCATCGGTTAAAATGCCTGCACACTGCTGGGAAGAAGGACCAGAAACTAAAACTTTCCAGCTGTTCTAGCTATGTTCCCTAACTGCTGGCTTGTCCGGCAATACTCTCTTGCACTACTTCAGGGTGCCTTTGCGAAGCTGCATGGAGCCGGCATGGGAGGGATAATCCCAATCCCAAATCAGACAGCACTTATTGGTCATAGCCTGTCTTGAGAGGAGAGGTTGGTTTGATCTCAGGAGGGCACAGAACATGGGTTTTCTAAGTCCCAGGTTCTCTAATCATCATGATACTGTAGGCCTGGTGATCACTGCTATCACCTTTCCCTCTGCTTCTGCCCTTACTGCAACTTCTGTACTCTGTGTTGTGTTCAGATCTTTTGGTACTGGACATACCCTTAACCATGCCTCTCTGATCAACCCCTAAATGGATTTCACATGATGGACTACCCACTCTCTGGACCCCAAACGAAACAGGCATAAGTCAAGCAGCAATTCTTTTGCTGCAATGAAGACATCAGGTACCCACTGCACGTGCTTATTGGACACCTAGTACATCCACTGCTGGACCTGGGTGACTACATCTACAGGGTTTTGTGGCTTGTGCTCTTGAAGGTAGAATTCAAGTTCTACCTAACCAGCATTTCAGGTGCCTAAATGCTCTTTTGAATATGGTCCCAAGAAACTTCTCCAAAAGTTTTCTTACTCTGTATGAGTTTTGTAATAGTAAACCTCCATGTAAAATATAACAATTACCAGTGAAATCTTCCCTCTCCTCTCATTAGAGACTGCTTTTTGTATTTTTCACAGTTGGAAGGTTAGGGCTGCATAAACATTCCCTGAAAATGAAAGATACAACTCCAGCCAGTGGATGCTCTAGTCTTCTGTAACCCAGATTTTGCAAAAGCCCGTCCTAAAATCTATGCTACATTGTTCAACCATGCCAGAAAAGATCTATTAATATCTAAGGACAAACCCAGCCTATTTTACAGTTATCTATTCTGAATCTGAGTTCTGCAAAACTCTCCCGGCTTTGCAAGGAAAAAAGGAAAAAAATGACAGAAATACACCCAATGAGATGCCATTAAAAACTTTCAATAGGCTCATAAATGACTATTTCAGGAACACTGTGTAGAGAAGCTGCTTTTATATTTATTTAAAATAAATCTTCATGCAGATTCTTTTGTGAAGTTCCAATTTTGGTTGATTTACATTTTGATAAATTTAGTGGCTTATGAGACCTTACCTGAGGTTAACAGTGTATTTTAACCCTCTAAAGAGCAAAGCTCTGAAGCAATGAGGCAACCAAACCTGCACTAATTCCTCCTAGTTTTCAGCACTGTAGATGTGACACTTCAGGACACGGTTTAACAGGCATGGTGGTGTTGGGTTGACGGTTGGACCTGATGATCTTAGAGGTCTTTTCCAACCTTAATAATTCTATGATTGAATCTGTAATCTTTACTGGCCACAGCACAGTAGAAAAAAATAAAGGTGGTTAACTGCAAAATGAAGAAAACTTTGCATGTACTTCTTCAGATACTTAACAAGTATAACTTTGAAGTATAACTTAAATGTTTTCAGTAAGTTTTCAATGTATGGCTTCTAACTGTTATATATTTATTTATTACCTACTGCCCTAAAAGTAGTTGGAAAAATGCAAGAATCTTGAGGTTTTACAAGACATTTAAAACCAAACTTGTGACATTTTGCATTCATAAGTGTATCAAATGTCTTTTAAGAGGGAATAATACTTGGAATGTCACTGTTCCCCAGGGTGAGACAAATGTATGACAAAGCTGGTTTTGAAACAGGGAGGAGGCAAGCCAGAGAAGCCCATAACTTGTGTATAGAGTATTGTCTCAAGCCACTACACACTTTCATACTTCATATGGCAAGAAACAAGCGCTTTGCGATTTTACACATACCATCTATTAAAGAAATAATGCTTGTAATTTTAATGAAGTAACAGTATCAGATTACTGGTATTAGTTACAAGCAAAGCCCAGGAGTAGATAAATTAATAGCTTACGCAAAGAGCAGAGAGACAAATACTGCCATTTACACCTTCACTCACCCTTTGCTGCTGGGAATATAATGCTACATCCATTGGAAAGTTCCTAAATATAATTTTTTCCCCATCAAAAAGTGTTCCTGCCTAAAGGCACATGTATTTTTTTTTCCCTCTAGATTTCATTTAGATTGCCTTACATCAGAAAAACAAACCAATAAACAAACAAGCAAGCAGGAAAGAGAGATGGAGCTTACTAGCAGACTATGGAAGTGCTACCAAACTATCGTAAAAGTAGTCCCTTGGAGCAGGTATGTAATTTTGGACAATCTCGGACTCAAAGCAGGACTGTAGTTTTCTTTAAACGTAAGCTTTAGTTGATGTACACAAAAGAGTATTTCTTGAATGCTACAAATCAGATGGATTAATGAGGTTTCTAACTGAAACCAGCTAGTCTTACTATCCACAATGGATTCTGCGAGTGTACAGTTCACGTTACAACCGCTGCATGCAAATACTCAAGGCTACCACAGTTTTCAGGCATTTGTATTAGTATTGCTAGTTTAGAGAAGACTAGTATTGTTTTCTTGTAGAAAAGCCTAGTCTAAGATACTTTTAAAGATTGAATTGTACGTAGTGTTTCTCTCTTTTCCAAACTTTGTGGTTACTCCTACAGATTTTCTATGAAGAATGAACAGGTTGGAAAGCAGTACTTCTAAGAGCTTCCCTTCTGTCTTCTGAAGGAATTTACATGCCCAAATCAGGCTGCTGGCCTTCATGTTGGTTTTTTAAAAGCAACGAAATACCAGACTTTGCTGGAAGTTGCTTCAGGGTCTCTTACTGCAAGCTTTTGTTCCTTTCAGTTAACGGTAGCGCCGGACGTCCCGAGCCAGCCACTCCAAGGCCTGGTTTGTGCCCAAAACCCCACGCTGCCGCTGCCTCCGGAGCACGACGTCGTGCCAAGCTAAAGCTTCATCGGTCTCCGAAGCGAGAGACAACCTGGGCCTCCCACGTTCGCGCACAGGAGCTCTTCCAGGCTTGTCACGCCGCGGGGAATGCCGGGCGGCCCCCTGCCCGTGCCGGGGCCGGCGGTAAGGCCCCCGCAGCCGGGCTGCCGCCGCGGGCCCCGGGC
>Ga0065711_1004235_pt1 | contig 24472 bp, 11 predicted proteins | sample Hoacrofraction12_FD_59098 | JGI IMG/M metagenome (GOLD analysis project Ga0065711, IMG submission 59098) | Hoatzin crop microbial communities from Cojedes, Venezuela - Epithelial fraction 12 v2 (version 2) | ecosystem: Host-associated > Birds > Digestive system > Esophagus > Crop | place...
CCTAAAAAAAAAAAAAAAAAAAATTATTCTTTCCTCCTCGCCCCCTCTTCTAGCACACAGTGGTTTAGAGAATTCATTCATTAACCACTCTTAGTTGTTTTCCCTCTAGTCTAAGGCGCTGATACTTAGGGACACAACCCTCCTTTATTTACATACCAAGACTGAGAAATTGGCTGTCTAATTTGGCTACATCCCAGGCAGCCAGTCTGCAAAAAGCGCAGTCCAATTGCTCAGCTGCTCTGCGAGTTTAGAAAGCATGCTGCCTGGCACTCACCACAGTGCTCACAACAATTCCTGACCAGTCTGTCCATAAATCTTGTGGAAAGCTTGGAACAAATATTTTTCTTCTTCTGTATTAAGAAAATCAAAGACCAATGCTGATGCATGTGCTCTCCCATTTAAATTCATGTTTCTTTGCACAAGTACACTTGCAGATGAAGAACTATGCTTCTTTCCTAACAGTTAACATACAAGAAACATCTACAAATGCTGACACATCCCACATGTGAGACCAGGCACATTTTTTGGCTTCAAAGAGAGATACACCAGGTGCACAAAGCTTTTGCTTCCCCAAATTCTCCACATTCAAACACTCATCCAGCACTTCGCTGCTCTAACACTGCATTTACTGCCACAGAGCCATCTTTCCCAGATTCCAAAATGCCTGGGTTAAAATAACAGCTCTGCATTGACATTTGAAAGTGCAGCAAGCTGTGCCCCCCCTGAAGCCACCCATCCTACTTCCCTCCTACGAGTGACTGAGTGACCCTTTCAAACACAGACCCACCACCAGCAAAGGGAGAGTTGGTACGTGAACTATTACAGGAGCTTGACCCCTACAAATCGATGAACCCTGACATTATCCACTCAAGGGTGTTAAGAGAGCTGGCTGACGTAGTTGTGAGGCTGCTCTCCATAATCTTTGAGAGGTTGTGGAGTTCGGGAGACATCCCAGAACACTGGAAGAAGGCTTGTGTCACCAACGTCTACAAGAAGGGCTTAAAGGAGGATCCAGGAAATTATAGGCCCATCAGTCTTACTTCAGTCCCTGGGAGAGTTATGGAGTGAATCCTCCTGTGGGCTATCACAAGTCAAATGAAGCATGTAATTGGGAAAAGCCAGCACAGATTCACCAAGGGCAAATCATGCTTGACAAACCTGATCGCCTCCTGTGACAAAGTAACCTGCGCGGTTGATGCGGGGCGGATCTGGGGTGGACACTGTCTACCCAGATTTCCCCAAGGCTTTCGATACAGCTTCCTACAGCCTCCTCCTAGCGAAACTGGTGCGTTACAGTCTAGACAAGCAGTCCGTGCAGCTGGTTGGAAACTGGCTGCACCAAGAGGGTGGTGGTAAACAGCTCCTTTTCAAACCGGCAACCTGTCACAAGCGGGGTCCCCCAGGGAACGATATTGGGCCCAATGCTGCTGAATATCTTCATAAGTGATCTGGATGATGGGATTAAGTGTACCCTGATGAAGCTTGCTGATGATACCAAATTGAGTGGCGGACACTTTGAAAGGGAGAGTCACCCTGCAGGACGACCTGGATAGGCTGGAAGAGTGGGCTAACAAGAACATTACGAAGTTCAACAAGTACAAGTGTAAGGTCTTGCACCTGGAAAAACATAATCCAGGAGTGCAACACAGGCTGGTATCCACCCATCTGGAGAGCAGCTCTGTGGAAAGGGACCTGGGGGTCCTGGTGGACAATGAGCTCAATATGAATGAACAGTGTGCTGCCGCGGCAAAGAAAGCCAGCAGGATGCTGGGCTGCATCAAGGGCATCACAGGCAGAAATAAGTCATTATCCCACTCAGTGCTTGTCAGGGCACACCTGGAATACTGTGTTTGATTTTGGTCCCTGCATTGCAAAAAAGATGTGGACAGGCTGGAGAGGGTCCAGAGAAGGGCCACAAAGATGATCAAAGGACTGGGAAACCTGCATATGAGGAAAGGCTGAGAGAACTGGGCTTCTTCAGCCTTGAGTAAAGCAGGCTTAGGGGAGAACCTGTCACCATGTTCCAGTATTTAAAGGACAGCTACAAAGAAGATGGTGACTCCCTTTTTATAGAAAGTCACATGGAAAAGATAAGATTTAATTGGTACAAGTCACTCCTGGGGAAATTCCAATTGGACACAAGAGGAAACTTTTTCACAAAGAGAACAACCAGCCACTGGAATAATCTCCTCAGGGAAGTGGTAGATTCTCCAACATCGGACACTTTTAAGATTCAGCTGGACAGGGTGTTGGGCCATCTTGTCTAGACCGTGTTTTTGCCAAGAAAGTTTGGACCAGATGATCCTTGAGGTCCCTCCCAAGCTGGTATTCTACAATTCAAAACAGGAGTATAGAAAGATGGGGTGCTGTGCACCCAGGCTGTTTGTTGATCACACCATACTGAACACATAAAATGCCAAAGGCTGGCTTAACTGCATATGTTTCGGTGAGGATTCTACTAGTTGCAGCAGGCGACCGAAAAGCTCTGCCTAAATTACTACCCATTAACAGCACCTCCTAAATGAAAAATCACACAATCCTTTTAACCCTCTCTCCACCTCCTCCACCTCCCTTCAAAGCCGCAGCAGAAAGCGCTGGGTAAGAAGGCTGCTGCACAATGTTATAGCGAGGTCTATCAATGCAGAGAGTATTGGAAAAGTAAAGGATTAACTTTTTTCTTGCTTAAGCAATTTCTGCGGCAGAGAACACTGGCAAGGCCCAGTAAGGGGAACTGGAATTTTTTTCCTCTACTTGTAGTATAGATAGGGCAAGCATATGAATCAAAGATGAATTAAGCACCAATGTGCCACACAAATACTTCAGTAAGCTGGTCTGAGACTCCTACACAGTAAGCTCCCTCCATAGTTAGCAATATTACTTTTTTTTTTTGCAGCTAATTAATGCAAATCAGATTCTGAAAAAAATTGAAACTCTCAACTCTTAATAACTGCTATGAAATCACTGGGTTTTGCAACTCTTACACAAATATAAATAAAAGTCTATCATACTAATTTTATTTCACTAGCTCCTGTGGAATCCAAAAGAACCAGGCTGAAGAATTCCTAGGTAAGAAGGTCCCAATGGTTTTTGAGGAGATTTGTTATAAGAGGTTTTACAAATGTCCTGAGAAAGTTTCATTCTGGCCCAAAGTAACTGCATTGTGCTCTTCTGTCAGTCAGCTGAATACATGTGTCAACACCAGCATCTGTGGGATGAACAGAACTCAAAATCCTTGTCTAGCTGTTGATACCAACAGCTCTTGGCTTCTGGTTTAAGGCAACAGAAAAAGGTGGGTAGGCAAATTAAAACTTTACCCTAGAAAAACCACACCACATTTTTTATTGGGCAAGCAATGATGCTGGTGTAATGCAGTTACAGAACGGGAAGCACTTGGGACATACCTCTGTGGAAGGAGCTTGCTGAAAGCATTACTTAAACTAATAGAGGACCACAGATCGTGTTCAATATTCATAGTAATGAGTTTCAATAATAATATTCAAATACACAGCTAAATAAAGTTACCACCTGGCAAGTAGCACATGTGGAAGGTACAAAGCCAAAGTACCGTTTAACGACAAAGCCCATTATCAAACCCCTGCTCACTCTATAGTGTTTTGGAGCATTCAAAAAATCCAAAATCCAAAGGAAAAATGTTCATTTTCAGTCTTGACAAGCTTCCTCTGCACCAGAACTACCAATAGCATTGCTACAGATGGGTGCTTGTTTCCCACATAAATACAGCAATCAAAAATTTTTTATGGATTAGGGGAAGAGTTCAACATTTGTTTTCATTCTGTGCTCAAAAACACTTGAGAGCGCTGAGGAGAGCCTGGCACAGCTTGTTGCAGAGCCAGCAGTCGCCACTAACTCAAGTGTTCTTTTAACATTCTCCGAGCCACTGCATCTGCCCAAAGGCCAGTGCCTGCAGACCTGCTGCTGATATACAATTCAATGAAATATGAACACTTCCTTAGAGTCATGGGATTTCCCTTGTCCTCCAGGAACAGCTGAGGATTTTATAAGCACTGAAAATCCATATCTTTCAGTCAGGCTGATTCAGCAACAAAATTTCAAATGCAAAGTTGTGGCATCCTTCACAGATTTGACATTTTTGTTTCACTTATTTATTTTTAAACAAGAACAATTATCTTAAAATATTATTTAAAAGAAGACAGAATTAATTATATCAGCCATCAAGTGCAGGTTCTACATACTCTTAAGAAATGTACTGCAAAGGAATAATTAAAATGTTAAGTTACCATGGCTACCTTTATATAACAAGGCAAGGAAAACTTGCACTCAAGAGAAAGGAAGAAACAAGTCAGTCAATACTTTTTTTCTTTTCTTCAGTATTTTCAGAAGGATAGTCTGCTTAAAAAGAAGAAATTATGTGTTGGTCCAAACACTTTTTTTTCCTTGTTCATTACACAATTTGCTTTTTTCTGTTTGTAGGCAAAGTTATGAGTATCTACTACTTACATCAATAGCTAATGATTTTTGCAAAGCACTGAATTCTTCAAGTTTGTTCAGATATTTGAGACTAAGAAAAACATGATAGAAGGAACTTCTTCAACACTGTTGTAATTCCAGTTCTACAGCTTTAGACTAAGGTTTAAAAGAAAAAGTTTTCAAAACGGGACATTCTGCAGATATTTTCTAAACAAGAAATAAATGTAAAATTGTAGAGGCACTTTATAATGAGTAAAGTTGTTAGAGGAAAACGCATATTTGTTGATTGTGCTGTAAGGAACAGTTATTATGAAACACCATGTCATAATTTTCCATGAACGTTTCTTGAATACTATCAATTTCTATCAATATAACAGACCTGATGCAGTTAGTGAAAATTGTGGAAACATTGTCAGATGCTAGCATTTAAAGTCAGGAAATCCACACATTTGACAGGAATGTGGTCATATTTATGAAGCTTTTTTTTTTTAAATGTCTTAAATTAACTTTTCCTGCTAAATATAAATCCGGGAACAGACTAAAATAACTAGAAGGCTCTTCAAGAATGAGTTGTTTCTCTCATAGTATGCCAGCTTTATTCCTTTATTAGAATATAGACTATCTCAATTCATTATCATTGACCTAAAAAAATAATTATTTTTAAAAATAATTTTAAATTGCTACACCATAATCACACATAACCCTAAACACTTGTGCATTCATCCTGAAAAGGGAGAAAAAAACATCAATGGCAAACAACTGCTTTGTTCTACAAGGTCTGTGCCCAGGTCCTACTGTGCTATGTGGCAATACAAAAATCTTAACTGGTGAGTTAAGCATCAGTAAAGAAGATAAAGCAATAAAGCAAGAGCTAGAGAGAAGCAGGAAACAAGGCTGGCTTGGTGAAGATGTCTAGAGAACCTCTTACTCAACAGAAAGCAAGCTTTGAAATCTTTGTGATCTGTGAAACACAGCATGTGAACCATCACTGATGAGATCTGCAAGGGCAATTACATGAGGAAGAGAGTTTTGACTTTTCAAAGTACCAAATAGAGAAACTACACATGTTTGTTCTTTCTGTTGTGTCTGAAAAATGGGAGTGGAGCAGATGCTCGTCTTCCAGTTGTATTGTCTTTGATTCAATTAACAAACTAAAATCCTATTTGCTAAGGAACTACATGCTTTAAATTTAACATGAAAAAATCAATTGTTATTAAAAAACAGAGCACACAAAGTGCTCGTTAGAAGGGCTTTTCCCCCTTTCCCTTGTGTTTTTAAATGACAGCATAATAGCTTCCAAATACATGAAGAAAACACATTTACTAGGAGCTACAGTTGAAAAGACTATACGTTATGACTGATGGCCAATTCTTTCCAAAACTTCAGCAGAGGGTTACGACTTCCATTATTGCACAGCCCATACACCACCAATGCAGAAACACAAAAACACTTACTGGATGCCGTACAAGAACAGTCCAGCCAACAGAACTTTAATCAGAATAAAGTATGGAAATGTACTACCATTTTAATAAATACGTTAAATAACTCGTAGGGACACTTTCTCAAACAAACACCCCAGGTGTTCACCACAAGTGTTTTAGTGGTAATAAAAGATCAGAGTGAAGATAAAAATCACCTAAAAGACTCCATTTTTTTTTCCTGAGGTATTAGAAACACATTATTAGAACTGAAAGGATTTGAGAGAACAACTGATCTTTCACCTTTGTATTTTTCATTTACTTCATGTGTTACATTCATTTTATGCATGAAGTCTTTTTTTTTCCCTCTTATCTGTTTCTTTTATAGTTGAGACTGCAAGCCTAATGTTGTAAGGTGATTAACATATTTCATAAAAACTTTCTTTTTCTAAACTGTCACTAGTTACATATGCAAACTGCGCAAAGTGTAATCAAGTACACTAAAGTACACAGAAATTAAGCCAATGCTCAAAGCTCTGCAGTATTGGAAAAGCAGACTCTATAGTTCAAGCTCTCTCTGAGGCCTCACAAAAGGAAACATCTCCTTCTGAAGAACTCCTCTACAGGTGTTCAAATTACAGTCACTGTTATATAAGACAACCCCTATGAACCTTCACACAGGGAACACTGTCCATTTTACCTCATATTGCAAAGATAGGATGGTTAATTGGGGTATTTTAAAATTAAAAAACAAAACAAAAAACAACAAAAAAAGGGTAAAAGTCTTCCTCCAACAACATCTGGAATATATACTGGGCTCTCAAAAGGGCATTTTTCCAGGCTGGTTGCTTTATCATTTAGTCTATTACAAAAATGATACTTCTCTATTTTCTGTACAAATTAAGTAAGCACAAGTGTGCCTGTACACACTTTGTAAGTTACTGATATCCACAGAAAAAACTTACGAGTGAATTAAGTTACAGCAGACCATATATGCAAAATATCAGGTAAGGAGCTGGTCATCCTGTGTAGCTGCTCCAGCTGCTAGAATTTAACATCAAACAATTACCCATAAGAGACAGAATTTTCCAAATACCTAGATGCAAGTTTTCAAAAAGAAAATGAAACAAAACAACACTAAAAAAAAAAAGTATATATATATATAAATTATGCCATAAACATAATGGAACTGTTGTGGAAATTGTAAGCTTTCCAGGCCTTTGACAACTGCTAAGCGTGATACGGAGAAAAGCAAGAGTGTTTGTATACTAGCACCTGACTTCAGAAAAAGGTATACAGTAACTTCAGAAAAGTTTGGGTGATCTCCTTGTGAAAATCGGGAGTTAAGCGATGATGACACCTCTAGTCAAATTCGTAAGCCTTAGACACGAGTCCTCAAAACTCTTGGCTGTTCCACTGAAGTGCTGCTTCTGGAGAAGCAAGACCTCCTGTACATTTCTTTGAAGTAGAAATGGTAAGTGACAGAAGTCCAGTTCCCTGAAAAATTTAGTAACAACGAATTATAAAAAGCTCTTCTGAATTTCAGTTCATTTGAATACTTCATCCTTACATAAATCCCGCTAAAGATTAAGATAATCACATGAAAGTCTGTATGAATATAGCCAATAGGGATCACAGCAAGTCTGAGCTACCATCAGATAATTCTTTCATCATGAAACATATAAAAATAAGAACTGTTTCAGTTTTCAGCTGAGATACTTTTAAGAAATTAAGATGCCATTAGAGATGAACAGATAAATGAAGAACCTTATTAACATTTAGCACGTTGTGTAAAAACACACTGCAGAGAGACGAACCAGCTTCTTGATGCACAGGACAAACTTCTGCACTTCTCATCCAACCTACTCATAAAAATATACTACCTCAAATTCTCATATGTCTCCCAATTCCTACATTTCTCTCAGGCTAAGGCACAATTCCCCACATTCTCCACAGACTACTAGCATTTTTGTAAATGGCAACACACATGTCACTGCCCCTGTTAGCTAGAAAAAAGTAGATGTCTCCACCAACTCTCTGGCATTTTAGCAGATAGGCTTTAATATTTTCAAGAGAGACAAAACCTCAAAAACCTGGTGGTTTTCTGCCTTTGGTGAGACGCCTACTTTATAAGACAACTTAATACTTGCATTAAGGATATTCTACTCATATCAAACATTGCTCATAAATGAAATTAATATATCACTATGAAATTAACACTGAATGATTACATGATAAAGCTAAAACAAAAACCTCTTGGTTAGAAATAGCTAGTTTCACTGTTGTTGAAGTGAGACCAATACCTTACTAGGACCTCTGGTTTATACAGAATCATTTATCTGGGCGATAGAACCGAAACAGCAAAAACGTTCATGTTGGGCCTAAACAATGTAGTCATAACCTTCAACTTTGGGAGAGTTTAGAGGTAAAGGTTAAGTGACCAAGTCAAATAAGACATTTAAGTGGTCTTGAGAGGCTTGAATGTACTTAACAAGGAGGAGAATATGGATTTGGACTCTAAAGGGAACCGTTTGCAAGATGTGCTTATATTAACTACTCTACCTGTAGTGTGTACACTGATCTCACATGCAGCATAAAAAAAAATAGATACAGCCACAAGGGTCAGATCAGAACAGGGACCCCAGAAGAAAAGCACGCAGATATCACAAGCCTATGCTCATTTGAGCTGATATTTCTTGAAGTCCTAATGTTGGTCTCATCTTAAGCTATATCTCTAGATAATTTCATTTTGGATGTATTGAGAAGTTAAGGCAGAAAGGTGGACATATTTTCACAAAAAACTCTTTGCTCCTCTCTGAAATGCAATAAAGGAACAAACAAATAAAAAACATGCCCACCCCCAATCCTCCCACCGTAAACCATGAACATCTATGTCTGTCTGTATCCTGAGAGTCTGTGCTCACTCCAGCATATGGCACTGACTCAGTTTGGTTTTGGTGGTAGAGGAGGCTAATCTCAAATTTTACGGCAACTGGCACAAAATTAGATCTTTTTCCCCCCTCAATGTCCATTGCTTCAGTGATTTGCTGCAGAAAAGCAATATTTTTGAACCATAAACCGGTACAAACTCATTTCAGAGAAGGTATGGCACAAAACAGACTCCATCAGCCATGAAGTTTACCCTCCCCTTCCAGAAGAAATTCCCTCTGGGGATAGTCTCTCATTTCCTTCCTCAATCAGTTCTGTGGAGCTGGACAGCCTTAGCTTTGCGTAGTTTTAGTGGATTGCTCATCTAACTCACCCCATTCAGCAATATTTCTAATTAGTCCCAACAGAGGCTTCTCATCTAATTCTCCTCTCTTTTAATTCCATTTCCTTACTGGAAAACAGGACTGCAGAAGTCAAAGGTATTGTAACAGTATTTCCAGAAACATTCCTGGAGTTGGTACTCCAGGAACCAGGAGGTTTACAGGATTGAAGATTAACAGAGGTTTTTGATTCTGAGTATATCATGAAGTCTGCAGCATCCGTGAGTCAGATAAAGGGTATAAATCTTTCAAGCTTAAGATGGAGCCTTGGATGTAGGAGCCTCCAGGGCCTCAGTAGCAACTCTAACTCTGCTTTTCTCTGGTGTGGTCGCAATCCCTAAAAAAGCACAATGAACATCTGCAGCTCAGTGACATGGAATTGCCTCTTCCTCACAGGCCTGTCTTTACTACTCATCCACTCCAAGAGTCAGCAGGAAGACTCCTTAGGTCAGCGAGAACAGACCCAACCATTTTGTCTCAAGTTGTCTCTCCTTGGACCTGTGGGACGGCCTGTGAGTCCCTACACTACACCACAAGATCAATTAAAAACGGTCTCTTCCCATCCAGTTTCTCTGTTCCTTTTGATGTCATTAAAAACAAACATTCAGTAATAGGGACCTCTACTCCCTTTGCCAAGATCATCTTGCTGAAGTGGTTACCCTCCTCAGATCTTGGTTCAGTCTTTCCTTGTAAGTCAAATGTTCTTCTACTGGTTTTCCTATGCTTGCCTCCTGCAGCCCAGAGTAATGGAAGATCACTCCAGAGGAAAATAGCACACAGGAAAAAGAAGAAACTGGGGGATGTGATATTAGTCATCACGACAATGGGCATTCTCCACATGGAAAGTAGGGTCTTGTGCATTTACCACAAAAGCAGGAACAATAAAGCAAATTCTTTTCGAACGAACTCACAATCTGATCTCCCACCTCCTAATCAGAAGATTACCTGTCAGTTCAGCAGCTCGGCTAGAATCGCATGTGTTTGCAATTCCTACAGCTCTCATGCTCAGTGTCCAGAAAGTCCATTAGCAATCTAATGGATTGAAAGTAGCATAGTCAGCTTCAGGGAGCGCCAACAAAATCATTTTGAAAAAGAAGAAAATATTTATTTTTGCCTTGCAAACTATTCAACAAAGCCAAAGAGCTTAGGCAGCATTCTGACCATCCAGGGATAAATCAGTTTTCAGCTGCAGTGGACAGGTAATGAGGACCTTCTGTTGACACAGTTGTGGAGGAGAGATTCACTACCCATTTTTTATTCCTACTGCAATGGCAGAAACTGGGTGCTGTTTATTGTAATTTGTGACAGTGTTTCATGCAGAACAGTAGGTCCTCATTAAGAAAGCCACATTTACCGCAGACATTCACCTCTCATGCAGAGATCAAGCTCACAGCACAAAAATCTACTTTCTTTTTTTTCAGGAAACAAAAGACAATCAGAAGGAATTAACACACATATGCTACCACAGGCAAATTTTCTTCTTTCAGAACTACATCATTTAATTTCAGTAACGCAAAAGATCACCATACAATTAGGAAAGTTTCCCCATCTAGTCTTCATTTGGACCTTAAATGGAGCATGAGGGAGCTCAGCAAAAAAATGGAAGTCTTAGAAATCTGTGTTTCTTCAAAAGCACAAATACACAAGCGCCTCTTCAGATAAAGACTCAAAATTATGTAATAAAGTTAATTTTGTAATTAAATACAGATCAAAGTTCAAGGCTGTTTATAAGTTGCAGATGTCAGTCACTAAATGAGAGCATCTGGGGTAAGGTAACCCCTACACAACTAAAGCAAAATGGATATGTCCACCAACAAAATTTTCAGAAAATTTTAATATTTAATGGTTAAAAAATCTCATAAAACAGGAGGCAGGATGCAGTGGAGGAGAAGACATGAGGGATATGAATCTCTCCTCTTTCCAGGAATGAACATAGAGGTTTTCAGGAGGAAAAGTAATTAACTGAAAATCCTTGCATTTTCTTGGTCAGAAAACTAACTCAGATAACAAAACCGTGGCCACTCCATCAAAGTGTAGCTGAACAGTTAACACACTACACTTACCCAAGTTAAATGAAAAACAGAGAGCAGACCACACTAATGAGCATGTTTTGCTTCCAGAAAAAAAGAAAAAGAAAGAAAAGAAAATGAAAATAACCCACTATGCTAGTTTTTGAGATTGGAGCACTTTGTAATTCAGATGTGTGACTCTGCCTCTCTTTCCTGCCTATACTTTATCTTATCTCAAGTATTTTATTCCCATTACTTGTAAAATATTTGAATAATACCTGATGTTGATACGCAGCGTTCAGAAAAAAGCCTTGCTAATCTTTAATGACAGTTTCAGTAATGCATCTTGTGCACACACTTCTAAGCAGCTGCACACCACCTTGGCCATACACTGTTGCCTTCGGCAGAAGTGCTGCTAAAAGCCCTATATAACAACAGCTAAAAATATCATCTTTGGCTATGCTGTTTTATTAGAAATTACCAAGGAACATATGGTACTGTAACCTACTTAAACTGTACAAAATAATACTGTGTGCACTATATTAACAAGGGAACATAGCTCTCTGCAATTAGTAGATAAATACCAGCTTGATCAAATCAGATCACATCTAGAGGAAGTCATTGTAGGAAATCATATAGGCAGGTTAAATTTGATGAAATTTTAACATCGCAGAACTAGATTTTTGTCATGGTGTAAGGGCTGGTAGTCATATATTCGAAAATACTCTACTGGGTAAAAAACTGGCTGGATAGCTGGGCCCAAAGATTTGTGGTGAACTGAGTTGAACCCAGCTGGTGGCTGGTCACCAGTGGTGTTCCCCAGGGCTCTTTACTGGGGCTAGTTCTGTTTAATATCTTTATTAATAATCTGGATGAGGGAATCAAGTGCACCCTCAGCAAATTTTCAGGCAACACCAAGTTGGGCAGGACCGTTGATCTGCATGAGGGTAGCAAGGCTTTACAGGGGAATCCAGACAGGCTGGATCTATCTGTCAAGGCCAGCTGTATGAGGTCCAACAAAGCTCAGTGCCGGGTCCTGCACTTGGGTCACAACAACCCCATGCAATGCTACAGGCTTAGGGAAGAGTGGCTGGAAAGTTACTCAGCAGAAAAGGATCTTGGGGTGTTGGTCCACAGCTGGCTGAACAGGCACTGGCAGCATGCACAGGTGGCCAAGAATGCCAACGGCATCCTGGCTTGTATCAGCAATAGTGTGGCCAGCAGGAGTAGGGTAGAGATCATCTGCCTGTACTCGGCACTGGTGAGGCCGCACCTCGAATACTGTGTTCAGTTTTAGGCCCCTCACTACAAGAAAGATGTTGAGTTGCTGGAGCATATCCAGAGAAGGGCAGCGAGGCTGGTGAAGGGGCTAGAACACAAGTCATATAAGGAACGGCTGAGGGAACTGGGGTTATTTACTCTGGAGAAGAGGAGGCTGAGGGGAGACCTTATTGCTCTCTACAGCTACCCGAGAGAAGGCTGTAACAAGGCGGGGGTCGGTCTCTTCTCCCACATATTTAAATTGGATATTAGGAAAAAATTCCTCACCAAAAGGGTTATCAAGCATTAGAACAGGCTGCCCAGGGCAGTGGCTGAGTCACCATCCCTGGAGGTATTTAAAAGATGTGTAGACGTGGTGCTTAGGGACACGCTTTAGTGGTAGACTTGACAGTGCTAGGTTAACAGTTGGACTTGATCTTAAAGGTCATTTCCAACCTAAAAGCTTCTATGATTTTATCATTCTGTGATTCTACTAAAACTCTGATAAGCTCCCAATAATTTAGAATGGAGAGTTAAAGGTAGAATTGCCTGAGAGAAGTCTGCAGGAGGACTTCATGATCCAGATCAGCAGAAACTACAAAATAGCGAGTTATAACTAAGAACTACGCAAGAGCAAACACAGTGGCCAAAAAAAAAAAAAGTTTTTAAGAGGTACAGGTTTTAAAAAAAAATTTTGAGTGATCACATGTTTAATTTTTTATTTTCATTGAGCTGGAGACATGGATCACCTATGCAAAATTTAAATCTTTTTCCATCAAAAATTCCCTGCATAACACAAAAATTAAAGGTATAACCCAATACTCACTGTGTACTTAATGATGGAATCACTTTCCAGCTACAAAATGTATTCCAAAGAGATGTTTCTATTTTCAGTCAATGCTTTCTGTGATCGCAAATCAAACAAGTGCCCTATAAAAGCTAAAGTGATTATGAACATAATTCTGTTCAACTTAGCTATATATGCTGGGTAGCCTGTCTCAATTTTTTTTAAATCTTGTATAATTATACAATATAGTTTATTTGATCACCGTGCAAATAATTCCACTAGATGAACACAAAAGAAAAAGAGAAAAATCTCATCACCTTTTCCTAAACTTGCACGTCTGTAATAAAGTAATAAGTTTCTAGGAGCATTGTCTTGGACATGGAGGAGAGCTTTTTGTACTCTGGGAAATAGCAGCAGCAGTGTCAAAGAGTAAAGAAGTAATCTATATTCCAGGATTGTGTTTTCAAATAAACAAAAGAAGAACATAAGCAAAAATGTTATGGCCACATCCAACAGCGCCAAATGGTTTGAACAGGGCATATATCTGTAATTGTGGAAAGCCATTTCCTCATAAACACAGCATAATTTAACATGTAGCTCAGCGAATAATGAAGAAAATCAAACCTGTTAAACAGTAATTAACTTGCAATTAACTCAAATTAGTCAAGAGTCATGTACACAATGAGTGATGGAGTCTGTAGTGTATTGGAATGAGAGTAATTGCCAATAAAGCTGATATTGGGGAGAAGTTCGGGAAAAGTAAGTATATTTCGGCATATTTTTTCAGAGTTGAACGTAAGGATTGAAAGCAAAGAGTGAACTCCTAGTAGGCTGGAGAAAATGACTCAACAGATTAAGGAGAGAAAACAAATAATTATTGGGAGAAGATAAGATATTTAAAGTAGCCCAGGAAGTAAGAGGCAGCTGACAAAAGAAATCACCACAGATTAGAAGCACTTTGTACTGGATGAAAACCCATAAGGGAGTCTGGCCGATTAAGACTGTTGATGCAAAATATCTGAAATGAAGAATTTCTATCATTCAGCAGAATAAACTCATGAAGACTTATATGGTATTCCACCTTGAGAAACAGTCCTGAAAATTACCATGGACCTGGTTTCAAGGAGAAGAACAGAACAGCTGGCTTACAAGCAGTTAGTTACAGGAGATCTAAAAAGTGGCACCAGCATGCAGGATAAATCAGCAGCAGTATAATTGGTATCACACGGGATGAAAAGGTACCGATATAACAAAACACAACTGCAAATCATCAGAATCACTCAAGAGATACTGCAGTTCAGGGTTGCAGGGGAAGGAAAGACAAGTTATCACTGGAATGAGAGGAATAGGGACATGTTATCTCGTGTGAACCTGCCCTTTAAGCTTCCAAAAGAATGACTAAGGGTTAGGAACTGATTATTTGTGCAGTATTAGGAAAATGCCTCCTACTTCTCTACAAAGCTTTGGAGAGCTAAGCAAGATATACTAAAATAGAAATGTAAAATATATCTAAAATATACTAGGATGACAATGGCTACAAATTGCCAGGGAGAGTGAAGAGCAGTGAGGACATAAAACACAATAATAATGACTGATTTTATTTAGTCCCCATATAATATTCTTTGGCTACATCTCATGTTTGGTGGACATACTACACCACAAATAACCGCTTTTTGGAGCGGCTAATGAAAAAACTCACAAGATAAGAAGCAATTCTTGAATCAGCTCAAGATTTAAGACTAAGTTATCCATGAAAAACTCTGGAGTAGAGACTACTCCACACTGGGTTATGAAACTGCTTGTATGAGGGGGGGGGGAAAAAGCCAAAAAGAAACTGAAAAGGAAACCCACAAGAGGTTTAACTTGAAAGGTTATCTTGCTTAACTTGAAAAAGAAGAATGATACAAAAATGAAGAAGCTAGTTAAAAATAAATTAAAAAGAATCAGCTAAAATTTTAAAATATTCATATAAATATTTTAAAGCTTTCTTTTTATGTACACTGGCATACAGACTCTTTAAAGACACCACTGTAAAAGCTCAGAGTACATGTATATTACCTATCAAAAATAATTTTAAATGGGCTTCCAAAAAAACGTCAGTGTGTTCAAATAGCGGAGTAAAAGAGGCTATTAGACATGAAAAGACATCTTTCAAAAAAGCAGAAGTTGCATCCACCTGAGAAAATTGAAAATAACAAACTCTGACAATATTAACATAAAACCAGAATCAGGGGGGAATAAAAACAAAACCAAAACCAACAGAAGATTTCAAGAAGTAACTTGCTAAAGACATAAAAATTTAAAATACCAAGTTTTTCAAATACCCCCAAGAAGCAACAAGCCTGTTTGAGGACATGGAGTGGTGGATATGTATGAAGAACACATAAGGAATACAACCAAATAAATCCTCCATATCCCTGCTTGCCCTAGAGAAGCTTAGTGGTATTTCTGGACTGGAGACATTCTTCATGTAGGGCGAGTACAAAATACTTCCTCAAACTGACCTGTCAATAGAAAGCTTTTAGAATAAACTAATAAAATTAATAGAAACACATGGTATACACCCAGTGGTTCCAAAGGAACTCGGATATAAAATCTGTAATTATCTAATTGTGGTTTGTAACCTACAATTTAAATTAGCATTAACACCACTAGAACAAAAGATAATAAGCACAGTATCATGAGACCAGGGAATCTGACTTCTGGAATGGGTATATTGATAGAAATTATAATGAAAGACTAAAATGTTTACCTCATTGATTAAACATTGAAGAATTTTGAGAGTCAACTTCCTGAAGGGAAGCTGGGCCTTCCAGGTGTCTCAGTCAGAGCAATGAAAAAAGAGTGATCCAAGCTGTACAGTGCACTTGCGTGTCCATCCCCCCCCCAAAACTGTGACACAGTCTTTCACTGAAAATTCTCATGGAGTAGGGAGAAAGGTCCTCTTGTAGATTAAAAGCTGCTAAAAAGATGGGAAACAAAGGCTAGGAAATACACTTGTATCTATATCGTTATCTGTACAGATTTTCAGATAGGCTTTATAAAAGCAAACTCCACAGTAAAGTGTTCCTCATTATAAATTTGACACTGATATTTAAAAGCAATTCTTACAGAAACAAGCTAGATGCTACCGTATCACTCCATGAAAGCGTCTATTTACCTCCTAATCCATCATTAGCTATCTTCCAAAAGAAAATAAAAACTGAACCCAAAATAACAACAAAGTAAAAACAGCATGAACAATTTCTGTCTGCACTACTACTGAATGGAGGAATCAAATCTAGTTGTTTTTAAGAAGAAATTATGCTAATTTAAACAAGAAAGCTGCAGTAAGAAATAAATTGTTGCACATCTTACTTGGAAGCATCACATAACAAGGTCATTGTGGCTGAGGCAATTATTTGGGCAAATTGTTTTGGAGGGATAAGAGCTAATAACACAAGCTACAACTAGTGAATTGCGCATATGTGTCTCAACGCTCAATGGATAAAGAAATTTATTTCTGTAAATTAGCAATATGACCAACAAGGCAGTATTCTATATAGATATCACTGCTCGGGAATCAGCATGGCCAGCTGACAACACATTGTTCTTTGAGTGATAGGTTTTTCTCTGTATTCTTACATTAATTAAACCCAGTACCAGCCGGCCACTCCACGGCTGCAGCAGAGCAACACGTGTAACTCCTCAGAGGATGGAACTAACACACCAGATAACCCCTCATCTAGGGCACCGTATAGAGAGGACACGAGTCTACTAAGAAAAAAAACGATGATCATTTGTACTCACAAATAAATCTAGCAACTTTGCAAAGGCCAATATTTATTTCCCAATGGCAAATGCAACCTCTGTCTGCGGTACTTTGGAAATGTGGAGCTCTGCACGCAAGCAGTGTTGCCATCCTGGAGGTGACCCAGCGCAGGGCCTGGGAGCCCAAGGCATACTGCACGTTCTCCTAGGACTAAATGACACCCAGTGCTATGGTCGCTTGCAAGCTTACTTTCTTTTGGGAAAAAATAAACAAAAAATTCTAGGAGTCAGGGGGTTTTGTTTGGTTTTTTGTTTGTTTGTTTTTGGGGTTTTTTTGGGGGGGTTGGGGTGGTGCTGGTGGTTTTTTTTTGGAGGGGGAAACTGAGGATTTTCCAAACATTAGGAGGAGTGGAGAATAAGCAGGTAAATATGGCTTTTCTCCCTGCAGGGAGCTAGCCAGTGGTCAGCTCAGTTCCCCAAGCCTGCCGTATGCAAACCTGCTGATAGGCAACCTGAGAACACAATTCTGGCTAACAGACCGAGCAGCCCCATTTCGTTAGGCTAAGCTACAACAACAGACTTTTTAGGCAATGATTGCACCATAGCTCTGTCCTACGGTATAGTGAATGAGAGACAGCATGCTAGGCCTGGTCTCAGGACAGCTCTTTTGCAGAGAAAGAAATGCACAATGCTAGCTTGATCCACTGTGAAATGGCTAGGAAAAAGACAGAGAGCTGAAAGTGCTTCAGTCACTACAAATGACAAAAATCTCATCTTTCTAAAGACTCTGGAAAAGGAATATGAAGTTTTAAAGCAGAGAAGAGTAAAAGGAAAGTAAAATGCTTGATCCGCAGCTCAAGGGCAGACTGGAAACAATTCTTCTACCTCATGCAGACATGAAATTGCTAGAAGGATGTTCTCATAAACAAAGTGCTGGAGGCCATGCCATCGTCCACCTCCTCCTGTTTCCCTCTACATCTAAGGAAGGCAAGTACATCTCATAAAACAGAAGATGCACACGTTTCGGGAATATCCCAGAGGCAAAAAGAAAGAATAGTGAAAGAGTAACATCTTTGAGAGCTGGAGATACAGCTTCTTCTATTTAGGTTAAAAATCCTCCAGGGCCTGTTCCTCGTTCCAATTTCCTTGTACTTGCTGGATTTTCCACAGCTTCATTATTCAAAGAAAATAGCTAGGTTTTACTAAGGTTGGCCATTGGGGGCAAAATTCAGCTGCAGCAGAAAGTCAGATGAAGGTATTTGCACCGTGTAAGTTCCAGTCACACTCTCTGGGGCACCACTTCAGTACCTATTAAACCCTTTGGACCTGAACAGGATTTAAATGAGGGAACAGAGACCTAATTTTTTTTTCTTCCCATTCTCCTGCACCCTGCAAAGTGTTTTGCATTACAATTTATTCATCGTTAACGTTTGTCTAGTTAATCATTGCATACACCTCCACACTTTGTTCTTAAAAGGTCTAAATGCAGCTTGTTAATGCTTTAAACAAATCTTGATGCTTCCGTTCCCATGGAATGGAACAAAGGGAACTAAACTGAAGGTGGAAAAATAACGGAATCACCTTAGAATAGAGGTAACTCAAGATTTATAAGTAAACTGACAGAAAGGCTGATGGTCTCCGCAGAAAGCAACGCTCCTGTCTTGCCACTGATATGATTATGTAACTTAATAATAACAATAGTAGCAATAATAATGCCTGGGAATAGCGCATCTGCACCGAAATGAAACCAGAGGCGTGCTCCTCTTCAGGCCAACACAAAACTTGTAAAATAAAAAAAAGGTCAGCTTCACCCACTAATTTATTCACACAATTGCCCAAGATTTAGCTGACAAAAGCAGCCAAGTAGACCCTGATGTTTTTTTAATATCCATATGACATGGCACTCAGACAGATCTAGTGCTTGATTTAAAGCAAAGTGATGGCTAAGTTATACATTTAGATAGGGATGCTGCGGTAAGGTCAAACCACTATCATTAACATCCCAAGGAGGAAGGCTGATAATTACTAATGCTTAAAAGCACCAGCAGTCTACTGACTGCGTGGATTTTCTCAGACTTTTGTTCAGCCAGTTTCTCAAGCAAAAAATAGCATTCAAAGACTTTTAGCTCACACAATGTAAGCCTCACTCATTAGTAATCCTTGGAGCTTGACTTCATTTGAACCTGTTCTGGGTCTGGATAGCAATTAGTATTGCCCTCCAGGTAAGGGAGCGTAGATTTATTCCCCAGAGGTGGTTTAACTTCCTCAACCTACTTTAAAATTAGATTTACTCTGTTACAAATCGTAAGTGTTAAATGAGTAAAACTATTAAACAAGGAACACTGCTGGGCTAAATGGCTAAGCGTTTAATGGTTTACCACAGTATTACCATTTTTATGGTCTATTAAAACAATTGGAAGAATATCAGCAGTCTGAAGAATCAAGTAATTTATATACAAGTTTGATAAAGTACCGTATGTCGAAGCAAAAAGTGAGCTTATTTTCTTACATTTAAGAAAATTAGAGAACAAGGTATTTTAAAAAAGGTTCCTTTAGAGCTGAAGTACTTTTATTTTGAACTAAATTTGTAAAAGGATGTACACCATATATCGTGTTGTCAAGATTTTGTTTGTTTTAGGCAGCTTGGTATAACCAAAATGCCGACGGTCTGAACTGATATCACAAAACAGAATAGCTCAAATAAGATATTAAAAACATGATGCAAATCTAATTCATTTCTGTGCTGGGGGCTCATCTCTCCTCCTCTGCTCCCCTAGTTAATGTTGGCACCAAGGTCATCAATATATTGAATTACCCTACAGCATTCTGAGTCTTTGCATGACGGAAACACGGAAATACCAAAATTCTTGGTGCAACAGCTTCCAAGAGTTCTTCCAAGAAATTTACGGTCCAAGCAATCATACAGCAAGCTACTACCAAAACTTCATTTTATAAGTGAACTCAGATATGTTTCATTTAATCAGTTTATCACTTGCCCTTGACTAAACTTTCAAGTAAAACTCTGTCTTGTCCATTTTCTTGAATATATCCCCAAGAAACAAGCAAACAAAAAATCCTTGAAAAAAGAAACTGTAAACCAAATCCCTTCTTCACTGACCTTGCAATAGAGAAGGAGTTTTGCAACTAAAAAGAGAAATGCTTGATTTGCTAATGAAGTTTCAGAAACTGCTCCAAAAAAAATTTCTTCTTTGATTAGCTTACCACAACAAAGTCCCTTCAAAAGTTATAGGCACCTCAGCTCCCTAACAATTCAAAGTTTAACCAGTTGCTTCATGGACTTACTGGAGACCAAAAACGATGCTAATATGGATGGTAACACCAATGCTTAAAACAAATGAGATACCTGTGTATAAAAACACTTCTTTGAAGGAAAACCTCAGGTCTGGTGAATATGGTTCTCAATCTCCTCCTCAGACAAATCTGGAAGTCTTTACTTAGGGATACAGAAACACTAACTGGAAAAATCTGATTTCTACATCAAAGTAACAGCATCACTCAAAGAGTTCTGGAAGGTCACACCCTGCTCAAATGTGCAGGCAGGTACACATGGAAATACTGGGGCAGAAAGTACTACCAGATATATATTTTTTTCAAACAAGCAGCATAGGGGTAAAGATATCCATGACAACAAAGAACTTCCTAATAGAGATCAGCAACTACCTGGGTCACCGTTGACAACAAAATTACCAGGAACAGAACAGATGGCTTGGACTGTGGTCAGGCATTACCACTTTTCTAGTCAAAAAAACAATAACTGCAACAATTTAAAGGTAATTCTATAACTCTTTAAAATACTTTCAATTTTCCTATTTTTAGTTGAGTGCATTAAACACCTGGACAATACTACTTCAAACACCAATGACATTCTACACAGCATTCCTCTTTGAACTGGCTGCTGTATGTAACGTTAATCCACAAAGCGTGATGAGCCCTCATATGCTAATAGCCAGATCCAGACCTACCCACACCTTGGAACCCCTTTAAGCACACAGAGCACGATTTGCACAATATCCGAGTAGTACCTGAGCATCAGTCAACACAGCACAGAGAAATAACAAGCCCCGACTGGGAGAAAGGAATAGAGGACTAATACTATAGAAAGTACTCTCACAGCGCTGGATTGCAGGAACCAATAGGTTGGTAGAAGAATTCAGTTCAACAGTTTCCCTGATGTCATTGTGAATTTAAGAAGGCATCTCCCTATGTGAGATCTGGAATCATCACCTGCGAGATTTTCACTCTATTTTGCAAAAGCAAGAGAAACAAAGAATGCTTTTTAGCAGGTTAGAAGGAACTATGCACAGAGATACAAGAGCTCCAAAAAATTCCGTCCCTTACTTTTTAAATGAAGTTTTTTTATCAATTTTCATCATCATCTAACATAACCAACACTTATCAAGCACAGCTCCATTGCTGGCACTCAAAATGAATAAATAAATAAAAATGACAAGATATCTCAAAGGAAGTTATTTACTTTCCAGACTGCAAGTCCTTTGGAGAGCAGAATTCTTTTTACTGCAATCATAGTGAGAAAAAAAAAACAGTTCGGCCTTAAATCTTGCCATGCTCTCATAAAATAGTCACCAATCAATACCTCAAAACTGTGACAACTAATATTTGTCAAGCTACAGTATTCTTTAGCTTGTAAAATCAAAACAGCTAGGCCAGAAACTCAGGTTCTAGGCTAGTAAAACTGTTGTTCTTTTAAATTAATTAGAAAAAAGAAAAAAGGTTCTTTTCAGTTCTTTTCATTGCCACCACCCCAACAGGTCAATTTTTAGTAGTGATACTGTCAATTATGGATTGTTTTTCCTGAACAGAATTTATGCATCAATATAACTAAGTTCAACCAGTGACATAATCACATAACCATAATAGTGTATATCAATTTTCAGCTGGAGATGGAGTTGAAAGCAGGTTGGTGTCTGTGCATGTATTTTTGTTTTTTGTTTTTCAAAAATTATTGAATGTTATAAAATGAGTCTATTTTCAGAATCAAAGCAGGTAGTTTGAATAAACTTAACCTGACCTATCGGGGAAACTTAGGAGCTTAGCTTGCTTTTGAAAACAAAATGTCAACATTTGGCTTAGCTTACAACAAAACACAAACACCCCTGACCCTGTCCTCAAGAAAAGAAGTCCAGGAGTTGCTAAAGCAGTAGCAGCAAGTTCCAGATGCAAGCCCGAGAAATAAATTGATGGCAATGACAGAGGTTGCAAAGGAAAAATCTAAATTCAAGTAAAGCCAAAACGCCAGCAAAACATGACTACAGACACGCACAGACCAATTTCAAACAACCTCAATCATGAATATTTACAACAGAACTCAAATCCCAAGATTTCCAGCTTTCAATTAAAATGTCTTACAGCTAATTTAATCAGGTTAAATTTAGAATTTTTCCAAGTTCTAATTGTTTTGAAAAAATACAAACATTTTTAAAATTTGATTTTCCAATGCAAGGCACCAATGAATACAATTTGAATGCTTAAGAAAACATTCACAAATAGGGATGTGCAAATGGCACAGCAGTAGTGTAGATGCTAACTTTTACTGGCATCCATGGTTAACACCTAGTCCATTCACCTGCCTTCAGCTAACTCCTTTTTGCACTGACTTTTCAGCCTAGTAGTTCGGCTGAGCAGCAACACTCCAGTAGTCTGAAGGGCCTCCTCCTTTACCTGTGTCTCAAAATACAGAGCCCAGTACTTAAAATTGATTGATGGCTACATGAAAAACCATTAGTACTTATGTACTGTGTAAAAATGTGTGTATTTTCAGGCAGCTTGCGTAGGACAGAGCTGGCCAATATTGGAGACAGACTTGGAGCACTGGAGAAGGAACACCAGTTTACACATGCTTTTGGCAAATTTAATCGCCACTGGATCTTAAGGCATAGTTGTAACTGGGGTACCTAGTTTCTTCCAGTACCACGTGTGGGATTTTGTTTTATTTTTTCCTTTCTCTCCCAAAGCTATGACAAGCATTTAATGTGGTTCATTTTTTAATTGCTGAAAGGATTTATTGGCATCATATTTCCTGTTTTGTTTGTGGCAGGAAAACAAAAAAACCCTTCCACTGCAAAAGCAAAAAGCGGCAGGGTGTGAATGTCCTTAACGCTGCTCAGACTGCTGCACCTTGAACAAACATTGCAAAACTTCCAGATTCATAAAGCAAAGCCCTCAGTAGGTGTATATATATGAGTAGCTGACAATCTGAAATTCGAAATATGGCAAGTCCATAGCCTATGGACTACTCATGTCTTCACATAGCAAGCGACCTTCAAAACCACATGGATGATACTACTTCAGTGCAATCAGTAAGACGAGTTTTCAGGCTCTGCTTAATACTTCTTTGCTTTGTGGTTTTAAGACAAGTGTTTGATGTCATTTGAAGATAGATTTTTGTGGTGTAATACAGATAAGGGTTAGACTGAGCTTCTGTTCTCTCTCACAAAGGAAATCCATCAGACACATTCATAAAACAGCAGGTAGCTGAAACACCTACCATCCCTACACATTCATATCATAATGTCTTTGCTTCTTTCTGGAGGATTTTTTCCCAGCAAAGTATATCAGATAAGATCAGTATCATCATCAATACCATCATGGGGAAGCTGCTGGCAGCATACCAACAGTTAATTAACCCCAGCACTGTCATACCTGATTACTTTGAAAAGTACTTTAGAAAGAACTGTTCAACTAAAATAAGATAAATAAAGATAAAACATTTAACTAATATTGAAAAGACTACTATCTCCACTGTAGGTGTGAAAAACACTCTTTCTACCAGGGAAGAGTGAATTGATTTAGAGACAGCTCAGAATTTAGACCTCCACTTCACACTGAGCTTAAGATAAACCTCCTCTTGAGAGCTTGGTAAAACCAAAGGCATGTGTGGAGGGGATAAAACTGTAGTACACTAAGGCCCAAACACATAGGAGGCTGCACATGACTGAAAGGATTTGTGTTGCTCCTGTAGCAAGCACCTACATTGTGCACAGCAGATAAAAAGAAAGGACAGAGCAAACACACACTGTGCTCAGGTGAATGGGTAGAAGCAGAATTAGACGGGTACAAAATCATGCATTGGCTTCCCCTTAACTGCATCGTGTTAGCATATGGAGGAACATATGGAGAACTAAGTAATAACTCATCCTTTTCCTCATCATCATCTCTAGGATGGTATTTTCCATTTAAATCAGTGGAGCAGAATTAGAAAGCACAGAGCAATGTTTCTACTATGCACAATGTCTTAATGTTTCACTCCACCGTTGGTATCGTCAGATTCAGATCTTTACAAGCAAGTAATGTTCCTGCCCAACTGAAAATGCAAGATTCTGAGATACAAATTTCTCTTCCTGTATTTTACCAATAAGCAAATGAGTTAGACAGACAAAGCTCAGTATGCAAGCAACCTAAAAGGCTGACATCTAAAGATTTTAATTCTATAGAAAAACATTTGCCATAGAAAAAGATAATTTAAAAGTTAGGGCTTCCCCCCCCCCCCCC